>UEXM01000085.1_pt1 | contig 102976 bp, 104 predicted proteins | sample 1796661 | NCBI WGS metagenome assembly UEXM01 (sample SAMEA4772469, study PRJEB27181) | metagenome | reverse complement strand
TTTTTTTCGCGACTCGAAACTCGTTACCGCTTGGTTAGCGCCTCAAGCATTTCCGTAGCAGGGTCAGTCCTGACGAATACGCTCGACAATCTTGGTGGTGGAAATGTCATCGATAAAATCGAGCACCCTCACTTCGCCGCCATAGCGCTTCACAAATTCATGCCCCACCACCTGATCGACACTGTAATCGCCGCCTTTCACCAGCACATCGGGCTTGATGGATTCCAGCAACGGCTCCGGCGTATCCGTGTCGAACGACACCACCCAGTCCACCGCTTCCAGCGCGGCGAGCACCGCCATGCGACGCTCCAGCGGGTTGATCGGTCTGCCCGGGCCCTTTAGTCGGCGGATCGACTCATCGCCGTTGACGGCCAGCACCAGGCGATCGCCCTGGCGGCGGGCGGTATCGAGATAGCCCACGTGACCGGCATGAATAATGTCGAAACAACCATTGGTGAATACGATTTTTTCACCCTGGGCACGGGCATCCTCGATGGCGATCAGCAGCTGCTCTTCAGTCATCACACCACGGCCCAGCCCGCCCTCCTGGTGCACGGCCCGGCGTAGTTCCGGCGCAGACACCACAGCAGTACCCAGCTTGCCAACCACGATACCGGCGGCGATATTGGCCAGCGCCACCGCATCTTCCATGGCGGCGCCCGCCGCCAGCGACACCGCCAGCACGGAAATTACCGTATCGCCAGCGCCTGTCACATCGAACACTTCCCGGGCTCGAGCCGGCAGGTGCAGCTCCGGCAGCCCATCGCGCAGCAGGGTCATACCCTTCTCGCTACGGGTGACCAACATGGCTTGCAAATCCAGATCCCGAATCAGCTGCTGGCCCTTGGCAATCAGGTCCTGTTCATCTTTCACGGCCCCCACCACCGCTTCGAACTCGCTCAGGTTCGGCGTCAACAGGGTCGCCCCGCGATAGGGTTCAAAATCGGTGCCCTTGGGATCCACCAGCACCGGCACGCCGGCCTCACGGGCCAGGGCAATCAACCCGGGGCAGTCACGCAGGGCGCCTTTGGCATAGTCCGACAGCACCAACGCACCGCAGTGGGCCAGCTGCTGCTTTACCTGCTCGGCAAAAGGCGCCGGGTCCTGGTTGTGGAAGGCTTCTTCAAAATCCAGACGCAGCAACTGTTGCTGACGGCTGATCACCCGCAATTTGGTAATCGTAGGCAGCCCGGCCACTTTCTGAAAATGGCAGCCAACTTCCGCTGCCGCCAGTCGCTCTTCGAGAATAGAGGCGGCTTCATCGCTGCCCGTTACCCCGACCAGCTCCGCACGAGCACCCAGCGCGGCCATGTTCAAGGCCACGTTGGCGGCACCACCGGGGCGGTCTTCCAGCTCGGTAACGCGCACCACCGGCACCGGCGCTTCCGGCGAAATACGGCCTGTGGGACCGTGCCAGTAACGGTCAAGCATGACATCGCCAGCCACCAGAACGCGAGCCTGGGCAAAAGAAGGAATTTGCGGGTTTTGCATCAATGTCTCCAAAAGACAACAGAGCCGAATTGCCCGCAATTGTAGCATAGCGGTGGAGGCAAACAGGTTCTAACAGTACACTTCGCAGCACGCTGCGGCCTGCTGGTGCAGAGCCCGTCGATACAGCAATTACGCATCGCCACGCTGTCAGGGTATCATTCAGCATAGCTCACATACCTGACCAATCTCGGAGCAACAGGACACTCTATGCCGCCACTGCCCCCCAACATCATGCAAGGTCGCTGGTTACGCTGGTGGCTAACATTGTCATTTGCGGTGATGTTCAGCGGTGTGTTTCTGTTCAACTCCCGCATCGGGCTACTCAACGTGCTCGACGTGCTATTTTTCTTGCCCGGCCTAACCCTGCTGACCCGTGCGGTGGTCAGCGGCGACCATCGGCTGATGACATCGCCCTTTCTTGTTCCTCTCTATCTGTTACTCGCCTGGGCCCTGCTCAGCCTGGCCTGGGCAGAGGAACCCAACTCCTCGCGCACCGTGCGCGGCGTAGTACAGATTGTGGTGATGGTGGGACTGTTTCGCTGGCTGCACCTGTATTTCCGCAATACTTTCAAGCAAGCCATGGCCAATGGTGCCCTGTGCGCCATGGTGGTGGCCGCGGTGGTGATGGTCAGCTACTACACCACCCAACCGTTCAGCAGCCCCCTGTTCAGCGAACCGGCCAACCTGATTTTCCGGATGCCATCTCTGGATCCTTCAGTGGCACTGATGGCTCTGGTCGCCCCCACCTTTATCCTGCTGGCCCAGGGCATGGAGGAAGGCGCCTCGGGGAAAGGCGGACGTCGGCTGGTCGGTGCAGCGGTCGGATTTGGTTTTCTGTGCCTGACGTCTCTGCCGCTGGGCTTGATGAGCATCATGTTCGGCATCGCCTGGCTGATCAGCCGGGGATCTCGCCGCTGGCTCAGCCTGATCCCGCTGGCCGCCGCCTTCTACCTGATGCTACAGGGCAGTCACAGCGTGACAGTGAGCAACTATTTTGCTCATCCACTGATCGGCAACGGGCTGAACCACGAAACACTGAATGGCGTACTGGGGCAGAACGACAATCATTTGCTGACTCTTGCTCATCCACGCAATATCTTTCTGTTGCTGATCCACGGTCTGGGACTGATCGGCCTGGTCCTGTTCATCGCCAGCTGGGTAAGCCCGTTTACCGGACTCTTGCAACGCCAGATTAACTGGCATGACAATGCAGCCTACACCATTGCCGTGGTACCCGGCCTGTGCATGACTTACGCGGCCGGGGCTTATCTATTGGTGCCCTTCCAGGCCAGCTGGCTCAGCCTTTGGCTACCGTTAGCGCTCTTGCTGGCCCGCCTCAGTGAGCGCCCCGCCATCCGTCCGAACAGCCGCTGAGAACCTCATGGGAAAACGCACCAACCGGCCCTCACGGCTCTCCGACCCTCGTCTCTACCCTAGCTGGCTGGGGGCAGGCGTTTTCTGGCTGATCGGGCAGCTGCCCTGGAATCTGCTGCTCGCAGCAGGACGAGGCCTTGGCCATCTCGCCTGGCATCTGGCAAAAAAACGCCGTCATGTTGTGCAAACCAACATCCGGCTTTGTTTTCCTGAATTACCCCCCCAAGAGCAGGAAGCATTGGCCCGCCGCTGTATGATCAGCACCGGTGAAGCCATTCTGGAAATGGCCGGCAGCTTCAGCAACCACCGTATCAAACTGGGCGAACGACTGACCATCACAGGCATCGAGCACATCAGGAGTGCTCAAACGGCGGGGCAAGGGGTGTTATTGCTGGGCATGCACTTTAACAGTGTGGATGTGGGCTCGCGCCTACTGAGCTACGCCCTGGATATCAATGCAGTCTACCGCCCCAACGACAACCCGGTGATTGACCGCCTGATTAACAAAGGCCGCCAAAAATACGTGGAAGGGATCGTCGATCGCATGGATATCCGCCAAATCGTGCGCCTGCTGAGAAACGGAAGAGTTGTCTGGTACGCCCCGGATCAGGACTATGGCACTGCCCATGCGGTCTATGTGCCCTTCTTCAGCGTCCCCGCCGCCACCATTACCGCCACCAGCCGCATCGCCCGCATGGGCAAGGCCGCAGTCATCCCGTGTGCGCATTATCGCTTGCCCGGCGGGCGTTACGAGATCGAATTCGGCCCGGCGCTGGAAGACTTTCCCTGTGGTGACGATGAACAGGACACCGCTCGCATCAATAGCACCATCGAAGGCTATGTACGCAAGTACCCGGAGCAGTATCTGTGGGTGCACAAGCGGTTCAAGCATCAGCCTGATGGGAAATCACTTTACTAAGTTTCCTGTCGAGCCATTTTGGACAAGCCCACAAATCGCAGCCTGAATCACAAAATGAAAGTTTTAAAAATGACTTTACCGTCTGAAAAAGCCGTCCACCCTTCGGTCCTTATCATACCGTTCTACACGTCTATGCTGATTTCAGCTGACAGCCAGGTATCGAGATGGATATTTAACTTTTTCGCTTTATTTATCGTTTATGTGCTCTGGGATAAAAGAAAAGAGATACCGAGGAGCCTGAATTCAAGCGCATTGCTTGGAATTGCATTGATTTTTTATATGGTGACTACTCTTTTTTGGGGTGAAGGCAAAGAGATCGGCAGCTATATCCGATGGGGCATCGGTTTGCTTTTCTTCTGGCTAGGACTGATTTTCATAGCCTGCTCCCCAAAAGACAAACTAAAGCAAACAGCTCTTCACCTGTGCATCACCACACTTGCCGTCTGCATATACACTATACTCAATTACTTTTTCTCTCCAGACGCACCAAGCCGTAACATGGGACCAGGCGTCATTCAGCACCCCATAATGGGGCCATCAATTTTGATCGCTGTTTCAGCAACGGCCGTAATGATCCTGCAAATCCTTGACAGATTCCCCACCAAACTGGCCGCTATACTTTTCTCCTGTCTTCTAATATACACATTGACGGCTGCTAGCCGTGGCCCACTACTGGCATTAGGTGCATGGGGTGCAGCCCTATGCCTTACAAGCCCAGTGACCCGAAAAATCAAGTGGATCGCCGTTTTAGCGACATGTCTTAGCTTGATGATTTTATATGCCTCTATACCTGAATTCTTTCACTCACTTATTGCGAGAGGTAGCACCCACAGAATTGACATTTGGGCAGCGATCATAAAAACACTGGATGACGCGCTACTGTTCGGCAGAGGCATTAATTTAAAGTTTGTTGATACAGAGATCTCTCGAAGTCTCGTACCAGTGACAGGCCTGAATATTCAGCACCCTCATAACTTGGGCCTCTCAACCTGGGTCTATGGTGGCCTAACTGGCGTCACCCTGCTTTTCGCGACCACTATTTCAGCACCTTGGGTCATGACAAAGAAAAACATTAATTACTTCATCGCAGCAATACCAGTTATTACTGCGGCGTTCTTTCTGTCTTTAACTGACCTAAGCAAGCTTATTGCAGCGCCTTCTGCAATCTGGTTTATCTTCTGGTTTCCCTTTGCCTTTATAGCAGGTCTAAGCCACAGGAATGACGCTAAAGCCCTCCCCCAAGATCCTTGATTTTTTTTGCTGGCACTCCGCCCACCAGTGTGAATTGATCAACAGATTTTGTAACAACTGCACCGGCAGCAACAACGCTGCCCTCGCCGATATCGACCCCTGCAGTAATAATTGCCCCGGCACCGATCCACACATCATCGCCCAGGGTGATAGGTGCGCCGGTTGTGCCACGCCGCCCTTTCTCGTTGAGATAAAGGCTGTGCTGCGCTCCTTCAAAACAAACCCGGGGGCCGATACGGCAGCGCTCGCCCAGTGAGATTGGCGCCTTCGGGCAGGCGAAGCGGACTTCGGTATTGATAAAACAGCCCTTGCCGATACGCACGTTGCCGGCACCGCCAATCGGCCTCAGCACAACGGGACCGTAGACCGTGGAGCGACCCTGCATATCAAAACCGGCAGCCTTAAGAAGCATCCAGCGCCACTTGTCACTGAATCGCAGGCGAGGCAGGTGGTTGGCCAGCCCCAGAAACACGAACTCACGAAGGGTTTGCATGATCAAAGCCCTCTGTCACGGAAATAGCGACGGCGCTTGCCTATAAAGCGCAGCTTCTGCTCCAGATGCTTCCAAAACTCGGAAGAGTCAGAATAACGGCAGGGAAAGTTTTCCGCCGTCACCCCCTCCAGCTGAGCCTGCCAGTCATTATTGCTTTCATAACCATGGGTCGTCAGATCCTGCGCCAGCTGAGGGTAACGTTGAATCTGCTGCTTAAGACGTGGCAGATGCTCCCGCCAGCCGGCAATCCGCGACAGGTCTACCTGACGCAGCCCGCCGAGCGCATTCTGGGCATCTTCACCGGCCTCGGCCACTTCGTGAAATCGATCAAAATCATGGTTTCGTTGCAGAAAAGGGAAGATGTCTTCCATGCGTTGCTGCACGCCTGTGGGGTCACTGACCAGATCTTCGTATCGCAGCACCATCACCCTGGGGTGATCCTGAATGCCGGTGATAGCTTTTTCTGCCCGCTTCCACACCGGATAGTTGCAGAAATACATGCCAGGCCAGGCCTTATGCATACTGCAGATCACCGAGCGGGGGTCTCGCATCATGGCGATCACGTAAAGATTCGGATCACGCTCAAGCAGCGGCGCCATCCACAGGGCATCGTTAGGTTTTTTGGAAAGCCGCAGCCCGCTTGCCTGGGGCATCACCTTGAAGATAGTTTCCTCATGCTCGGAGTGGCCCTCATGGGGATAACAGGCCACCAGCATTTCCGCCATCAGGGTGGTGCCGCTGCGCGGACAGCCGACCACATGCAGATGCGTCGCGCTCATTTTCCGGCTCCCAGCAATCGTATTCTGTCCCGCCAGCTTATCGCCGAAGCAGTCTTTATTTCCTCCGCCAACAAGCGGGGAAAGACTGCGGCGCGGTTAGCCCAGGTATGCTCTTCCTGCACAAGACGCTGGCCGGCGCGACCAATCGCTGCTGCCTTGTCAGGGTTGTCATGCAGCCATTGCAATTTTTCATGCAACTCGGCTTCGTTGTCGTAGAGCATCAGGTTCTCGTTTTCCACGAAACCCAGTTCCTGCTGCTCCTGGGCCGGTTGCCGCCAGGCCAGCAACACACAGCCCGCCGCCATGGCTTCGAAATTCTTGATCATGTATTCATTGAAACCGATGTCGGCGCTGACAAACACCCGGATAGTATTGAGCAAATGGTTATAGGGTTCGCCCGGTTCTGCTCGCAGAAGCTGCACCTTGCCCAGCTTTTCCTGCCTCAACAGAAAGCGCTTACGGCGCTTGTAGACCTTGTTCTTCACCCGGCCCACAAACGCAGAATCGATGGTGCGCTCCAACCCCAGGTCAGAAATGGTTGTGCCGTCATAGCCCTTGGGAAGAAAACAGGCATCAATGCCCTCATCGCGAAGCTGTTGCGCCAGGCTGGCACCAGACACAATGATCCTTGCCTTTTCCAGGTCACGAAGCACCGCCGGGTAACGGCGATACCACTCGCTGGTGGGGACATTGTTCTGGCATACATCGTGGTCGAAGATCACCAGTCCCGGCGCCCGTTTGAGACACTGATAACGCTTACCCAGACGGCGCAGGTTAGTATCGGCGATTACGCGATCATAGCCGCTGAAATCCGCCTCGTTGAAATAGGCTTCCAGACCATGCTCCCGGGTAACCTCGACATGATCGAAGTCAAACACCTCCCGGGCCGCCTCCCATAACGGGCGCGTCACCATCAGCTTGCCATCGGTGGACACAATCAGGGTTTTCATAACCAGCTCTCAATCGATTTCAGTCGGGCCTGATAATAGCTTTCGAATTCCTGCTCCGCTTTGGCGGCCAGTGCATCACGGGGCTTCCAGCTTTCAAACAACCGCCTGCGTTGCGCCGCCAGAGTGTGAGGTAATATTTTCCCCGGAAAACGCACCATGCCATCCAGATCAATAACCTGCAGGGTGCCGTCTACAAAAAGGAAGTTGGTGTACTTGCTGTCCCCATGACTGAATCGCATCAGCAACATGGTTGCGAAAAAGTCAGCCATCTGCCTGAGCGCCTTATCTCGGGAATGCCCTCCATCTTCACAGATTTCCGGAAGCATGCGCCCATCCACATGCTCACACACCAGGTACTCCCTGCCAGTCAGCCCCTTGCTTTTCTCCGATACAAAGCACAGCGCCCGAGGGGTGTGAACATGCACAAGCCTCAAATAACTCGCATTCATCCAGGAGTTCCGTGCTCGACTGCGAAACTGCCTGGCCAGCCTCTTGGTAAAACTCTTCAGGTTATAGCGTTTGATCACCAGCAAGTCCGAACCGATACTCGCACACCATACCGTGGCACTATTTCCATCTTTGAGACATTCATTACCGGGCAAGGTGTTATCTATCCCCCTTTCCAGCAAGCCTCGAACCTTTTCTAAATCCTCACGCCGACACATCCCGGACAGGCCCGGCTCATGAAGCTCTGCAAACTCGGTACAGTCACGCAAGGACTTCTTGACCAGTTTTCGCAAGCGCCTACCCCGAACCTCAGCCAGCTTTCGCGCGATATCCATGGCACTAAAAACATCCCCATACCAACGGGAAACCGTGCCTGCACAAGGCAGCGACAACGGCGGAAACTGGGCCAAAAGCAGTGCAAGATTCTCTAGCGCTCGGGATTCAGCGATCACAGAATCCGACATTTGAACATCGCCAGCATCAATGACATACCAGCCACCCTCATGCTGAAGAAAATTATTCAGATGGATATCCCGCTGCACTACCCCCGACTGGTGCATCCGACCAGTCAGCGCCACCAGTGATTGAAGCAGTGTTTGCTGCCCGGCTTCATCCGCCTCTTGCAAGGCAACAGCGGCAGAACGTTCGCCAAGATGCTCGAGCAGCAAAACAGCCCCCTGATCTGTCTCCAGGGTGGCCAGAATGTGTGGCGCAGGAATATTTCGCTGCTGTAGCTGCTCCAGAATCAGTCTTTCACTGTTGAATTCCTTGCGGGATCGCGGCGCCTGCGAAAACAACTTAACGGCAACGCGCGCACCCGCCTCAATCTGCCCAGCATAGATGGCTCGTCTTCCTGGCATGAAACGCAGCAGCTGCTCTACCTTGACGGCTGATTGCCCGACTGTAAGGGTCGCGGGCAGCGCAGGCGTACGGGACGCCAGCAACTGCTCCACAGAAACATCAGGAGCTACCGCCATTAGATATCCTTCCCCGGGTGCTCGTTGAACTGCAGCGGCAACTCAGCTTCTACCTCAAAATAACGGCAATAGATTTTTTCCGCTTCCCGACGTGCGGCACACCATAAAGAGACATTCTCCAAAGCCTGACGTAACGGCAAGCCGGAGTAAGCCCGAATAAAACGCAATAGATCCCGCTGGGTCATACCGAAACGGGCGGTTGAGAAGTACAACCCGCCAAGGTCTTTTACCTGCCAGCGGCGCGGAACCTTACTACGGACCTGGGAACGATGAAGGTCAATAAGATACATGCGCCCATTGGCGGCCTGCTGTTGTACATCCGACTCTGGCATCAGGAAATGCGCCAGATAGAAATCCCGGTGATTGATACCGGCCCGGTGCATGGTTCGGGCAATATTTGCGACCCTCTCGATCAGGGCCCACTTGAACTGCGTTGGCACCTCTCCCGCCTGTACCCATTGCTCGCCCACCTCTTCCAGGCTCAGGGTATCGACAAGATCATCGGTGACAATAAAGGATTCTATCGACGCCGGGTTCGCCCCGCGACTTCCGAAAGCCGCAGCGGTCATGGTATCCAGTCCGGCGGCACGGACCGCATCAATGGCCGCCACCTCATCCATGGCGCCCAGTACTGGCCATTTACCCTGAGTCAGATTCTTGAGAATTTCCTTCCAGCCGATACCACCGTGATATTTAAGAAAATAGCTTCGCCCATTACCCTGGAAGCGCAACGTTCGCCGCCCCTCCCGCGCCCGAAAAATATCACCTTCCTGACGGGCCGCCTGGACAAACGGGTCACAATCCCCCCAAAGGGCATCAATATCCTCTCGCAGAAACAGCTTCATCGTCCGACCTCTACCGCATCCACTACATTCTGAGCCAGCCGATAAAGCTCCGGCGAGGAGGCGTACTGCAGCCCCGCAGCCTGCCAAGGCCCTGGCACAGCGCCCATCATTTCCTGCAGCGTCCGATTGAGGTCGCTCTGGGTAAACGGGGACGGCATGACTTTTCCGGAACCGGCCTCTTCCACATAGCGGGCGTAGCCGCAGGTATCGGTAGTCAACACAGGAAGGCCAGCGACAGTCGCCTCGATCAACACCATGCCAGCGGACTCCCGATAGGCCGGATGCAGCAACAGATCTGCGGCCTGCATCAATGCCGGCACATCGTCACGGGGCCCCAGCACGATAACCCGCTCCCGGATGGTCTCGTCCAGACCACGCAAATATGGTGTTGCATCATCATTCCCTACGACCATCAATTTCGTGTTTGATGGCAACGCAGCAAACGCCACCAAGGCCCGATCCAGACCTTTCACCTTGAAGCCGGAGCCAAGAAAGAGAATGAGAGATTCGTTGTCAGCAACACCCAATTCTCGATGAACACCGCTCCTGAGTTCTTCATAATTCTCCGGGCGCCGGCGATCCGGCTCGATTCCAGGCGGCAACACCTGATAGCGAGAGGCTGGCAGGGTGTAATGCGCTAAATACTGATCACGCTGATCCTCATTGAGAAATAACAGATGCGCCCCCTTCTCTTCCACCACCTTTTTCTCGAGCTGCAGGTAAGTCGCATACCTTGGCAGGCAACGCACCAAAGCCGGTTTGCTCGCCACATGGGCGGCAAAGCAACTGTCTGCGGCAAAATAAACATCCAGTGCCGGCAATCGATTGAAGCCCAGCACCCGGTCATAGCCTCGACCATCAATAGTGTCTGTTACCCCTGAAGCAAAACGGGCCATACGACCATGATTGCTGCGTCCGGAAACAGAAACTGTGCGTACGGTTACACCATCCAGTTCATCGCCCTGCCAGTCGCACACCAGGGCATCGACCTCATGCCCTCTGGCCACCGCCTCACGGGCAATACGGGCAAAGTCACGTTGCAGTCCGCCCCAGGGAAAATAGTGATAGAGCACCATGGCTATCTTCATGATGATAGACCCCGCAAAGTCCGCCAAACCACCTCCGGTTTCAGGGTACTGAAACAGGGAGGCTCCACGCCTTTGCCCATCGCGCCTCGGTAGGTACATTTTTCCTGTAAGCAGGGCGCGCAGGGAAAATCCGCAGCTAACGACGTTGCACACCTCCCTTGCACGCCGGTAAGCACAGGATTGGTCGGCCCATAAAGACCAACACCGGGCAGTCCCGCGGCGGCGGCAAGGTGAGCCAGCCCGGTATCCACGGCAATAAACGCATCCCAGCTCAACAGCTTATCCGTAAGGGCATTCAATCCCATTTTCGGCAGCACTGTAACGCGCTCAAGCCCGGCGGCTAAGCGCTCGGCTCGTGCCTTTTCTTCGTCGTTACCCCAGGGCAAATGAATGCTGTGACCTTCACGACTGGCCAGTTCCAGCAACTGCCGCCAGAAAGCCTCAGGGTAATGCTTGGTAGCCCAAGTAGTGCCATGACAAAAAACCAGCTGCGCCGGGTGACTTAAAGGCGTCGGCACATGACTGCGAGGCAGGCCATAATCCGGCGCGGAGTCAGGCAGCGAATAACCGAGCGACAACGAGAACAACTGACGAACCCGGGCAATCGCATGCTGCCCACGCGCGACCGACATGGGAGAATCCAGCACTCGGGCCGAGAGACCTTCACGGGCCGAATATTTATCCAAACCAAACTTGGGGCCGCTCGCAAGGCGCGTAATGAAGGCGCTCTTCAGCAAACCCTGGGCATCAATCACCGCATCATAGGATCTTGCTTGAACGGCAGATTTGAACGCGGACCATTCTCCGGAGCGACGCGCCTTGATGGGATGTTTACGCCAACGGCGCAGGGCACAGGAAAAAGTATTGGCAACCACAGGATGGCGGGACGCGAGCTCGGCGAAGGATTCCTCGACAACCCAGTCCACTTGCAGCTCAGGAATAGCTGCCTGTGCATCGGTCAGTGCCGGCAAGGTGTGGATCACATCCCCCATGGAGGAGGTCTTGATCAGAAGCACACGCATGGATTAGCGACCCACCTTATCCTTGAACTTTCGCTCCAGCCGCCCCAAAAGCGCGCGCCCTGGGGCCCCGCCTACTGGCTGAGCCAGGTATTCCCGCAGAAATCGCACCCTGTCACGGCCAGAAACGCCTTTTGATCGCCTCGCCAAACTGTCCAGATCCCGTACACGCGGGCGCCAGTTTTGATAGTGAGGCCGGCAACGCTCCAAGTCGATGAAGCGAGCATCATACCGTTGCAACAGCTCGGACCAGGCAACAAAAACATGCTTGGGATAGAGGTTCTGGTGAGCCAACCCCTGTTCATGGAGCAACCGAACGGCAGCAGCCACATCACGAATCAAAGTAAACCGGCGTGCCAGTGGCAGTTGATTCAACAACACGCTATCCAGACTCTGAAAACTCTCCAAACCCAAGGTCACCAGCATGGTTTCCTTGTCACCACTTGCATGGTTGGCAGAGAAAAACAGCGGCTCTACCACCGGCACACCCGCTTGCCAGCAACGCATCATGGCCTTGAACTCTTGGTGCAGTGTGGCCTCGCCACGCAATGGATGCCGCAAACTGCGCCGCACATAATTACGCTGGTGCTTAATGTACACCTTTTGTTCAGCGCCGCTGGAATCAGACACCACAGCACTAAAAACCTGGCTCAGCCCGCCCCCCCTCCGATTCGGTTTGTCGACCAGGGTTCTGTCCAGAGCCAACCAATCATCAATGGTTGTGAGGCCACATCCTTGTAAAGCCTGTCGCCAGTGGGGGTGAAAATAACTGGCGCTCAATTCCGTTTCTATCACTCACCTCCAACCAATTGCCCCAGAGCCTCAATAACCTGCGAAGGCGGCAACTGGCGCAGACAGTTCAGGTGGCCCAGCGGGCATTCACGCTCGAAGCAGGGGCTACACTCCAGCCCCAATCGTACCACTGCGACTCGATCACCCAAGGGCGGAGTAAAGCCGGGAGAGGTGGAGCCGTAGACAGCCACCAATGGCCGTTTCAGTGCGGCTGCAATATGCATCAGGCCGGAATCATTACTCACCACCGCCATGGTCGCTGACAGCAGATCCACAGCTTGCTCCAAAGACGTGTTCCCCGCCAGCACCACCGCATGCTCATCCGCACCGTTCTGCAGTGTATCAATGATGCTGGCCGCCACCGGCTGGTCCTTGCCGGAACCAAAGATCCACACCTGTCCGCCACGCTCGATCCAGTGCTGGGCTACCGCCGCATAATGATGTTCGGGCCAGCGTTTCGCCGGGCCGAATTCCGCCCCGGGACACAGCCCCAGCACCGGGCGGTCCAGATTCAGATTATGCGCGACCATGGCCGCATTGCGGGAATCGTCACTGACCTGCAAATGCGGCGCAGTGATCTCCTCAAGCCCCGGAACCGGCGCGTCTTCCGGCAACGCCAGCGCCACAAAACGCTGCACCATCAGGGGCAAGCGTTCCTTGTCCAGCTTGCGCACATCGTTGAGCAGCCCATAGCGCATTTCGCCACGCCAGCCGGTGCGCACCGGGATCTTTGCCGAACACGGCACCAGTGCAGACTTGAGCGAGTTAGGCAGCACATAACTTTGCTGATAATGGCCGCGCAGAGATTTCCCCAGTGCGTGCCGCTCCCACAGACGCAAGTCGCCATGATCAAACGGTAGCGCCAGCGCCTCGCGCACTTCCGGCATGCGCGACAACAACGGCCGACACCAGGCCGGCGCCAGCACATCAATAGCACAATCGGGGTATTGGCGGCGCAGTTCAGAGAACAGCGTCTGCGCCATCACCATGTCGCCGACCCAAGATGGGCCGACGACAAGGATGGCGGAGGGCGAGTCGATAGCGGTTGCCGGCATACGCCTGCTTCAGCTCACGTAAGTGAGCCAGTCTCCGTAGTCGTCATCCAGTTTGCCGCGCACCAGGTCGAAATACACTGCCTGTAGCTGCTCTGTCACCGGGCCACGCTTGCCGGCACCGATAATGCGGCCATCCAGCTCACGAATCGGCATGACTTCAGCGGCGGTGCCGGTGAAGAAAGCTTCGTCAGCAATGTAAAGCTCGTCACGGGTAATGCGCTTCTCGCGCACCGGGTAGCCGCGTTCCTCGGCCAGCTGAATGATGGTTTTACGGGTAATCCCGTCCAGGCAAGAAGTCAGCTCCGGGGTGTAGATGATACCGTCGCGAACCAGGAACACATTCTCACCGGAGCCTTCCGCCACATAACCTTCGTTATCCAACAGCAAGGCTTCATCTGCGCCGCCGGACAGCGCCTCGTTCAGCGCCAGCATGGAGTTCATGTAGTTGCCGTTGGCTTTCGCCTTGCACATGGTGATATTCACATGGTGACGCGTATAGCTTGAGGTGCGCACCTTGATGCCCAGCTCCAGCGCCTCCGGTGACATATAGGACGGCCATTCCCAGGCCGCCACCATTACGTGCACTTTCAGATTGTGGGCACGCAGACCCATGCCTTCACTACCGTAGAACGCCATCGGGCGCAGGTAGGCGTGGGGCAACTTGTTCTCGCGAATCGCCGACAAATGCGCCTCGTTGATCTGCTCCTTGGTAAAGGGCAGCTTCATATTGAGGATATGCGCACTATTGAAAAGTCGGTCGGTGTGATCCTGCAGGCGGAAAATGGCCGGACCTTTTGCCGTTTCATAGGCGCGCACACCTTCGAAAACACCCATGCCGTAGTGCAGCGTGTGCGTGAGCACATGCACCTTGGCGTCCTGCCAGGGAACCAGCTCGCCATCCAACCAGATAAAACCGTCTCTTACAGCCATCGACATGGCAGTGATACTCCCAGAACTAAGGACCCTTGAGCGAACGCCCTACAGGTCGAACCAATGCTTCCAGATCGCTCGCACGCCTTCACGCAAATCGCGGAATTGAGTGTCGTCGACAATGGATTTCTCTTTGCGCAACGAGGCGCGATGAGCCGCGGACCGGTAAGCCAGGTAGGCTTCCCGCAGCAGGCCGGCATCCTGTGCCGACATAATGTCCAATGCAGCCAGTGTTTCCAGCAAGCGCACATTATCGGTGAAGCGGGTGAGTTCACCGTGGGAGGAGGCCCATCTCAGAACCCCGTATTGCACCATAAATTCGATATCAACGATACCTCCCGGATCCTGCTTGAGGTGAAAAGTGTCCGGGCTTTTGTCGGCCAGGTGATCCACCATCTTGGTGCGCATGGCCAGCACCTCCTCACGGAGTTTGTCCTGCGGGCGCGAATCGCACAGCACTTGATGGCGAATATCGTTAAAGCGAGTACGGGCCCGACTGCAACCGGCCACTACCCGGGCGCGCACCAGCGCCTGATGCTCCCAAGTCCAGGCATCGTTGCGCTGGTACTTTTCAAACGCATCCATGGAACTCACCAACAGGCCAGCACTGCCGGACGGGCGCAGGCGCGTATCCACCTCATAGAGCTGGCCGCTCATGGTGCGCGTGCCGATGATATGCACGATGCGCTGCCCCAGGCGGGCATAAAACTGTTCGTTGGAAACGGATTTTTCCCCGTCGGTCATACCGCCACTGGCCGCATCGTGTAGAAACACCAGATCCAGATCGGAGTTGTGCCCCAACTCAATACCACCCAGCTTGCCATAGCCCACCACCACAAAATCCGGGCTGCAGGGTTGGCCGTCGTCCCGCGACGGACGCCCATGACGCTCCACCATGGGCTCCCAGGCCAGCATTACCACCTGATTGAGAACGCTCTCGGCGAGCCAGGTCAGGTAATCGCTCACCTTCATCAATGGCAGCACCTCGGTGACTTCCGACGCCGCCACCCGCAGCAGATGTGCCTGCTTGAAGTTACGCAGCACTTCCATCTGCTGTTCCAGGTCGTCTTCCGCTACCCGCAATAACTGCTGACGCAGTTCGTCATCCAGCTCTGCCCGTTCCGGCGGCGAGTAAAGTGTTCGCACGTCAAGAAGCTCATCGAGCAATACCGGGTGGCGGGTGAGCCGCTCGGCAATCCAGGGGCTGGCACCGGACAGTTTCACCAGCTGAGTCAGTGCACTGGGGTTTTCCACCAGCAGCGCAATGTAGGCACTGCGGCGCAGCACCGCTTCCACAAAGGCAATCAACCGCATGGCGGTGGTTTCGCCATGCCCCTGGTACCCCAGGGCTTCAAGCATCAGCGGCATCAACCGATCCAGCCGTTCACGGCTGATGGTTTGCATGTTTTCTACCGACCGACTATTGCGGAACACATCCAGCTTGGCATAAACGGTATCGGCGTCCTGCACACCGATAGCGCTGAGCTGGGCCACGGCAGCATCGTCGTCCAGCTCGCCCAGCCACAGATCGAGCAACTCCTGGTCGGCGCCCTGGGCCGCATCGGTTTCCTGCTCCGGGTCGGCAATCACCTGGCTGAAATGGTGGCGAACACTTTCCCGGTAACGGCGCAGCTTGCGCTCAAAGGCGGCCCGGGCAGAAAAGCCCATGGCAAAGGTGAGCCGCTGCCAGCCCAATTCGTCATCCGGCAGGCGCTGCGTCTGTTTATCCGCCACCGCCTGCAGGCGATGCTCCACATCCCGCAGGAACAGGTAGGCTTCGGTCAGCTCGTCAGCCACATCCTCAGGCAGCAGCTCCAGCTCGACTAGTTGCGGCAAGACCTTGATCAGGTTCGGCTCACGCAAGGCGGGCAACTGGCCGCCACGGATCAACTGAAACGCCTGAACAATAAACTCGACCTCCCGAATACCGCCGGCACCCAGCTTCACATCCGCCTGCATGCCCTTGCGGTTCACTTCCCGCTCAATCAGGGATTTCATTTCCCGCAGGGACTGGAAAGCGCCGTAATCAATGTAGCGGCGGTACACAAAGGGGTTCAGACGCTTAATCAGACGGCCACCGGCCTGAAGATCGCCAGCCATGGGGCGCATCTTGATCAGCGCGTAGCGCTCCCATTCGCGGCCCTGGGTTTCGTAGTAGCCCTCCATGGCATCGAAACCGATAGCCAGCACACCACTTTTGCCCCAAGGGCGCAGACGCATATCCACGCGGAAGACAAAACCGTCAGCGGTAGTTTGGTCCAGGGCCTTGATCAGCTGCTGCCCCAAGCGCACAAAGAACTGATGGTGAGTCAACGCACGGCGTTCGCCTTCAATTTCACCCTCGTGTTCATAGGCAAAAATCAGGTCGATATCGGAAGACAGGTTCAGCTCGTGGGCACCCAACTTGCCCATGGCCAGAATCACCAGCCTGACGGGGTTGCCGTCCGGATCCAGCGGCGTACCGCTACGCTCACAGGCCCAGCCGTAGAGCACGTCTAGCGCCTCATCAATAAGGGTATCGGCCAGCAACGATAGGTCCGCCACGGCGCTGTGATAATCGCCAATGCGAGCCAGGTCTCGCCAGATAATGCGCACCATATGGCGATGGCGCAGGCGGCGCAGAACACGCTTGAGGTCATCCTCGCTGTCGCACTGCGCCAACAAGGTACGAATTTCCTCTTTCAAGGAGGGGGCCGCCAGAGCACGGCTCAGGTCACTGGCCAGCAGCCACTCCCCCAGCCCCGGATCGCGCTGAAACTGGGCCGCCGCATAGTCTGACCCCGCCCATACACGGGGCAGGTCAGCCAAGAGGCCGTCGGGGATACGGTGGCCAGATTCGACAAAGTGCTGCCAGTGCTGGCTAACCAGCACCGAGAGTTCATCCGGCAGGGAGTGATATTGGGGTTCATTCATGGGCGGCTATTGTCGTACGGCGGGAGGAAAGCTACAAGCATAACGCCTGACGCCTGACGCCTGACGCCTGACAAGGATTCCGTTTGCGGGTTGAGGCGTCCAGCCACTGGCTTCAGGCGGCCGGCGTTCACTCAGCCCAACAAAATGTCCTGCGACGGCGTCACCCGCATCACCTCTTCGATGGTGGTCTGCCCCTTGGCCACCTTCATGGCACCGCTAATCCGCAAGGGCTTCATGCCCCCCTTCAGAGCCGCACGGGTCAGAGTTTCCAGATCCGCGCCACGGGTGATGTGGTTCTTCAGCGCGGTGCGCAGCGGCATGGTTTCATACACCCCCATGCGGCCCCGGTACCCCGTACCCCGGCATTCCAGGCAGCCCACCGGCTGATACAGCGTCTCCGGCATTTTCATCTTGAAAGGGCGCACCAGCTCATCCCAAGCCTGCGGGTCCGTTTCGCCGGCAGCCTTGCAGTTCGGGCACAGGGTCCGCACCAACCGCTGAGCCATCACGCCCAGTACCGTGGCACTGATCATATAAGGGGCCACGCCCAGATCGATCAAACGGGTTACCGACGACGGGGCGTCATTGGTATGCAGGGTCGACAACACTAAGTGGCCAGTGAGCGCGGCTTGAATGGCCATGTCAGCCGTCTGCAGGTCGCGGATCTCACCAATCATGATGATATCAGGATCCTGGCGCAGCATGGCCTTCACCCCTTGGGCAAAGTTCACGTCGATATTCGCCTGAATCTGCATTTGATTAAAGCTGGACTCCACCATTTCGATGGGATCTTCAATGGTGCAGACATTCACTTCGCTGGTGGCCAACTGCTTGAGCGTGGAATACAGCGTGGTGGTTTTCCCCGAACCGGTGGGGCCGGTCACAAAGATGATGCCATGGGCATGGCTAGTCATCTGATGCCATATGCTGTGATCCTCTTTGGTAAAACCCAGCTGCTCAAAGCTGCGCACCAGCACGTCCGGGTCGAACACCCGCATCACCATCTTTTCCCCAAACGCGGTGGGCAACGTGGAAATACGCAGTTCGATCTCAGCACCGTCCGGTGACTTGGTCTTCAAGCGGCCATCTTGGGGTTTACGCTTTTCTGCCACATTCAAGCGGCTGAGAATCTTCAGGCGGCTGGTCACCGCCGCCATGATCGCGGCCGGCAATTCGTACACATCGTGCAGCACACCATCAATACGAAAGCGCATCTTGCCGGTTTCCCGGCGCGGCTCCAGGTGGATATCACTGGCCCGCTGGGAAAACGCGTACTGCAGAATCCAGTCCACGATATTGACGATATGCTGGTCGTCCGCGTCGTGGTGGCCCTTGCCCACCTCCAGCAGCTGCTCGAAGTTAGTAATCCCCGACATTTCCTGGCCGGTATTGCCGGCGGCGCCGGCGATGGAGCGGCTCAAGTTATAAAACTCGATCCGGTAGCGGCGCATTTGCTCCGGATTAACCAGCACCACTTCCAGCTCGCGATCGCGAAGCACCTGCCGCAAATGGGGCTGCCAATCACGCACGAAGGGCTGGTCACAAGCCACCACCACCTTGTCGCGATGCACCTCCACCGCCACGATGCCGTGTCTCTCGGCAAAGGCGTAGCTCATTACATTGGTGACCTGATCCACGTGCACCTTGAGCGGATCGATGTTGTACACCGGCAAACCACACTTGGCCGACAGCCACTGGGTCAGAAAATCCACATCCAGCAGCTGATGGGTATCGGTCCGGTCCGTGAGGCGATATTTGGCCAGCACCTGAATGGCGTGCCAGTTCAGCTCCTTCTTTTCCCGGGGCGTGGTAGAGATGACGTTGAAGTCTTCCTGGCTGACACGGCCCTCATCCAGCAGCTCACGCATCAACCAGCGCACATCGATCAACAGCCCGTCCAGCTTGGCGGGATCAGCGGGGGCGTTAACGCTCACTTTCGTCACTCTCTCTACTCTCCCTCTTTATGTGCTTCGCGCAGTGCCCGCATCGCAACGGGACAACTACGCCTACGGGCCCGGTGAAACCGGGGCCGCCTCATTATTATGGCGTAGACCGAGACGGCCCATCAGCCGCTTTACTGTAACCCTAACATTGAAACCCTGACAGCCCCGCCCGCTTTCTCTATACTCGCCACCCAATTCATGACGGAACTGTGACATTGTCGTCACCGTCCCGCCGCCGCTACCCGCCAGCAGCGAATAGCGGCATGATGGGAAGCTGTTTCCAACCCTAAACTTGGACCCGAGGCGCCTATGTCCTTTGGAAGCTCCATTGCCGGCCTGTTCGGCCGCTCGCCAATCAAACCCCTGCAACAACATTACGACACCGTTCACGACTGTGCCCGCACGCTCGCGGACTTCTTCGCCGCCGTGACCGAGAGCGACTGGGACAAGGCCCGCGCCGCCCGCAAGCGCATCGCGGATTTGGAAAATCAGGCCGACGAACTGAAGAAAGAGTTCCGCCTGAATCTGCCAAAAAGCCTGTTCCTGCCCATGCCCCGCACCGACCTGCTCGACTTGATCAGCGTGCAGGACAAGGTCGCCAACAAGGCCAAGGATATTTCCGGGCTGATGCTGGGTCGGCAGATGACCATTCCTGCGGTACTGGCCGAGGTAATGTGCGCCTACGTACAAGGCGCCATCGACACCTCTGCCCAGGCCCAGAAAGCCATCAACGAGCTGGATGAACTGGTGGAAACCGGCTTCAGCGGCCGTGAAGTCCAGATCGTAGAAGAGCTCATCGAAGAACTCGATCGACTGGAGCGCAACAACGACGAGCAGCAGATCACCATTCGTTCCACCCTGTTCAAGCTGGAAAGCGAACTCCCTCCGGTGGATGTTATTTTTCTCTACAAAATCATCGAATGGGTAGGCGATCTCGCTGATCGTGCCCAGAAAGTGGGCGGCCGCCTGCAGATGTTGGTCGCACGCTAGGAGAGTTCTTATGGAGTGGATGTTAGAGCATAGCTACCTGATGCTGCTGCTGGCCGGGGCTTTCGGCTTTCTGATGGCTTGGGGGGTGGGTGCCAACGATGTGGCCAATGCCATGGGTACCTCGGTGGGCTCCGGCGCGTTAACCGTTAAACAAGCCGTCATCATCGCCATCATCTTTGAATTTTGCGGGGCCTATCTGGCCGGTGGCGAAGTGACCGCCACGGTCCGCAAGGGAATCGTGGATGCTGGCGTCTTTTCCGAATTCCCCCACTATCTGGTCTACGGCATGATGTCCGCGCTACTGGCCGCCGGCATCTGGCTGATTGTGGCCTCCTGGTTTGGCTGGCCGGTATCCACCACCCACTCCATCGTCGGCGCCATTGTCGGCTTTGCCGCCGTAGGCGTAGGCGTGGATGCCGTACACTGGGACAAGGTAGGCAACATTGTTGCTAGCTGGGTCACCTCTCCACTATTGGCCGGTTTCATCTCCTTCGCGTTAATCAAAAGCGTGCAAAAACTGGTACTGAGCCAAGACGACCCCTTTGAACGCGCCAAACGAGTCGTGCCGTTCTATATGTTCCTGGTGGGCTTCGCGATTAGCGCCGTCACCATGCTGAAAGGCCTCAAACATATCGGCATGGAAATCAGCTATGCCGCCAGTCTTGGCTGGTCTGTCATTGGCGGCCTGATCGTCGCCCTGATCGGCGGCGCCTTTCTCAGCCGCATTCAACCGGACCCGGAAGCCGATAAGGATTTCCGCTTTCACTCCGTGGAGCGCATCTTTGCAGTGCTGATGATTTTCACCGCCTGCGCCATGGCGTTCGCCCACGGCTCCAATGATGTAGCCAACGCCGTGGGGCCGCTGGCCGCCATCAACAGCGTGATCGTCAACGAAGGCATGATCGGCGGGGAAGCCGCCATGCCAGGCTGGATTCTGCTGGTCGGCGCCATGGGCATCGTCTTCGGGCTAGCTATTCTCGGCGCCCGAGTCATGGCCACGGTGGGCAAAAACATCACCGAGCTTACCCCCAGCCGGGGCTTCGCCGCCGAGCTCGGGGCTGCCGGCACGGTGATTCTGGCCTCCGGCACCGGCCTGCCCATCTCCACCACTCACACCCTGGTCGGGGCGGTACTGGGGGTAGGCATGGCCCGGGGCATTGGCTCTCTCAATTTGCGAGTGGTCAGCACCATCTTCACCTCCTGGGTCGTTACTCTGCCCGCCGGCGCTCTGCTCTCAATCCTGTTCTTCTATTTCTTCAAAGGATTGTTTGGGGCATAGAGAGACGCCGCACGCTTCACGCAGCAGGCAACACGCTAACGCCGCCCTTCGGGGCGGCGTTTTTGTTTCGCCTCATGCGTACGGCATCTGGCATCCGGCGCGATCTGCTGGCTATACTGGCCTGTCAGTCACTTAGAGCCGAGACGCCCGTGTCCACTAGCACAACCCCGAACACCGACAGCCAGGTTCACTGGTTCCGCAATTCGTCCCCGTACATCAATGCGCACCGGGGCCGAACCTTTGTGGTCATGCTGTCCGGGGAACTGCTGGACGGGCCGCGCCTGCCCGCCCTGATTCACGACCTGGCACTGCTGAATAGCCTAGGCATCAAACTGGTGCTCGTGCATGGCGCCAGGCCACAAATATCGGCCCGGCTGGCAGAATCCGATATTGAATCCACCTTCGAGCAGCACATGCGTATCACTGACAGCGCCGCGCTGGACAGCGTCATGGCCGCGGTGGGCGCCTTACGCCTGAAGCTGGAAGGGCTGTTCTCCATGGGGCTGGCCAACTCGCCCATGCATAACGCCAGCATCCGGCTGATAAGCGGCAACTTCGTGGTCGCCAAACCGGTAGGCGTGCGTGGCGGCTTCGATTACCAACACACCGGCGAAGTGCGGCGCATCGACGTGGACGCCATTCGCCAGCAACTGGGCAACGGCAACGTGGTGCTCCTCTCGCCGGTTGGCGGCTCGCCCACCGGCGAACTGTTCAACGTCAACGCGGAAGAAGTGGCCTCCACTGCCGCCATCGCCTTGGGCGCAGACAAACTCATTATCATGGGCGACGACCTGCGCTTGGCCGATGCCGACGGCGATCTAGTCCGGGAACTGTCGCCCCAGGAAGCCGGCAAACTGCTGGCCAATACACAGCGGGAAGACAACGGCGTCGACCGGCAACTCACCGCCGCCTGCCATGCCGCCAGCAATGGCGTAGCGCGGGCCCACCTGTTGGATGCCCAAGTAGATGGCGCGCTGATCAAAGAACTGTTTACCCGCGACGGCTGCGGCACGCTGGTCACGCGGGAAACCTACGAAACCCTGAGAGGTGCGCGCATCGACGACGTCGGCGGTATTCTGGAGTTGATCGAACCACTGGAAGCGGACGGCACCCTGGTGCGCCGGTCAAGAGAGCTGTTGGAAAACGAAATCCAGCGCTTCGCCATCATCGAACGCGACGGCATGGTCATCGCCTGCGCCGCGCTCTATCCCTTCCCGGAGGAAAACACCGGCGAACTGGCCTGCGTCGCCGTCCACTCCAGTTATCGCAAAGGCGAGCGTGGCGCACAGCTGCTCACCTATTTGGAGCGCCGGGCCCGGGAACAAGGGCTGCACAGCTTGTTCGTGCTCACCACGCTGACCGCGCACTGGTTTCAGCAACAGGGATTTGAAGCGGCGGGCGTCGATGCACTGCCGGGAGCCCGGCAGTCGCTGTATAACTGGCAACGGAATTCGAAGGTGTTTGTGAAGTCAATGGCAGGATAAGCCATTGATTTTAATAGTGTTACATTTCTATTGTTGCCCTTATCTTTAATATATAGAAAATAGCCGACTATCGGCTAAGCGCCCCACTCGTAAGATATCTCTTACAAACATTGAGGCTTTTGGCAATATATTGCCCCATGAGAAGCTGTCATACTGCTCGGGAACTACACATGAGACATATAGTCAAAGAACTAGACGCAAACCGATTCTTCACCGCTATAATCAAGGAGGCAAATATGTTTATTTCCAATAAGTTCACTGCCCCTATTATCAACGATACGTGGGAAGACTGATAACTATTAACCAGCCGAGCATTACCTGAAGGGCCGCATAGCGGCCCTTCTTGGATTTGGGAAGGGCAACATGTCTAAAGAAAGGCCTTCAGCCACAGAACAACAAACAACGAGCACCATCCAGCACCCTCAAGTTAATGACTTGCCCGGTTCTCTTATGGGCTCCCAAGAGATCTCCAACTGGATTTTAATTGGGACCCTTCTGGTCGCCGTTATCGCCCTATGGAGAAACCATGTCATTAACAGACGTGCCGCCACCATCAACATGGTCATCCATCAAAAGAACGACTCTCGGTACACGACTGCCCGAGAGACCTTCAAGACACTACAAGAAGAAGAAAACGTAGCCAAGTATGCAGACAAGACTCAACTTGAGAGCGACATACGTGACGCCATTTTAACTATCCTCAACCAGTACGAGTTCGTCGCGAGCGGAATTAACGAAGGTGCATTTTGCAAAGGCCTATACAAACGCCTTCAGTACGGAGTTGTAACCAAAGACTACGATAAACTTGAAGGCTTCATCAGCGAACTGAGAAGAGCGAACAAACACCCCACCCTATTTCAGGAGTTTGAAACCCTTGCGAAGCGCTTCAAGAAAAAACCATTAAAAAAACGAGGTTAACCCCGGTCATCAAGCATGACGCCCATCTTCCGCCCATAGAAAAGTTATTAAAAAGCCCGAAGACGGAGGACCGGTCTGACCACTAACAAGATGAAATACCGCGGCCATATCGGCCACATTGCCCCCCGCCGGAGGGCAACATCCTCTGAATCACTCTAACCTTAAGGCTCTGGTTAATTACGAGGGCAAACCGTCGTCGAACTGCAACGGGCATTTCACGAATGCCGTGAATGACTACCTAGATGACCATGAACCACGAGGAACAACCTCATCTCATCACACCGATAGTTCTGACTTCCCTCACTGGACAACTTTGCCGACTAGCAGGATTCAATGAAAGAAACCCTGTAATCAAGACCCGAGTAATGCTGCACCATTGAAGATCAGGTCTTGCATCGTGCGCTCGAATACAGGATGCAAGACCTGATCCCAGAGTTTCCTCTCTCCGCTATAACGCTTCCATCCTTCCTCAGCTTGGCTCGAAGGCCGACCGAATCCCTACAGCCCGGCCCCTCTCTGGGTTACAATGCCGGGCTTAGTCCCGCTATTGACCATTACGAGGTTCCCATGCCGCAGTATCGCTCCCGTACCACCACCCATGGCCGCAATATGGCTGGCGCCCGTGCCCTGTGGCGCGCCACGGGCATGAAGGACGGGGACTTCGGTAAGCCGATTATTGCTATCGCCAACTCCTTTACCCAGTTCGTGCCAGGGCACGTGCACCTGAAGGACATGGGCCAACTGGTGGCCGGTGAAGTGGAGAAGGCCGGGGGCATCGCCAAGGAATTCAACACCATTGCGGTGGATGACGGCATCGCCATGGGCCACGACGGCATGCTCTATTCCCTGCCCAGCCGCGACATCATTGCCGACTCTGTGGAATACATGGTCAACGCCCACTGCGCCGACGCCATTGTCTGTATTTCCAACTGCGACAAGATCACCCCCGGCATGCTGATGGCCTCCATGCGCCTGAATATTCCGGTGATCTTCGTGTCCGGCGGCCCCATGGAAGCCGGCAAAACCAAACTGGCTGACGGCAAGCTGGACCTGGTAGACGCCATGGTCATGGCCGTTGATGACAGCGTGGACGAAGAGACCCTTAACGAAGTCGAACGCTCCGCCTGCCCCACCTGCGGTTCCTGTTCCGGCATGTTCACCGCCAACTCCATGAACTGCCTGACCGAAGCCCTGGGCTTGTCCCTGCCCGGTAACGGCTCACTTCTGGCCACCCACGCGGATCGCCGCGAACTGTTCCTGGAAGCCGGCCGCCGCATCGTGGATATTACCCGTCGTTACTACGAGCAGGACGAAGAGGCCTTGCTGCCGCGCAACATCGCCTCGGTGAAAGCGTTTGAAAACGCCATGAGCCTGGACATCACCATGGGCGGCTCCACCAACACCGTGCTGCACCTGTTAGCCGCCGCACTGGAAGGTGAGGTGGATTTCACCATGGAAGACATCGACCGCCTCAGCCGCAAGGTACCGTGCCTGTCGAAAGTCGCGCCAGCCACACCGAAATACCATATGGAAGACGTGCACCGGGCCGGCGGCGTTATGGGCCTGCTCGGCGAACTCGATCGGGCTGGCCTGCTGAACCGGGACATCCCCATGATCCACTCAGCCAGCGTGGCCGAAGCTCTGGAACATTACGACATCATGCGTACCCAGGACGAAGGGGTGAAAAAAATGTTCACCGCCGGCCCCGCCGGCATCCCCACCCAGACGGCCTTCAGCCAGGACACCCGCTGGGACAGCCTGGACGATGACCGCGAAAACGGCTGCATCCGCAATATCGAACACGCCTACAGCAAGGACGGCGGCCTGGCAGTGCTGTACGGCAACATCGCCGAGCGCGGCTGCATCGTGAAAACCGCCGGTGTGGACGATTCCATTCTCAAGTTCACCGGCCGCGCCCGTGTCTTTGAATCCCAGGATTCCGCCGTGCGCGCCATCCTCGGCGATCAGATCGTTGCCGGCGACGTGGTGGTAATTCGCTATGAAGGGCCGAAAGGCGGGCCGGGCATGCAGGAAATGCTCTACCCCACCAGCTACCTGAAATCCAAAGGCCTGGGCAAGGAATGCGCATTACTGACCGATGGCCGTTTCTCCGGCGGCACCTCCGGCCTGTCCATTGGCCACGCCTCCCCGGAAGCGGCGGAAGGTGGTGCCATTGCCCTGGTGAATGAAGGCGACACCATCGATATCGATATCCCCAACCGCACCATCCGCCTGGATATCAGTGATGAAGAACTGGCCCACCGCCGCACCCACATGGAAAACCGTGGCAAGCTGGCCTTCAAGCCCAAGGAAATCCGCCCACGCCGGGTCTCCACCGCACTGAAAGCCTACGCCGCACTAACCACCAGTGCCGACCGCGGTGCAGTGCGTGACTTAAGCCAGATCGGCGAATAAGCTGAACGATCAAGGCGGCCACCGGGTCGCCTTTTTCTTGTCGGCAGACATGGAACGCTTTACAGAAGGAGACCTTCGCGAATGAGCCTCAAGCATAAATTAATGCCACTGGTCGCCAGACTCATTACCAGCGAAGGCCTGCAGCAATGTCGCCGCCGGTTGCTGGACTGGCGGCGCACACTCAAGCGCCAACCCCACCAGGCCACCTTCTACTTCCGCATTGATGATCCCTATTCGGTGCTTATGGCGCAGGTAATGCCGCGCTTTGCCCAGCACTTCGGCATCACCGTCACCCCCCGGGTAATGCTGTATCTGGATCAGCAAATGTACCCCGCTGCCGACATGCTCGCGGAGCTCGCCCCCCGTGACGCGGTCCAGCTGGCCGACCTGCACGGGCTGGACTTCCCAAAAGACTGGCAGCTGCCTCCCCGCGAAGTCAGCCTGGCCGCCACCCGCTGCCTGCTCAAACACGAAGGCGACGAGCGCTTCTGGAGCCTGGCCGCCGCCCTGGCCGATGCCCTGTGGCGCAATGATCACGACAAACTGGAAGCCCTGCTCAGCGAATACGGCCAGCAGGCCGCGGACCGGGCCCAGCTGTCGCTGGAAGCCCGCCGGGACCAGTTCCTGAACGACGGCCACTATCTCACCGGCACCCTGCACTACGCCGGCGAATGGTACTGGAGCGTGGAACGGCTGGATCACCTGGGCCACCGCCTCAACGAACTGGGGCTGGGCGGCGCCGACTGGCCATTACCCTACGGCCGCGCCAAACGGGCCCGCCTGAAAGACACTCCGGAAGCCCTCAAAGGCACCCCGTTGGCGCTGTATTTTTCCTTCCGCAGCCCCTATTCCTACATCGCCCTGGCGCGCACCTATGCGCTGGCCGACCATTACGGGCTGGACCTGAAAATCCGCCCGGTGCTGCCCATGGTCATGCGCGGGCTCACGGTCCCCAAAGCCAAACGCTTCTATATTCTCAAGGACGCCGCCCGGGAAGCCCGCCTGCACGCGGTGCCGTTCGGCAAGGTCTGCGACCCGGTGGGTGCTGGCGTGGAGCGCTGCATGGCCATTTGGCCGTTCGCCGAAAAAGAAGGTCGCCTGCGCGAATGGTTACGGGCTGCTGGCACCGGCATCTGGAGCCAGGGCATCAACGCTGCCAGCGATAATGGCCTGAAGTTCCTGGTGGAAAACGCCGGCCTGGACTGGAACCGTGCCCGCCGCTGGCTAGACGACGATAGCTGGCGCGATCTCGCTGAGGACAATCGCAACGCCATGATGGAGGCCGGCAGTTGGGGCGTGCCCAGTTTTATGACCCAAGATGACATGATATGGGGTCAGGATCGTTTTGCGATCATCGAGCAGAGGCTGCTAGCCTCACTCCAGCATGACGACGACTGATGCAGCATGCCGCTGAAGGGGATCGATAACGATCCGGCTGAGATAAGTTGAAAGTTCAAAAGCGCGGGAGGCCCTGGCGTTAGCTCTGATGCATTGCCCGCAAGTCGTGTCATGCAGCGCGGAACACGAGAGCAGGAAATCTGCCAGGCGCTTTCTTCGCGTTTCAACTTTAAACTTTGAACTTTCAACTGACTCTTCTGCTGCATTCCAGCCCCAGGACCCGACAAATAACCAAGGAGAACATAATGACCATTGCCTATTGGTGCGTGCTTGCCGCCATTGCCCTGCCTTATTTCAGCACCTTTTTTGCCAAGTTCCAGGGCGGCTTCGGGCCGAAACAGAACCACAACCCCCGCGAATTTCTGGAAAGCCTGGAAGGCAGCCGCAAACGCGCTCACTGGGCCCAGCTGAACGGTTTCGAAATTGCTCCAGCGTTTGCCGCAGCAGTGATCATCGCCCACCTCGCCGCCACCTCGCCGCAGGGCACCATTGATGGCATCGCCCTCGCCTTCGTCGCCAGCCGCCTCCTATTCACCGTCTGCTACCTGGCAGACTGGGCCAGCGCCCGCACTCTGGTCTGGGCCTTTGGAATGGGCTGTATCGTGGCCCTGTTTGTGGGCGTAGGCAGCTAAAGCAGTGGCGAGTTACGAGTATTGAGTTTCGAAAGGCAAAACCACAACCGGCAACAGCGATTGTAGATCTTCGCTTCTCGATACTCGTAACTCGCAACGTTTCCATGCCCCGGACCTTCACCATCACCGTCAACGGCAAGGGCCACTTTCCCTGCCGAGCCGACCAGACCATCGTCGACGCCGGCCATCAGGCTGGTTTCGGTTTCCCCGTTGCCTGCCGCAATGGGGTATGTGAACGCTGTATCGGTCGTCTCAGTCATGGACAGGTCCAGCAAAAAAACCGCACCATTCACGCGGACGATGCCGGTAGCTCTCAAGTGCTATACTGCATCGCCCTGCCACTCAGCGATTGCGAGATAGATGTGCCCGAGGTAACCGCGCCCGGTGAATTGCCGGTCCACCAGATCCATTGCCAAATCCAGCAGATCGACGCGCTCAACCATGACGTCAGTCGGGCTTGGTTGCGCCTACCCGCCGGCAAGAAAATCCAGTGGCACGCCGGCCAGTATCTGATGCTGAACCTGCATGGCGAAAGCTATCCGTTTTCCATTGCTAACCATTGCGATGGCCGCGATATCGAACTGCACATCCGCCATGGCGATGACAATAGCGCCGCTCAGGACATCATGGCCAGCCTGCAGGCAAACAGCACCGTAAGCACCACGTTGCCCGCCGGCGTGCGTTTTATCGACAGTGCGCCCGACCAGCCGGTGTGGTTTATCTGCGGTTCCACCGGCTTTGCCCCGGTGAAAGCCATGATCGAACGCCTGATCACCCTGAATTTCAAACAGCCCGTGCGGCTGTTCTGGGGCGCCCGCACCGACGCGGACCTGTACCTGCCCCACCTGCCGGCCCAGTGGCAGGGCGCCCTGGCCGACTTCGATTTCGTCACCTCCCTATCGGACATCCGCCACCCGGATCACGCCGAAGGGCTGGTCCATGAAGCCGCCCTGGAAGCGCTCAGCGAGCCGGACCTGCCCCTGTTCTTTCTGGGCGGCTCTCCACCCATGGGCTGGGCGGTTTTCGATGCCCTGGTCGCCGAGGGTGTTCCCGCCAGCAACATCCACTGCGACGTGTTCGATTACGCGCCCAGGGAATAAACAAGCTTCAAGCTGCAACACCGGTTAGGCCCTTGCTAACCAGGACGATCTGGGCCCCGCGCTGCGAGTCCAATTCGGCATTGAGCATCAAACATCACCCACCACGTCCCGCGGCCAAAATGCTGCTGGGCTGGCAACAAGCCGGCTCGCGTTGTAGCTTGTAGCTTGCGGCTTGAAGCTACCTCCCAGGGAAAGGATACGATGGCAGACTCCCCCTCCTCGACTCACGACGGTCAGGTGCTACTGCTGCCTTGCCACGAGTGCGACCTGGTTTCCGAGGTAGTGATACACCGGGACGGCCAGTGGTTGCAGTGCCCACGCTGCCAACATCCGCTGATGCGCCCGGCGCAAAGCGACCAGCTCACCCCTGCCCTGGCGTTCACCGCCCTGTTACTGCTGACGCTATCTTTACTGTTTCCCTACCTGGGCTTCGAGAAGAACGGCATTGAACGGGCCATGACCGTCACCGATGCAGCCTACGAGCTGGCGGTCTATCACCACCCGGCCCTGGCCGTGATCGTTATCGCCACCATCATTGTAATTCCTGCGTTGTATCTGTTGTCGGTGTGCTGGATTCATATGAGCCTGGCCAGCCCCGGGCGCCTGCCCGGCAGCCTTTTCCTGGCCCGCTGGCTGCCGCGCATGCAGCCCTGGATGATGGCCGACGTGTTTGCCATCGCCGCCTTGGTCAGCCTGGTGAAGATCGTCGCCATGGCCCATATCCAGTTACTGTCTGCCTTCTGGACCTTTTCCGGCTTTGCACTGATTCTGCTGATCACGGTAACCCGCATGAACACCATCGGCCTGTGGCAACGGCTACTCGGCGACCTGCAGCAACCTCCTAACACCCGGGCCGGAGAAACCGCCCAGGCCCAGGGGCTAATTGGCTGCCAATGGTGCGGACAACTTCAACCGCTGAAACAATCTCACCGCTGTCATCACTGCCACAGTTTTCTTCATGAACGCCACCCCTTCAGCCTACAACGGGTCTGGGCGCTGCTGGTCACCGCCATTCTGTGCTGTTTTCCCGCGCACCTGTTCCCCATCATGATCACCACCAGCCTGGGCAAAACCGAGCCCTCCACCATCATTGCCGGGGTCATGCTGTTTCTGCGCCACGGCGACTGGCCCATCGCCCTGATCATCTTCACCGCCAGCGTGCTGGTGCCCTTCGGCAAGATCCTCGCCCTTGGCTGGCTCTGCATCGCTGCCCGCCAGCGGCAAACACTGGACATGACCAGCCAGATGAAGCTCTATCGCCTCACCGAATGGGTGGGGCGCTGGTCCATGATTGACGTCTTTGTGGTGGCCATCATTGTCGCCCTGTTCCAGATGGGCAATATTCTTACTGTCACCCCCGGTGTCGGTGGGCTGGCGTTTTCTGCCGTGGTGATTTTCACCATGCTAGCCGCTCATCAATTCGATCCACGCCTGATCTGGGATCGGCAACAGCAGCTACAGCAACGCTCAAAACAATGCTTGGAACATTCTCTGCCGCCCACCCTTGAACCGGAGAAACAATCTTGAACCACGCCGATTCGCCACCGTCACATCGCCGCCCGCGGCTATCTGCCGTCTGGCTAATTCCATTGGTGGCCGCACTGATCGGCCTGTGGCTGGTGTTTAGTTACCTTTCCAGCCAGGGCCCGGTCATTACCCTGGAACTGGAAGATGCGGAAGGGATCAACGCCGGCAAGACCGCCGTCAAGATGCGCAACGTACAAGTGGGCGTGGTAGAAAACGTCAGCCTCTCCGAAGACCTGAGCCACACCCTGCTCAGCGTGCAGATGCAAGCCGACACCGAACGCATGCTCAACAACGACACGCAATTCTGGGTGGTCAAACCCCGAGTTGGGCGCGAGGGCGTCAGCGGCTTGAGCACCGTCCTGTCCGGTGCCTATATCGAATTGCTGCCCGGCAACAGCAGCAAGAAAGCCAAAACCTTTACTGTAGAAAATTCACCACCGCCGGAGAAAACCGGCGACGGCCTGTTTCTGAAACTGATCAGCGAGCCTGGCACCAACATCAACAACGGCGACCCGGTGAGTTTCCGCAGCCTGAAAGTGGGGCGCGTGGTAGACACCACATTCGACCCTGATGCCGAGCTGTTTCGCCACCGCCTGTTCATTGAAAAACCCTACGATGTGCTGGTCAGCGACAGCAGCCGCTTCTGGAAGGTCTCCGGCATCGGCTTCCAGCTGGATGCCCGCGGCTTCCAGGCACAACTCAGCTCACTGGAAGCCCTGCTTGGCGGTGGCATTTCCTTCTCCGTACCCGACCCCAACATGAGCACGGGCGCCCCCGTGGAAGATGACCACCAGTTCGTGCTGCATGACAACCAGGAAAGCGCCAGGCGGGCACTCTACACTCAGACCCTGGATTATGTGCTGCTGGTTGAACGCAGCGTGCGCGGCCTGCAAGCCGGGGCCCCCGTCGAATACCGCGGCATCCGTATCGGCACGGTGGAGCAGGTCCCCTGGGCCTTTGGCGCCGAAGGCCCCAACGCCATGACTGACAGCCCGATTCCGGTACTGATCCGCCTGGAACCACAACGGGTCACCCATCAATCTGCGATTGCATTACCCTCGTGGGAAAGTGAAATCCGCCAGATGGTGGAAAACGGCCTGCGCGCCAGCCTGAAAGCCGGCAACCTGCTGACCGGTTCCCTGTTTGTGGATCTGGAATTCCACCAACACGCCCCCGCTGCGGACACCACGGTGACGTACCGCTCTGTCCCCGTTCTACCCTCCGTGGAAAGCGGCGGCCTAAGCAAACTGGAAGACCAACTTCACGCTCTGCTGAAAACCCTGAATGGTCTTCCCATGCAGGACATGGCCAACAACCTCAACAGCAACCTGAAACACCTGTCCGGCGTAACCGGCCGTATCGAAAACCTGCTGGATGATCCCGCCCTCAATGCCCTTCCCCAGCAGATTTCCAACAACCTGAACGCCCTGGAACACACCCTGCAAGGTTGGCAGGCTGGCGGCGATGGCTACCGGGAACTGCAAGGCACCCTGCAGAAGCTCAATCGTCTGCTGGATGACGCCGAACCCTTGCTCGACACTTTGAACGAGCAACCCAACGCCCTGATCTTCCAGCGCCACCCGGCCGCCGATACCCAACCCCGAGGTGCACAATGATCCGTCTGCTCGCCATCACCGCTATTCTTACCGGACTGTGGGGCTGCAGCCACGCCCCCGAGGCATCGCCGCCGGGCTACCTGCTGCCCTCCGCCACCCAGGCCGCGCATTCACCACTGACCATCAAGGTACACCTGGCTAACTACCTGAACCGGGGCGGCATTGTTATGCAACTCAGCGACAGCGAAATACAGGTGGCCCGCCATCATCGCTGGGCGGAACCGTTGGCAACACAATTACAGCGCGCCCTGGAAGCCCGCATGTCCAGCGGAGACGAAAAGACGCTCACCGTGGAGCTGACCCGTTTTCAGGGCCTGCAAGGCAAAGACAGGGATTCCGCCGTCATCACCGGCCGCTGGGCACTGACGGGAAATAATGGGGAAGCAACACAAGGATGCATTCAATGGGAAGCCGCGCTAGACAGCGGCGGCTATGCCAATCTGGTGAGAACGCTGGATCAGGGCTGGCAGGCAGTGGCGGCAGACATTGCCACCGCCATGGATTGAACCGTGGGAGCGCACCTGAAGCTCCCAACCAAGCCCTTAAAGGGGCCGCTTTGTAGGTCGACTTAGGGCGTAGCCGTAAGCCGACGCCCCGCTCCACCGCTAGCGGTAAAACCTCATGTCAGATTACGCCTTTAGGCTAATCAGACCTACCGGGAATGGCGTCAACCGCCACTCATGACCCGACAAACACCAAGCCTACGGCACGCTTTTATCGGGCAATGGCAGGGCCGGCAGATCGCCTTCCAGCTGCGCCATGCGGCGATCAAAGGCAGACATGGCCTTGCTGGAATCTCCCAGCGCCCGGTACAAGCGCGCCAGCTCGGCCAGGGCTGTCGCGCTCTGGCTGGAGTTTGCCGCCGCTTCAAAGAAGCCCTGAGCCTTGCCCCACAAACGCGCTTTCAAGGCAACACGACCGGCAGTGATCAACACGGCCGCATTGCCCGGGCGTTCCGCCAGCCACTTTTCCAATACCTGCAGCAGGTCGTCCGGGGGAATGTCATCGATGGCTTCCAGCACCGGCGGCAGCCGGTCATCCCATTGGCTACCCAATTGCTCGCGGACCAAATTCAGAGCACCGCGGCCACCGCCCAGCTGGGCCAGAAAGCCGGCATAGCGGGCTACCATGGCCGGATCGTTTTTCAGGTGAACAGGCACATCTTTCCAGAGTTTACGCAGTTCATCCCGGCGGCTATCCGCATCATTAAACCCGGGCTTGCGTGCGGTTTCCTGCAACCAGGCCAACCAGGCCCGGCGCTCACGGCGAATCTGGTTGGTTTCGCCGAAGGCTCGCTTCAAGCGCGGCATAAGGGCGCACAAGGTCTGCCAGTCTTTCTGGCTTTCCAGCACGTCAGCATAGGTGTTGAGAATACGCTTGTTGCGCGGTGCCATATCCGCCAGCACCTTCAATTCGCTGCGCGCCTGTTCCGGGTAGCCGTCATCCAGGGCAAAACGGGCTTTCATCAGGCCAGCGACCAAGCGGCCCCGTCGGTCTGTGCTGGCCTGTTCAAGATAGCGCTGCGATGCTTCCACTTTATCCTGTTCCTGGGCCGCTTCCGCCGCCAGCAACCAGGCCACCAGCGGCCAGTCACCGTCTTCACCGGCGGCCACCAGCAAGCGCTCGGCCTTTTCCTGCTCGCCATCCACCAGCTGCAAGAAACCACTGCGCAAACGACGCTCCGCCACCGCTTTTTTCCAGCGACGGGTGGCGCGTACCGGCTCCATGGCATTCCAGGCTGCATTGCCCAGCAAGGTCAGAACCACCAGCGCCACCGCACCAAGCAGGCCCATCAGCACCACAAACCCCAGGGTGGTATCCACCGACACGGAATCCCGGATGATCAGCACATAACCGGAATCCGCTGCCATCCAGCGCCCCAGTGCCAGAGCAGCAACCAGGGCGATAATAATCAGCAGGACAACTTTCTTCATGCGCCGCCCTCCTTGCGCTTCAAGGCTTCGATGGCCGCCAGACCATTACCGATCTGCGGCAGGGCCTGAGCCACACTGGCGCCACCCATTTCTTTCAGCGTCGCCTGCATTTGTGCGGCACGGGGATCATCGTCCCGGAACCATTGCTTCAGGGTGCTGCGGGCATTCTCAACGGCCTGACCATAGGCCTCAGCGCGCCCCTGCATTAGCGCCAGCTGCGCCTGCTGCAGGCTGCCATCCAGCGTCAGGCGCACTAGCGAGGCCTGCTCGCCCGACAACGGCAGCGGCACCGCACCCTCGTGACGACGCACGGTCACCGGCATCCGGTCCAGCACGTCCTGCCACCAGGGTTGATCCACGTCAGGGGTCGCGCGCTCCGGGGGAGACGCCTCTGCGGGTACTGCCAACTCGACGACCAGCTCACGCAAGGCACCCAGGCGCAGCACCATGCCCTGCACGTCCACCTGACTGGCACCGCTGAGGGTTTCCATGTCCAAGGCCAGCGCTTTGCGGGCCGGCAATACGGCAGGATCATCCAGACGGGCCAAGGTTTCGTCGGCGGCTTTCAGCAACCGGCGCGCGGCCAGCGCATCCTGGGTGAGCAACAGGCGCTGGCTGGCCAAGCTGGCCAAGGCACGCGCTTCGTTGATCAGCCACAATCGCTGCCCACCGCTTTTCAAATCGGTCAGGGCGGCGCGGTCCTTGGTCATCTGCGCCGCCAGCTTGGCCTGCTCTTTTTCCAGGCCAGACAGGGCAGCCTGGACCTGGGAGCGCTGACTGGCCAACTCGCCTTTCACCGTCGTCACCTGATCCGCCAGGCTGCTTTTTTCGCTCTTCAGCCGGGTGAACTCCTGCCACCCCCACCAGCCAGCCGCCCCAAGTGCAGCCAGCACCACCAGTACCAGCAGCACAGTCAAAAGGCTTACCCCGCCCTGGCGGGAAAAAGGACGATCCTGCGTCATGTCAGCTCCGTTGTTGTCATAGCGAGGCGTGCGCGAGTCTCAAACCCCCTGCGCCCTCGGTGTGGCGATACCCGATATCATTGCAAAAACCTTAAAGTGAGCGCCCATTGCTGTCCAATCATTAACGGTTAGATCGGGTAAAAAAAGGGTTTTTGGGGCCTGCCCGCAAATCACACATCCGGGACGAGCCAAGCCAGCAACAGGATCCGTAACAGCGAATAAACCCAAAAGAAAGGCGCTCGCCTTAACCGCCGACACCGCCAGTAATCAAGGCCGTCAGCATGTCATCATCATGGGCGCTGACCGCCACTCGCACAGGGCCACTGTGACTGACCTGCACCGCCGCGGCCACTCGCTCCCCAGCCGCCACCACACCGCAATTTTCGGGCATTGCCGGCTGTAGCGCCTGCCAACTCTGCACGCTGGTAACCATCACCCAGTCCGTCTGTTCCGAAAGGGTGATGCCGCTAACCCCATGGCGCTGGTAAAAGGCCAGCGCATCAACACGGGCACCGCGCCCCTCCAGGGTCTGCGCCAGCAACTCACGGCCGCTGTCGCCCCGACAGATCAAGACCTGTTTTTCAGGCAATTGTTGCAGGCAGGGCAGGGCCAGCACCGCTTCGGAATTGAAACCGTCCTCCGGCACCGTGGCGGGCAGATGCCAGGATTCCAACTCCGCCGCCGTAGCCCGCCCCACCGCCAGCCAATGCACACCTACCGGCCACTGGGGCCACAGGTCCGCCATGGCTGACAGCGCCAGCCGGGCGGCATTCACGCTGGCAAAAAACACCGCGTGGTAACGGTCCAGCTCCATAAGGGTGCGTTGCATCGCGCCATCCACCGGCACCGGCTCTATTTCCAGCGCCGGCTGGTGAAGGGGCTGATACCCGGCCTCCGTGAGCAGGGCCATCAGGCGCTGCTGTTGACCCGCAGGGCGGGTCACGACGACCTGTTGCTGCCGTCCCTGATCGATCATTGGCGCGCGTACAGCGCCTGTAAAATAGCCCCTGCGCCCTGGGCCAGCAGCTGCTCAGCAATATCCACGCCCAGCTCGGCGGCCTGGGCCCGCGGGGCCGAGCCTTCTGCGCGCAATACCTGGCTACCGTCTTCCTCTGCCACCAAGCCACGCAGCCACAACTGCCCATCCTCGAGCAGCGCAAAACCGGCAATCGGCACCTGGCAACCCCCTTCCAGGCGGCGATTCATGGCACGTTCAGCCACCACGCGATCCCAAGTATCTTTATCGTTGAGCGGCGACAGCAACGCGATGGTGTGCTCATCCCCCTCACGACACTCGATACCAACAGCACCCTGCCCCACCGCCGGCAGCGATTCCTCCGGGGGCATTTCATAGCGAATCCGGTCGTGCATCTCCAAGCGCTTTAGGCCCGCCGCCGCGAGGATAATGGCGTCAAAATTACCGGCATCCAACTTACCCAAGCGGGTCTGCACATTGCCTCGCAGGCTTGTTACCACCAAGTCCGGGCGATTGGCTTTTACCTGAGCCTGACGGCGCAGGCTGGAGGTGCCCACGCAAGCGCCATGAGGCAACGATGTTAGGCTGTCGAAAGTATTGGATACAAAGGCATCACGGGGGTCATCACGCTCGCAGATCACCGGCAGAGCAAAGCCGTCGGGCAACACCATGGGCACATCTTTCATTGAGTGCACGGCAATATCCGCGCGCCCATCCATAATCGCCTCTTCCAGCTCCTTGACGAACAGGCCCTTACCGCCAATCTTGGCCAGCGGGGTATCAAGAATCTTGTCGCCCTGAGTCTTGATCCGCACCAACTCCACCGCCAACCCGGGATGCAGCGCTTCCAGACGCTGCTGAACATCTTCCGCCTGCCAGATAGCAAGCGGGCTGGAGCGGGTAGCAATACGCAAGATTTCGCGGGACATGGGGCATCCTGAGGACAGTGAATTAGGCCGTCAGTCTATCAGTTTAAGGAGCGATTAGGAGAGACGCAGGACGCGGAAAGGAACGAGTCACGAGAAGCGAGTTTCGAAAGGCAAAACCGGGAAGGCTAAAAGGGTTTCGCAACTCGTTACTCGCTTCTCGCCACTGGATCAATTGCCGTAAACAACCACGGTAAATTCCGCCAGCACCCCAAAGAAGTTCTGGGATTCATAATCCACGTGGTGAATTTCGGTGATCCCGCCGTTACGGGCAGCGGTCTGGATGCTGGCATCGCCGGAGGCAATCACACCGAGGATGGAACGGGCGCTGGCGCGACCTACACGGGTGGGCTTTTCCGAGGACGCCGTGGCCGCCATGGGTGCTTTCACATTGCCGTACAGAAAACCGGTAACCGGCATGGTGGCACTGGCACAACCGCTGAGCACAACCGCGCCAACCAGAAGAAGGAGTATCTTTTTCATCACAGAGTTCCTGTTTTTGTTATTCGTTGTCGTTCAATGCTTCATTCACTGAAGCAGGCCCAAGGCTAGCACGCGGCCCGGACCGTGTTAATTACCCCACATGCCCGTTACAAGCTTTGCAGCACCCGCCGCAGCCCCGCCACATGGCGCCGGCTCACGGTCAGCCGTTCCTCCACGCCGCGCAAGCGCACCTGGTGGTGCCCGGCAGTGGCCATTTCCATGCCTTCAATATACCGCAGCGCCACCAGCGCATTGCGGTGAATACGCACAAACTGGTCGCCAAATTCAGTTTCCAGCTCTTTCAGGGTTTCGTCGATCAGCACTTCGCCTTCGCTGAAGCACACCGTCACGTACTTCTGATCGGCCAGGAAGTAGCGCACGTCATCCACCGGCACCAACTCCAGCCCCCGATGGGTACGGGCGCTGATATGGCCGCGACGGCGGGGCTTTTCCTCGCTCACTTCACCACTGATTTCCGCCAACTGCACGCGATTCAGCGTTTTCGCCTTGGTCAGCGCTGTGGTCAAATCAGCCGCGTTGACCGGCTTGAGCAGGTAATCCACCGCGTGTACCCGGAACGCCTGCAAGGCATGCTCGTCATAAGCGGTACAGAAAATCACCGCCGGCGGGTTGTCCATCTTGCCCAGATGCTCCGCCGCCTCCATGCCATCCATTTCCGGCATGCGAATATCCATCAGCACCACGTCCGGCTTGCAGGACTGGGCTTCAATGATGGCCTCACGGCCATTGGCCGCCTCTGCCACCACCTCGGCATTCTCGATTTTATCGACCAGCCGTTTGAGCCGATCCCGAGCCAGTTGCTCGTCGTCGCAGACAAGTACCCGCATAAGTCCCATCCTTTTATTGCAGCGGATATCGAATTTCGATCTCGTATTCTTTTTGTTCCGGGCGTGATTCCACCGCCACTTCGTCACCGTACAGGGCTTCCAGCCGGTGACGTATATTTTCCAGTGCCATACGATTGCCTTTGTGATGCCCGTCGCCTTCCGGCTTCGGATTGCTCACCGACAGCACCAGGTTGCCATTGTGCGCGAGGGCACGGATGGTCACCATCCCCCCCGCCGATAATGGCTGTATGCCATGATAAATGGCATTTTCAAGCAAGGGTTGCAAGGTTAATAACGGAATCTTCAGGGATTTCGCGTCTACCTGGATATCCCACTCCACCTGCAACCGCTCGCCCATGCGTAGCTGTTCAATGTGAATATAGCGCCGGCACAACTCTAGCTCTTCTTCCAGCGACGCCTCGTTTCCGCTGTTTTTGAGGCTGGCACGGAACAGCACCGACAGATCTTCCACCACCTGTTCTGCCCCATCCGGATCCACCGCAATAAGACTGGCAATGATATTCATGGAGTTAAACAGGAAGTGTGGCCGAATACGTGACTGCAGCGCCTGAATCCGGGCCTGCAGTTCTGCCTGCCCCTTTTGCCGTAACTGTTCCTGCACATAAAAGTAGCGCATGACCAGGCCGGCAATAATCGCGGCAATTAAGCCGTTAACCGGAATCTCCGCAGACCACAGCCCCATATCCATCACCGCGCCGGAAGCCCAGGCCATCACCATCCGCGCCAGCAAACTGAAGAGCAAGGTATCGACAACCACCAGTAACACCACCGCGATCGACGCCCACGCTGGCGGCAGACGGTTCAGTCGATTGCGCAACTGGCACACCAGCGCCGCTGAGGTAAGCCCCACCCACTGCACGAAAAGAGAGGTAATCGCCAAACGGCCAACGCTGAAATCATCGTAGTAAGTGGCCACCAACGTCACCACCAGCGCCATCAGCTCCGCGACTACCACTACTACCAGCACAGCACGGGTACTGCACAGATCGGGCAGGAAACTATTATTGGCCGGAACATCGATGGCCACGGGCACACCCCTTATACGGAAAAAAGCCTAGTTATGAATATGTTATACCTGAACCAACCCCCACTCCCAAGGAATACTCTCCCCCTGCTATACTTGCGCCCCCGCAAACCAAGCGTTGAGCAAGTACGATGACTGACAAGCAGCAGAACAAACTCTGGGGCGGCCGCTTCAGCGAGTCCACCGACCAGTTCGTGCAGGAATTCACTGCCAGTGTGAACTTCGACCGCCGCATGTACCGTCAGGACATCTACGGCTCCCAGGCCCATGCCACCATGCTGGCCGAAGTGGGCGTGCTCACCGATGAGGAACGCGACGCCATCATCCAGGGGCTGCGTGAAATCCAGCTGGAAATCGAGAACGGCGAGTTTGAGTGGTCCGTGGCGCTGGAAGATGTGCACATGAACATCGAAGCCCGGCTCACCGACAAGATCGGCATTACCGGCAAGAAGCTGCACACCGGCCGTTCACGTAACGACCAGGTAGCGACGGATATTCGCCTATGGCTGCGCGACGAACTGCTGATTCTGGAAGAACAGTACCTGCACCTGATGCAGGGTCTGCTCAATCTGGCTGAGCGCGAAGCCGCCACCATCATGCCGGGCTTCACCCACCTGCAGACCGCCCAACCAGTGACCTTCGGGCATCACCTGCTGGCCTGGTTCGAAATGCTCAAGCGTGACCGCGAGCGCTTGCTGGACTGTAAGAAACGGGTGAACCGCATGCCGCTGGGCGCTGCCGCCCTGGCCGGCACCACCTACCCGATCAACCGCGAACGCACCTGCGAGCTGCTCGGTTTTGATGGCGTCTGCGAAAACTCCCTGGACGCGGTGAGCGACCGGGACTTCGCCATTGAATTCTGCGCCCTGGCCGCCCTGACCATGACCCACCTGTCACGGATCAGCGAAGAGCTGGTGCTGTGGACCAGCGCCCAGTTCAACTTCATCAACCTGCCCGACCGCTTCTGCACCGGCAGCTCCATCATGCCGCAGAAGAAGAACCCGGACGTACCCGAGCTGGTGCGCGGCAAGACCGGCCGCGTTAACGGCCACCTGATCAGCCTGCTGACCTTGATGAAGAGCCAGCCGCTGGCCTACAACAAGGACAACCAGGAAGACAAAGAGCCGCTGTACGACGCCGTGGACACCCTCAAGGGCAGCCTGCGCGCCTTCGGCGACATGATCCCGTCTCTGGAACCCAACCGCGAAGTCATGCGTGAAGCCGCCCGCCGTGGTTTTGCCACCGCCACCGACCTGGCCGACTACCTGGTCCGCAAGGGCATCGCTTTCCGCGACTCCCACGAGATTGTGGGCAAGGCCGTGGCCTACGGCGTAGAGAAGAAGAAAGACCTGAGCGACATGTCCCTGTCTGAACTGAAACAATTCAGCGACCAGATTGAAGACAACGTGTTCGACGTGCTGACTCTGGAAGGCTCAGTGAGTGCCCGCAATCACATCGGCGGCACCGCCCCGGACCAGGTGCGCGCTGCCGTCGGTCGCGCCCGCGAGGCGCTGGACAACACGTAACGGCCTTCCCCCGATGCCCGCAGGGCGGGATGCATCGCATCTCTGCCTTGCCGACTTCGCTAAAGAGACCACTGAACCGACCTAGCCCAAGTCCTCACCATTGGCTTCCGGTTGGTACTCAACGGCAAGAATTTCCAGCTTCAACGTCTTACCGTTAGGGGCCGGCCAATCAATGCTTTGCCCCACCGACATACCTAACAATGCTGCACCCACCGGGGCCAGGATAGATACCCGTTCCGGCCCACTATCCTGTGGGTATACCAATGTCAGGCACATCTCTCGGCCTCGCCCCTGCTCCCGGCAGCGAATCCGCGAATTCATGGTCACCACATCCGTCGGCATATCCCGCGGCGCCACCACGTTGGCGCGCAGCAGCTCCTCTTCCAAGCCATCGGCCACCTCGCCGTGCGTGTCAGATAACAATGCCTCCAGACGCGCAACATCCAGCTTGGATACAGTAATCGTGGGCAAGGCCATGGCATTCACTCCAGAAAATTTCCATATTTGAAAAACAAAAAATACCCGCACGCCAGCGCTCCCCAAACGGGAGTGGCCAGAACAGAATGACAATCAAGAACGGTGGCACATAAGGCAGGCAGGTCCCATCGACCGACGGGAAACCTGATAGTAGTTCAACGCCACGTTTTAGCAAGTGGCATTCATCGCACCCTGCTGCCCGCTCTTGCGCCCCCAATACATCGATCGGGCCAGCCCAGGTTACCCGCGCGACCAAATTGCCAGCGGACAGCTTGCCCCACGACACCGGCAAAGGACGTCCCACAGAATAATCCCACCCTTAGTATGACCCTCTCACTGTTTCCCTTTCCCTGCACCCTGTCACCCACCGGCCCCAAGACGCTATAATCGCGCCAACTACCGGGAGTGATGTGATGCGCGTTTTCTGTCTTGTTCTGTTTGTCCTGCTCGCTGGCTGCGGCCAGAAAGGGCCCTTGTACTATGCGCCTCAAGATCATGCGCCCCAGGACTCCACAGCCACCGATGGAACACAGAACGCCTCGCAGAACGACACCCGCGACGACGAAGACGACAACACCCCGGACAACGCGACACAGGAATGACCATGGACCCCTTTCAGTACCGTGACGGCCAACTGTTTGCCGAAGAGCTCCCCGTAGAACAACTGGCGGACCGCTTCGGCACGCCGCTCTACCTGTATTCCCGGGCCGCCCTGGAGCGCCACTACCTGGCGTTCGATGAGGCTTTCGGTGACCACCCTCATCAGGTGTGCTACGCAGTGAAAGCCAACTCCAACCTGGCGGTACTGAACGTGCTGGCCCGCTGCGGTGCCGGCTTCGATATCGTCTCCGGTGGTGAACTGGAACGGGTACTGCGTGCCGGCGGCGACCCGGACAAAATTGTCTTTTCCGGCGTGGGCAAAACGGCCGACGAAATGGCCGCGGCCCTGAAAGCCAACATCCACTGTTTCAATGTGGAATCCGCAGCCGAACTGGAACTGCTGAATCTGGTGGCCGGCGAACTGGATCGTGAAGCCCGCATCGCCATCCGCGTGAACCCGGATGTGGACGCCCAGACCCACCCTTATATTTCCACCGGCCTGAAAGACAACAAGTTCGGCGTGGATATCACCAAGGCGCCTGCCCTGTATCAGCGCGCCGCCGAATTGCCGCACATCAAGATTCTGGGAATCGACTGCCACATCGGCAGCCAGCTCACCAAGCTGGACCCGTTCGAAGATGCCCTGGAGCGCGTACTGAAACTGCTCGCGCAGCTGCAGGAACAGGGTATCGAAATCCACCATCTGGACCTGGGTGGCGGGCTGGGCGTGACGTACGACGACGAGACGCCACCGGAGCGGGCAGATTATGTGCAAGCGCTGCTCAAGCACATTCCCGGCGACCTTCCCGTGCACATCGAACCGGGGCGCTCCATTGCCGCCAACGCTGGCGTATTCATCACCCAGGTGCTGTTCCTCAAGCCCACCGAGCACAAGAACTTTGCCATCGTCGATGGGGCCATGAACGATCTGATTCGCCCCAGCCTGTACTCCGCTTGGCAAAACATCATTCCAGTGAAACCCCACGACGCCGATTGCCGTGAATGGGACATCGTTGGGCCGGTATGCGAAACCGGTGATTTCCTCGGCAAGGACCGCACCCTGTCCCTGGAAACCGGCGACCTGCTGGCGGTCCGCAGTGCCGGCGCCTACGGCTTTGCCATGGCCAGCAACTACAACAGCCGCAATCGTCCCGCCGAAATCATGGTGGATGGTGACCAGGCTTTTGTGGTGCGCCAGCGGGAAACCTATGACGACCAACTGAAGCAGGAATCCCTGCTTCCCTGAAGCGCGCCCCAACAAGGCACAGAAAACGGGCTTCGGCCCGTTTTTTGTTTTACGCTTTGGCTGACGCGGCCGACCTGACCCTGCGCATCATGAACTTCCGCCCCTCTCTGACATCGCTCATCCTGTCAGCGCTGCTGACCAGCGCTCCCGGCAAAACGTCAGCCAACGACGCGGTAAATCGAGCGGTGGGCTTAAGCCTTGCGGAAAGCTTCGTCACCGCCAACCTGCTAACCAGCGGCGACGCCGTGCGCTTCGGCTTCTGGGACTTCGACCCCAACTCGCTGCTGGATCTGGACGACGACAACTTTGGCTCGCTGGAATCCCAGGAACTACGCCAACGCATCACCACCTTCAGCCTGCCCTACGCGTGGCAGACGCCGCTAGCCGAAACCGGAAATACGCTGACGCTGGGCGTTAAAGCTGCCTACGTGGAAAACAAACAGGAAACCCAGATCATCAGCAGCACCAACCGGGCCAAGGACGAAATCAACAGCTCGGTCAGTTCCCTGAGTGCCGGCGGGACATTCAGCCGCCGATTATCCACCCACTGGGACCTTGCCTTTTCTACCCACGCGCACTGGATGCGCTATCGCAACGACACCGAGTTCAATACCGCCGATTCCCAGGCCATCGCCCCCGCCGTCAACGGGCTCATTACCAACTTCGATGCGGATGCCTGGCTACTGGAACCCAGCGCCCGGCTGACCTATTTCATCGGCGGTGAGCAGGCGGAGGTGGAGCTGTTTAGCGACATTCATTATGTGGCCGGGCACACCTTCCATACCGACCGCGCCGCCCACGACGTGGCGCCGGAAGCCTGGTACTGGTCCCATGGCGCGCGCTGGAAACACCCCTTCGTCACCCGCATCCTGCCCGGCCAGAACGTGTGGATGCAGGCATCCCGCTACGACCTGGGCGGCGATCTGGAAGGGTCTCTGGGGAATCATTATTACTACGAAGCAGGCGTAGGCTGGCTGCTGGATATCCGCGAGCGCATTCCCTTCGTGGACAACATTGGCATCGGCATCAACCTGAACTACGGCAGCCTGCTACGCGGCGGCACCCTGGTGCTGTTATTCAACGAGGGGTAAATCGCCGGGAGCCGCCCCTCAGGACTGGCCCTGCTCCCCGGTGAGCATTTTCACCAGCGTGTGGCCATTGGCATCGCAAAGCGCGTCTTTTAACAGGGGCATGGCCTGGGCCATGTGCTGGGCCAGGGTATAAGGCGGGTTGATGATCAGCATGCCGGTGCCGGTCATGCCACGGCCAGAAGCATCCGGGCGCACACAGCATTCCACCCTCAGCAAGTTGGGAATACCGGCTTTCACGAAACGGCGAATAAAGCTTTCTGTGCGGTTGCGGTCCAATACCGGGTACCAGATCGCATAAGTGGCGGTGGCGAATTTTTCCATGGCCATCTGCACGGCAGGCAGCACACCATTGTAATCCGCTTCCATCTCATAGGACGGATCAATCAATACCAGACCGCGACGGTGCTGCGGGGGCAGCAATGCCTTGAGCCCCTGCCAAGCATCTTCCTTGAGTACCTGCACCCGCTTGTCGTCGGCAAACTCGCGCTTGAGCAGGGCAAAGTCGGTGGTGTGCAGCTCGGTGCATTGCAGCACGTCTTGCTCACGCAGCAAACGGGCGCTGATCAGCGGCGAGCCGGGGTAGTCCATCAGCCGCCCCACCGGGTTCAGCTTTTCCACCAGCGATACGTACTGATCGATCACCCCGACCCCGGTGCGCTTGCCAAACAATTTGGCAATACCGTCCTGGTACTCACCGGTCTTCTGCATATGTTCACTGGCGATGGCATAGCTACCCGCGCCGGCATGGGTATCGTGCACGGTGAAGGGTTTGTCCTTCTTCTTCAGGTATTCAATGATTGCCACCTGCACAATGTGCTTGAGCACATCCGCGAAATTGCCGGCGTGGTAACTGTGACGGTAGGAAAGCATGACGGACACCTGAACAGGGAATGGAAAACGCTTCGCGGCGGCAGATTCGTCGCGACTAATGGGCGATTGTACCTTGCCCGGCTCGCGTAAGGTCTGTTTTTTGACTCATCGCCGTGAAGAATCATGGCCATAGGCATTTTGCACCACCACGGGCACTGATTTCAGCCCCGTGAAGCCGTACAATACCGTTTTAATAACCACTCAAGCGGACAGCGGCATGAACCTGCGCTTTACCAAAATGCACGGCCTGGGCAACGATTTCATCGTCATCGATGGCATTCGCCAGTCATTGCCGGAAACCGGCCTGCCTGTGCCCGCGGACGAAATCCGTCGCCTGGCAGATCGCCACTTTGGCATTGGCTTCGACCAGATGCTGATCGTGCAGCCCGCCCGTGCCGCTGACGCCGATTTCCGCTACCGCATTCTCAACGCCGACGGCTCCGAAGTAAGCCAGTGCGGTAACGGCGCCCGCTGCTTTGCCCGTTTTGTGCGCGAACAGGGGCTCACCGACAAGCGTGAAATCCGGGTGGAAACCGCCGCCGGCCAGATGACACTCACCGTCACCGATGATGAGCAGGTCACCGTGGATATGGGTGCGCCCCGCTGGGCCCTGAATGCCATCCCCATGACTGCCAAAAGCGAAGCAGATAGCTATTTCCTGGTATCCGGCTCACACGCCTGGGAAGTAGGCGCCGTGGGGCTGGGCAATCCGCATTGCACCCTGTTGGTCGAGAACGTGGATAGCGCGCCAGTAGAAAGCGACGGCCCGCTATTGGAAAGCCACGAGCAATTCCCGGAACGGGTGAACGTGGGCTTTATGCAGATCGTCAGCCGCAACGAGATCCGCCTGCGCGTCTATGAACGGGGCGCCGGCGAAACCCTGGCCTGCGGATCCGGCGCCTGTGCTGCCGTGGTCGTCGGCCAGCGCCGGGGCTGGCTGGATACCGCCGTCACCGTGCATCTGCCGGGCGGTACGCTGCAAGTCTGCTACGATGGCCAGGGCGGCATCCAGATGACAGGCCCCGCCAGCCATGTCTATGATGGCGCTATTGATATCACTCTCTAGGCGACGTCAGTGCCCACTGACCCGAATGATGACAAAGGACAGGATTGATGACGGACCAGACTCCAGCCAGCGCCGACCAAGTCGCCGCCTACCTGCGTGAACATGCCGATTTCTTTCAGCATCGCCCGGAGCTGCTGGAACTGCTGCGCCTGCCTGACTCCAAAGGCGAGGCCGTATCCCTGCTGGAACGCCAGGCGTCGATTCTTCGCGAGCGCAACACCGAGCTGCGCGACCGCCTCAACGGCCTGCTGGATGTGGCCCGCGAAAACGATCACCTGTTCGACAAGACCCGCCGCCTGACGCTGGCGTTGCTGGAAGCCCGGGGCGCCGAAAAGCTGTTCCGTAATCTGCTCACCAGCCTGAGCACGGACTTCCACTGTGACCAGGTGGCGTTGATGTTGTACGACCGGGAAGTACCGATCCTCGGCGACCTGCGCAACCAGATTCGCTGCGTAGACAGCGACGCTCTGCCCAGTGCCCTGAACCATCTACTGCGCAGTGGCAAGGCGGTCTGTGGTGCCATGCGCACGGAAGAAATGGAAGCCCTGTTCCAGGACAACGCCACCGACATTCGCTCCGCCGCCATGGTGCCCCTGGAATATCAGGGTCGCCTGGGGCTGCTGGCCATCGGCAGCAAAAGCGCCATGCACTTCCGCAGCTCCCTGGGCACTTTGTTCATTACCCATATCGGCCAGGTATTAAGCCGTCGCCTGCACGAGGTCGTGCGCCAATATCCCCATCAGGCCGCTAAAAAAACCAGTGACATCAATTCATAGTGGCCGGTTATCGTGGATAGCAACACCCCACAAGACGCGGCCAACGATTCAGGCTCAACGATTTCCGCGTTCCTGACCCATCTGGCCAGCGAACGCCGCCTCTCCCCCCACACCGTCAGCAATTATCAACGAGACTTGATCGAAGCCCGCAGGATCCTCGGCGTCCAACCTTGGGATAGCCTCACCGTCCATGACATTCGCAGCCTGGCCGCCGCGCTCCACCGCAAGGGGAAAAGCGGCAAAACTATCCAGCGCATGCTATCCACCCTGCGCACGTTTTTCCGTTATCTGATGCGTGAGGGGCTTGCCCGCGACAACCCGGCCATGGACATTCGCGCCCCGAAAAGCGGCAAACGCCTACCCAAGGCGCTGGATGCGGATCAAGTCAGCCATCTGCTGGATGCCGGCACCCACAGTAGCGAACCGCTGGCCCTGCGCGATCAGGCCATGATGGAATTGCTCTATGCCTGCGGCCTGCGGCTGGCAGAATTACTGAGCCTGAATCTGGACAGTATCGACCTGCGCGATGGCCAATTACTGGTTACCGGTAAAGGCAATAAAACCCGCCAGCTACCCGTGGGCAAACCCGCCCTTACCGCCGTGCGCCGCTGGTTAAAAGTGCGCACCTTGTTGATAAAAAGCAGCGACCAGAACGCCCTGTTCATCAGTAAAAACGGTCGCAGATTGTCCCCTTCCAGTGTGCAACAACGGCTTAAACGGCACGCCCTGGAACGCGGGCTCGACGACCATCTGCACCCGCACAAGTTACGTCACTCATTCGCTACCCACCTGCTGGAATCCTCCGGCGATCTGCGTGCGGTACAGGAACTGCTCGGCCATGCCGACCTGGCCACTACCCAGGTTTACACCCACCTGGATTTCCAGCACCTGGCCCAAGTCTACGATGGCGCCCACCCAAGGGCGCAGCGTAAAAAAGACGAAGACGAGTAATGCTTGGCGCCTGACGCTGAACGCCCAATGCCCGGCGCGAATAAAGCGATGTGCTGCCGTTAGCAGTTTTGCGATAAACTAGCGCCCATGAGCACACTCAAGCTGATTACCTTCGACCTGGACAACACGCTCTGGCCCGTGGATGAAGTGATCCGCAAGGCCGAGAAAGCGTGCAGTGACTGGATCGCCGCCAACCACCCAGATGCCGCCGCTGCACTCAGCGCCGAGCGAGTGCGGACAGTGCGCACGGCCCTGCTCAAGGAAAAGCCCGAGTATCTGGATAACCTGACCGCCTTGCGTCAGGACGCCATGAGCCGAGCCTTCACCGATCACGGCTTTGCGCATGCTGAAGCCCAGCGCATCGCCTTGAACGCCTTTACCGTGTTCCATGAAGCACGCAACCAGGTCAGCTTCTTCCCGGGAGCCAGGGAGGTGCTGGAACAACTCGCTGACAGCTACACGCTAGGCGCGCTGACCAACGGCAATGCCGACCTGAAAATGATAGGCATCGCCGACCTGTTCGCGTTTCATCACTCTGCGGAAACCATCGGCAAGCGCAAACCGGCCCCGGACATGTTTCATGCCGCGCTGCACTCTGCCGGGGTTCAGGCCCACCAAGCCGTCCACGTGGGTGATCACCCGCTGGAAGATGTGCACGCCGCCCGCGAGCACGGCATGCACACTGTCTGGGCCAACCTCATCGATCTGACCTGGCCGGTTGAACTGGACCGCCCCCGTCACCATATCCACAACCTGCATGAGCTACCGGATCTGGTGCCGCTCTTCGATGACTGACTGCGGATGATTCCCCCCATGACCCAACGCACACAACTCGCCTCGCTGCTCGATGACCTGCAAACAGAGCTTGCTCAGCAAGGTCTGTGGTCTCCACAACCGCCAGCCCCGTCAGCCTTCGACAGCAGCACACCGTTTTTTGCGGACACCATGAATTTCAGCGAGTGGCTGCAGTGGGTATTCATCGCCCGTTTCCGGGCCATACTGGAAGCGGATCACCCCCTGCCCGGACAGTGCGATATCGCCCCCATGGCCGAAGAAGCCCTGAAAGGTATGGAGCAGGAAACGAGCCAAATCGTGCAAATTCTGAAGCAATTCGACGCGCATTTCTGAAAACGCCGCACGCTTACATCACCTGTGGGCGTGATGGCTCCACCGCAAATAGACGCTGACAAGCTATGGGACGTCGTGATCCAACCATCACTCCCGCAATAGAGACAATCTGTTCCTGTCGCCCGTCAACGAACAATGCTATCGCGCAGCAGCGCCCGCCACAGATTTTCCTCGTCGCCAGCGGACAGGGTCCATAGCCACTGGCCACGACTATCCAGCGCTTCCAGGGCGGTAACCACCTGCCCGTCACCAGGCTTGCGCAGCCGCCACAGGCTATCCATCTGCGCCATATCCAGTGACACCAGCGCGCCGTTATGGGCCAGATGGCAATGGCTGCCCTGCCAGCGCGGTGACGACCAGGGCGCGGTCATGCACAACCGCACCCCATGATTCCCTACGCACAATGTCGTGACCGTGTCTCGGACAGCGGCTTCCGCCAGCACCGCCGGCAACGTTTCCGACCGCACCTGACAAGCAAAGCTGTCACGCACCGAGCGGTACAAAACGTCGCGCTGTTGATCGCAGCGCTGCAGCAAGCCGGCAAAGTCTTCCTCATCCGTGCTGCTGGTCCAGTCCCGCTCCAACTGACTGAGCGACCCCAGGTCACCGGCTGCCCCGCGTGGCAGCACCGCCGGCATGCTAAGCGTTTGCTGATCCGGGTGAAGCATGGCACACACCAGCTCCTCGAACGCCAGGCCACCACTGTCCGGCGCCACCGCCATCTGCTGTAGCGGCTGCCCGTGGCGGTCGAAAAACACCAGACTTCGCGCCGGCAAGGCGCCGGTGGGTTCCAACACCGCCAGCACCGAATGCCACTGCCCGACCTGCAAGCTCTGGCGCAGCCGGCAACGATCGCCCACTGATTCCAGCCACCATTCGCCGGCTACACCGGACTCGCCGTCCTGCAGGGTCGGGTAATGCATGTTCTGGGAAATGCGCGACCCACTGGAAAAGGTGGTCACCACCAGAGAGCCCAGCCGGTACAACGCCTTGAGAATTGCCAACGGCTCATCCTGCAACCGCAACACCCGGTCACCGAGCGCGGCACCACACTGCCTCAACAGAGGGGATGTTGCCGGGGCCGAGGGCCATGTCATGACAGACATACTGCCTCCAAAATAGCGCAGCAGGCAACATGCTTCACGCCACAACGCGGTGACAGGGTCATAACTATTGCCGCCTGCTGCCGCGCCGAAAGAGTGGTCTCGACAGGCAGACAAGACAATGACAACAGATCCTGAGCGTTGCGGCCGGCGGAATGCTGCATGCCGGAGAGTCTTAAATTAGGTGTGGAAAGCTGGCTGCGGCTGGCGATCCACGTCAGGGAGAAAGATGAGACGCGGCACGCAACACGCTCCACGCAACAACGCGATTCGTTGATTGTCGGTTTTTAAACGCCTTGCCCCGCGCTCACGTTTTTACGCGGGATTGGGACCTTGAAAACCAGAAGCGCTTTCTGCGTGTTGTTGCGTGGAGCGTGTTGCGTGCCTCGTCACTTGGTAAGTATCAACTTGTTGTTGGATGTGCGACGCAGCTGGTAACGCTCACCGGCATGCTCTATCCACAACTTGCCCTGGTGGTTAAGCAGCAAACCACTGGCCACGCTGCTTTCCGCATTAATGGCAACCTGGCGCGTGGTAGTGGCAACGTTTTTCTTTACCTGGGACATGCTGACCTCCTTTTCGTATATGAGAATCATTATCATTATTGATTGGACAGTCGTCAACGACTGTTATCCATTTTCTGATGAAGATCTCATTTCAGTGGCGCCCGCCCCCTTACACCGCTCTCTCCTCTGCCGCCCAAAGACCGCCAAGGGAACGATTACTGCAGTGCATCAAAAACTGCAAAACGCTACCCAGCCCCCTATCGAAAGCCACCTGTAATGGCGTTAGACTGAAATCATGAATATTGCGACGGCACACTCCATGACCGAATCTCCGCAGGAACGTCTGGCCGCTATTCTCGATAGCCACCAGCCCTCCTCCATTTTGACTGTCAGCCTCAACCCCATCCCTGTCGTTGCCCAGTGGTGCAAAGATCACAACTGCACCTTGGTGGAAATTCAGGAGCAGAACCCCTTCCCCGCACTGGACGACATCAACCGGGTGGATATCGCCATCGTGGCGGATCAGCTGGAATACATGCCCCAGCACGACGGTGAAGCACTGATGGGCTTGCTACGCAATCTGCACACCAATTCCATGGTGGCGGTGTATCAGCCCACTTTGGCCCCGCAGAAATTGCGCTGGCCCACCAACGGGTTTCTGGCACTGGGTTGCCGGGAGCAAGGGCACTTTGCTGAAGACGGGCGCGAGCTGAACATCTATAGCTACGACCTGGATAACTACAATTTCGAGCGCAAATGGAATAACCCGCGCTTTTGGGCCAACCCGGAAAACTGGGGAAAATACTGGTGGTAACCTTTGCGCCGCGTGACATTGTGGAAATGAGCGCGGCGCTGTCGTATGGTTGCGCCGTCGACTGAATTGATGGCACACCATGATCGGACACCGTTTTCGCGAAATTTTTATCTTCTGGTGGCGGCACCTTGGCCCGCTGTTTCTGGTCACCGCCCCCTTTGCCCTGATTACTGAAGCTACCCAGTGGGTCTTCGGCCCATCGTTCGTGCTGCCGGAAACCGAAGGGGCAGCCCTGCAATTCAGCGGCATCAGCCTAGCCATTATTCTGCTGGTACGGCCACTGGCCGAAGGCGCGCTCTATGTGCAGCTGTCCGCCAGCAGCAACAGCAAACCACGCGGCCTGTTGGCTTGCACCGCACCGGCACTACTGGTCTACCCGCCACTCCTGCTCACCTATGCACTGATGGCCATTGGCGTATCGCTGGGCTGGATGGCATTGTTTTTTCCGGCGGTCTGGGTCTACACCCGCCTGTGTTACGCGCCCCTGCTGGTAATCCTCAAGCAGCAAAACCCCATCGAGGCCCTGCGCCAGTCGTTCCAGATGACACAATCTCAGCAGTGGCCGCTGTTGCTGATTCTGGTGTTGGTATTCTTGGCCTACCTGATGATGAGCAGCCTGGTCGCCAGCGCCATCCTGGGAGTGGTTAGCCATACCATAGCCGCCTCGTTGCTGGCCGCCCTGCCGGTATCGCTAATGAGCGCGCTGGTGAATATTGCCGTGTTCCGCTACTGGTCGTTAAGCCAGCCCACCGCCCCCTCAGACCCCGCCTGACAACGAGATAGCGAGGTCTGACCCAAGTCGTCATGGCAAGTGGCTATTTTGATGGCATACTGCCCTGAAAGGTGCGGAAACAAGCCGCTAATAACCTATCAACCGGGGAAATTTCGTGTCACAACACACCATGCATCTAAGCTGGACCGCCCACGGCGACCAGGAGCATTATCTCTGGCACCTTCCAGATGGCAATGAAGTGCGCGTGGTCGATGGCCAACACGGCCATCAGGAATTCATGGAACCGGAAGAAGCCTTCCTAGCCGCACTGGCCAGTTGCCACTTGCTGTCCTTTCTCACCGAAGCGGCCCGCGAAGGGCTGTCGGTGGCCAGCTACGATGACGACCCCCAAGGCGTACTCGGGCAAAACGATCAGGCAAAAATTTATATGCAGACCATGCTGCTGCAACCGCTGGTCACCTTTAATGATGCGCAACCAGACACCGCAACAATTCAGGCCCTGCACCAGCGCGCCCACGAAAAATGCTTTATCGCCCAGTCGGTAAGAAGTGAGGTTCGGATCGAACCGCGGCAGTAAAAAACCGAGCGGCAAGCTACAAGCTTCAAGCTGCAACGCGGTTTAGGCTGGTACTACACGATAGTCGCCCTGCCTGCGAAACATCAGTTGAAAGTTCAAAGTGAAAAAAGTTGAAAAGGAAAACCGGGGGAACTTTTCCCGCGTCCCTATCCAAGCTTGTAGCTATTCTTTCCGCTCGTACACCACAAACGAATAATCGTAGGGATTGGGTCCTTCCGCCGGAAAATCTTCGCGTCCGATTTCTTTCCACTCGGACGTGTCGTATTCCGGGAAGAAGGTATCCCCGTCGACCTCTGCGTGGACTTCGGTAAGGTAGAGCCGCTGGGTCTGCGGCAGTGCCAGCGCGTAAATTTCGGCCCCGCCCATGATCACTGCTTCTTCCTGACCTTCAATAAACGCCACGTTCTCCGCCATGGTGATAGCCTCATCCACGGTGGCCACCACTTTGGCACCCTCGGCCAAGTACTGCTGCTGACGGGTAATAACGATATTGGTCCGCCCGGGCAGCGGCCCCTTCAGGGACTCCCAGGTCTTGCGGCCCATAATCACCGGCTTGCCGAACGTCACCTGCTTGAAGTACTTCAAATCATTGGGCAGATACCAGGGCAGCTTGTTATCCCGGCCGATCACATTGTTGCTGGCCTTGGCGACCATCATGGAAAGTCGAATGGACATTTAAACCTCGCAGCAGGCAACACGCTTCATGCATCACGCGTGCTGGCGTGTTGCGTGAAACGTGAGGCGTCTCTTAAATCGCCACCGGCGCCTTGATGTGCGCGGCGGGGTCGTAATTGCTGACGGTGAAATCGTCAAAGGTGAACGCGAACAGGTCCTTCACCGCCGGATTCAGCGTTATCGTGGGCAGCGGGCCAGGGGTGCGGGACAATTGGGTGTCGGCCTGCTCCAGGTGATTGGAGTACAGGTGCGCATCCCCCAGGGTATGCACAAAGTCGCCCGGCTCCAGATCACAGACCTGAGCCATCATCAGCGTCAGCAATGCATAGGAGGCGATATTGAACGGTACCCCCAGGAAGATGTCGCCGCTGCGCTGGTACAACTGGCAGCTGAGCTTGCCGTCGGCCACGTAGAACTGGAACAGGCAGTGGCACGGCGGCAACGCCTGCTTACCCGCCGCCGCATTGGCTTCCGGCGAAATAGACGGGTCCGGCAGTACACCCGGGTTCCAGGCGCTGACCACCAAACGACGTGAATCCGGGTTACGCTTGATCTCCGCCAGCACCTCGGCGATCTGATCGATCACCTGGCCATCCGGCGTTTTCCAACTGCGCCATTGTTCGCCGTAAACCGGCCCGAGTTCGCCGTCTGGCGTGGCCCACTCATCCCAGATGGAGACGCCGTTTTCTTTCAGATAACGGATATTGGTTTCCCCAGACAGGAACCACAGCAGTTCGTGCAGGATCGAGCGCAAATGCAGCTTCTTGGTCGTGAGCATGGGAAAGCCCTGGCTCAGGTCGTAGCGCATCTGGTAACCAAACACGGCATAGGTGCCGGTACCGGTGCGATCTTCCTTGTAGGTGCCGTGCTCACGCACATGGCGCAGCAGATCCAGGTATTGCTTCATGCTGTCGTCACTCCTCGATCATCGTTCCGGTAAGCCCATACCAACATGGCGATGCCCAACACAATCATGGGAATACTCAGCAGCATCCCCATGGTCAACCAGCCACCCGCCAGATAACCAATATGAGCATCTGGCTCGCGGAAGAATTCCACAAAGGTGCGCGCGCAGCCATAACCGATCCCGAACAGGGCCGTTACCGCCCCCGCCGGGCGCGGTTTCGCCGAATACACCCACAGCACCAGAAACAGCACCACGCCCTCTAGCACCATCTCATAAAGCTGGGAGGGGTGCCGTGCAATTTGCAGTGGGTCGGTGGGGAACACCATGGCCCAAGGCGCATCACTGGCGCGGCCCCACAACTCCGCATTCATAAAATTACCGAAGCGGCCAGTGGCCAGGCCGATAGGCACCATGGGCACCATGAAATCCGCCACCTGGAAATACCGTTTGCCGGTTTTCCGAGCGAACAACCAGAAGGCGGCCAGCACCCCGATGGCGCCACCGTGGAAGCTCATGCCCCCGGTCCACACCGCAAACAACCAGAGCGGATCATCGAGAAATTTATCGAAATTATAGAAAAACACATAACCCAAGCGGCCACCGACAATCACGCCCATGGCGCCGTAAAACACCAGATCGCCCACCTGATCTTTAGTCCAGCCGGAATGGGGCTGCTTGGCCCGGTACACACCCAGCAACCAGGCGGCAGCAAAACCGAACATGTACATCAGGCCGTACCAGTGCACTTTCAGGGGGCCGAGGGCGAACGCCACCGGGTCGATCTGCGGGAATTCCATAGGTTGTTATCCAAAAGCCAGTTTGAGGCCAAGCACAAAAAGCACCAGAGCGAAGACCTTTTTCAAGGTGGCGGACGGCAGCCGGTGGCTGAGCCGCGCGCTCAGGCGCGCAAACGGGAAGCTGGTGAGCACTATACCGGCTGTGGCAGGCAAAAACACATAGCCCAGCGCCCCATCAGGCAAGTGCTGCTCATTCCAACCCGCCACCGCAAATCCCAGCGTGCCGGCAATGGCAATGGGCAGCCCACAGGCGGAGGAAATGGCCACCGCTTCCTGCATTTTCAACCGGCACCAACTCAAAAACGGCACCGTCAACGAGCCACCGCCGATACCGAAAATGGCGGACCCGGTACCGATCAGCAACCCGGCCAAGCCCAGCCCCGTCGCACCGGGCACACGTTCCGGCAAGCTGTCATCCACCGCCTTGCGGCCCACCAACAACATCTGCAGGGCGATCAGCATGGCAAACAGACCGAAAAGACGGGTCAACAGTTCCCCTTTCATCGCATCGGCGATGAAAGCCCCCGCAAAGGCGCCCAGCACAATGCCCACGCCCAGACGCAGCGCCACCGGCCAGCGCACAAAACCTGCTTTGTGGTGGGTGCGTACCGCGCTGATAGAGGTCACGATAATGGTGCTCAAGGAGGTGGCTACCGCCATCTTGGCGACCAGTTCATCGGGAAAGCCCAAGCCGTGAAACAGGAAAATCAGGGCCGGAACGATAACCACGCCCCCGCCCAATCCGAGCGCGCCTGCCAGTAAGCCGGCGCCCACACCAACGCCCAGACAGATCAGAAACAGTTCCAGCACATCCTCTCCAACACAACTCGTGACAAGGCAGGTATGCTAGCACGGGAAACGCCAGGCGCCGGAGGCCCGATACCTGACGCTGGAAAGACCCCGGACTTCATTATTCGAGCGGCACTCCAGTCGCGTAGATGACCGTAGGTGAGCAAGAGAAAGAAAGGACCCATCGATGTGTATTGTATTGCTGGATTGGCAGCCTGCTTCCCCCACCCCGTTGCGGGTGGCTGCAAACCGGGATGAGTTCCACGCACGCCCGGCCGAGTCGGCCCGCTGGCGCGGCGATATTTTCTGCGGGCTGGATCTCACCGCCGGCGGCACCTGGTTAGGTATCCACCGTAACGGTCGCTTTGCCGTAGTCACCAACTACCGCGAACCCATCACCGGCCGCCAGCCCGGTGAGCGATCCCGGGGCCTGCTGCCATTTGCCTTTCTGGAAGGGGAACAAACCCCGGAACAGTTCAGCCACACCCTGGCGGCAGAACAACATCACTACGGTGCCTTCAACGTGCTGGTAGGCACGGTGACCTCAGACAGTGCCGCTGACAGTCTCTGGTACCTGGGCAATCGAGACGCACCGCCCCAGGCAGTGACTCCAGGCATTCATGGCCTATGCAACGGACTGCTGGATGAGCCCTGGCCCAAGGTACAACGGGCCAAAAAAAATCTGGCCACCGCCATTACCGCCGGCGGCGATCTGGACCAATTACTGCAAGTGGTCAACGATCACCATCAACCCGCCGACAGTGAATTGCCCGATACCGGCGTGGGCATGGATCTGGAAAGGCTGGTGGCCCCGGTGTTTATTCAGTCCGAGACCTACGGCACCCGCGCCAGCAGCGCGGTCATTATGGACCGCGAGCAGGGGCCGCAAATGCAGGAACAGGTATGGCAACCGGACGGCAACGCGGCCGGCAGCCCGAACCAGAGTTTTACTGTTACCTGATGGAGCCTTCACCCGGTTCTTTGCAATGCAGAAAACCGGGCAGTAAACACACCTTTACTCCGCTGCCAACATCACTCCGGCATAAAAGCGCACCATCTGCGGATACTGCTCTCTAGACAACCGTTCGTTGTGACCATGAAAACGCGACAGATCATCCTGATTCAAAGCAACCGGCATAAAGCGGAATATTTGATCAGAAACAACCTGGTAGTGACGTGCATCGGTGCCAGCAATCAGCAGGAATGGTGCCACCACCGGCTTTTCCGGTAGCGACCGGGCAAGGCCCGCCAAACGATTAAAAGCCGGGGAAGGAATATTGCTGGTGAGGGACGGATCAGACAGGAAAGTGTCCTGTGGGGTGACGGTGATGGAATCCGGAAGTTGCTCCTCCAGATAGGCCAACACGGTATCGCGGGTTTCGCCGGGTGCCAGGCGAAAATTGATAGTGGCCTCGGCGGTGGCAGGTAACACATTATCTTTGACGCCAGCACGCAACAGAGTCGGCGACATGGTGGTGCGAACCAGCGCGTTGGTTTCCGGTTTGCCGGATAACTGTTTAACGATGAGCGGCTCAAACAGCCACAAATTGGCGAACACAATTCGCTTGGCAAACGGCTGATACGGCGCCACTTGCTTCAGCATTTTTCGAGTTGGCTCACTCAACCCGGCAGGGCGGGGACTGTTCTGCAAGGCAGTAATGGCTTTGGCCAAGTCACCCACCGCGGTTTTCGACGGCGGACGGGAAGAATGACCCGGTTCCGCGTGGGCTTGCAACGTCACCGTCATGTAGCCTTTCTCAGCGATGCCGATCAACGCCACAGGCTGCTCAATCCCAAGGGTATCGCCCGGTAGCATCATGCCACCTTCATCGAGTACCAGCGCGAATCGCAGGCCCTGCTCTGCCATCCACGCGGCCATACGGTTGGCACCTTCATTGCCACCGATTTCTTCATCGTGGCCAAACGCCAGCCATACATCACAAGTTGGCGCCCGACCTTCCGCCAACAAGGCTTCCGTGGCCTCCAGGATGGCCATCAGGCTGCCTTTGTCATCCATGGCGCCGCGGCCCCAGACGAAGTGCTCATCCACCACCCCGGCAAAGGGTGGGTGCTGCCATTGATCCGGTGACGACACCGGCACCACGTCCTGATGAGCCAACAACAAGGTCGGCGCGCAATCGTTCCCGGAGTCCCAGTGGTAGAGCAGACTATTACCGAATTTTTTCAGGGCCAGGTTTTGATCGGTAAGCGGAAAAGCGTCACGGAGAAAGTCATGGAACGCCGCAAACGATTGCGGCTGGTGAGGCAGCGTGGGGAATTGCAGCGCCTGTGACAGGCGGGCGCTCATGTCCGCTTCGTTTAACCCTGACTCGAACACTGGCAAGGGCGTGGCCGTGTCATCTGGGGCGCTCACGTTGAACGTGTTGAACAACAGCACTGCCAGCAAGACAAACAGCGCCACCACAATCAAAAGGAACGCGCGCTTCATACTTCTCTCCCGAATATTTTTATTTTTTCTACACCGTCGACACGGTCTGTATTAATTCAGGCCGGGCTCGCTCAGGACAGCACTTTGCGATTACGCAACAGGTCACTCAAGCCGGCCTTACCCAGCTGAAGATCCACATAGGACGCGATCACTTCACCGTTATCCATGGCCAGCACTTCATTGAGAAGACGACGAATAAAACTGATATTCACCTGCCGAATGGCCGCTTTCACCTTCAGCAAGTTGGAGGCATTCATGGACAACACGTCCACCCCCATGGCCATCAGCAGCAGGGCTGCGCTGGGCTCCCCGGCCATTTCGCCGCAAACCGATACCGGCGTATTTTCTTCGCGAGCCTGCTCCACCACATGCAGCAGCGCATGCAGCACGGCCGGGTGATAGGAATTGTAGAGCGACGCCACTTGCCGGTTGTTGCGATCCACGGCCAGCAGATATTGGGTCAAATCATTGGTGCCCACGGACAGAAAATCCACCCGCTGAGCCAGTGCCCGAGCCTGATAGACCGACGCCGGCACCTCAATCATCACCCCCACCGGCGGCATGGGCACGTCCAGGCCTTCGTCACGCACTTCCAACCAGGCGCGGTGAATCAAATGCTGGGCTTCCTCCGCTTCGATCACGCTGGTGATCATGGGCAGCATGATGCGCAGATTGTTCAGGCCTTCGCTCGCCTTGATCATGGCGCGCACCTGCACCATAAAAATTTCCGGGTGATCCAGCGTCACCCGAATGCCACGCCAGCCCAGAAACGGGTTTTCATCTTCGATGGGAAAGTAGCTTAGCGATTTATCGCCGCCAATATCCAGGGTGCGCATGGTGACGTTGTGAGGTGCAAACGCCGCCAGCTGCTCGCGGTAAATCACCCGCTGCTCTTCCTCGGAAGGGAAACGGTCCCGCACCATAAACGGTATCTCGGTTCGGTACAGGCCTACCCCTTCGGCGCCCCGCTCCAGCGAGCGATTGATGTCAGTCATCAGGCCCGTATTCACCTGCAATTTAATCCGCGCGCCGTCCAGGGTTTCCGCCGGCTCATCACGCAGCTTTTCCAGCCCGGCCTGCAGGTTAGCCTCTTCGGCGATGATGACCTGAAACTGCTGTTTGAGCTCTGGGGAGGCGTTGGCCACCACCCGGCCACGGAAACCATCGACAATGATTTCCTTGTCGTCCATTTGCTTGAGCGGCAAGTTTTGGGCGCCCACCACCGTGGGAATACCCATGGCACGCGCCACGATAGCCATATGCGAGTTACGCGACCCACGCGTGGTAACAATGCCGCGCACCCGCTCGCGGGGCACTTCCATCAGCATGGGCGCCGAAATATCTTCGCCTAGCAGAATGCATTCGTCGGGGAAGATCACATGGCGACGGGTCTGGCTTTGCAGTTGGGCCAGCACCCGACGCCCCAAATCGCGCACATCCGCCGCCCGCTCACGCAGGTACGGATCATCCATCATTTCGAAATTGCGCACATGGGCATCGACCACCGTACGCAAGGCACCCTGGGCCCACTGCTGCCCCTCACGAATTTGGGCAATCACCTCTGCCGGCAACGCATGGCGATCCAGCATGCGCAGATACACATCAAACAGGGCCTGCTCTTCAGGCCCCAGGGATTTGGACGCGCGCTCAGCCAAATCGCGCACTTCCTGACGCACCCGCACCAGCGCATCATCCAGCCGGGAAATCTCTTCGCTGACATCGTCCACCGCACGGTCCGGTACCGACGCCAAATCTGCCTCTGGGAACAGCAACACACCATGGCCAATAGCCGCGCCAGGGCAGCCGGGCAGGCCGTCATAAAAACTGGGCAGATCACCGCTGCCACCCAACTGGTCGAACAGCACACCCGAGGCATGAGCATGAGCAATCACCGCCGACAGCTGGGCGGAGATCGTCACCAGAAAGGCTTCTTCGCTCTGATCGAAACGGCGTACATCGCGCTGCTGGACCACCATGACGCCCAGCACCTTACCGTGGTGCATCACCGGCACGCCCAGGAAAGCATGGAAGGCATCCTCCCCGGTTTCTGCCAGATAATGGAATTTGGGGTGGGTAAAGGCGTCTTCCAGATTGATGGGTTCTTCGCGCAGGCCCACCTGGCCCACCAACCCCTCCGACAGGCCCAGACTCACCTTGCCCACGGCTTCCTGCTTCAACCCTTCCGAGGCCATCAGCATATAGCGCTGCTCTTCCTCGTCGCGCAGATAGATGGAGCACACTTCCGTGCCCATGGCATCGCGTACCCGCTTTGCCATCAGATCCAGCGCGCTGGGAATATCCGCCGCGTTGTTCACTTCCTGAACAATACGCCGCAGGGTATCAAGCATCGGACGGGTCTCCTGAGGTAGACGGGGTCGGGGAACTCACGGCCGCGTTTTCTTTCTTCAAGGCCGGGGCCAATTCACGCAAGGCGCGGGCATACACTCCGCGCTTGAAGTACACCACCTTGCGAATCGGGTACCAGTAATTAACCCAGCGCCAGTCCTTGAACTCCGGGCTATCGCTGGCAAACAGGTCGATGGACTGTTCCTCCGCCGTCAGTTGCAGCAAAAACCACTTCTGGCGCTGGCCAATGCAGTGCGGCCGATTACGGGGCCGGCGCAAAAAACGGCGCGGCAGACGATAGGTCAACCAGCCTTCCGTACTGGCGATAATGTCCACATGCTCCGGCAACAGGCCCACTTCTTCTTCCAGCTCGCGAAACAGCGTCTCTTCCGGGGTTTCCCCGGGCATCATGCCACCCTGAGGAAATTGCCAGGCATCACGGTTGCCTACCCGGCGACCCCAAAATACCCGGCCATCCTGGCCGGCAATAATGATCCCGACATTCAGCCGAAATCCTTTGTCATCAATAATGCCTGTCATGTTGTCTCTTCGAGACCACGCGCAATCGTGGACTCTAGCTCCTTGTCAGCCCATTAAACCTTGCCGGGCAACCTGCGATCAATGCACAACCGTGCAACAAACGCACCAAAACAAACATCAAACCGATGAATCCGTCGGTATGACTTGTCATCGGCTTCGCATAAAATGGCCCCTTCATGTAAGGAGGGGCCATGACGCTCGCGATTTTCGACCTGGACAACACCCTGATCGGCTGCGATTCCGACCACCTGTGGGGAGACTGGCTAGTAGAGAAAGGCATTGTTGACCAGCAGCTCTACAAGGAAACCAACGACCAGTTTTACGTGGATTACCAGAATGGTCGCCTCGACATCATGGCGTACCTGCGTTTTTCCCTGAAAGTGCTGGCCGATAACGACATGGCCCAGCTGCATTTCTGGCGTGAACAGTTCCTGGCAGAAAAACTGGACAGCATGTGGTTGCCCAAAGCCGAAGCCTTGCTGCAAAAGCACCGTGATCAGGGCCACACCCTGATGATCATCACCGCCACCAATGACTTTGTGACCGCCCCTCTGGCGGACCGTCTTGGGGTGGATCACCTGATTGCCACCGTCGCAGAATGCCGCCGCGAGCGCTACACCGGCAACGTAGCCGGCACACCCAGCTACCGCGAAGGCAAGGTCGAGCGGCTAGCCGAGTGGCTCAACGCCAACAATGAAACCCTGGAGCACAGCTGGTTCTACAGCGACTCCCACAACGACCTGCCTCTGCTGCGCAAGGTGGATAACCCGGTGGCCGTGGACCCGGACAGCGCCCTTGAGCGCGAAGCCCGGGAACAGGGCTGGCCCGTCATTAGCCTGCGCTAACGCCGGGAATCAGGATTGTTTATGCGTTTTCTCATCATGGCATGCGTGGCCAGCCTGCTGTTGGCCTGCGACAACAGCAGCGATGGCAACAAAAACACCGTATCCGAGCCGGCCAGCAGCACCACCCTGACCGACATTCCCGCCGCGCAGTGGCAACAGCAGGCTGATGAAAGCTTCACCGCTGCCGCCGCGGCCTGGCAACAGGCGCTGACCCGGTTCGAACAAAGTCCCAATGCCGACAACCTGGCAGCACTACGCGATGCCCTGGCGCAGTGGTACCAGCGGTTTGCCAGCCAGTACCTGCTGCTGGCCAGTCGTGCCTGCCAGCAAGAAGGCGCCGCCAACCGCCAGGCGATTCTGGCCCGGCTGGACAGCTGGCCGCTGTACCCCGGCTACCTGGATGCCCTGCCCGAATGGCCGGAATCCGGGCTGATCAGTGACCCGTATCTAGAACTGACCCGCCAAAACCTGCGCCGCCAACATGGCGCCACCGACCCGGCGGAAGCCAGCCTTGGCTTTGCGGCCCTGAGCGTGGCCGTCAACGGCACGTCAGACAACCCCAAAGCACTGGCCGCTTTCACCGGTGAAGACGGCCCCCCAGCCCGGCGCCGCCAGTACCTGAAACTGGCCGGAGAACAGCTCGTGGCAGACCACCAGCAACTGTCATTAAAGCGCCCGCTCAACGAGCTGGCACTGCAATGCGGCCTGATGGAAACCCTGGCGCACTGGCAGCAACTGAGCGACCCGGCCAGCGAACAGGAAGAAGGGCTGCTCATCCCTGCGCTGAGCACCTCCGTGACTGAAAGCGCCCTGCTCGACGGCGTACAGAGCATGGACCCGGCTGTCATCGCCCGCTGGGACCAGGCGAACCCCGGCATTGCCAGCTCAATCAAGCAAAGCGAAGAGAAAGGCTGGAACCCGATTAAAGCCTGGCTCACCACTGTGAGCATCACCCGCCAAATGCCCGACGCCGGCAAGAGTAGGTCGAATTAGCCTGAAAGGCGTAATCCGACATTATTGGGCTTAAGATCTTGCGCCCTTGGGTAACGTCGACCCAAGAAGGCGGACAAGCAGGGCCATACACCAAACACATAAAAGCCCCGCCGGGTTCTCACCCGGCGGGGCTTTTTACTTCCAGACAAACGCCTTAGAAGTTGTAGCGACCGAAGACGCCGTAGGTGTCACGGTCACCACCCACGATGACACGGGCACCCAGATCAACGGCCTGGCTCACCTTGAACAGGCCCTGGCCGTAAACGCCCAGATCATCATCGTAGAGATCCTGGTAGGCCAGACCACCGGACAGTTCCAGCTTTTCGGTCGTGGCATGACGCACACCACCACGCACCTCGAAGCCGATCTCATCGTCGTCATTGCCCGGATCATAATCACGATCATCGTAAATAATGTCGGCGCTGGTGACGAAATCCAGACCGCGCTGCAGCGGGGTGTGGAAACCGATACCACCAGAAATTTGGCTACCGTCGAGATCACCATTGCGGCCATAGTCGCCATCGTAGAAACCCAGGCTACCACGCAAGAACAGGTGCTCATCCAAAGCAAATGACCCTTCTGCGCTCAGCGAATCGACATCCACATCGTCATCCAGGTCCCAGCGATCATAGGCCAGTTGACCGTAGCTGTAAGAAAAACCGTTATCGCGCACGGCGGTGGTTTGTTGTGCTGCCAAGGCCGGGGCTGAAACCGCCAGAGCAATACCTGACACAAGCAATGTTTTCTTAAACATAAATCGTCCTCGCTGAGTTCGAAAAATTCGTCATCCAAGATGGGCACACTATGTGGTCTTATTGAGCGCGCTGCACTGTTATGGTTCCGCTTTTATGACGTTTTTATAAAAATTTTCAATATAACCAGCAATTTATAGCATGCCCTTGACCTTGGGGTTACCCACAGGTTTCACACTGTATGCTGAACTATCCCTTTGGCATCAGACTGCTTCACAGGAGCCACCATGCCGACGCAATCGCGCACACAGACCCTGCCCATCAGCGGCGCCACCTGCAAGGGCTGCAGCCGCACCATCACCACCGCGCTGGAACAGATTCGCGGTGTGGAAAATGTGGCCGTGGATCTGCAATCCCAACAGGTTTCCGTTACGGGTTCCGCCACCCGAACCGCTCTTCAAGCTGCCTTGGCTGATGCAGGCTACGGCGCGCAGAGTGATGCTGCCGACGAGAGTAGCAACGGGAAAAACGAGGGCACACAGGCAGATTCGGCGGCTCCATCGACACAATCCGTACAACTGAGCATCAGCGGGGCTACCTGCGCCTCCTGTGTGCGCACCATCGAAAACGCCCTGCGCAACACCTCCGGCGTGGACAGCGCCGACATGAATTTCGCCGACCGCACCGCACAGATCAGCGGCACCGCCAGCACCAACGCGCTGATTCAGGCCGTTACAGATGCCGGGTACGGTGCCGAACCCCTGGACAACAGCGCCGACCAGCAGGAACAGCAGGAAGCTCGCGAACAGGCTCACTATCGCACCCTGCTGCGCCACATGGGCCTCGGGCTTGGCCTGGGTGTGCCACTGATGGCGTGGGGACTGCTGGGCGGCGACATGATGGTACGCGCCGGGCAAACCAGCCAGTGGGTCTGGCTGGGGCTCGGACTGATCACGCTGGCAGTGCTGGCCACCGCCGGCCGCCACTTTTTTGTCGGCGCCTGGAAAGCCTTTCGCAACCACAACGCCAATATGGACACACTGATTGCACTGGGCACCGGTGCCGCCTGGCTCTACTCCATGGTGGTCGTCCTGCTGCCTGGCGCACTGCCGGAAGCGGCGCGTCATGTGTATTTTGAAGCCAGCGCCATGATCATCGGCCTGATCAATCTCGGTCAGGCTATGGAAGTGCGCGCCCGCGGCAAAACCAGTGCGGCGGTGAAACGGCTGTTGAATCTGGGCGCCAAAACCGCGCGGGTAGTTCGCGATGGCGAAGAGCGGGATATTCCCGTGGAACAGGTTCAAAACGGCGACACCCTTCGCGTTCGCCCCGGGGAAAAAATCGCCGTGGACGGCACCGTCAAGGAAGGCGAAAGCCGCATCGATGAGTCCATGCTCACCGGCGAACCCATGCCGGTGAACAAAAAACCGGAGGACACCGTTAGTGCCGGCACGCTCAATGAAGGCGGCACACTGCTCTATACCGCCACCGCCGTCGGCAAGGACACCGCGCTATCGCAGATTGTCGCCTTGGTGAAAAAAGCCCAGGGCAGTAAGCCCCCCATTGGCCGGCTGGCGGATCAGGTGTCGGCCATTTTTGTGCCCACCATCATGCTCATTGCCATCGCCGCCGCGCTGGTATGGTTTAACGTCGGCCCGGAACCGCGCCTCACTCATATGCTGATTAGTGCCACCACCGTGCTGATTATTGCCTGCCCCTGCGCGCTCGGTCTGGCAACCCCCATGTCCGTGATGGTGGGTGTGGGCAAGGCCGCTGAGTACGGCATCCTGATCCGTCAGGGTGAAGCCCTGCAAACCAGCAGCCAGCTGGACACCATCGTGCTCGACAAAACCGGCACCATCACCGAAGGCAAACCCGCAGTCACCAAGATTCTCTGTGGCGAGGGCGAGCAGGAAGACACCATACTGGCGCTGGCCGCCAGCCTGGAAACCGGCTCCGAGCACCCGCTTGCCCACGCCATTGTGCAGGCCGCCCAGGAACGCCAGCTGACCCTGCTCGAGACAACCGGCTTCAATGCTTACAACGGCAAGGGAGTCAGCGCTGAACACGATGGTCAGACCCTGCGGCTGGGCAACCGTCGCTGGCTGGAAAGCGAAGGCGTACAGATCAATCTGGACAGCGACAACCTGACCCGCCAAGGCGCCACTCCACTGTTCCTTGCCCGCGAGCAAACCTTACTCGGTATTATTGGCGTGGCAGACCGCATCAAGGCCGACTCCAAAGCTGCCATTGCCCGTCTTAAAGGGCAGGGTTTAAAGGTCATCATGATTACCGGCGACATCACCGCCAGTGCCAACGCCATTGCCGAACAGGCCGGCGTGGAAGAGGTCATGGCGGAAGTACTGCCGGAGGACAAGGCGAAAAAGGTGGCCGCCCTACAGAAGGAAGGACGCATCGTGGCCATGGTCGGTGATGGCATTAACGATGCCCCTGCGCTGGCCCAGGCCGATGTGGGTTTTGCTATTGGCACCGGCACCGACGTGGCCATCGAATCCGCTGCCATTACCCTGATGGGGGGCTCCCTACATGGCGTCCCCGATGCCATGGCGATTTCCGCCGCCACGGTGCGCAACATCAAACAGAACCTGTTTGGCGCTTTTGTGTATAACAGCCTGGGCGTGCCGGTGGCGGCCGGCATCCTCTACCCGCTCACCGGCAATCTGCTCAGCCCGGTCATCGCCGGTGCTGCCATGTCGCTTAGCTCCGTCACCGTGGTGACCAACGCCAACCGATTACGGTTTTTCAAACCCAAACACGGCAACGACAAATCTAACAAAGGGAGCAACGCATGACGCCGGAACAGCTAGCCGCGCAACTGCGCCATCCCAACGGTGAGGAAGGCAACAACGTCGCCGACAATATGGATGACCGCAACAGCCCGGTCATCCTTGCCGCCTATGACGCCTTGGCCCCCGTCGACGGCGATCGCATTCTGGAAATCGGCCCCGGCAGCGCTGGCCATATGCGTAACCTGTTGGCTCGGGCGGACAACCTGCACTACACCGGCCTGGATGCGTCCCGCGACATGGTGCTACGCGCCCGAGAACGCTACCTGGGCGAAACCCGCGCCGCCTTTGTCCACGGCGAACTGACGGAGGCACCGTTAGCGCCTGCGGGCATGGACCGCATCGTTGCCGTGAACGTAGTCTACTTCTGGCAGCCACTGGCGCCGGCTCTGCAAGCGCTGTACATATTGCTGCGCCCCGGAGGCACCCTGGTGTTGGGCTTGCGCAATCACAACAGCATGGCCGGCATTGCCGTCTTCCGGCACGGGTTTACTACCTACCATGGGCCAGAGTTACAGCACGCCCTGACACAGGCGGGCTTTGCCAACATCAGGCTAGACACCTTTGCAGAAGACAGTGTCGATGTGCTCGGCGACACCATGCACAAGCAATCGGTGATCATCACCGCCCACAAACCGCAGGAGCCAACATGAATGTTCTCGTCAATCTGGTCGGGCTGATACTGATGGCGCTGGTGGTCTGGTGGTTCTGGCTGTCACACCGTAACCGCGCCGCCCAACCCCCCACCCGCGAAGCCACTATCATTGTCGAAGACGGGGTCTACTCCCCAGCCTCCATTCGTGCCGAGGCAGGGCAATCACTGACACTGCATTTCGACCGTCGAGACCCGTCCCCCTGTGCGGAACAGGTTATATTCCAGGGGCTCGATACCAGCGAATTTCTGGACACAGAAAAGATCACCACCCTTACCCTGAACAACTTGCCGGCAGGAAGGTATCGCTTCACCTGTCAGATGCAGATGTATCAAGGCACATTGATTGTAGACTAACCGCAACACGCAACACGCAACACGCAACACGCAAACAATGATGAGGACTTGCTGTGAAAAAAATACCGGTTGTTTTAACTGCCCTGTTGATGGCTGCCTGTGGCGAAGAAGTAACGACGCCGGCAGAAACCCCCTCTGCCGGCCAACCGACCGCTCAGGTGGCAGCCACCAGCGACAAGGTGCTGGAAGTATATAAATCGCCCACCTGCGGCTGTTGCGGCGCCTGGGTTGAACACATGGAAAGCAACGGCTACACCGTCAACGTACACGAGCAGCAGAACCTGCAATCCATCAAGGAAAAAGCCGGCATCCTGCCCGGCCAGGGATCCTGCCACACCGCCTTTATTGAGGGCTACAGCATCGAAGGCCACGTACCCGCCGCCGATGTGGATCGCCTGCTCAAAGAGCGCCCGGACGCCCGCGGCCTCACTGTCCCCGGCATGCCCGTGGGTTCCCCCGGCATGGAAATGGGCGACCGCAAAGACGCCTACGACGTGCTGCTGTTTGATGAAAACGGCACCGAGGTATTCAGCCATCACCCTGGGAATTAAGCGACAAGCTACAAGCCTCAAGCTGCCACGCGGGGAAAGGCTTGTTACCCGTCCGAGGCCTTCGCTCCACGCTGCAACTTGGAAACGGGGGCACAGTGTTCCAGCCCCCGCCCAATTTTTTCGCGCCTTGTAGCTTGCGGCTTGAAGCTTGTCACTGCCCTTCTCTTCAACCTGTCACAGCAACCCTCTAAAGTGTCTGCTTTGCGTGTAACGAGGCTCTGAATGCTCCCCTTTTACGACTGGCTGCTGCTGGCCAGTGTCTGCGCCCTTGGCGCCATGACCCCCGGCATCAGCTTGGCGGTAGTCACTCGCCACACCCTCCACGGCGGACCGCGAGCCGGGGTTGCCGCCGGCGCCACTCATGCACTGGGCGTAGCTTTCTGGGCCACGGCCACCGTCACCGGCTTGGCCGTGCTATTCCACCGTTACCCCAGCGTGGAATTGCTATTCAGCCTGACCGGCGCCCTGTTCCTGCTATGGATGGCCTGGAAAAGCTGGCAAGCCGGTCGTCAGCCTCTGACGCCTCCGGCGCCGGAAAACGCGTTCAATGAATTACATGGCGCGGCGCGGGACGGCTTCCTTGTCGCCTTTCTCAACCCGAAAGTTGCGCTGTTTTTTCTCGCCCTGTTCAGCCAGTTTTTACAGGCGGACATGAGCCAGATCGCCCGCGCGCAGATGGTGCTCACCGCCATGTTCATTGATGGCGGCTGGTATGTGCTGGTGGCCGTCATGCTGGGTCGCAGTCGTTTTCTGCCCTGGCTACGCGAACACCATCACTGGGTGGAGCGGGCCACGGCGGTGCTGCTGGTGGTCATAGCCGCCAGTGTTGTCATCAACACATTGCCCATGGATCGCTTGACCTCGGGGTAGCCCCAAGGTTGATAATCAAGCGATGTCACGCGTATTGAACAGACAGAACCGGGCGACTATCGCCACTTTGCTCGCCATTATCCTGATGGCTGTGAGCACGCTACTGTCTGCCAACTCGGTACCCATGACCATGTCGATGGCCACCGACAGCACCACACCGATGACGCACTGCCACTCCTCTGCCGAGACTGACAATGGCAGCATGACTGCGGACCACAGCATGACGCAGATGCAGGACTGCCAAGACAGCGACAGCTGCCAATGCATTACCCTCTGCCAGATCACCGCCGCCAGTGACGCTGCCTGCCCTGCGAATACCTTCACTGCGCATTCTCCTGGCACCTCCACCCTGATCACCACAATTCATGCCGGTATCCATCGCCTGCCGTTACGCCCACCGTCCCTGTCTGTTTGAGCCAATTTTTTTCTCAAACAAACAGGAATATTCCAATGAAAACGCAATCGCAGATTTCCCTGCCACGACGTCGTTTCGTGCAGGGCCTGGCGCTAGGCGCCGCCGGCATGGGATTTGGCCTCAGCCCCCGGCAGCTCCTGGCCAGCCAGGGCCACACCGGCGCACCGGTATTTACCGGTGACACGTTTCACCTGACGCTGGGCAGCGCCGACGTCAATATCACCGGCCAAACTCGCCCGGCCACCACCATCAACGGCGGCATACCTGGCCCCACCCTGCGCTGGCGCGAGGGCGATACTGTCACGCTAAAGGTCACCAACCTGCTGCCGGAAACCAGCTCCATTCACTGGCACGGTCTGCTGCTGCCGTTTGAAATGGATGGCGTACCCGGCCTTTCCTTCGACGGCATCGCCCCCGGTGAAACCTTCACCTACCAGTTCCCGGTCATACAGCACGGCACCTACTGGTATCACAGCCACTCGGGATTCCAGGAACAGACAGGCCTCTATGGGGCTATCATCATCGACCCCGCCACCCCGGAACCTTTCCAGGTGGACCGCGATGAAGTGGTGCTACTGTCGGACTGGAGCGACGAGGACCCGCAGCACCTCTATGCCACTCTCAAAAAACTGAGCCACTACTACAACTTCAACGAACGCACCATGTTTGACACCCTGCGCGACTTCCGCGACAAGGGCGTGATACAGACATTCAAGGATCGCCACATGTGGAACAGCATGCGCATGAGCCAGAGCGACCTTGCCGACATCACCGGCTATACCTACACCTACCTGATGAATGGCCAAAGCCCCAACGGCAACTGGACCTGCCAGTTCAAACCGGGAGAGCGGATTCGTCTGCGCTTCATCAACGCCAGTGCCATGACTTTCTTCGACATTCGCATTCCCGGCCTCGACATGACAGTGGTCGCCATGGACGGCCAACCAGTCAAGCCGGTGAACTTCCACGAAGTGCGTCTGGGCGTTGCCGAAACCCTGGATGTGATCGTGGAACCGAAACATGACCGCGCCTACACACTCTTTGCCCAAAGCATCGACCGCTCCGGCTTTGCCCGTGGCACCCTCACCCCGGATCCCGCCTTCACCGCCGAGGTGCCCGACATGGATGAACCGCCTGTGCTCGGCCATACCGAGATGGGAATGGGAGCAATGAATCACGGGGGAGGCAATCATGGTGAGATGAATCATGAGTCCATGCAGTCGAAAAGCATGGACCACAGCGCCATGGGCCACGACATGTCCGCAATGGCTCACGGTGAAAGGCAAAACGAGGACATCGCGCACAGCCGCACGGCTGTACCCTTTGCTATGGACCCTGCTAACCCTGATCTTTCGCCACGCAATAGCGCCATCGACCATCTCGACAGCGAATTTGGCCCCGGCGTGGACATGCGCGCCACGGCCCCCGGCGAGATGCTAGCCGACCCGGGCATTGGCCTGCGTGACAGGAAGTGGAAAGTGCTCACCTACGCAGACCTGGAAACCGCAGGCGGCCCACCGGACAGCCTGCACCCCGACCGCGAAATCGTCCTCCACCTGACCGGCAACATGAGCCGCTATATGTGGAGCTTCAATGGCATTCCGTTTGCCAGCGCCACGCCATTGGAGCTCTACCACAACGAGCGGGTTCGCATCACTCTGGTCAACGACACCATGATGACCCACCCCATTCATTTGCACGGCCTGTGGAGCGACCTGGAACTGGGTGACGGTAAACTGCTGCGCAAACACACCCTCACCGTAAAGCCCGGAGAGAAACTCAGTTACCTGGTGCGTGCCGATACCCTCGGCCGCTGGGCCTACCATTGCCACCTGCTATACCACATGGAAGCGGGCATGTTCCGCGAAATCCGCGTGGTCAACGCCAGCAACGAACCGCCTCCGGCAGTGCACCAACACCATGGGGAGGACGCGTGATGAAAAAGCTAACGTGTCTGATCACCCTGACCCTGGTCAGCCCCCACGGCATGGCCATGAGCACCGAGCCGCACCGTTTCAGCCAGGTACTGTTTGACCAGCTGGAAGTCCGTGACACGGATGAAGGCCGGGTTCTCGGCTGGGAAGCCAGCGCCTGGTACGGCGGCGACCTCAACAAGATGTACTTCACTACGGAAGGGGAGCGCCTAATGGCGCCGAAACACGATGACGATGACCCGGCTACACAAAGCGCTGAAACCCGCCTGGCCTGGAGCCACGCCTTCGCCCCCTACTGGGACTGGCAACTGGGTGTGCGCAGCGACTGGCAACCGGATGATCCCAACCGAAACTGGGCCAGCCTCGGTGTGCAGGGCATAGCGCCCTACCAGTTCGAGATTGACGCCAACCTGTTCATCGGCGAAGTCGGCCTCACCCACCTGCGCGTGGAAGCTGAGTATGAGCTGATGCTCACCCAGAAGCTGGTGTTGGCGCCAAGCGTTGAAGCCAGTGTTTATGGCAAGGAAGACAGGGAACTAGGCATCGGTCACGGCCTCACAGATATCGAAGCCGGCCTGCGGCTACGCTACGAAATCCGCCGCGAGATTGCGCCCTACATCGGGGTCAACTGGGAAAAGCAGTATGGCGATACCGCGGACATAACACGGGCTGCCGGCGGCAAAACGGAAGAAGGCAGCGCCGTGGCCGGCATCCGCGTCTGGTTCTGACAACAAGCTGTAGGAGCACCGTTAAAGGGGCGCCTACAGCCGCTTCGCAGAAGCCCGGGGATTTTTAGTTTCCCTTATGGGATAGAGCGTAGCTCGCCTTAACCGGAACAGTTATCGTATTCGTCAGTTTCCAGGCTGCGCAGCTCACCATTATTCTGAATCTGAATATCCAGATCCCGAAGGTGGCCATCACCAATACCGTAGATCCAGCCGTGCACGGTTAGCTCCTGATCGCGGCGCCAGGCTTCCTGAACCACGGTCGTGTTGGACACATTGATCACCTGGCGCGCCACATTCAGCTCGCACATCTTATCAACACGCGCCGTATCATCCGGCAGCTCAGCCAGATTCTTTCGATTGCGCAGGTATAACTCACGGACCTGGCGTAGCCAGTTATCGATCAAGCCGTGGGGCACATCTTCCATGGCGGCCTTGATGCCACCACAACCGTAATGGCCCACCACCATGATGTGCTTCACCTTCAAGACATCCACAGCGAATTGCAGCACCGACAGCAGGTTCAGGTCGGTATGGTTAACCAGGTTGGCCACATTACGGTGAACAAACAGCTCGCCGGGCATCATGCCCACCACTTCATTGGCTGGCACGCGGGAATCGGCGCAACCGATCCACAGGTATTCCGGGTTCTGCTGTTCACCCAGCGCCTTGAAGAAGCCGGGGTGGCGCTCTTCGATTTCGTGGCGCCATTTTTCGTTGTTGGAAAACAGTTCAGGTAGGGATTTCATGGTCTCTCGCTTTGTTATTGCCAGACGCCTGACGCTTGACGCCAGACGTTAACCACCAGTCATATTCATAAATCGTACCAGTTGCTCACCTGGACCCAAGGTGAAGTCGTGGCGCTCGGGTTTGATGGCCATGGCGTCCACAATGGCTTCGCGAAGGGGGGTGTCGTCATCCGGGTGGGCGCGCAGCACGGCGCGTAAGTCCACGCTGTGCTCATGGCCCAGGCACAAAAGCATACGCCCCTCGGCCGTAATCCGCACCCGATTACACAAATGGCAAAAGTTTTGTGAATGGGGCGAAATAAAGCCGATGCGGCTGTCACTGCCCGGCACCTGCCAGTAGCGTGATGGCCCCCCGGTTTTCTCCGCCAGTGGCACCAGAGTTAACTGCGCCGATAGCTGTTCACGAAGCTCCGCCGAGGACACAAACGCCAACTCCCGATCGTGCTCGGTGATATGCCCCAAAGGCATTTCCTCGATAAAGGCAATATCCAGGCCCCGCTCCAGGGCGAACTCCACCAGCGCCGGCACTTCATCGTGGTTACGGCCGCGCATGATCACACTATTGAGCTTGATCCGCTCAAAGCCTGCGGCCCGAGCCGCATCAATACCGGCAATTACCTGTTGCAGATCACCGGTGCGGGTCAGTGCCCGAAAGCGTTCCGGGTCCAGCGAATCCAGGCTGATATTGAGCCGATCCACACCGGCTGCCTTCAGCGCCTCCGCGTGGCGGGTCAACCCCGCCCCGTTGGTGGTCATATTCAGTTCACGCAAGCCGTCAATTGCACCAATCTCGTGCACCAGGCGCGCCACATCACGGCGCACCAGAGGCTCGCCACCGGTCAGCCGGATACGCTTTACCCCCAGCTGCACCAGCACCCGTGCCAGCCGGCCCATCTCTTCCAAGGTCAGCACCTGGGCACGGGGCACAAAGGTCATATCCTCCGTCATGCAGTACACACAGCGGAAATCACAGCGGTCTGTCACCGACAAACGCACGTAATCAATGGTGCGCCCGAAGCGGTCTTGCAGTACCGGATTATGCGTCGAAACATCAGCTTTCATGCCGTTACTGTAGCAAATGCGGGGCCAACCCGGGCAGCCACGCCCCCTTACGCCCGTCGGCCCAGCCCGGCTCCGGTTGGTCAGGCCCTTGCCGGTCTTGTTAGAATGTTCGCCGACCTGAATACAGGGCGCGGGCAGGCCATGAAAAGCGTCATGACCGCCACGTCTCTTATTCCGAATTCATCTACCCCTAAAGGGTTTCCATGCAAATTTCTGAAAATGCCGTAGTGTCCATCCACTACACCCTGACCAACAACGCCGGTGAAACCATCGATTCTTCCGTCGAGCGTGGCGAGCCCCTGGCGTACCTGCACGGCGCCGGCAACATCATTCCAGGCCTGGAAAACGCCCTGGTAGGCAAAACCGCTGGCGAAAAGCTGGATGTCACCGTTACCCCGGAAGAAGGCTACGGCGAGCGTCACGAGCAGCTGATTCAGCAAGTGCCGAAGACCGCCTTTGAAGGCAACGAAGACAACCTGCAGCCAGGCATGCAGTTCCAGGCGCAGACCGAAGCCGGCCAGCGCGTCTTCACCATCACCGCCGTTGAAGGCGAAGAAGTGACCGTCGACGGCAACCATCCGCTGGCGGGTGAGACGCTGAACTTCGCGGTAGAAGTGACCGAAGTTCGTGAAGCGTCTGACGAAGAGAAAGAGCACGGCCACGTACATGGTCCGGAAGGTCACGATCACTAAGTACTGATCGCTGCACCTGACCCGACAAAGGCTCCCATTGGGAGCCTTTGTCGTTTCTGTCCCGCATAAATCCTCTCTCCCTCTTTCTCACCCACTCTCGCCCTCTCCTATCCCTATCCAGCATGGTATATGCTTACCCATTCGCTTCGACCCGATTCACTGTATGACCAACCCCAATCCCATTGGCATTTTCGACTCCGGCATCGGCGGCTTGTCCATCGCCCGCCGCATTCGAGAACTGATGCCCAACGAAAACCTGCTGTATGTGGCGGACTCGATCCACGCGCCCTACGGGGAAAAATCCGAGCGTTATATTCAGCAGCGGTCGGACACCATCACCCGCTTTCTCATAGAGCAAAACGCAAAGGCCATCGTGGTGGCCTGCAATACCGCCACCGTATCGGCAATCAAAAACCTGCGTGCTGATTATGATCTACCGATCATCGGCGTCGAACCCGGCATCAAACCGGCGGCTCGGCAAAGCAAGAGTGGAGTGATCGGGGTGCTCGCCACCAGCCAGACCCTGAAAAGCGAATCCTTCAATAATCTGAGCCGGCTGTTTTCGGAAAGTGTGCGCGTGGAAATTCAACCCTGTCCGGGGCTGGTTGAACAGATTGAAGCGCTGGACCTGGAAGGCGCACAGACCGAAACACTGGTGGCCCGCTACGTGGCGCCACTGATAGAAAAAGGCGCCGACCATATAGTCCTAGGCTGCACCCACTATGCGTTTCTGGCACCGGCGATTCGTCGGGCCGCCGGCGCTCATGTGGAAGTAATTAATACCGATATGGCTGTTGCCCGCGAAACCCTGCGCCGACTGCAGATACACAATCTGCTATCAAACAGTCCGCAAGCAGGCGCCACCACATTCTGGAGCAGCGCCGAGCCGTCCCTGGCTCACCGGCAGCTCTCTGAACTCTGGGGCGAAGGACTCATCGTCCACCCCATGCGCTAGGAACGCTCTCGCAACGTCAGGAATCGACGGCAAGCACCTTGTTCTGGCTAGTGAAATGCTTCCGGTATTCCACCATTTCCTCCACGGATACCAGAAGGTAGCAACGGAACAGGGCGTTTCAGTTTTCGCTACAAATAAAAACGCCCGACTCCGGTAACACGGATCGGGCGTCTCTGTTACTTCACGCGCATGTCCCATGCACGCTCTGAATCACCGCTATGGCGTTACGATATTGAACCAGAACTCGAAGTCATCCAGGCAGGACATCATTTCACTCAGTGCACCCTGCTCCCCGGAGACCTTCACATCGCCGTTCTCCATGGCTTCCTCCAGGGTGATCTGCTGAAGCATGAATGCATCCAGTGTTTCACGGCTCAGTGAAACGGTGGCATCCGCCTCATCAAACTGGCGACCTTCGGTGTGATTCAAAACCCCATGCACCATTTCCACCGCATACTGTTGCTCGATGTCGGTAAAGTCGAAGTTGAGTTTGATATGCTTGCCTTCGGCCTTGTCGCTATTCAAGCGCACGGCCAGGAAATCGAAGAACAGGCCCAGGTCCATGGCACGAACGGTATCCGGGCTGGCAGTATTAGGCGTCGGCAATTGCGCCACACCATTACGCAGTTCCTGAGCGCCGCTCAGGTAGAAATTACGCCACGGACCGCTTAGCCAGCCCTTGAAATGGCTTCCTGCAATACCGTCATGTCCATATGACGCTCCACCATATCGGCAAGCCGGTCCAGTTGCTGCTCGCGGTGAGCGGCATAATCTACGCTACGATCATCGTGCAGACCGGCCCAGGCAAGGATGGCATTGCCACTGTCTGCCACATCAAACAGACCGTGCAGGTAACAGCCCATCACCTGGCCATCCTCACTCATGGCCCCATCGTATCGACCACCCAGCATCAGCATGGGGCGGCTCAGCGCCTCTCCCCGGGTAATGCCGTTATGAATCTCGTAACCTTGAACAGGCGAATCTGAGGCCAGTAGCTTTCCCGTTGTGTTGGCAAGCTGCTTGCCCGCTATCAACTCGGTACTCATGGCCAGCCAGCCCAGCCCCTGGCTGCTACCGGGATCACTCTCCAGGCCTTGAGGGTCATCAATCCGTTCGCCGAGCATCTGAAAGCCACCGCAAATACCCAGCACCTTGCCACCGTAACGCAGATGCTTTTCGATCTGTTTGTCCCACCCCTGTTCACGCAGGAAAGCCAGGTCCGCACGGGTGGCCTTGCTGCCGGGGAGAATCACCAGATCCGCCGCCGGCCAGGTCTCGCCCATTTTCACAAAACGCAGGTTGACCTGCGGATGGAGACGCAAGGGATCAAAATCATTGTGGTTGCTCATGCGCGGCAATAGCGGGACAACCACATTGAGCGCATCATTTTCGTGTTCGCCCTGCTCATCCACCGCATCTTCTGCATCCAGGGTCAGGCCATGGAGATAGGGCAGCACCCCGAACACCGGTTTGCCAGTGCGCGCTTCCAGCCAGTCCAGGCCACCCTGCAGCAAGGAAAGGTCGCCACGAAAACGGTTGATCACACATCCCAGGGTGCGCTGCTGTTCGCTTTTCGACAAAAGATCCAGCGTACCGGTGAGGTGGGCAAAGACACCGCCGCGATCAATGTCCGCCACCAGGATCACCGGGCAATCCACCATTTCCGCAAAGCCCATATTGGCAATATCGTTATCGCGAAGATTGATTTCCGCCGGGCTGCCCGCGCCTTCGGCGATGATCACCTCAAACCGGGAAGACAAATCCTGCCAGGCCGCCAGCACCGCCTGCTGGGCGGTTTCCTTGTAGGCGTGATAATCCAGCGCCTGCATATTGCCCAGCACCTGACCGCGAATAATCACTTGGGCGCCCATGTCGGTCTGCGGCTTGAGTAACACTGGGTTCATATCACTGTGTGGTTCCACCCCACACGCCAATGCCTGCAATGCGGTAGAACGCCCAATTTCGCCACCGTCCACGGTCACCGCACTATTCAAGGCCATATTCTGCGGCTTGAACGGCGCCACAGAATAACCGCGCTGCGCAAACCATCGACACAGCGCCGCAACAACCGTGCTCTTTCCCGCATCGGAGGTGCAGCCTTGCACCATCAGGGTCATCATAAGAAAAACCCTGAGTTGAAAGTTAAAAGTTCAAAGTTGAAACGCAATCCAGAGCCAGACATACCATTAATAATCCCGACGCGGGCACAGCCACGAGAAACAGGCAAACGCTCCCGCGCTTTTAAACTTTTAACTTTAAACGGGTTTTCAAAGCTCCACGCCCTTCTGCGCTTTCACCCCCAGATCCTTAAACGCATGCTTCACCACTTTCATTTCTGTGACGGTATCCGCCAGCTCAATCAGTTCCTTTGGCGCATAACGGCCGGTGACCACGGCGTGCTGCATGGCCGGGCGGTTTTGCAGGTCGTCCAGCACCTGATCCAGATCGAGGTACTCGTAGCGCAGTGCGATATTGAGCTCATCCAGCAACACCATGTGGTAGCTATCATCCCGCAGCATGGCACTGGCGATATCCCACGCCGCACTGGCTGCCGCCACGTCGCGATCCCGGTCCTGGGTATCCCAGGTATAGCCTTCGCCCATCACGTGATAATCCACATTCGGCTGATCACGGAAAAAAGCTTCTTCGCCGGTACTGAACGCCCCTTTAATAAACTGCACCACGCCCACTTTCATGCCATGGCCCAGCGCACGCGCCAGCATGCCAAACCCGGAGCTACTTTTGCCTTTGCCCGGCCCGGTAAGTACCAGAAGGATGCCTTGGTCCTTGTCCGCATTGGCAATACGGTCGCGCATGACTTCCTGTTTTTTTGCCATGCGCCAGGCATGGCGCTCGGGGGTTTTCGCATCGTCACGCATGGTCGTCTCCTGTGCGGGAAAGGGAATCCTGATCTGAAAAAATCGCTTCAGCTCGAAAGTGGCCACTGAAGATATCCGCCACCACCTGCGGGGCCGACGGAAAATAGCCGTGGAAGAAACTCGCCACCAGCCCTTGGTCCTGATAGACCGGCTCGCCTTCCGTACCGGTTTGTTTTTGGCTGAAAATGACAGGCGCCAGTGACGAGGACAAACTCCCGTGGTGAAAAGTATGCCCGCGCAATTCTCCGCGGGGAGTTGCCAGCGCCTGCATTCCCAACCCGTGCAGCTTCTTTGTCAGAAACGCTTCACCCGGCAATAGCCCGAAACCGGAATGGCGCCTTTCCTCACCGTCTACCAGGGTAGTCATACAACTCATCAATCCACCGCATTCCGCCAGAATCGGTTTGCCGGCAGCATGATGGTCGCGAATGGCGTTCCCCATAGCGGTATTCATGGCCAAGGTTTCCCCGTGCAGTTCCGGGTAACCGCCCGGCAGCCATAGCGCATCCACCTGGGGCAACGCGGCATCCTGCAAGGGGGAAAAGAACGTCAGGGTTGCCCCCATCTGACGAAGCACATCCAAATTGGCGGGATAAATAAACGCAAACGCGGCATCACGGGCAACACCGATATGGCAACCTTCCAGCAAGGGCGGCAACGGCTCAGGAGCGGGCGCAGAAAAACTTACCGCCTGTGGCAAGCGATCCAGGCCGGCGTCTTGCAACACTGCCGCCGCCTCATCCAACAGTGCATCCAGGTCGGCCAACTCATTCGCCTGCACCAGCCCAAGGTGCCGTTCAGGCAATGTCATGGCCGCGTGCCGTGGCACCGAGCCCAGCAAGGTCACCCCCTCCGGCATCCCTTCACGTACCAGGTCACCATGGCGCTGGCTGGCCACCCGATTGGCAATTACTTCATTCACCATCAGGTCATCGCGATAACTAGCCAGCCCCAACGCGACGGCACCAAACGTTTGCGCCATACCCCAGGCGTCGATCACCGGCAAGGCGGGGATGCCTGCCAACACCGCCAGATCCGCACTGGATGGCGTGCCGTCAAATAGCCCCATGGCTCCTTCCACCAGAATAAGATCCGCTTTTTCAGCGGCCTGAGCCAGGCGCCAACGGCACTCTGCCTCGCCTGTCATCCATGGCTGCAACTGATACACCGGAGCACCACTGGCCCGCTCCAGAATCATCGGATCCAGATAGTCCGGGCCAAATTTAAATACCCGAACACGGCGTCCGGCATTGCGGTGTAACCGTGCCAGTGCTGCCGTAACCAGGGATTTCCCCTGGCCGGAACCGGGCGCACTAATCAACGCCGCCGGCACAGTTGCATTAAAGGATTTTGGCATCGTATGACTCATCTCTTTTGCTATATCCAGCTCTTATCCCGGCACAAAAACCGGCGTACCGTTTACTTGCCCCACCACCAGTTTTTGGTCGTAAAGGCGCTCCAGCGCCTCCGGCACCAACATGGTTTCGGCCGGTCCGAAACATAGCTCTCCATCTGGATATAACAACAGCAAGTGATCACACCAGCGGGCCGCCAGATTCAAGTCATGCAGGCACATAAAAACGGCGGCGCCATCCTTCGCCTGCTGATTCAACAATTCCATCACCGCCACCTGATGATGCAGATCCAAATGATTGGTCGGCTCATCTGCCAACCAGATCGCGGGTTGCTGAGTAAGTGCCGTAGCGATAGACACCCGCTGGCGCTCCCCACCAGACAAGGTATTCATTAGACGATCTTTGAACAGATGCAATGACACCGTCGACAGCGCGTCATTGGCCAGACGAATATCATCTGCACTTTCACGCTGCCAGGGAGACAAAAAAGGATGACGGCCAATCAGCACCGTTTCCATCACCGTCGCGGGAAAACTGTCCTGGCGTTCCTGGAACACCACCGCTACCTGACGGGCGATATCCCGTCGTGACAGGCGGACCAACGGCTCACCATTGAGAATCACCTGACCACGACGGGGGGCGCGCAAGCCAGCCAGGGTATGCAGCAACGACGTTTTACCCGCGCCATTCGGCCCCAACACCCCCCAACGCTGCCCTGACTGCACTCGAAGATTGAGTACTCCGCCATCCGAGCGGCCGGGAATATCAACAACCAAGTCTTCAATTTCCAGCGTCGCCATGGGGCTCTCCGTTCGATTCAAGCATGTTTTTGGCAGGCCATTGCGTCATCACGGATCAGCGACTGCGGTGCAATAGGAACAGGAAGGTGGGCACGCCCAACAAAGCAGTAATGACCCCTACCGGCAACTGCTCCGGCGCCATTACCGTGCGCGCCAGCGTATCGGCCACGGTCAGCAAGGTGCCGCCGGCCAGCACACTGGCCGGCAGGATGATGCGCTGATCATTGCCCAGTAACAGTCGCAGCATGTGCGGCACAATCAATCCGACAAAGCCCACGCTACCGGCCGTGGTCACCGCCACCGCCGTTAACAGGCTGGCGAGGATATACACCAACCACTCCAAGGGCTTCACTGCCACGCCCAACGCCGCCGCCTGTAACGGGCCCCGCGCCAACACGTTAAGACTGCGTCCCAACGGCAAGGTGATAAGAACCGCCGGAATCAATACCAGCCAGGCGCCATAGGGTGCACGGGCATAACTCAGATCCCCCATCAGCCAGTAGAGCATGCCGGGCAGCCGGTCGGCCGGACTCATGGTCAGCATGAAAGTAATTACCGCGCCCCAACCAGCAGCCACCACCACACCGGTCAACAACAACCGGGTGGGGGTCCACCCGCCGCCGCCCTGGGCCAACCCAAACACCAGTACAGTGGACAACAATGCTCCGGCAAAGGCCGACCCCGACACCAGTGCCAAACCACCCCCGATCAGCATTGCGCCCAACGCCCCTACAGCGGCACCACCAGAAATACCCAGCACATACGGGTCAGCCAGCGGGTTTCGTAGCAACACCTGCATGAGCGCCCCCGCCAATGCCAATAGCCCCCCCGTGGAAAACGCCGCCAAGGCACGGGGCGCTCGCAACGACACAATCAGCTCGCGATACAGCTCGCTCCCCCCACCAGTCGCCACCGCCCATAAATCCTGCAGCGAGATCGCCACACTGCCCACCGCCACCGACAACAGCAACGCCAACAGCCCAAGGGCCGCCAGCAGCAACAGGGCCGGAACCGCACGCTGTTTACTGGCGGGCACGGGCGGTATCCAGATGACGACACAGAGCACGGGTTCCCGTCAGCATTTGCGGGGTAGGCCTCTGCAAGGTAGAGGGAGCGACAAAGAACAGGTTTTCATTTTTCACTGCCTGCATGGTGGAAAATTTCCGCCAGGGGTCGAGCCAGCCCGGGTCGTCTTCGCCCATGCCTCCGGCAATAATCGCCTGGGGATTTTTTTCCAACACTGACTCCCGACTGATCCGTGGCGTCAGTGTGGGAAGATCCCCGAACACATTGACCCCACCACAGACATCGATGGCTTCACTGATTAAATGTTCATGATTCACCGTCATCAAGGGTTCTTCCCACACTTGATAAAACACGGTGACCTTAGACTCATCGGCATAACGCTCCCGCAGGGCATCAATACCCGCGCGAAAAGCATCCGCCGCGCCCTTGCCAACCTGCTCAGTCCCCGCCAACCGGGCAAACCGTTCCAGCGTGGTACTCACATCCTCAAACCGGCGCGGCTCGCTGTAATACACCGGTAGCCCCAGCGCGTTCAGACGCTCCACCTGAGGCAGCGGGTTACCACTCTGCCAAGCCACAATCAGGTCCGGGTCCAGCGCCAACACAGCTTCCAGATCCAGGCGTTTGTAACTGCCCACCCGCGGCAATTTTTCCGCCGCCGGGGGGTGGTCACTAAAACTGACCGCGCCAACCATCTGCTCGCCGGCGCCTGCCGCGAACAGCAGCTCAGTGGCGCCAGGCGACAGGGCAATAATACGGCTGGCCGGCTTATCCAGGCAGAGCTCACGCTGGGCATCATCGGTGACGCAGACGCTCGCCACAGCCACCTGGAACATGGCCAGAAAAGGCAGTAACAACAGCCAGTGTAAAACTCTCATCCGTCCACTCCCATATCATTGCGCAGCGCGCGTTCCGTCTTACCTATCGTAGCGCAGGCTCAACAATACCGAACGCCCAGCGTTCATATAGTTCCAACCGCCGAAGTTCTGTGCCGTGGTGTACTCCTTATCGAGCACGTTTTTCACCGCCAGGCGAGTGGACCAATTGGGCGCGAACGTCCAGCCCGCACGCAGGTCCAACAAGCCAAACCCGGACAGGCGCACATCATTATCCGCATCGTTATACCGATGCCCCTGCAACACCACGCTACCACCCAGTGAAAACTCACCCAGCGCCCGGTCCAGATCAAAACGGAAGCTACGCTGGGACTGACGCTGCAACACCAGGCCAGTATCGCGGTCTTCAGGGTCCTGGGCGGTAAAGGCTGCACCGGCACGCCACTGGTTGATATCCACACCCACGGCCAGTTCGGCGCCACGGATCCGCGCCCGGTTGACATTGAACGGCGCATAACGGCCTCCTTGCAAGGCGTAGGCGATCAGGTCATCCACATCAGTCTGGTAAGCCGCGATGTCCCAGTACCAATGCTGATACTGGCCTCGCACACCCACTTCTGTACTGGTCGAACTTTCCGGATCCAATTCATCATTGCCGAAACCTGGAAAGTACAAATCATTAAAGGTGGGAGCACGGAAAGCAGTGCCATAACTGGCGCGTACCCGATGGTTTGCATCCAGCTTGTAGCCCAGCGCCAAGCCACCAGTGGTTTCACTTCCGTAAGCTTCGTTGTCATCGTAGCGGCCACTGGCCTGCACATCGAAGGCACCAAAATTCAGCAACAACTGTGCAAACCCTGCCGTATTTTCACGCTCGTCTTCCAAGTACAACGTGGTGCTGTCTACCAAGTCCTGCAAGTAATCGGCACCCACCACGAGTTGGTGATTCCCCAGGGCAAAAACGTTCTGCCAGTTGGCCGCCCGACTGCGGGTATTGAAGATGCTGTCACGATTGCCATCAGTGAAGTTTTCATTGTCGTCACGGGCATCACTCAGAATAAGCTTACTCAGCCAGTTTTCCGTGAGCCACAACTGCCCTTTTACGCCAGCGATCTGCATCGCGTAGTCGGTGATCTTTTCCTGCTCGGGAGCACTGCCTTCAAATTCAGTGCTACCCGCCGCCCGAAAGCCAAACACACCAATTTCCGCATCGTTATCAAAACGGTGGGTCAGGCGCGCCACAGCGGACGTATTGTCATAACCGCGATCTTCGCTGCCTTCACGGATTTCCGTACCGTCAGTATCGAAACGATCCACTGCCACGCTATAGCGGGTTCCGTCCTGCTCGCCCTGAGCGCCGGCGGCGACCCGGCGGCTGTTGAATGAACCAGCGCCCAATTCCATCCAGCCGCTTTGCTCATTGTTCAGATTGCGGGCTCCCGGCGTAAAGACCTGCACCACACCACCCACCGCATCAGCGCCATACAAGCTGCCACGGGGGCCGCGCACGATTTCGATACGGTCAATCAGAGTGGTGGGCAAAAACTGCCAGGAGGGGCTACCGGCGGTGGCGGAACGCAACCGCACCCCGTCGACCATCAGCAATGTGGAGCTGCTACCGGTTCCTCGGAGGTACACGCTGGTGGATTTCCCAAAGGCGCCATTGCCCGTGATATCCACGCCGGGCTGCCCGCGCAGCATCTCGGTAATATCCTGCGGCTGGCGCTCACGCAATTGCTTCTCATCAATCACCGTCACCGAGGACAGTGACGCCTCTGTGGTACGACTAGTCAGCGTCGGCGTAACGACCACTGGATCAAGCATGGAAATTTGCTGGTTTTTGGCGCCCTTGGCAGGTGCCTGCTCTGCGTATGCAAATAGCGGCCACGCACATGAAGACATCACGGCAGTTACCGCAACGGAACGAAACAACATTGGAAGATCCCCCTCTGCCGTGCCCACCCGCACGGCCTGGATTTAGCCGCAGCAGAACAAGCACAGGGAGACAGGCGCCATCGCGCCAACACACCCCGCATCGCCCACCGCAACACCTGGTTGGAAGTCGCAGAGAACTTCCTTACCTTCTGGCCGGTCTCCGGGCTGATGAGCAAAGCATGAAAAGATCCACACACTTCTCAACGATCGCCTTCCCATGGCGTGCCTGATCACAGGCACCACGCACAGTGGCACTACGAACCGTTGTTCACTCAATCACCGTTGCGGGGGCAGCGTCGGACTGTCTCTCAATATCGCCGTTTGAAAAATGGCAGGCAGAGAACCACCGACTTCCCGTTTAACCTGCGCGCTAGCGCACGAGCAGGCACCGAAAGGTGGCGCGAAAATACCAATGGCGGGGGAAACAAGCAAACACAAAACCACTTTATGAGCATCGCTCACGTTGGCTTGAGGGTTTCCTCAAACCAACGCGGATATGGCACTTTGCAAACGATCCCACTGGGATTCTGAACCGGGCAAGCCAAACCGCAAGGCCGCCGGCTCAGTGAAATAACGCACCAGAATGCCCTGTCGCGCCAGTGCCTCAAAGCGCTGCGGCGCCTGCCCATCCGGGCACCAGGCGAAAAGATCGCTCGCCCCCTTCGGTGTCAGCGACGCAGCGACCAGCAAGTTATCCAGACGCTGGCGATCCCGGCGCAGCTGCTCACGCTGTTGCTGCTGCCAGGCCTGATCCTGAAGCGCCTGCGTCATCACATACCGCGCCGGGTGGCTCATGGCCCAGGGGCCCAGCGCAGTCTGCATGGCCAAACACAACATCGGCTCGGCCACCATCAGCCCGGCACGCAATCCCGCCAAGCCGAAAAACTTACCCAATGAACGCAACACAATCAGCCCGGACTGATGCGCTTCCGCCGCCAGCGACACACCGTTGCTGGCATCCAGAAACGCTTCATCCACCACCAGCCAACCGCCTTGCTTCGTCAACCGCTGGTGCCAGCTTCGCAGGGTCTCAGCGGGTAACAACGCGCCGGTAGGGTTATTGGGATTCACGCACACCAGCACATCCAGCCGCGGCAACGCGGCCTCCACCGCATCCGCCGCCAACACCATCACATCATGCCCCGCCTGCTGCCAGGCACGGGCGTGTTCGGCATAGGCCGGCGACACCACACCCACCCGACAGCGTGGCCGCAAGGCCGGTAAGGTTTGCAACGCCGGCTGGCTGCCCGCCACTGGCAGACAACCGGCACCGGCGGGCAGACGGAGCCATTCTCTGGCCACCGAGTCCAAGCCGTCATCGTCTTCCGGAAGCCGCTGCCAAACGGCTCCAGGAATGGTCGGAACCGGATAGCCATACGGACTAATGCCGGTGGACAGATCCAGCCAATCGCGGCGCGGAATCCCCCATTGCCGGGCCGCCTGATTCAAACGGCCACCGTGCGTCAGCCCTTGCGATAACCTGTTCACAGCAACGCCCCTGCGATTAGCAGCAACAGCCACAAAATCAAACTGCGCCGTACCAGCACAATGGCCGCATCGACACTGTCTGCATCCGCTGTCCTACCTTCGCCCAACAACGGTTTCTCTTTCCAGCCTCCGTGGTATGGCGCACCGCCGCCTAATTGCACGCCCAGAGCGCCGGCACCAGCGGCCATTACTGGCCCCGCATTCGGGCTATCGCAGGCACTCGCTTGCTGTCGCCAGCAACGCAACGCCAACCGGCAGCGGCCATGCAATCCCCCCACTAACGCATAGCTGAATGCCGTCAACCGTGATGGCAGCCACGCGAGCAGGTCATCCAACCGCGCCGCGAATTTCCCAAACCGCTCGAACCGCTTCGTGCGGTAGCCCCACATGGCATCCAGGGTATTCACCAGCCGATGCAGCACCGCGCCGGGCAGGCCTGCCAGCACAAACCAGAACACGCTAGCGAATATCGCGTCAGCGCCATTTTCCAACATGGATTCCGTCGCGGCCCGGGCGACACCGGGGGCGTCCAGTGACTCAGTGTCACGGCTGACAATACGAGCCACTTGCTCCCTGGCCACCGGCAAGTTCTGCTCCCGTAGCGCTGCCGATACCGCACGGCCATGATCCGCCAGACTGCGCGCACCGATCACCAGCCACAGGCCCACCACGTTCAACAGCCAACTGGCCCAGCTTGGCAATAACAGCAACACCATGGCGACAAGAATCACCACTGGCAGCACCAGAAACAGCAGCGCCAAGGCGCCGCTCATCACGCTGCTCGACACGCCACTGTTCCAGCACTGCTCCAGCCACGACGCCAGCCGGCCAAAGCCCACCAGCGGATGCCAGCGGCGCGGCTCGCCCAGCAGTGCATCCAGCACTATCGCCGCCACAGCAGCACTTATCAGGGAAACAGAGAACATCATTGCAACGTTATTGTCCGGCCTCGGTGCCGGGCAGTGTACTTGACAGGCACGGGTGCAGGGCAGAGGATTTGCCGCTTTCCGGCCCTGTGCCGCCCCGAACCGGAGACGCCCGTGAGCACGCCCCTCCCCTGGCACCAGCCGATTACCGCACCCAGCGATAGCCACCGGCAAGCCGCCCTGCAACGCCAGACGCAACTCACTAAACCCGCCGGTTCACTGGGCCAGCTGGAAGCTCTCGCTGTGACCTTGGCCAGCCTACAGGCTACCGACCAGCCCCGCGCCGAGCGCATCAGCATGGCGGTCTTTGCCGCCGACCATGGTGTGTGCGAAGAAGGTATTTCCGCCTTTCCCCAGGCCGTTACCGGACAAATGATTGCCAACTTTGTCACCGGTGGCGCGGCCATCAGTGTCATGGCCCGGCAACTCAATGCTGACCTTGAAATCATCAACTTGGGCACCGCCACCCCCCCGCCACTTCAAGACGGCGTGATTGACGAACAGGTTGCGGCGGGCACCGCCAACCTGGCACGCCAACCGGCTATGACGGACGTGCAGTTGCACGCTGCTCTGACCGCGGGTGATCGTGCCGCTCAACGGGCCGCAGATCACCAGGCCGACCTGTTTATCGGCGGTGACATGGGTATCGGCAACACCACCAGCGCCAGCGCCCTGGCCTGCGCATTACTGGACGAAACACCAACCACACTCACCGGCCCAGGCACCGGGTTGGATCCGTCCGGCGTGGCCCACAAGGTGAGCATCATCGAACAGGCACTGACCCGCCACAGGCAGGCATGTGCAGAAAAAAGTCACGAGTCGCTGGCCGTTTTAGGCTCGCTCGGTGGCTTTGAAATCGCTGCTCTGGCCGGCGCCTTTATCGGCTGCGCCGTACGCGGCATTCCCGTGTTGGTGGACGGCTTTATTGTCACCGCCGCCGCGCTTGCCGCCAGCCAGTTACGGCCGGAATTGCGAGACTGGTTACTGTTCGCCCACCAGTCCCAAGAGCCTGGCCACCAGCGTCTTCTGCAAGCCCTGAACGCCGATCCTTTGCTGGGTCTGTCCTTACGATTGGGCGAGGGTAGTGGCGCTGCCGTAGCAGTACCGTTACTGCGTAGCGCCTGCGCGCTGCATAACCAGATGGCCACCTTTGCGGACGCCAATGTGAGTAATCAAACCGAATGAATTGTCGGATTACGGCTACGCCTAATTCGACCTACCAGAACGGAAAGAGATACCGATGAGAACAACGGTCTTTGATCTGATTCGCCACGGCGAACCCGCTGGCGGGCAGATGTACCGCGGCCACAAGGATGACCCGCTAAGCCAGCAAGGCTGGCAACAAATGCGTGACGCCATCAGCGCCGACGATGAATGGGATCACATCCTCACCTCGCCCTTATTGCGTTGCCGGGAATTTTCCGCCGAACTGGCCCGCGAAAAAAACCTGCCTTTCACCGTGGCCCATGACTTCAAGGAAATCAGCTTCGGCGACTGGGAAGGGAAAACCCGTGAACAGGTGGCGCAGGAGTACGGCGATCATCAGGCCAACTTCTGGCGCGATGCAGAAAGCCACCCACCGAGTAATGCGGAAACCGTTCAGGATTTTCATCAACGTATTGGTGAAGCCTGGGCACTATGGCAGGAAACCCTGAAAGGTCAGCGCGTGCTGCTGGTGTGCCACGGCGGCGTCATTCGCATGGTGCTGGCCCACGTGCTAAGCATGGCACCCAGCAAAGCCATGGCGGGGTTTCAAGTGCCTTACGCCTGCCGCTCGCAGGTGCGCCTGGATGACACTGACTTCGGAACGTTGAGCTGCCTGGTGCGGCACGGAGGCTAACGAAACGAAACCGCTGCAGGAACGTAGCGGAGTAACGACCGTAGATCGGCCCGAAGGGTAAGCGAAGCGAATAACGTCGCTGGCGGCGCGATAGAACAACAGTGACGAGTTGCGAGCAGCGAGTTTCGAGAAACAAAATCTGGATATTGTGAAACTCAGGTTTTCGCTTCTCGTTCCTCGTCTCTCGAAACTGGGTTGGGTAATCGCGCCGCCAGCGACGCTCCTGCGGGAAGGAAGTCTATCCTTTCAACGTCTGCGTCAGCCCCGCCACCGACAGCAACACCGTATCGCATTTTTTTGCCAGTGATTGATTCAGCCAGCCCAGCTCATCGGCGAAACGACGAGTTAACGGGTCCATGCCAATTGTGCCCAGCCCCACTTCATTGCTGACGATCACCACATTGCCGGGATACTGCCCCAGCGCCCCAAGAAAACTATCCCGCTCCCGGACAAACGCAGCATCCCCTGCATGCAGCAAGTTACTCACCCACAGGCTCATGCAATCGATCAAGACGCAGGGGGCCGGTGACAACGTGGCCTGGCGGTTAAGCAAGGCGCCCAAATGTAGCGGCTCTTCCACTAACCCCCAACTCGCCGGGCGTCGCATTCGATGGCGGCGAATACGGTCGCTCATTTCACCGTCGCCCGCTGTAGCCGTGGCCACATACACCACCGGATCGTTTTGCTCAGTGACCTGCTGTTCTGCCAGTGAACTTTTGCCGGAACGAATGCCGCCGAGAATCAGACTGTACGGCATCAGTTTTTCTTCACAAATTGCGTCAGGATGACAATGCGCTGGCCTTCTACCCGGCCTTCAATGTGCTCAGGATTATCCTGCACCAAAGAAATATTGCGCACCGCGGTGCCACGCTTGGCGGTGAAGTTGGCGCCTTTAACATTCAGGTCCTTAATCAGCGTGACCGAATCACCGGCTTCCAGCACCACACCATTACTATCACGATGCAGCTCTTGGGCTTCTTCTCCGTCATCCCCACCCAGCCCTTCGCCGGTGGCCTGGGCCCAGGCCAGGGTTTCATCATCCAGATACAACATATCCAACAAGTCCTGCGGCCAACCTTCTGCCTGCAAGCGCGTCAGCATGCGCCACGCCAACACCTGTACAGCAGGCTCCTGGCTCCACATGCTGTCGTTAAGGCAACGCCAGTGGTTAACATCTTCATTGCCGGGACTGTCTAGCTGAACCTGGCAGGCTTCACACAGCAAGGCACTCTGCTCGGCACTGCCATCCGACTGCGGCGGAACGGCATACACCGTCAGGGCCTCGTCAGCACCACACAGTTCACAACGTGCATTGGCGCGGGCGAGCAACGCAGATTCCAGGGTCATGTAAACGCTCCTTTGTTGGGCGCGCAGTATAGCGGATTTGATCGCCGCCGAGCGGGGCGCGGTTATTTCGCGCCGGCAACACCCGCACTTACCTTGCCAGAGACCTATGAACAATGGAGGGGAACGATGCTTGCATCGCCGCCCACAAAAACAGAATTATTGCGCGTTTGTCAGGATTGCTGCCGCTAGCCCGCCAGCAATCCTGAAAACGAAAAGAACGATAGCGTATCGCCCGGAGATACCGTGCTGCCCACCGGCACCACCGCCAGTCCGTCGGCCCACACCGCCGAACTCAACATGCCGGAGCTTTGATTAGGATGCTTTTGCAAAGTCAGATGGCCAGATTCGGGCACGCAACGCACGCGCAAATATTCTTGCCGCTTGGCCGGTTTATTGATGGAAAAATTCACTGGCAGAGTCATTGGCTCAGGCAACACAACATCAGCGCCACAACAACGGCGCAGGGCCGGCAGCACCAGCATCAGGTAACACACCAACACAGCCGACGGGTTGCCCGGCAAACCGAAAAACGGGATGTCATCAATACGACCGTAGGTAAACGGTTTGCCCGGCTTGATCGTCAACCGCCAGAAATCCAGTTCGCCATGATCCGCCAGCACCGCACGCAAATGATCTTCTTCACCCACTGACACACCGCCGGTGGAAATAATCACATCCGGTCGCTGCGCGGAATCGGTGAGCACCCGTGTCAGGGTATTGCGAATAATGGCCGGATCATCGGGCAGGTGTTCGCGCTGTATATTCACGAACCCACTTTGCTGTAACAACTGCGTCAGCTGCGGGCCATTACTGTCGAAAATTTTGCCCGGCAACGGTATCTCTTCCGGCGCCTGGATTTCATCACCACTGGTAAGAATTAGCACTCGTGGCGCATTCACTTTCACCGAAGCGATGCCCACCGACGCAATCAGACCCACCGCCTGGGGCGTGAGTCGCTCGCCGCGCTGCATCACTACTGCATCGCATTGGGCGTCCTGGCCCGCCGGGCGAATATTCTGCCCGGCCGTAACGCTGGCCTTGCCCGGCAACCGCACTCGGGTTTGCCCAATTTCACAATCTTCCTGCATTAGCACGGTATCGGCACCAGCTGGCACCGGGGCACCGGTGAAAATACGCGCCACCTGACCCGGTGCCAGGGTCGCCGGCGCATCACCCGCCGCGACTCGCAGCGGCATGGGCCGTGTCAGCCCTGGCTCGTCCAGATCCGCATAGCGCAGCGCCACGCCATCCACCGCAGCGTTATCAAACGCAGGCACATCCACCCGGGAGGTCACAGGCTCAGCCAGATACTGGCCCTGACAATCGCACAACGGGATGTCCCGAACGGCGCGAAAGGGGCGCGCCGAATCCAGCAGGTGCTCCAACGCCTCGGCCACCGGCATCAATGATTGTTTGGCTCCGTGCATTATTCCTCCATGCCAGATGGGCAACGTCCACCGCTATTGGCGTACTTGGGCCACGAAATTACAGGGGCGATGCCTGGCATCCAGCTGTTCCTGAATAATGCGGTCCCAGCCTGTGGCACAGGCATTGTTCGACCCGGGCAGGCAGAAGATCACCGTGCGATTGGCCAGCCCGGCCAGGCAGCGGGACTGGATAGTGGAGGAGCCAATGTCCTCCACACTCACCTGACGAAACAGCTCACCAAACCCTTCGATAGTCTTGTCGAACAGGACCGACAATGCCTCCGGCGTAGAGTCTCGCCCGGAGAATCCAGTACCGCCGGTGGTAAGGATAATCTGGATGCTCTCGTCGGCGATCCAGTCCGATACCACCTTGCGCAGCTGGTACACATCGTCCTTGACGATCTGGCGGGCGGCCAACGTATGCCCCTCGCCTTCCAGGCGCTGCACCAGCAGGTCGCCAGAGGTATCGGTTTTCTGGGTTCGGGTATCGCTGACGGTCAACACCGCCACGGCCAGAGGCTCGAATTGCGCCGCAGGCTTGGACATAGACTCTCTCCTTACAGATGGCCCGATAGTACCACGCCCCGTGCCCCGGGGCTGGACAGGACAGCACCGATTGACCGTTGCCGACAGCCCCTGTTCTCCCCAGCATACCGGGGGTAGATTCGAACTATACAAGATGTTTATCGGAGAACCGTCATGAACCGTATGGAAGCTGCACAACAAGAGGCCGCGCAATTACCCCGAATGCCCCAGCGCAAACTGGAGGACATTCCCGGTGACTATGGCTGGCCCCTGCTTGGGCACACCGTGCCGTTCCTCAAGGACTACCACAAGATGGTCACCGAGCACGCCGCGCAGCACGGGCTGATTCACAAAGGCTCGATATTATTTCAGCGCGGGGTCACCCTGCTCGGCCCGGACGCCAACGAATTTGTCCTTAAGGACCCGGAGCATGCGTTCTCCAGCCGTGCGGCCTGGAACCCGATTCTGGAAAAGCTGTTCACCGACGGCCTGATGCTGCGTGACTTTGCCGACCACAAGTTCCACCGCCGCATCATGCAGCAAGCGTTCAAGAAACCCGCTCTGGCCAGTTATCTGGATCGCATGAACAGCCACATCGGCAGTGAACTGGAAAATTGGCCCACCGGAGAAAACCTGAAGTTTCTGGACCACATTAAATCCCTGCTGCTGGATGTGGGCGCGCAAATCTTTTTCGGACTGGAAATGGGGCCAGAGTCCGACAAGGTAAACCAGTCCTTTATCGACGCCACCGATGCCTCGCTGGCAGTGGTTCGCCTTCAAATTCCTGGTCTTCTGTGGCATCGAGGAATGAAGGGTCGCCGCTACCTGGAAAACTTCGTTACCGGCTTGATTCCGCAAAAGCGGGCCAGCAGTACCCCAGATTTCTTCAGCGAACTGTGCAAGGCCGCAGACGAAGAAGGTGGCCTGTCGGATCAGGACGTGATGAACCACATGATCTTCCTGTTGTTCGCGGCCCACGACACCACCACCAGTACCCTGTGTTCTATCATTTACATGCTGGCCAAACACCCTCACTGGCAGGATGTATTGATAGAAGAAATGAAAAGCCTGGGCAAGGACACACTAGACTACGACGACCTGGGGAAAATGGAAAAAACCAGCTGGGTATTTCGCGAAACCCTGCGCATGCGCCCGGCGCTGACCACCTTCCCCCGTCGCACCGTCAAAGACGTGGAGTATCAGGGTTACACCTTGCCCAAGAATACCTTGGTCAACGTGTCCACGCTCTACACTCACTACATGGAAGAGTACTGGAGCAACCCGACCACCTTCGACCCGGAGCGTTTCAGTGACGAACGCGCTGAACACAAGAAACACTTTTATCAGTGGGTCCCTTTCGGTGGCGGCCACCACAAATGTCTGGGCCTGAACTTTGCCGAACTGCAAACCAAAACCTTCCTGTTCCAGTTCCTGCAACGTTATCGCGTCAGCGTCCAACCCGGCTATGACCTGCCCACCCAGCAGGTGCCGCTGATCATGCCAAAGGATGGGCTGCCGGTGGTGCTGGAGAAGCGATAAATCAGCACGGCTTCGTCTCCAGCTACTAGCGACTAGCTTTTGGTTTTCTCTCCAAGCTAGCCGCTAGTAGCTCGAAGCTTTTTAGCTCTGCTGAAACAAATGCACATCCCGCTGCGGGAAAGGAATGGTGATGCCGGCCTTGTCGAAGGCGTATTTCACCTGCTCGAACAAACCAAAGTACACCGGCCAGTAATCCTCCGAATTCACCCACACCCGCGTCAGCATATTGATGCTGCTGTCGGCATGGGCAGACACAAAAATATTCGGATTAAACTCCCCGCCATCAAGAATGCGATCATCGCTATCGATCACTGCCTATATCGCCGCCCGCGCCGCTTCAATGCTATCGCCATAGCTGATACCAAACTCGATATCTACGCGCCGCTGGGGTTCCACGAAAATGTTCTTGATGCAGCCGTTGGACATGAGCCCGTTGGGAATCACGATGCGCTGGTTATCGTAAGTAATCAGGATGGTATTGAAGATCAGGATATCCCAGACTCGCCCGGTATGGCCCTGCGTTTCGATAATATCGCCCAGCCGGTACGGCTTGAAGAACAGAATCAGCACACCGCCGGCACCACCTTGGGCAAATACGCCATGCTCAGCTCAATCGCCTTATCCAGATACGGCTGGATTGTCTCCCTATCCATGATTCCCTTCCTTTGATCATTGATATAGATCCTTAAAATACCACCAATCGGCCAGATTCAGACCCCTCCTGCGTCTGAATCTGACCCTATTTTCCCATGCCCGAAGCCCCCTGAGGGAATGAACACCCGCCCGGATTAACGCTATACTGCGTGGCACATTTTCCACCGAACAGACAGCCATGAAGTACGCCATCCTGCCGGTCACCCCGTTTCAGCAGAATTGCTCCTTTCTGAAGTGCGAAATCACGGACAAGCTTGCCATCGTGGATCCCGGTGGCGACCTGGAGAACATCCTCACCGCGCTTGAACAGGTGGGCGGCACCCCGGAAAAGATTCTCGTCACCCACGCGCACCTGGACCACATTGGCGCCGTGGCAGACCTGGCCGATCGGCTGTCCTTGCCCATCGAAGGGCCGCACCGAGACGACCAGTTCTGGATCGACATGTTGCCCCAGCAGGCGCAGATGATGGGCTTTGCGCCATCACGCCCGTTCACCCCCAACCGCTGGCTGGAACAAGGTGACAGCGTCACCGTGGGGGAAACCCGCCTCGAAGTACGCCACTGCCCGGGACACACCCCCGGCCATGTGGTGTTCTATCAACCGGAAGCCAAGCTGGTGGTCGTGGGCGATGTATTGTTCAACGGCTCCATCGGCCGCACCGATTTCCCCAAGGGGGATCACGACACCCTGATTCAAGCCATCCAGGACCAGCTGCTGACCCTGGATGACGACGTATCCTTTATTCCAGGCCACGGCCCCATGTCCACCATCGGCCACGAGCGTACCCACAACCCCTTTGTTTCAGGCAAGCACGGATAGAACATGGATTCAGTAGTAATGAAATGGGGACTCACCGTCGTCATCGCTATTCTGGGTTGGGCCCTGTCCATCCTGCTGCGCGGCATCACCAAGCGGCTGGGCCGGCGCCGCAATTATTCCCGCGCCCGTATCTTCCAAACAGCCGTGGTCATCAACAGCGCCTGCCTGATCATCAGCCTGATCGCCATTGGTGTGTTGTGGGGATTGAAAGGCGACGGCCTGATGGTGTTTGCCACCTCGCTGATGGCATTACTCGGCGTGGCGTTGTTTGCCAGCTGGTCCATGCTCAGCAACGCCACCGCCGCCATCATTCTGTTTTTCAGTGCCCCCTATAGAGTAGGGGACCGCATTCGCCTGCTGGATGGCGATAACACCGTGACCGGGCAGATCCGCCACATGGGGCTGATTTTCATCACCATTCAGGATGAGCTGGGCCACCGCTACACATTGCCCAACAACCTGCTGCTGCAAAAAGCCGTGATCCGCCTGCGCGGCGACACCCTACCCCGGGATCAAAAACATATGCGCGCGGATTAACGCTGAAAGCGTCCACCCTCAGAAAACACTCTCGCTACATCCGGGTTCGCACCCCTGCAGGAGTTCCCTTCCAGGGGACGAACCGAGCGTAGCAAGGCGACAAGCGCCCAAGCTCCCAAGCTCCCAAGCTCCCAAGCTCCCCATTCAGTCGAGCGTAGTTCGTCGCTACATCGTGTAACCGAAACTCAACATGTACTGGGTGCCGTCATAAGGGAAATCCGCGATGGCATCGTTGAAATCCATCTCCACGGCCTGCTCGCGCACCACCACACCGAACTCGGATTTGCTACCCACCGAAAAAATCAGCCCGAGAGAGGCATAGGCGCCATAGCCAAAACTGAAATCCCGGTCATCCCCGTTCACCACCACTGTCGAACTCAACGGCTGGGGGTAGGGTCTGTCCTGCTCCTGTTTAAGTGACCCCATCAACAGCATGGGACCACCGGACAGAAACAGCCGGGCACGGTCACTGAAATTGATATCCCCGTAGCCACCCAGCATGGTGCCAAACAAGAACATCTCGTTCTCCACCTTAATATTCACGGTGGCGCCACCGTCCACCACCCCGGAATAATTCACCGAATCGTTCTGCCAGCTGACCACCGCACCGCCTTCATAGCCGTAGCGGAAGCGGTCACCGCCACCCAGAATTTGCTGCACTCCACCGGTGAAGAACGGCAAATCGTCGTAGTCACCATCAAGCGTGGCGCCATTGGCGGTCACGGTCGTGTCTTCATCACCCAGCTGCAACGTGCCTGCCTGTAGAAACATGTATTGCCCGTTCTGGGCCCAAGCCGGTGCTGCCAACAGCGCTGCCGCCAGGCTAACGATCTGCAACCCTTGTTTCATCTGCACTCCCCTCTTCCCTCTGCCAAGTCTTGATTGCCAGCATAGTGCCGATTTATCGGCAAAAACATGAACCGGTTACCGCCGCATTCAGAGTCCGGTAAAGTAGCACTAATGGAGAATATACCGGCCCAACACACCGCGCCGGAAGCTAAAAAGGAATTGCTATGCGTACCCTGTTTCTTTCCCTCATTGTCACCGCCGCCCTGCTCGTGGGTTGCCAGAACAATCAGGAACCCGGCACCACCGCCAGCCTGCCGGATGCCTGCCAGCAGCCACCAGAGTCCGGCATGTGCAAGGCCGCCTTCCAGCGCTATTACTACGATGCCGACACCGGCAGCTGCGAGGCCTTCATCTGGGGCGGCTGCAAGGGCAGCGTGCCGTTTGAAACCTTGGACGCCTGTACCTTGGCCTGTAACGCCAGCGGCAGCCCCGCGCCAGCCAAGAACCGCCCCGTTAAGGAGAGCCGTCAATGAGCAATACCAGCACCGCCAGCCTGGTCCGGGCGGTCTATGTCCTGCATCTGGTCGGCCTGATCACCGGCGGAATCACCGCCCTGGTCGGCGTCGTCATTGCCCACATCAATGCCAGTGACGCCCCGCCGCCGCTACGCGAACACTTCCGTTTTCAGTACCGCACCTTCTGGATCGGCCTGCTGTACTGGTTCATCGCCGGCATCACCACCCTGGCGCTAATCGGCTGGCTGTTGATGGTGCTGATCTTTGTCTGGTGGGTCGTGCGTTGCGCTCGGGGCATGACCGCCCTGAACCGCAACCAGCCGCCGAGCAAAGTCGATACCTGGGGATTCTGATATCCTCTCTTGATCGAATTGTCACATAACTGACACAGGAGCCAGCCAGACTGGCCGGCCCGCGCCTTCCCCCAACACGCGCTCCAAGGAGAAACCATGTTGTCCCTGCGTCTGCTTACCCTCACCCTTTGCGCTCTGTTCCTGACCGCCTGCGCCCGCAGCCCGGTAGTCCAGCTATACGACGGCCCGGCCAAATCCGACAGCCAGGTGCTCACCGTAAAGGTGCCCAGCGAAATTGAAGTGTTCACCATCAACGGCAAGGAAGTGGAAGGGGTGAATACCTTTTTCGCCAGCGATTTCAAGGAACTGAAACTGGCCCCTGGCCGCTACGAGATCCTCGCCTACTACAAGGAGTTGTGGCAGCTGGATGCAGACAACCATGAGATCGTGAAAACCAATCCGGCCAACTTCATCATCGATGGCAATGCCGGCGGCCAATGGCTGCTGGGCTTCAACAAACCACAAGACGTGGACGAGGCCCGTTCCTTGGAAGACAGCTTTTACGGCTGGGTGGAAAACACCAAAACCGGCGACCGGGTAGACGCCGAGGAATCCGGCCTGATCCTCAACCGCGGCTTCCTGGCGCCGATCACCGGCGAAGAAGTTGCCACCGCCCCCAGCAACAGCGTAACGCCCCAGGCAGCAGCTGGAGCTGGAGCCGGCGCCAAGGCTGTCAACGCACAAAAGGGCACCACCGTCGCCCCGGAAGCTAACTACCTGGACACCCTGAAAGCCCAGTGGAAACAGGCCACCGCAGAAGAGCGTCGCGAATTTCTGCAATGGATTGCGGAATAACGCAATAACGCGGCACGCAACACGCGGGCAAGGTTCAGGCCTTGCCCACGATGACTACCCCTAAAGGCTGAATTCGCTCAGGCAAGCTGAGCCTCCCACAGAATGCTGCCCGGCTTGTTTGTGGGAGAGCCAGCTTGCCTGTCCGAAAGCGGGAGGTGAATCGCGGGCACGGCCTTTCCGTTCCTCCGCAGCCATCCCGCGTTTCAACTTTAAACTTTGAACTTTCAACTGCTTTTGACTTTCGCAACTCGAAACTCGTAGCTCGAAACTGCTTTTTCCCTTACTCCCCCTGAATTGTCGCCACGACCCGCCTTGCACCACCGTGGTCGCGGTGTTCGCACAGGTAGATGCCCTGCCAGGTACCCAGCGCCAGCCGCCCGTTGCTGATGGGCAGACTCAATGAGGGACCAATCAATACGCTCTTGATATGCGCGGGCATATCGTCCGGTCCTTCCAGGGTATGTTCATAGTACGGGGCATTCTCCGGCACCATTACATTCAGGTGTCGCTCCAGATCCCCACGCACATCCGGGTCCGCATTTTCATTAATCGTCAGCGATGCCGAGGTATGCTGAATAAACAGATGCAGCAAACCGACCTGCAAATCCGCCAACTCCGGGAAACCGCTCAGCACCTCATTGGTCATAAGATGGCAGCCCCGGGGCATCGCCGGTAACGTTAAATTCCGCTGTAACCACATAGACTGTCTGCCCGTTGCTTACGAAGGCGCAGCAAAGACTCTGCCATACAAACCCGCCAATGCTGCATCGTCACACTGGCGACAATAATCGTCCATGTACAGCTGTGTCTGGGTGCGAACCTTCATGAAATGCGCCTGCAGATAGGCCTGCAAGGAAAACGGCATGGCCAGCGGCGCGACCCACAACCCGGTTTGATACAACCAACGCGACAGGCCCTTCGCCGTCCAGTGCATGGCCCGTTGCTGAGGCGGTGCTTCCTGTTGAGCCAGACACGTCAGCAGCGCCTTCTGTGCCGCCACCAATTGGGCCAGCAGTTGCCGGTCCCGTCGCAGGGTCGCAAAGTCCCAGTCACTGTCTTCCAGCGCACACAAGAACGTCATCAAAATAGCATTCGGTAACAGTGATGCGGATAGCGCATCGTCGACCCTCTTGCATGCGACACCACTGTCACGCAGCAAGGCCTCAATCCCTGACACTCGCGCTCGCGCGCCAGACAGGGGCATTGCCGTAGGGGGTAGATAATAGGCCACACGTATCGCCTCCCCGTTCTCCAAAGGCGCCTCACCGGGGAGAGGATGATAATAACTGATCATATTGATCATCCCCTTCACTATGCTCTCTTCGCGCCAATACTCACGAAGCACCTCATAATCCGTTTCGCTGGGTTGCAGCATCAGCAAGGTAGCGTCGACTATTGCGGTGTGAATCGTTGCAAACGGCAGCGCCCGCAGCGCATCAGAGGAAATCGCCAAAAACACATAATCCCACTCCTGTTCAGCCACATAATTCCATTGTGACAACAGCGAAAATGCTGAAAAGTGACGAACCTCATCTTTTAGCAAGCGGCGTTTTTTTATCATCGATACGCCGGACTTCAGGCCATCTCGGTGTTGCTCCTTAACGAAAAAAGTCACACGATGTCCGGCCATGGATAAATACTGTCCATACACCAGACCGACAGCTCCAGCGCCCACAATCAGGATATTCATTGTCTATCTCTATACAGCGATACGCCATTTGGCATTAACTGCCCAGAGTAGACATTCCTTCGCGCAGCGGATACGGGATAAGCAGGCCAAAAACAGCGGCTCAATCAGCATAAACACAAGAAAGGTGAATGATGAAGCTCCACAATCAGACCATTATCCTCACCGGCGCCTCTAGCGGCATCGGCGCTGAAGCGGCCAAGATCATGGCGAAAAAAGGCGCCACCCTGTGCCTGGTGGCCCGCCGTGAGGAACAACTCAAAGAGGTCCAGCAGGCGATTCAGGAACAAGGCGGCACCGCCTTTATTTACCCCTGCGACCTCAGCGACAACGCCGCCATCGAGGCCTGCGCCTCACGCATTCTGGGCGAACATACCCGCATTGATGCGCTGGTGAACAACGCCGCCCACTCCATTCGCCGCCCCATTGAGCAGGCATTGGGCCGGCTGCACGACTATCAACGCACCGTGCAACTGAACTACATCGGCGCCGTGGCCATGACACTGCAACTGCTGCCGCGTTTTCTGGAACAGGGCCACGGCCATGTGGTGAATATTTCCAGCCTCTCCACACAGATCCCCATTCCCCTGTTCTCCGCCTATCTGGCCAGCAAGAGCGCACTGGAATCCTTCACCCGATCACTGGAAGCGGAAATGGGCCATCAAGGCGTCAGCACCACCGTGGTCTACTTCCCCATGGTGCGCACACCCATGTCATCGCAAACGGCCATCTATAAATACATGCCCATGATGGACGTAAAGAAAGCCGCCGGCTGGATTGTGGAAGCCTGTGAAAAGCGCCCGGCGAGAATTGCCCGCCCCATGGGCAAGCTCGGCAGCGTACTGCTCGCCGCCGCCCCGGGGCCAGTCACACGCCTGCCCCAACCCCTGTTCCGCGGCATGGATAAAATGCTCGCCAATCGGTTAAAGAAAAAGCGTTAAAGGCAGGCGCGAGTGACGAGTTTCGAAGGTCAAAACCGCCAAGCGTTTCCTTTGGGGTTCTTCTCGCTTTTCGAAACTCGTCACTCGCAACTCGTCACTGTCTTTCTAACTCACCACGTTGATCACAGAGCCCGCCTGCCACTGACGAATATTTTCTACCACGCCATCCAGCACCCGTTGCCGGGATTCGCGGGTGCCCCAGGCGTTGTGCGGGGTAATCAGCAGGTTGCGGATGCCGTCAGCCAACAGCGGATGGTCCGCCGGGGGTGGCTCGCTGCTGAGCACATCCAGGCCCGCCCCACCGAGCTGGCCACTGCGTAGCGATTCCGCCAGCGCCGGTTCATCAATCAAACCACCGCGGGCAGTATTCAACAGCAAAGCGCCGGGTTTCATCTGTGACAGAAACGCCGCATCCACCAGCTTGTCAGTCTGCGGCGTTAACGGGCAATGCAGGCTGATCACATCCGCTGCTGGCAACAGTTCCACCATCGGCACCCGCCCGGACTGGTTGCCCTGAGCCTGAAACGATTCGGCAATCTGCACCTTCATGCCGAAGGCCTCAGCCAGGCGGGCGGCTTCGCGCCCCAGATCCCCGTAACCGATCACCCCAAACGTTTTCCCCGCCAACTCCATCATTGGATGGCCGAGCAGACAGAACTGGGGCGCCTCACTCCAGCCTCCCGAGCGCACATCCTCATGGTAGGGAATCAGCCGGGCCGCCAGCGACAACAGCAGCGCCATCGTATGCTGTGCCACCGACGCACGGGCATAGCCACTCACATTGCACACCGTGATGCCCTGCGCCGCGGCGGCCTGCAAATCCACATTATTGGTACCGGTGGCACAAATGCAGATAAGCTTGAGGGACGGGCAAGCCTGCAACGTGGCGGCATCAAGCACCACCTTGTTGGTCACCACCACCTGCGCTTGCGCCAGCCGTGCCGCACGCTGGTCCGGGTGGGTTTGCGGGTAGAGCGTCCACGACAACAAATTGTCGAAGGCGGTGAAATCCAGCTCGTCGGGAACCAGAGTATCGGTATCCAGAAAAACGCCTTGCATAACCTGTCACCTTTGGGGAAGAAGGGAGACCTGCCATGCTAACGGATTTGCTGGAAAAAATGGGCTTCGACCTGCCGCAGCAGGAGTGGGAAAAACCCGTTGTCGGCGTCAGCGCCTGCCTCACCGGCCAAAAAGTACGCTACGACGGCGACCACAAACACAACGCCATTTTGGTCCACCAGCTGGGGCCCTTGCTGCGCTTTCGCGAAACCTGCCCGGAAGTGGCCATTGGTCTGCCCGTGCCGCGCCCGCCCATTCAGGTGGTGCAGCTTGACGACCGCCTGCGGGTGCGGGGCGTGGACCAGCCACAGCAGGATGTCACCGACGCCCTGGAAAACGTGGCCGCCACCCTGCAGCAACCGTTGAGTGGCTTTGTGCTGAAAGCGCGCTCGCCCAGTTGCGGCTACCTGAGCACCCCGGTGCATAACCCCCAGGGCCAACAGATCGGCATGGCCTCCGGCGCCTTTGCCCGCAAGCTCCACGAACTGTTCCCGCGCATTCCCCTGGCCAACGAAGAAGACCTGGAAAAGCCCGCCTTCCTGCAGGCGTTTTTGTTGCATGTGTATTGCTACCACCAATGGCACCACAACGAGCAACAGGGACAGTGGCTCAATCGCATGCAGCAACAAACCGAGCAACTCAATGAACCGCTGCTCAGCGGCATGCGTCAGTATCTGGAAAAGCTCGGGCAGGCGATGCATTGAAATAAGAATGTCGGATTACGGCCTTCGGCCTAATTCGACCTACGAATTAGCAGCGCGGTTTTGTAGGTCGAATTAGCCTGAAAGGCGTAATCCGACACCACACCCGCATCGCTTCCAGACACAAAAAAACGCAC
>UEXM01000084.1_pt1 | contig 103933 bp, 93 predicted proteins | sample 1796661 | NCBI WGS metagenome assembly UEXM01 (sample SAMEA4772469, study PRJEB27181) | metagenome | reverse complement strand
GGTGACGAGTCTGCTCTACCGCTTCACGCTTGAACTCGGGGCTGTACTTCTTTCGCTTGCTCATAAACACTCCTTGGGCACAGTGTGCCTCTTTTTAGAAGTGTCCGCAGTAACGGGGTAGAACCCTTAACATGTCTGCCACTATAAGAAACAAACAATAACAATAATGCTGGATTGCCATAGATGCTGACTTCCATGCTGGGTGTGGCGCTTATTTTCTTCGCCGCCAACGAGGCTGTAGTGATTAAGCCCCCGCAGAAGGGCGAAATCTACTACGAACACCCGACTCAACCGGTGTCCTTACGCGAGCGTGATCTCGTGGTGAAACCGGTATCTGAGTTCCGATACCACAATGTGACGCGCCAGGCATACGACTATTCCTGTGGCTCCGCGGCGTTGACTACCGTACTGAACCAATATCTGGGACGACAGTTCCAAGAGCGCCAGATCATGGAAGGCCTGCTTCGGTTTGGCGAAACCGACAAGATCGTGGAACGACGCGGTTTTTCCCTACTCGATATGAAACGGCTGGCCACTGCGCTGGGGCACCCTAGTGGTGGTTTCCGGGCGGAAATGTCTGACATTCAGTCTCTGGATCATCCCGCTATTGTGCCGATTGCCTACGGCGGTTTTAAGCATTTCGTCGTGCTCAAGAAGTACCAGGATGGCCATGTTTATGTGGCAGATCCGGCGCTGGGCAATATCAGTTTCAGTGAATCGAAATTCCAGGAGGTCTGGGACCAGAACGTACTGTTCATCGTGTTTCCGAACGGTTTTGAGCCCCAGGATGGTCTGGAACTCACCGATTATGATCTGCGCTTGCTTGATGAGCGGACCATTAATCGTTTGGCGTTTGATGTGTTCCCGGTGTTTACCGCACCGATTGAGAACTGGGCGGACAAGGCGAGCACGCTAACTCGGGTTCAGATTACTGAGGATGACGGGGATAAACGGGTCATCAATGTGCCGACACGAACCTACTTCCGCCAATAACAGCCTGCAGTGGCGAATAACAAACATAATAAAGGAAGGCTTGCATGAAAATGATGTCTGGGAAGGCGGCAGTAATGGCCGCACTCTTGCTGGCGCACCATGTTGCCTGGGCCGCCGAGGTTGACGAAGCCCGAGATGCCCTCCAGACCACGGATGAGGATGTCACCCAGGAAAAAAATCTTGAAGAGGTCTTTCAGGCGGCTGAGAAGCAATATTCACTGCTTCCCAGCGGCGAGATGTCGTTGAATTTTTCTTCCAGTTACAACTACTACCGTGATGACCGGATCGACATTGCCATTGACGAAAACACCGGCAATATCAGCCGTTTTCGTATTGAGCAGGATGCTCAGCATGCGTTTTCTTCATCGTTGTCACTGGATTACGGTATCTGGAATAACCTGACGTTTAATACCCGTCTGCCGGTGTCCTACAAGTATGACACGCAGAAAGATGTCTCCCAGGCCGCACTGGGGGATGTGTCTTTCAGCTTGCGTTACCAGCCTTTCCCGGTGAAGCCGGGGGCCATGAATACGACCTTGTACACCACGCTGAGCACGCCCACGGGGGACAGCCCTTATGACATCAACGTGAATGAAGAGGTGTCCAGTGGCTCCGGTTATTATTCTGTGGGGGCAGGTGTCAGTGCCAGTAAGGTGATTGATCCAGTCGTGCTGTTCGGTTCGCTGGGCTACACCTATGCGTTTGATGCGACTGAGTTGAACCAGGTTCGGGGTGGCCAGATTCTCAATGAAGTGCAGCCTGGGGACAGTATTAATTTCTCCATGGGGATGGCGTATTCGTTATCCTACGAGGTGTCGCTGAGCGCAAGCTATCAGCAGTCGTACAATTTCGAAACCAGTTTTCTCTTCGAGGATTACACGGCGGCATCGGAGGACTCCACCTCCAGTGTCATCAATACCTCGTTGGGTCTTCGGACTTCCAGTAACCGCATCGTCAACCTGAGCTTCGGGTTTGGCTTGACGGAAGATTCCCCTGATGTGCTGCTCGGACTTTCTTTGCCGATTGATTTTTCAGGCCTTAAACCCGGGGCATAAGCCGTGATAAGCAGTTGGAAGGGGCTAGCCATGAATAACAAAAATAAAGGGTCCGGTGTGCGTATTCTCGTCATGTTGGCAGGGCTTGTGGCCGTTTCTGCCCATGCGCAGCTTGCTAACAACCTGGCCTTGGATGTGAAGGCCATGAGTATGGGGCACGCTGTCACTGCAGATCCCCCAGGTGTCATGTCTATTCACTTCAACCCGGCGGGGCTTGCCCGGCTTGATGGTCGGCGTATGGACTTGCAATTCGTTGGGGCCGATTTTTCACTGGAATCTGAATTTTCAGCACCGCCTGATTACAACGTCTTTGGTTTTTCTGATGATCCGGTAGTGTGTGATGACGTGCCGGATGATGGCGTGGACTACTGCCGTAATTTCAAAACCGCGACCAGTTCGGTGGAAGGGATTTCCCTCTATGTGCCGTTCATCAACGATACAGTGGACTTGCCACCGGGCCCGCTGATCGCAGGCCCCTTGCCGGCATTTTCCATTCGCCCTGCGGGCTCCAAGTTTACCTTCGGTACGGCCACGTATTTGCCCATGGCGGCGGGTTTTTACCGCGATGAAGATGACGTCGGTAACTACATGGGCGAGCGAATGGCGCTTGAGCGTATTACCTACCTGTCTCCGTCGGTGGCCTACCAGGTGAATGATGAGCTATCCATCGGCGCGTCCATCGGCATGAGTTACCAGGCCATTGCCCTGGAGCAGGATTTCCGTGCCCCCAATGAGTTGCTGGGTTTTGCCCGTGTGATTGATGAAAGTATTTGTGCGCCTTTCGCGGGTGAATCCAATATTGCGCTCGACCTGATCCTGTTCGGGATCTGTAATCCGGATGAAGGGCTTGGACCTTTCAAGAACCTGGCATCGCTGGAAGTCTCCATGGATCAGCGATTCAGCCCATCCTATAACCTGGGTGTGTTGTGGGAACCCAATGACCGATTTGCTTGGGGGGCGGTGTGGCGCTCCGAAGCGAAGACGCACATGAAAGGGGATTATAAAATTTCCTATTCCAATGCGACCCAGGAGACCGTTAACGGTATCGGTAGCTCGGCCACCGGTGCATTGGCGTTGGCCGTATTGGGTATCCCTTCACAGATCGGCAGTGAAGAAGTCGGGGCGGTGAGTATGGACCTGACCATGCCAGCGACTTTCCAGACCGGCATTAAAATTAAGCCCACCGAGCGCCTGCAGTTTAATGTGGATGCGGTATGGGCGGATTACAAAGAGTGGGATGCGTTTAATATCGTCTTCGACCGTAGCTCCGCGGTACTGAGCCTGGCGCGTCTGTTCTCGCCGGGCTCCACGTCGACGCAATTAAGTTATCCATTGAATTTCCAGTCCACCTGGAACCTTGCCTTTGGTGCCGCCTATGACCTGACCGGCCGTATTCAGCTCCGCGCAGGCTATGAGCCCCGCGCATCGGCGATTCCCGAAGAGCGTCGTAGCCCCATGGTACCGATCAATGAGTCGCGCTATTACAGCCTGGGGATGGGCTACAAATGGGACAAGGACACCGACATCGATCTGGGTGTCGGTATGCTGCACAGCAAAGACGAGATTCCTGCAGACACCAGTTGCGCGGCTAACTGTACCGGCATCGATAATGTGGTCTACAACCCCTACGCCGGGCTGGATATCAAAACCGAAGCCAGGATCATGATGGTCGGCCTGGCATTCAGAACCAAATTTTGATGCGACTGTTGATTTTGCTGCTCGTGGCGCTGATTGCTGGCTGCCAGAGCCAGGGGCAAAACATCAGCCAGAGTCAGCCTCAGCGTGCTGCCGGCGGGGGCGGGCTATATGTCTACACGGATGCGCAGGGAAACCTGGTAACCCTTGAACGTCCGTCCGACTCGGGTAACACCACAGCGTCAATCGAAACGGCAGAGCCTGCCGGTTCTGTCACCAGTCAGAAAAAGCCGGCAGGGGGTTCTGCTACCCTGGAGTCTGTGGAAGACTACCGCCCCAGCGGCGAGGTGGACGAGGAGCTGGAGGCCCGTGAGAACGACCGTTTTATCAGTTATGTGGATGAAACCGGGCAACTCGTGAGCCGCCCCCTGGACATGGGGGCTGAACGTGAGGCGGCCAGTTCGGCACCGGCGCCCTATGAGACTCTGGATTCAGGCGCTTATCTGGAAACTTATCGGGCGTTGCGAGCTGATTGTTGCCAGCACCTGCCGGAAGAATCGCATAGCCTGGAATCCGGTAAAGAAGCGTTAATTGCCTTTGGGGCAGATACCCCCGTCATGGTGGGTGAATCCGCTTACCGGGCCAGAATTTATTCATTCCCTGATGAGGTTAACCGCGTCTCGTTGATGGCGTTTATACGCAAGCAGAGTTATCTCGCCGTTGAGTTGCTCTGGCTGGATAAAGCTGGCTTGCCCGTCATGCTCGTAGACCAGCCGTTCAGCCGTAAGTACCCGGAAACCTGGTACCGATATGGCTATTTGCAGGGAACCGTTGAAAGGGAACCGGATCAACACTATCTGGTTATTTTTCTGCCTTATTTTGAAAGCCGCCCAGGCACCGATGGTTTGAAACAGGTGACGGAAGGCGAGCTGGTTCTGACCGCCCCGTAAGAGAGCGTTAATGAACCCCACGCGAATGCACAGGAAACCAATATGCGATTTCTTTTTATTCTGACCACGCTCTTACTGGCGCTAGCCGGGTGTAATGGTGGTGAAGATTTTTCTGATGCGATCGTGCCTGGATGCCCCGCTGGGGCAGGGTGTGATCCCTCCTCGCGTGGCGATGTGCTGGTTGAGCTTGCCGGCCCCCATGTCAGCAATCTGGGCTACACCTGCACCGGCACCAACGTGGTGTTCTTCACCTCGGATACGGACCAGCAATCGGTTGATTCCGACGGTAACGTGGTCACCGTGCCGGCGTTCAATGCACTGTGCCCTGACGGTGCTCAGGGTGTCGAGTTCCTGATCGGTAACGCTCTTTTTGAAGGGAATTACTTGTCCCTGGGTAGCATTGAATTTCCCAGCCAAGAGGCCTATACCCGTTATGCCGTCACCGTGGCTGATCTGAAAAATTCCCCGTTCCGTGAAGCGGCCTCTGACGCTCAGAGCCGTAACGTGGCCGCGTTTATTCAGGGTCTGGATGTGGACCCGGCGACATCGGATTTCGTGAAAATTCCGGATGCTGTTCATGAGGTTTATGATAATGATCCCGAGACCTATGAACAGCCAATTGACACTGCGGTGTACGCCGATTTTCGCAGTGACTGGGACCCCTTCTTTGTTGCTGTTAATGCGCAATTGACCTCGGGCTCGCTGGCCGGGATGGACCCGGACCCTAATGTCCCGCTGGCCAAAGTAGAGCGAGCGAATGGTTATACCTCCGCCGGCAACTACAGTTTCCGGTCCTGTGTTTTTATTACCTGTCGGGATGACAACCCGTCCTCTTCAGCTAGCGAAGACATTGTTACTATCAACTTGCCGGGCCGTCTGACCAATGATGCTGCGCTGGGCCAGCCTCCCTTGATCCTGCCCAACGGTAAAGTCATGGGCCTTGGTTTTGCTGCCCGAGGCACGACTCAGGCGGACTTCAAACAGGAGCTGGTGGCGTTTACCGCGTCTACAGCAGTTAATGAAAAGTTGCAGTTTGAAAATGCCTCAGTGGTTTCCATCGAGCCGGGCGGGGATAGCGATCTGGTGGTTCAGGGGCGTTTTCTCAACAAGTTTGTTTACAATAATTTCCTGCCAGAAAACGGGGTAGGGAAGACGGATCTCGAACTCAATTACCCGAGCCTGTCGTCCTCTTTGGCCAGTAATGACGAAGGAGCGCTGACCGGGACGTTGGTTGGCGATGCGGTTGATCTGCCGTTGTCCGGTGAGCTGGAGGCGGCCCCCCAGGCTGAGCCGAATCAGACCGTTATCGATGATCTGGCACTGGCGGGGCCGTTTACGGTTCGCCTGATGCGTGCCTGCCTGTCCCAGGATGATGCGGCAGACTGCACTTCGATTCCTAATTTAGATATCGAAACGGCAGATGATGGCAGCGGCAACTACTTCCCGGAAATTAACAATAAAAGCGTGACCGATGAGCAGCCTCGGGCGGATTACTATGGCAGTGCTGTTTTCTGTCTTGATGTTATCGCGGATATCAGCAGCCCGGATTACGGTGTGATCATGGCTGGCCCGGCGGATGGCTCTTGCCCCACTAGTGCTGCCAATAGCTGGGCGGTGGGCTTTGTCACTCGCACCTTGGCGGATTCAGACTCTGCCAATATTTCATTGCTACTGGCCCCTGACGCTAGCCAGCCCGATGTTGCCGCTAATTTCGGTGTCACGATTAATGGTCGGGTTGATATGTCTGATGCTTGCGTGCCGTTGTACCGCACCGGTGATGGCAACTTTGATGCAGGCCTGCGCGCGCTCTGGGTGGATGGCTTTTACCCCTACATTCAGCAGAAAGAATGGGTTGACGCGTTACCGGCGCCTGCTGACCCTGATGATACCAATAACGTGAACGATCTCACTGAGGACCAGCAGGAGATGCTGGTGGCTCTCTCCCAGGGCGCCGTCCAGTTTTTTGCTGGTGCCCCCGGCGGTGGCTGCGACCCACTGGTGCCTTGATGGTTTAAGTCATCCATTGTCAACAATTGCCCTTGAAGTCCCTATCATGAGGGCGTAAAGTCCAGTCCGGTCGTTGAAATTGTCAACAATCGGGCTGTTTTATGTCTGTTACTGCACCAGAATCTGCACGTACCCTGGCTGACCGGGTTTTTTCCCGTCTGCAGGACGATATCGTGCGTGGCGAGATTCCGCCCGGTTCCAAAGTCAGCGAAACCGAGCTGGCTGGTCGATACGGCGTCAGCCGTGGACCCCTCCGTGAGGCTATCCGTCGCCTCGAATCCCGTAAGTTGCTGGAACGCGTCGTCCATGTGGGCACCCGTGTCGCCTCACTGAGCTTCGACGATCTCATCGAAATCTACCATGTGCGTGAAGCGCTGGAAGGTATGGCGGCGCGATTGGCGGCCGAGCAAATGTCAGCAGAGGAGGTCAAAGGCCTTTATGACGTGCTGGCCCAGCATGAGCAGCAGCAGGATTTGCAGCAGGACACCGCCTATTTTCAGCGCGAGGGTGACCTGGATTTTCACTACCGCATTATCCAAGGCAGCCATAACGGCACCCTCAGCCAGATGTTGATTGGCGAGCTCTATCATTTGGTGCGCATGTACCGTTACCAGTTCAGCTCGGTGGCCAATCGCCCGCAAAAAGCCCTTAACGAACATCGCCGTATTGTGGAGGCCATCGAGGCCCGCGATGGCGAAATGGCGGAGCTGTTGATGCGCCGTCACATCAGCAGTGCTCGCAAGAATATCGAAACCCAATATGCCGCTCACAAGGCGGAAAACCTCAAATCGGACAATTAGGAGAACGCCATGTCAGCAAACCTGACCGCCGGCGGCCGCTTCCGTAAAGCGCTCGCGGAAGAAAAGCCCCTGCAAATCATGGGAACCATCAACGCCTATGCGGCAATGATGGCGGAACAGGTTGGTTACCGCGCCATCTATCTGTCCGGTGGCGGTGTGGCCAATGCCAGCTATGGCATGCCGGACCTGGGCATGACCAGCATGAACGACGTGCTGGAAGATGTGCGTCGTATCTCCAGTGCCGTGGAAACGCCGCTGCTGGTAGACATCGATACCGGCTGGGGTGGGGCGTTCAATATTTCCCGCACTGTGAAGGAAATGATCAAGGCAGGCGCTGGCGCGGTGCACTTGGAAGATCAGGTGGCCCAGAAGCGTTGCGGTCATCGTCCGAACAAGGAAATTGTCACCCAGGAAGAAATGGTCGACCGCGTAAAAGCGGCGGTGGACGGCAAGACCGATGATGATTTCTTCATTATCGCCCGTACCGATGCCTTCCAGAAAGACGGCCTGGACGCTGCGGTGGAGCGCGCTCGCGCCTGCATCGACGCCGGTGCCGACGGCATTTTCGCGGAAGCTGTGCACACACTGGAAGATTACAAAGCCTTCAAGAAAGGCCTGGGTGATGCACCGTTGTTGGCTAACATCACTGAGTTTGGTGCCACGCCGCTGTTCAGCCGCGAAGAGCTGGCTGATGCCGGAGCGGATATGGTGTTATACCCATTGAGTGCCTTCCGCGCCATGAACAACGCCGCGCTGCAAGTGTATAAAAGTATTCGTGAGCAAGGCCATCAGAAAGACGTGGTGGACATCATGCAGACACGTATGGAGCTGTACGATTTCCTGAACTACCACGATTACGAGCAGAAACTGGATGCACTCTTCGCCAAGGGCAAGGGCTGATACCAATTTTGTAGGAGTTCCTCTTGAGGTGCGAACCCGGTTTTGAGCCTCTTCATGCCGATTCGAGTCTCGAGGGGCGCCCTTCAGTACAGAATCCGCTTTGGCGGAAATAAGATTCACAAGGAGACAAATCATGGCAGAAGCAAAAAAACTCGGCGGCGCAGGCCTGCGTGGCCAGGTCGCTGGTAAAACCGCACTTTCCACTGTAGGTGTTTCTGGCTCAGGCCTGACTTACCGTGGTTACGACGTTAAAGATCTGGCGGAAAACTGCGAATTTGAAGAAGTCGCACACCTGATCCTCAAGGGCGCGCTGCCGACCCAGGCGGAACTGGATGCTTACAAGAGCAAACTCCAAGGTCTGCGTAGTCTGCCGACAGAACTGAAAACCGTTCTGGAACAGATTCCGGCTGATGCTCACCCCATGGACGTAATCCGCACGGGTTGTTCCATGCTGGGTAACCTGGAGCAGGAAGACACCAGCGTGATGGGGGCTTTCCCGACTCAGGAAGCCTGCGCAGATCGTATGTTGGCGTGCTTCCCGTCCATCATCTGTTACTGGTACCGCTTCAGTCACGATGGCGTACGTATCGACGAGAATACCGGCGATGCTTCCATCGGCGCACATTTCTTGCACATGCTGCGTGGCGAAAAGCCCAACGAGCTGCATGAGCGCGTGATGAACGTGTCCCTGATCCTGTATGCAGAGCATGAGTTCAACGCGTCCACCTTCACCGCCCGTGTTTGTGCGTCCACGTTGTCCGATATTCATAGCTGCATCACCGGTGCCATCGGCACCCTGCGTGGTCCGCTCCATGGCGGCGCCAACGAAGCGGCCATGGCTTTGATTGAGAAGTTCACCAGTGCGGACCAAGCCGAAACAGAAATGCTGGGCATGCTGGAACGTAAAGAAAAGATCATGGGCTTTGGCCACGCGATCTACACCGAGTCCGATCCGCGTAACGCCATCATTAAACAGTGGGCGGAAAAGCTGGGTCAGGATGTGGGCGATAGCGTGCTGTACCCAGTGTCTGTGCGTTGTGAAGAAGTGATGTGGCGCGAGAAGAAATTGTTCTGTAACGCGGATTTCTTCCACGCGTCTGCCTACTTCTTCATGGGCATTCCGACCAAGCTGTTCACGCCGATTTTTGTGATGAGCCGCCTGACCGGTTGGGCTGGCCACGTGATGGAGCAGCGCGCCGATAACCGCATTATTCGCCCAAGCGCGGATTACACCGGTGAAGAGCTTCGCCCGGTAACGCCGATCGCTGAGCGAGGTTGATAGCGCCTGACGCCTGACGCTCAATGCCTGACGCTAACCCCGTCGGGCATTGTGCGTCTGGCATCCAGCGTCGATTTATTTATTCCTCTGCTCACATTCAAGCACCCAGACAAGAGATCCCCAGGCTATGAACACCGAATACCGCAAATCCCTTCCCGGCACCGAGCTGGACTATTTCGACACCCGTGCGGCGGTCGATGCGATCCAGCCTGGGGCTTATGCAAAACTTCCATACACGTCCCGCATTCTGGCGGAGCAGTTAGTGCGCCGTTGTGCGCCACAGGATCTGACTGATGCGCTTAAGCAGCTGATCGAACGCAAAAGCGACCTGGATTTTCCCTGGTATCCCGCCCGTGTCGTCTGCCATGACATTCTTGGCCAGACCGCACTGGTAGACTTGGCTGGCCTGCGTGATGCCATCGCTGAGAAGGGCGGTGATCCCTCCCAGGTAAACCCGGTAGTGCCAACGCAGCTGATCGTGGATCATTCCCTCGCTGTGGAACACCCCGGTTTTGAAGAGGGCGCGTTCGAGAAAAACCGTGCGGTGGAAGATCGCCGTAACGAGGACCGTTTCCATTTCATCGACTGGACCAAGACCGCGTTTGATAACGTGGACGTGATCCCGCCGGGCAACGGCATCATGCACCAGATCAACCTGGAGAAGATGTCTCCGGTGGTGCAGGTACGTGACGGCATTGCCTTCCCGGATACCTGCGTGGGCACCGACAGCCACACCCCCATGGTCGACGCACTGGGCGTGATTTCCGTGGGCGTGGGCGGCCTTGAAGCCGAGAACGTGATGCTGGGCAACCCCTCCATGATGCGCCTGCCAGACATCGTCGGCGTAAAAATGACCGGTAAATTGAACCCGGGCATCACCGGTACCGACTTGGTACTGGCGTTGACCGAATTCCTGCGTAAAGAGCGGGTAGTCGGCGCGTATCTGGAATTCTTCGGTGAAGGGGCAGACAGCCTGTCTGTCGGTGATCGCGCCACCATTGCCAACATGACCCCGGAGTACGGCGCCACCGCTGGCATGTTCTTTATCGATGATCAGACCATTGAGTACCTGCGCCTCACTGGCCGTGAAGATGAGCAAGTGGCACTGGTAGAAAAGTTCGCCAAGGAAACCGGGCTGTGGGCCGATAGCCTCAAAGAGGTGGAATACGAGCGTGTACTGACGTTCGATCTGTCTTCCGTAGCGCGTAACTTGGCAGGTCCATCGAATCCCCATTCACTCTTGCCGGTGTCCGAACTGGGCAGCCGTGGCATTGCCAAAGAGTGGGAACAGGAAGAAGGCCTGATGCCGGACGGGGCTGTGATCATCGCCGCCATCACCAGCTGTACCAATACGTCCAACCCACGCAATATCATTGGCGCTGGCTTGCTGGCCCGTAACGCCAACAAGCTTGGCCTGGTGCGTAAGCCTTGGGTGAAAAGCTCTCTGGCGCCGGGTTCCAAAACCGTAAAAATGTACCTGGAAGAATCCGGTTTGTTGCCAGAGCTGCAACAGCAGGGCTTCGATGTGGTGGCCTTTGCCTGCACCACCTGTAATGGCATGTCCGGTGCGCTGGATCCTGAAATCCAGAAAGAAGTTATCGAGCGTGACCTGTATTCCACCGCGGTGCTATCCGGCAACCGTAACTTCGATGGCCGTATTCATCCGTATGCCAAGCAGGCGTTCCTCGCTTCGCCGCCGCTGGTAGTGGCTTACGCCATTGCAGGTACCATTCGTTTCGATATCGAGAAGGATGTGCTGGGCCACGATCAGGACGGCAACCCGATTATGCTCAAAGATATCTGGCCGTCCGATGAAGAGATCGACGCCATCGTGAAATCCGCGGTGAAGCCGGAACAGTTCCGCAAGACCTACATCCCAATGTTCGAGAAGAAGGGCGATGGCGTACGTGCCGCGAGCCCGCTGTACGACTGGCGTCCGCAGTCTACCTACATTCGTCGCCCGCCTTACTGGGAAGGCACCATGGCTGAAGCCCGTGCGCTGAAAGGCATGCGTCCGCTGGCAGTACTGCCAGATAACATCACCACAGATCACCTGTCACCGTCCAACGCGATCCTGCTGGACAGTGCTGCCGGTGCCTACCTGGACAAGATGGGTCTGCCGGAGGCGGACTTTAATTCCTACGCCACCCACCGGGGCGATCACCTGACCGCCCAGCGCGCGACACTGGCTAACCCGAAACTGTTCAATGAAATGGTTAAGGACGAAGCCGGTAATGTGATTCAAGGTTCCTTGGCGCGTATTGAGCCGGAAGGCGAAGTGAAGCGCATGTGGGAAGCCATTGAAACCTACATGGAACGCAAACAGCCGTTGATCATCATCGCCGGTGCGGATTACGGTCAGGGCTCGTCCCGTGACTGGGCAGCCAAAGGCGTGGCGTTGGCCGGTGTAGAAAGTATCGTGGCGGAAGGGTTCGAGCGGATTCACCGCACCAACTTGCTCGGCATGGGCGTTATGCCTCTGCAGTTCGAAGAGGGCACGACGCGCAACACCCTGAACATCGATGGCACTGAAACCTTCGACGTGGAAGGTGAACCGGCACCGGGTGCCACGCTAACGCTGATCATGCATCGCGCCAACGGTGACGTAGAGCGCATCCCTGTCATTTGCCGCCTGGATACCGCAGAAGAAGTATCGGTGTATTCCGCCGGCGGCATCTTGCAGAAATTCGCTAACGAATTTATGGCAGAAGCAGGCTAAACCTGAGGCCCCTGTGGGAGTTCGCCTGCAAACGATATGGGTTAGATTCATTGTATTTAACCTGCAGGCAGGCTCCCGCATTAAGGCTGCTTTAGCCGCTTAACCTCTTGGCGGAAACCGAACAATGTAACCCCGTCGGGGTTTTTAAGGAGCAAACTCATGCCCTGCGCACCACAAATCAAAATACCTGCCACCTATATGCGTGGCGGCACCAGTAAAGGTGTTTTCTTCAGCCTTAACGACTTGCCCGAAACCGCCCAAGTGCCGGGTGAAGCCCGTGACAAGATCTTGCTGCGCGTGATCGGTAGCCCCGATCCTTACGGCAAGCACACCGACGGCATGGGGGGCGCCACGTCCAGCACCAGTAAATCGGTGATCCTCGCTAAAAGCGAAAAAGCCGACCACGATGTGGATTACCTGTTCGGCCAGGTGTCCATCGACAAACCGTTTGTGGACTGGAGCGGCAACTGTGGCAATTTGACCGCAGCGGTCGGTTCGTTTGCCATCAGCAATGGCTTGGTCGCCAAAGATCGTATCCCCGAAAACGGTATTGCCGTGGTGCGCATCTGGCAGGTAAACATTCAGAAAACCATCGTCGCTCATGTGCCGATCACGAACGGAGACGTTCAGGAAACCGGTGACTTCGAACTGGATGGTGTGACGTTCCCCGCCGCCGAAGTCAAAGTGGACTTTATGGACCCGGCAGACGGGGAGGGCGCCATGTTCCCCACCGGCAATGTGGTCGATGAGCTGGACGTGCCAGGTGTGGGCTCCTTCCCGGCAACCATGATCAATGCCGGCATCCCCACCGTTTTCGTCAACGCAGAAGACATCGGTTACACAGGCGCCGAGCTTCAGGGTGATATCAACGAAGACAAGAAAGCTCTGGCCATGTTCGAAACCATTCGCGCCTACGGTGCCGTGCGCATGGGGTTGATTGACAACATTGAAGAAGCCGAAGCCCGTCAACACACCCCGAAGGTAGCGTTTGTCGCGAAGCCAAAAAGCTATGCGGCATCCAGCGGTAAGCAAATCAACGCGGCTGACATCGATGTGCTGGTGCGTGCGTTGTCCATGGGTAAGCTGCACCACGCCATGATGGGCACCGCAGCGGTGGCCATTGCCACGGCGGCAGCGGTTCCCGGTACGCTGGTAAACTTGGCCGCCGGCGGCGGTGAGCGCAATGCGGTCACCTTTGGTCATCCGTCTGGTACTTTGCAAGTCGGCGCTGAAGCCTCGGAGCTCAACGGCCAATGGAGCGCCACCAAAGCCAGCATGAGCCGCAGCGCCCGGGTCCTGATGGAAGGTAATGTCCGGATTCCGGGCGACAGCTTCTGATGCAGGCGAGCCTCATCACAGCTAACGCCATTTCATGTAGGTAAGATTAGCCTGAAGGCGTAATCCGACAACGCCACTGTCGGGTTACGGCTTTGCCTCTCTGTGCCCTTGGGTGAACCCGACCTACAACTGTAAAAGCCGCTCAATTAACCCCCAGCAACGCTTGACCCTCTGCCACCCCGGGGTGACCCTGAACGTCAACCTATCCAGGGAGGTGCGCACCATGGCCAGCAATACCGATCAGAATCTGCGACCCGATTACGACCAAGTCATTCAAGACATTGTCGACTACGTTCGCGATTACCGCATCGAATCGGAAGAAGCCTGGCAAACAGCGCACTATTGCTTGCTCGACACCCTGGGTTGCGGGCTCCTTGCCCTGCGTTTTCCGGAATGCACCAAGCATCTGGGCCCGATAGTGGAGGGCACCATGGTGCCTCATGGCGCTCGGGTTCCCGGCACCCCGTACCGCCTGGATCCAGTAAAAGCCGCTTGGGATATCGGCTGCATGGTTCGCTGGCTTGATTACAACGACACCTGGCTTGCTGCAGAGTGGGGGCATCCATCGGATAACCTCGGTGGCATTCTGGCCGTAGCCGATTATCTCTCGCAAAAACGGGTAGCGAACGGAGAGCCGCCCTTGGCCATGAAGGCTGTTCTGGAAGCGATGATCAAGGCCCATGAAATTCAGGGCGTGCTGGCACTGGAAAATTCCTTTAATCGTGTCGGTCTGGATCATGTGCTACTGGTGAAGGTCGCCTCTACCGCTGTGGTGTCTCACCTTATGGGCGCCGATCGGGAGCAGATGCTGTCTGCCGTCTCCCATGCCTGGGTGGATGGTCAGGCATTGCGTACGTATCGCCACGCTCCCAATGCCGGCTCACGAAAATCCTGGGCAGCGGGGGATGCCACCAGCCGGGCGGTGCGCCTTGCGGATATTGCCTTGCGCGGCGAAATGGGAGTTCCGGGCTCGCTCAGCGCGCCCCAGTGGGGCTTTTATGATGTGCTGTTCAGCAAAACCAACCAGGACCAAGCCATCAAACCGGAAGATAAGCGCCAATTCAGCTTCCAGCGCGATTATGGTTCCTACGTGATGGAAAATATCCTTTTCAAGATTCGCTTTCCGGCCGAGTTTCACGCGCAGACAGCGTGCGAGGCTGCGGTACTGCTGCATCCGGAGGTAAAAAATCACCTGAATGATATCGAGAAAATTGTCGTAACCACCCACGAATCAGCCATCCGCATCATTTCCAAAGAGGGACCACTCGCCAACCCGGCGGACCGTGACCATTGCCTGCAGTACATGATTGCCGTGCCCTTGATCATGGGCGATCTCAGTGCCGACCACTACGAAGACAGCTTTCATGCCAGCAACCCGATGATCGACACGCTGCGGAATAAAATGGAGATCGTGGAAAGCGCAGACTACACCCGCGATTACCTGGACCCGGAAAAGCGCTCCATCGCCAATGCAGTACAGGTCTTTTTCAGCGACGGTACAAAAACGGATGTTGCCGAGGTGGAATACCCCATCGGCCATCGACGCCGTAGAGAGGAGGGCATGCCTGTGCTGGAGAAAAAATTCCACCAGAACCTGCTGACCTGTTTCCCCCCAGCCAAAGCGGAACGGATCCTCGGCGCCTGCAATAATCCCCAGTCCCTGGCCTCCATGCCGGTGCACGAGTTCATGAATACCCTGACGTTATAGTCCGACCAGTAGGAGCGTCGCTCGCGGCTCGATTCAGTCCTGGACCAAGACCCGTTCAGCGCAGAGAGCACAGAGAAAACCGCTCTTTCTTCAGTGATCTCGGTGTCCTCAGTGGTGAGCGCCTACCTTTAAGGTTTCTATCGCGCCGCCATAGACGCTCATTATTATTTGCATCGCGGTGGAACCACCGCTCCTACATAGCCAGGAGGGGGCGGTTGTTCTGTAGGAGCTTGCTTGCAAGCGAAGCCGGCCTTTAGGGCCGAGACCAACCCCTTATATGTAACAGCCGTCCCTCATCATAAAGCCAAAGCCTCAGCCCGAATGAAACATAACCAATGGGATATTCCGGCACCATATGTGCACTTTGGTAACAAGCCGTTTTCTGGGTAAAGAGTACAAGCATGCATAGGGCTGGTATACGCAGTGTTTATTCTGCATAACTTGCTGATATTTATAGATTAATAACGACGACACTGTGTAGTGTTTGTGTTAACAAGTGTTGCCATACGGTTTGACGCTGTGTAGCCTTGTGACTAAAGATCATCAGACCTGACCAAAGTGTTCAATAAAAGGATCAGGCTGGAATAACAAGAAAACGAGGTCACAGTGCGCCCAAGACTCCAATCGACCAACCTGCTGTTGGCTGCGACCCTCACCCTGGGCGCCGCTCAAGCGCAAGCCCTTACTGAACTCAGTGATGACTCCTTGTCGGATGTGCAGGGGGCAGGCATTTCCCTTGCCTTGGAAGATTTCCGCTATCTGATGGCGCCTACCAGTTATATTGAGCTAACCGGGAGTGACCCCGGTGCAGGCACAACCTTGCAGCGCGGTGACGCTCGTTACTATGGCCTCAGCATTTCATCTGGCGAGGGGAGCGGAATTCAGCAGTGGTCAGGCAGCGACAGTTGCACTACTAGCCTGATGGGATGTCCGATTGGCGGCACGATTGACCATATGGCTTCTGCAAATAATCCCTATGTTTTGCGTGTCTATGACTACGCCTTCAATGATTGGCCCGGCTATGATCCACAAAACCCGGATAGTTCTCGGCCAAAGGTATACAACGCCGCAGGTGTCGAATCTCCCACAACGGTGCTGGAGCTGATTGGCCCATCCCAAACCGATTTGTGGCGCTGGGCTTTCTGGGGGGAAATCGAAGTTGGCCGTGATGTAAGTGATGCGCTTGCGGGTGACCCCATCGTTGCCAGTAATGATGGTTTCTTGCAGAGTCTCACCTATATTAAAGGTCGTCCAATTGCGCATTATGGTGCACCGGCAGCTCTCGGTTACGATTCAAGTTTGAATCCGACCGCACCCGCGCAATTGCAAATATTACAAGAAACATCTGAACAAACTTTCGGCATTATCTACCACAGTTATCTTTCTGGTGATTTCCGTTTTTCGGCAGGAGTGGATAACGGTTCCGCCGAGGGTGCCGCCCGATACACGGGCACTTTGGGGAAAGTGCCCACCTTCAATGATGATGAGGGGCTTTATTTTGGACGGGTTAACGCCTATCTTCCGCTTGGCCAGTTAGCCTACCAAAGTATCACCTTTGATGACGCGCCAGACAAAAGCGGCGATTTTATTATTGAGCTAACTAAAATTCCCGGAGACCCCGATGATCCGGCTGCCGGCAAAAATGTGTACACGGATTTTTACTCACTGGCAGACGGAGACACCGAAGGCTACCAGCGTACAGGTCGGCCGGAGCGTTATTACAAAACCCACGGGTATGTTCAATGGGGCGTATGGTTCCCGGATGCCGAAGGCATCCAGAGTGATGGTGGGGGTAGCTATGTCAACAGCACGGACGTAAACGGAGACCTGCAGAAATATTATGCGCCAACCGCAACGAGTACCGACCAGGGTATTTTCTTTCAGGATGGTGCTGGTGCTGTGACAAACATTGGAACGGCAAGAATGGAAGGAGTGCTCATTCAGCACATGAAAATAACCACCTGCGGGGCCGCTCCCGCCAACTGTAATTAGGGGAAGGGCATGTTGGCGAAAATAACAACCTTAGTCATTTTGCTTTCATTTTCTCTAAAAGGGTATGCGCTGGAACCTCTTGGTGAGCAGGAAATGGGAAGCATCAGTGGTCAGTCAGGAATTGCGCTGGACTTTTCTCTTCAGCTTAATTTTGATAACGCATTAACAGACACCCCCCATTCTCTTTGGAATGAAAAATCTTTGTGTGATGCATCAGACGCTACTGGTGATACAGCATGCCGTCTCGCTCTTCAATTCAATAATCGCGACACCGAATGGGCGGTTTTGAAAGGCATGTACGGGATTATGGAGCTGAATAACGTCTATGTGGATGGCGATACCCAAACAGATAGTTCTGATTACCAGGATCCTGCGCGTTTTTACGATGAGGCGGGGAATTGTTTGGCTAATAGCGCTGCCAATGGTGGCTGTGGTGGTGAGGGACTTAACGCCATGGTTCTAAGTTTTGGTCCTGCAGATGATGATGCTACTGAAGTTGGTAGTATTAGTTATGAAGAGGATGTGGTGTTTGGTCTGGTCATTACCAGTATCGGCGTTGAGTATGATACAGGCTCTGGTCCAGGCTTCAGCCCAGGTTACAACAATGATAATTTGGCAGGCTTTGCCGGCGTGAAGTTTGGTGATGTCTCTGATGGTGTTTATGGCAACGGGCCCGCAACGGCTGATATTGACGGGAGGCTCTATGTCTCGGGCTTTTAATCTGATTGTTCTTGTGGCTTCTGTGTTCTGCCCAACTCTTGTAACTGCAATGTCAGAAATGACGCCAGAAGAAATGTCCGCCGTAAACGGTCAAGGGTTGATTATTTCTGATCAGATCGCCGGTGCACCCGGTTCAGACCTGACATTCTATCGGGCTGGCCTGGATGCAAAGCTGGAGATGAATGTAAATATTGACAAGTTGCAATTGGGCTGTGGGGGGGTTAATGGCGCTACGGGTTGTGATATCGATATAGATTTTTTGAGTTTGATGGGTAACAACAGTAGTGGCGAAGCGGGGGTGCCTGGTAGTAATTTTAGTTTGATTCGTCCTTATTTTGATTTCGCCATCAAGGATGGTGACTCAACAACGTTAAGGGAAGTGGTGGGTATTAAACTTGGCTCTCAATCTGCTGATGGCTATATGGGAATTGGGCGAAGATACGAGAATGGCATCAATCAAGAAACCGGTGGAAATTGTAACGGCGGCGCGAATGATATTGATTGCCACTCTGGGCTAAATAGCTTTAGTGGCTATATGCAGTTTGAATACTCAGGAACGGTGTCTGGCGATATAACCTCCCCAATCTGTTTTTTTTCAGGTGGAGATTGTGGTGATTACAATGGAACATTTTCGGATGTTGGAACAGTTGTTGGCACCAGACTTAGTTCTACTACATTGACGACAACAGCTGATACAGATGCGAGTGTTTCTTTTATCCCTTTAAATAACTTGGAAATCGATGTTCGTTTGATTGAGCCGCTTCGTTATATTCACGGCTTAGCTATTTCTGGGACAAGTGATTTCTTCATTTCTTTTCAGAAAGAGTCCGTCGATTATCCAGTTTATGACCATCCTAATGCAAATGCGGATGAAAAGTATTCTGATACAGCAAATGCAGGGTGGTGGATGAATTTCCCTAGTGGTGTTGAGCTTAGTGGGCTTACAGGAGTTAAGGACTTGCCCTTTGGTGAAGCAATTAGCGGGGTTTTGGGCGCTGAAATTACCATATCAAACATTGACCTAGGGCAGATTCCTGTTGACAACTGTTTTGGCTCAGCCAATTTTTGCTAATAACCAGGAGAAGCTGCATGACAATAAAAAAATACGCTTTTCCAGCATGGTTTTTGCTGATGGCCCCGGCTGTTTCGGTGGCGATGGATGCACTCTCAGAGCAAGAGATGGGGGCTCAACGAGCAGATGGCTTTCTAGGAATCGGAGGGGATGCGTCTACTGGGGCGGGGGCTGACTTTGGTATATCTAGCTTGTCCGGGTATATGGACATACTCATGGAGGGGAGCGTCGATGCAACGGTATGTTCAGGTGGGGCCAATTCATCAAGGACTGGCTGCGGTATTTTGTCCTTGCCATTATTTACTACTTCTGGGGACTTTACTAAAACACTGGGTGTGTCAGGGAATCGCATGAATGCTGTTGATGTTCAGGACATTGATATTGACACAAGTCTTGGAACGATTAATGCGAACATCTATGAGAACCTAAGATTTATTCATGAAATTGAGCTTGTTGATACTCAAGATTTTTCGATTTCGTTTCAGTCGCAATCAATACTCTGGCCCGGCTACAACGAAGCCTATCCTGAGCTTCCTGGTGGGTCGTTAGATACGCTTCAGATTGCGCAACGAGGTTGGTGGATGGCTATTCCTGGCGTGGAGCTTACGGGGCTTTATACTGAGACTTACCTGAGCTCTTTAGAAGGTATCGGCGGGATATTGGGCATTACTCTTGATTTTGAGGATTTGGATTTAGGTCAAACCCACCTGGCAACTGCTACGGAACTGCGAGTTTTTGCTGAGAAATGTTGATTATGCGAACGATTGCGACTGTTGCACTTATTATCATCGGCTCTCGTCTTGCTTACGCGCTTGAGCCTATGCCTGATTATTTGATGTCCGAGATATCAGGCCGAGATGGCATCACCATGTCTCTATCTGGTCAGAACCAAATTAGCGCTAGCCAGCTGGATTTTCGCTTTGATGGAAGTGGAGCCCCAATATTAGTTGATTCCCTCGGTATTCAAACGTTGAATATAGGTGCTAGATCAAACGGCGGGAACTATGAAATAACAACAACATTAGATGCCTTCACTCACAATATTGCCGGAGGCGATGCTTCCGCATGTGGCCCAACTGATTGTAAATCAGCATTGGCATTGCATACTTACTGGAACTCCCCCCTGAGAGTGTCTGGCACACCCACCGTTCGTAATCTTGAAATTGATAGTGAAGGTGCGATTGTCGCGGTTAATTCAGGAGGCGGCCTGGGGAATTTTGCCCTCGATACAGTCGGTGAGTTCTATATGCAGGCCGGTGAGGGCTTATTTGATTCGGGGCACTACAGTAAATTTCGTCTAAATTTGGGTAAATCCTATAACAACACAGAAGCGGCGACCCTTTTTTATCATCTAGGTGGTGATGGAACTTTGGCCCTTGATGATCTTGCCTTGAAACTGAATATTGATGCGGGTGGCCTGGGAATAGATTCGGATGGGTTGATGCTTAAGGGGAGTAGGGCAGACTTTAATCTTACCTACAATGTTCTTTATGACGGCACAGGCGGCAACTTTTCCATTGACGCTAGTGATGATAAGTCGATTCTTTACTATGGCTGGAATGGTGGTTTGCTCAATCCTGAGCTGCATTTAATGCCAGGCGGCCTGTTGGATGCAACCGACAGTTATACGAAAGGGTTGAGCTTTTCTCTTACAACAGATTTTGAGTCCGATTTCGCCTGGGATGCAGGTGAAGCGGCAGGAACCAAGACTTATCTTGCTTTCAGTAACTGGAACAGCATTACGGGGACTGATCGGCACTTTTCTGTTCCTTATCTGGCCCTTGATGCGGTTGCACAAGGCGGCTATGTAGCACCCTTGTGCTGGGGGGCTAATGCCGCAAGTGCCTCGGCCAGTGGTGCGTGCTCAGGCAATTCGGTCCTTGGCGCTGAGCGGTATAGCACCCAGAGTATTGGTTTTGCGCCAACTTCCTCGGCTATGGCGATAGCAATTAGAGATACCAGTCTTTCAGCTTACTCAAGTCGTGTTGACTTCTATGATGATGGCGCTGCCATTGCAAATGAGAATTGGGCGCTGATTTATACGTTTGGCGATGTAGACGGAAACATCCTGCTTTACCCTGTTCAAGCTGGAGTCTTGCTCGCCGACATAGCATTTACTGTTCAAAGCTTTGATGATGATACTCCTGCCAACCGCTGGGCGAATGGTACTCATTTCATGATTGGAGATACCGGTGATGGTGATAATGGTGATGGCACCAACAGTGGTGAAGGCATGGCGATAGGCCTGGTTGGCTCAGATCTTTTGTTTGGCGCGGAAAAGCTGTCTGTGGCAATGAGACCAGAAGGACTACTGCTACAATCTAATAATGTTAGATTTGGCCTTAGAGGTCTGTTTGGTGGTGGCTCTATTCCGTCAATGGATGATTTGCAGGCGATGTTCCTGATGGACATGAATCTTGAGTCTGATGATTTTCGGTTTCGACTTGAGCCATCCCCCAATTCAGAGACATTTCTGGGCTTCTCTGGCTACCTAAGTTTGACCAACCTCCCATCTTCCAGCTCGCTATCAACGGCGATATCAGATAATAGCGTTAACGACGACGGTTCTTATATTTCACTATCTGAGCCCTCATACAATAAGTTGGATGTCGATATACGGTTTGCGTCTATTTCAGGCGATATCGAGATTTATGATGGTCGAGTTAACCTTGAGCCGAATTCCGGCAAGCCCACTCTTGCTTTGTCCTCAAAACTGCGTGTGGGCAATCAAGTGGCTGGAGCAGGTTTGAGTGATGATGAGTTGATTATCCAGCGAGTTGAGTTTGGCGGTAATTCGTTGGGCTCGATTGTAATACCTGGGGCAAACATCGCAGCTTCGTTAACATTAAAGCAGCAACAGTAAAGTTGATGGGTGGATTTTAGGTCGGGTTCCCCATTTTCGGGAGGAGAGGGGAGGCAGTCTGGGACACGCATAGATTAGGCGTTTTCCTACACTAAGCTGGGTTCTTGTCTGATATTTATGCTGCCCATAAGGTCAGTGTCTTGGGGCATGGAAACGTAAGGAGGCTTCCCATGACCCGAGCTCGTTATACTCAAGTATCTTTGGATTCTACGCCGTATTATCACTGTATTTGTCGCTGCGTGCGGCGAGCCTTTCTCTGTGGCAAGGACCATTATTCTGGCCAGGATTACGAGCATCGCCGACAGTGGGAGGTGGATCGTTTAGCTGTGCTGGCTGACATCTTTGCGATTGATCTCTGTGCTTACGCGGTGATGTCGAATCATTACCATCTTGTTGTCCGAATCAACCAGCAAAAGTGAAAGCCTGGTCTGATGAGGAAGTTGTGGACCGGTGGATGCGGCTATTCAGCGGCTCTTTGATTATCTAACGCTGGTTGCAAGGGGGAACGCAAGAGGGCGAGCCCCTGAAGGCCCACGAGATTATTGCCACATGGCGTGACCGGTTGTTAGACCTTGGCTGGTTTATGAAATGTCTGAACGAGTATTTGGCCCGCAAAGCTAACGAAGAAGATTGTTGTAAAGGTCGCTTCTGGGAAAGCCGGTATAAATGTCAGGCATTGTTGAATGGCGTGAAGTCCGGGACACGCATAAATTGAGGCATTTCCTACAGCAGTTTGGGCACTTTGCTGATAGCTGCGCTTTCCGTAACCTCAGCATCAACAAACAACGGGGCACCCAAGCATTGGCAAATATCCTGCACCATTGATCGGCCTTGGCTGATGGGAGGCTGGTCGTAAGGACAGTGTGTTGAGGTCATGGATAAGCAAGGAGGCATCCATGACTCGAGCCCGTTACCAGCAAGTATCCCTATCTGAGACACCGTTTTATCACTGCATCTGCCGCTGCGTGCGCAGGGCCTTTCTGTGTGGTCGTAGGACTATCGGCCCAATCTGTGACACCCAGAATCTTCCTCGTTTGGCCCTGTAGGAGGCTGCTTGCAGGCGAACCGTCTTTTGAGGGTTGTGGTTCGGCCCATTCGCTTGCAAGCAAGCTCCTACAAAATTTAGGCCCTGCCAAGAGAGGTTCGCCGTTTTATTACGTGGTCCGCGACCGACTTATTTGATAACCCCCAGGCGCAACCCGAAAGGCCCCAGCAGTTTTTCTGCCGTGCCTAGTGTTGGGTTACCTTGGCCGTTTTCTATGCTGTGAATCACTCGTACGGAAACGCCGGTAAGCCGGCTCATTTCATCCAGGGTCAACCGTAGTTCCTTTCTTAACAGAGCGATGATTTGGGGCAGTGGTTGCCCGGGTTGGTCAGCGATTGCCTGGTAAACCGCTTCTCGGTGCGCCAGTTGTTCATGAGGGGTGAGTTGGGTGTAGCGCTTGTCCATGGCTAGATTGCCTCCAGTGACTTCACTGTCATTTCCACCAGCCTTTCGGCTCGCTCGACCATCGGGGAGGGGATGTTCAGTTCGCGCATCTTATTCCCCAAAGTGCACAAGGGTGAGGCTAGCGGTTTCAAACCTGCTACCAGGCTTTCCGGGGGCAGTCCGCTGGCTGTTGCTGCCTGCGTAATGGCGCTGCTCCAGTCTGGCTGGCCGTTATCATCCTGTGCCCAGCGTATGGCGCGAGCGATGCCGTCTGGGTGGAGATACATCGGAGCAAAATCGAACAAGGGGGTCAGCGTGATTTGGCCGCTGCTTGTACGGTTGATGGCGGTATTACGGCTGTGATTATCCTTGTTGCCAAGAATGACATTGGCTATATCGCGTTTCAGGTATTCGCTGATCTCCTGCTCGGGGTCGCTACAGGCGCCAGCAATTGCTGTGCAGGCCTCATTGTGTGTCATGCGTATGCCAAACCCTGCTTTCTGGCACAGAGAGGCGAGACTTTCCTGGGCGATGCGTGTGACCTTGCCTTTCTCGCATTGGCGGTCAAAGCGGGGTATGAAAAGGGCGCCGTTGTGGTTTTCCAATTCACCGTGAACACGCAGCCCCAGGTGCCTGGCAAGGATCATGTATTTCGCTTCGCATTCCAGAATCAACTTGAGGTCGGGTTGATGGCTACGCTGAAATTTCACTAACCAGTGTTTGCGTGCTCTGTGATCGGGAAGGGTGTGATCCAGATAGAGCAAACCATCCTCGGCTTCTGTGAGCAGAATTTTGGGCCATTCCCCTTGTACACCAGAGGAGCCCGCTACAAAAAGGCCATGGCTGGCCAGGTATTCCACCAAGTCTTCATGCCGGTTGGCAATGTCGCTGTAATGAAAGCCGGTAACGGGTCTGTGCGCGTGTTGGTTACGCTCGGCTGCTTCTTTGATGCGAAGGTTGCCGATAGGGTTACCTGCACCGGCCAGCAGCAACGCCCAGTCCGCCGAATAGGTTGCTGTTTCTGGCAGGCTCAGTTGTCTTAACAACTCCTGACGGCCAAACCCTTGAGGAAGCAAGTCCAGCAGAAAAGGGGGCCAACTGTCCTCCTGGAGCAACGTCATGCTCACCGGCCATTGGTAGGTGCAGGCATGGGCATCTCTCATGCCTTGATAGTTCAGAACATGATCCAGGGTGTAGCCGGCTCTGGTTGAGGCTTTCCAGCCTTGCCGTTCATCGCTGGTGAGCGTGATGCTGGCGGCATCATGCCAAACGTTATCAGCGAAGACTTGGATTGTGCATTTATTGCTCATTTATGCACTATATGGAAAAAGTAAGGGTTTTTAAATGTCCTTTATTGCTTTAAAGGTAAAAAGTGCGATTGGGGAAGGGCAGTCAAGTAACACTGAATCGTGGACACCCCAAACTTCCCTCAAGCGGTATGACGATATGCTGTTGGTTCGTTAAGGTGTGAGGCCCCACGTCGTCTCAAGGAATTTTCCTTAGTCTGGTAACCAATCTTCGTGTTTGTGCCGAACCCTAATAATAAATACATCACCGCTGTCTTCTGCTCGGTATATGGCGATGTGGCTACCGATAGGGTGAATGCGCACGGAGGGTTTGATTTCGTGCCTTTCAGGCGCGGCGAAAGGGTTGTCAGCCAGGAACTGAAAGCACAGCTTAAGCCGATTGTGGTATTGCTCGGCCTGTGACTCGCCGAAGAGTTCGGCGCCAACAAGGAATATCTGGATGATATCTTCTTCCGCCTTGTAGCTGAGTCGATAGTTCATTTTCGCTTTTGGCGAGTGCGTTCGAGTGCCTGGTCTTTCAGGTCAGACATGCTGTACGACCCTGCGCCACTTTCGATTCCTTCCGTCACCAGTGCCTGTAATCGGGCTATTTGGGTGTTTTTTTCCTGATCTCGGCGAATGAGGTCGCGAATATAATCGCTGGCATTGCTGTATCGCCCTGTGGCGGATTGTTGCTCGACCCATTTTTTCATGGCTTCGGGGAGGGATACATTCATTGTCGACATGGCGGGGCCTGCATACTGGTCTCGAAGCATTGATAATGGCAAGCTTTGCCATATTTTGTCAATTTGACTTGCGCATGGCTATGTCGCGAAAGCAGTGCCCCTTCTGTAGGAGATTGCTTGCAACCGAACAGGGTTTGGGTTGCTCAGGGCGCCAATGGGAAGGGGCATGGCGAGCAGTTGTTCGAATGCTTGGAACCATGGTTCGGTGCTATCTCATGAACCGGGGACACCCTTAACCTCCTGCGGAGCGTAATGCCGGGTTACTCGCTGCGCTCAACCCCTCCGGGCCAGGCTTCGGCGGCTCTCTACAGGGGGGCTTGTTACTGCAGCCGCCGCTTCAGCCCCTTCATCGCCAACACCCGCGTACTGATCTCTTCAATCGACAATTCTGTCGCATCCAGATACGGAATATTGTGCTTGTTGTACATGGCTTCCAGGGCCCGTAATTCCATGTCGCATTGGCGCGGAGAGGCGTATTTGCTGCCGGCTTTGCGTTCGCTGCGGATGGCGCTGAGGCGATCGGCGTCGATGGTGAGGCCGAACAGTTTGTGCTTGTGCTCGACCAGCACTTTTGGCAGGCGCAGGTCATCGAAGTCGTCTTCGGTGAGCGGGTAGTTCGCGGTAAATAACCCGAACTGCAGTGCCAGATAGAGGCAGGTGGGAGTTTTGCCGGAGCGGGAGACGCCAATCAGGATGATGTCGGCCTGATCGTAGTGGCGAGTCCGGGCGCCGTCATCGTTATCCAGGGCGAAATGCACCGCGTTGATGCGGATACGGTAGGACTCTGCGTCACGGATGGCGTGGCTCTGGTTGATCTTGTGGTTGGAGCGCACACCCAGTTCATCTTCGAGGGGCCGCAGGAAGGCGCCGAACAGGTCGAGAATCAGGGCATCGCAGCCATGCAAGATGGTGCGGTGATCGATATTCACCAGGGTGGAGAACACGACGGGCTTGGCGCCGTCTTCCTTCGCGGCTTTGTTGATACGGGCCACTGCTTCCCGGGTTTGCTCATCGGACTGGACAAAGGGCAGGGTGACCTGAATAAATTCGATACCCCCGAACTGGCTGAGCATGCTGTGGCCCAGGGTTTCTGCGGTAATGCCGGTGCCGTCGGATAGGTAGAACGCGGTTCGTTTCATTGGGGCTGCCGTTTCCTTTGCGGTAGGAGCGGCGCTTAAGCCGCGAATGGTCTTGGCAGGGTATGCCTCAAGCCATCCGCAGCTCAAATGCCGCTTCTACGGGGTTAAGCCTTTGTTTTGAATGGCCCAGTCTAGACCCTGTATTGTTGTGCGACCAGTGCTATCTATGTGCATTGGGTGACTCGAAAAGCCTGCATTGTCTAGATAAGACGCAAGTTCTACACTGCAGGCAACCATTCTGCGCAAACCCAAATACCCCTGCTATTTCAATGGGATAGTGTTCCTTGGCCGTGTGCCTTGAGGGTTTAGGCCAAGTATTGACCAAAGTCGTGTCTAAATACCGGCCAAATCTGAAAGAGGGGCAGGCAAACTGTTTCGGTTTTGAGTAGAATGTCGGCTCGATTTGATCCGGCACCTTGTGCGGCGCTGTCGTGACAGCGTTATTAGCACAATTTGGCACAAGGTGTGCCGACCTGCTTTGGCCAAAAAACCAACCGGTAATACGTAAAAGGAGACGACCTTGGCGGAATATGTAGTCTGGTTTCAGGACCTGGGAAAAGATGACGTTGAGCATGTAGGTGGCAAGAACGCATCCCTGGGCGAAATGATCAGCAATCTGTCTGCGGCGGGTGTCTCCGTTCCGGGCGGGTTTGCCACTACCGCTGAAGCCTTCCGTGAGTTCCTTGAGCACAACAACCTGACTCAGAAAATCAACGAAGCGCTGTCGGCGCTGGACGTTGAAGATGTGGTCGCGCTGGCGAAAACCGGCGAAGAGATCCGCCAGTGGGTTGTTGATGCACCTTTCCAGCCTGCGCTGGACAAGGCCATTCGTGATGCCTACGCCGAAATTGGCGAGGGTAACGCAGACTTGCCGGTTGCGGTGCGCTCTTCTGCGACGGCAGAAGATCTGCCCGACGCGTCGTTTGCGGGCCAGCAGGAAACCTTCCTGAATATTCGTGGCGTGGACAGCGTCATGATTGCGGTGAAAGAGGTGTTTGCCTCCCTGTTTAACGACCGTGCCATCAGCTACCGCGTCCACCAGGGTTTTGACCACAAACTGGTGGCGCTCTCTGCCGGTGTGCAGCGCATGGTGCGCTCCGAAACCGGTGCCGCGGGCGTTATGTTCTCCATGGATACCGAATCTGGCTTTAAGGATGTGGTCTTCATTACCGCGTCTTACGGCCTGGGTGAAATGGTCGTTCAGGGTGCGGTTAACCCTGATGAGTTTTACGTTCACAAGAAAACCTTGCTGAACAAGAAGCCAGCTGTGCTGCGCCGTAATCTGGGCAGCAAGATGCAGAAGATGATCTACGGTGCCGAAGGCAGCGCGGGCAAGTCCGTTGAAATCGTGGATGTGGATAAAGAAGAACGTATTCGCTTCTGCCTGACTGACGAACATATCGAGAACCTGTCGCGCCAGGCGATTGAAATCGAGAAACATTACGGCATGCCCATGGATATCGAGTGGGCGCTGGATGGCGATGACGGCAAGCTGTACATCGTTCAGGCTCGCCCTGAAACCGTGAAGAGCCGCTCTGACGTGAACGTGATGGAGCGCTACCTGCTTAAGCAGACAGGCAAGGTACTGGTTGAAGGTCGTTCCATTGGCCAGCGCATCGGTGCGGGCAAAGTACGTGTGGTAACCAGCATCAAGGAAATGGACAAGGTCCAGCCTGGCGATGTACTGGTAACCGACATGACCGACCCGGACTGGGAACCGGTGATGAAGCGTGCCGCCGCCATTATCACCAACCGTGGCGGGCGCACCTGCCACGCGGCGATCATTGCCCGTGAGCTGGGCGTGCCGGCTATCGTGGGTTGTGGCGACGCCACTGATATTCTTAAAGATGGCCAGGAAGTCACGGCTTCCTGTGCAGAAGGCGATACCGGCAAGATCTACGAAGGTCAGCTGGAGTTTGATATTCAGCGTAACTCCATCCAGTCCATGCCCAAGCTGCCGTTCAAGATCATGATGAACGTGGGCAACCCGGATCGGGCCTTTGATTTCGCCGGCCTGCCGAACCAGGGCGTGGGCTTGGCCCGCCTGGAATTTATCATCAACCGTATGATCGGCGTGCACCCCAAGGCGCTGCTGAACTACGATTCCATGCCCAAAGACGTGAAGCAGAACGTGGACAAGCGGACTGCCGGTTATGGCGATCCAGTCGATTTCTACGTGGAGAAGCTGGTCGAGGGCGTTTCTACCCTGGCGGCCGCGTTCCACCCGGAGAAGGTCATCGTGCGTCTGTCGGACTTTAAGTCCAACGAATACGCCAACCTGATCGGCGGCAAGCTCTACGAGCCCGAGGAAGAGAACCCGATGCTGGGCTTCCGCGGTGCCAGCCGTTACATCAGCGAAAATTTCCGCGACTGTTTCGAGCTCGAATGCCGTGCCATGAAGAAAGTCCGTGATGAAATGGGCTTTACCAACGTTGAACTGATGGTGCCGTTTGTTCGTACCGTGGGTGAAGCGGAGCAGGTTATTGACCTGCTTGGCAAAAACGGCCTCAAGCGTGGCGAGAACGGTTTGCGTGTCATCATGATGTGTGAGCTGCCGACCAATGCCTTGCTGGCCGATGACTTCCTGCAGCACTTTGATGGGTTCTCTATTGGTTCCAACGACCTGACTCAGCTGACGCTGGGCCTGGATCGGGATTCCGGTATCGTGAGCCACCTGTTTGATGAGCGTGATCCGGCGGTGAAAAAACTGCTGAAGATGGCCATCGACGCCTGTAATGCCAAAGGCAAGTACATCGGGATTTGCGGGCAAGGCCCCTCGGATCATCCTGACTTGGCCAAGTGGCTAATGGAGCAGGGCATCTCGTCCGTTTCCCTTAACCCGGATTCGGTTTTGGATACTTGGTTCTATCTGGCGGAGAAGCACGGCAACTAATGCCTGCTTGACCGACCGGCTGCTTCGCAGCACAGTAAAAAGCCCGCTTCTGCGGGCTTTTTACGTTAGAGAAACCTGTGAGGTGACATGTTTCACCGATTAATTCGCATCATGGATCTTTACGACGGCCTGCGACTGCCAGTGACGGTAGGGCGTAAGGAGTTGTTGCTGATTCATGAAGAGGGACGCACCTGGCTGATGCAGCGGCGCTGCCCCCACGCGGACTTTCCTCTCGACCGCTGCACGGTGATGAATGATCAGCTGCGTTGCCCAGGTCACGGGCTGACATTCTCGCTGCGTAATGGCAAATGCCAGACATCTAGCTATCAGCTCGAGCACTTCCGGATTGATTACGATGGCCAGTGGCTGGGGGTGGAGATTTGATTGAACGTTTGGCTTGTTGTCTGATTACGCCTTTCAGGCTAATCAGACCTGCGGGGGCTTTAATAGGTGAAGGGCGTAACTCGACATGGACCCGGTGAGACGCTCTTACCTGGACGCAAACACTGTTTCTTCGTCACCAAGCTCGGCCACAAACTGATGCGCATAACTCTGGCGCAGCTGCTTTACTTTCTTTACGTAAGCCTGGGTTTCCTTGAAAGGTGGAATACCACCATAGCGTCGCACATTGCCTTCGCCAGCATTATAGGCGGCGAGAATGTGGTCGAGATCAGAAAACTTGTCTTTCAAGTACGCAATGAACTGGGTGCCCCCGGTAATGTTCGCGCGGGGATCAAAGGGATTGCTGACTTTCAGGTAGGCGGCGGTTTCTGGCATTAGCTGCATAAGCCCCTGGGCGCCCACCCGGGAAATGGCATTACGGTTGAACAGCGACTCGGCATGGATGACGGCCTTAACCAGAGCTGGGTCAACACGGAAGCGGGTAGCAGCCTGGGTGATCAGGGTGTCGTACTGGTCACGCTGGGCATTGGAAAGTGCGCGGGGGGTGTAGCTCCAACCTTTACGAACGGATAGCAGGGTGTATTGCTGGCCGACCTGTTCCTGGGCTTGATCAGTGAACAGAATGGTGCCGTCCGCAGAGCGGTATTTGTAGATATTGTCAGCCTGTGCGCCGTTGCTGGCCACCAGCATGCAGCCAGCCGCAAAGACCCCCGTCAGCCAGGATTTCGTCAATAAAACCCGCATGGAACCCCGTACCCCTTTTCTGATGCCTCAAGGTGCTTGTTGGGCACCGCGAACACCGTTAGTTTGTTGTTCTTCCGTCGTTCTGGCTTATCGCCAAGCGCTACCCCCATGATAACGCCATTCTTTTTTCTTTCTGGCCAGCACCAGACGAATTGACCACACTGGCCGCTAAGCGTAACAAAATCGACGGACAGACATCATACTATTGCGCCGGGGGTGGCCCAAGTGCACTGGCGCACATTTCCGCCTTGAGCTACCCAGCGGCGAATTTAGCGAGCGAGGAGAGCGAATGTTTCCCGAGTACCTGGAACCCTGGCTGAACAACACCATTGCCTGGCTGGAGCTGGGTTTTCTGCTGTTGGTATTGCTGTTGACCTTGGTGGCTGTGGGGTTATGGCTACAGGATCGTTTTTTTCAAAAAGGCCATGCTATTCGTCGTAATTACCCGCTAATCGGACGTTTTCGTTACTTTTTCGAAACTCTTGGCGAGTTTTTCCGCCAATATTTCTTCGCCATGGACCGTGAAGAGTTGCCCTTTAATCGAGCGCAGCGCGCCTGGGTTTACCGGGCAGCCAAGGATCTGAGCAACACCATGGCATTCGGTTCTACCAAGCAAGTTGGTGCTGGGCGGGTGATTTTCATGAATTGTCCCTACCCGACGCTGGAGAAAAACGCGGCGAAAACCCTGCCTCTGATGATCGGTCCTCATTGCGAGCAGCCCTATGTGGCGCACAGCTTCTTCAATGTGTCCGGCATGAGTTTTGGTGCTTTGTCCCGCCCGGCGGTACAGGCTTTGTCTCACGGTGCAGCCATCGCCAATTGCTGGATGAACACCGGGGAAGGGGGATTGTCCCCTTATCATCTGGAGGGCGGCTGCGATGTGGTCTTTCAAGTGGGCACGGCCCGTTACGGCGTGCGCGATGCGCAGGGTAACCTGAATGATGAGCGCCTGGCGGCAATTGCGGCTAGGCCGCAAGTAAAAATGATCGAGATCAAACTTAGCCAGGGCGCCAAGCCCGGAAAGGGCGGTATTCTCCCCGCAGCCAAGGTGACTCAGGAAATTGCGGCCATTCGTGGCATCCCGGCAGGCCAGGCATCCATTAGCCCCAACGGCCAGCCGGACGTGAATAACGCGGATGACTTGCTGGACCTGATCGCCCATGTGCGCGAGGTCAGTGGCAAGCCCACTGGCATCAAATGTGTGCTTGGTGCCTGGGCCTGGGTGGAGGATCTCTTCCTCGCCATTCATGCCCGCGGGCCGGAGTCGGCACCGGACTTTATCACCATCGATAGCGGTGACGGCGGCACCGGCGCGGCCCCCATGTCGCTGATGGATGATGTGGGTTTGTATCTGGCGGAATCTTTGCCGTTACTGGTTGATCTACGCGATGGCTACGGCCTTACGGATCGTATTCGTATTATCGCGTCGGGCAAGCTGATCACACCCAGCATGGTGGCCTGGGCGATAGCGGTGGGGGCGGATTTCTGCGTGTCTGCACGGGGCTATATGTTCGCCTTAGGCTGTATTCAGGCGCTGCAGTGCAACCGAAATACCTGCCCGACCGGTGTCACTACACATAATCCACGATTACAGCGGGGGCTGGTGCCGGCGGAAAAATCCCAACGTGTGGCGCACTTTCATAACAACCTGGTCAAGGAAGTGGAGACCATCGCCCATTCCTGCGGTGTCACCGAGCCTCGCCAGTTACGCCGCTACCATGCCCGCATGCTCAGCAGTAACGGCGAGTCCATCCCGCTGGACCGGCTGTGGCCTCAGGTTGAGGCGGGCGCTTATCTGCGTGATGGGCGACCCAGTGAGAAACAGCCTTTTGTCCGCTGGCAGGGCATTGGAACCGGGCCGTAATCGTCGGCGTCTATGACTTATATCGAATGGCTGCGTTTGTGTTGATGCTTGCAGCCTTCACAATGAACAAAATACAGAGGAGCGTTAAGTGACCACGAAATTTGATCTTGTCGTAATTGGTGCCGGCTCTGGTGGCGTACGCGCGGCACGCATGGCTGCATCCCATGGTGCCAACGTTGCCATTATCGAAGAGCGTTTTTTTGGTGGCACTTGTGTGAACGTAGGCTGCGTGCCCAAGAAGCTATTTTCGTACGGCAGCCACTTTCCCCAGGAGTTTGCGCTGGCAGAAGATTATGGCTACACCGTAAAAGGCTGGGAGTTCGACTGGGCCACACTGCGAGATAACAAGAGCCGGGAAATCAGCCGGCTTAACGGCATTTATCAGCGAATTCTGAATCAGGCCGGAGTGACTATTTTTGAAGGCCACGGACAGGTGCTAGGTGGCGGCAAAGTTTCCGTGGGCGACACGGTGCTGACGGCCCGCCATATTCTGGTGGCGGTGGGCGGCAAACCCTTTGTGCCGGACTTGCCTGGCCGTGAGCATGTGCGCATTTCCGACGACCTGTTCTATCTGGACACGCTTCCGAAACGGGTTGCCGTGGTCGGGGGTGGCTATATCGCCACGGAGTTTGCTGGCATTTTGCATGGCCTGGGTTGTGAGGTAACGCAGATTTACCGTCGCGATTTGTTTCTGCGTGGCTTCGACCAGGACATTCGCCAGTTTATCGCCGACCAGATGACCGAGCAGGGGGTTACGCTGAAATTCAATGCGGATGTTGCCCGTATTGACGTGGTTAACGGTGAAAAGCAGGTTACCTATCAGAGCGGTGAAAAGGCGGCATTCGACGACGTCTTCTATGCCACCGGGCGCATTCCCAAGCTAGACGATTTGTTTGCCGAAGGGGCCGCGCCGGCCATGGCAGTGGGCGGTGCCATCAAGGTAGATGACGGCTTTGCTACCAGCATTGATGGGCTCTACGCACTGGGTGATGTGATTGACCGCGTGCAGCTGACGCCGGTGGCATTGGCCGAGGGTATGTGGTTGGCGGCGCAACTTTATGGCGAGCAGAAACCTGAAGCTGCCATGGATTACGATAATATTGCTACCGCCGTATTCAGCCACCCTAATATCGGTACTGTAGGTCTGAGCGAAGAGCAGGCATTGGCTCGTGTGCCGGCGATCCGGGTGTATAAAAGTGCGTTCCGGCCCATGCGTTATACCCTGGGAGACAAGCAGGAGCGGTCACTGATCAAGCTGATCGTGGACGACGCCACCGACAAGGTGCTTGGCCTGCATATGGCGGGGGAAGACTCGGCAGAAATCACCCAGGGGTTTGCGGTGGCGATCAAGATGGGCGCCACCAAAGCCGACTTTGATGCCACCGTGGGGATTCACCCGACCGCGGCGGAAGAGCTGGTCACAATGCGTCAGGGGGTATTGATCACGGCTTGATGGCAATGAGTATCGAGTTAGGAGAAGTGAGTTTCGAAAAACAAAACCGGTAGTTTCAGCGTGATTGTTTTTGGCTTTTCGCAACTCACTGATCGCTTCTCATCAGAGTTTTTCCAGTTTCACCGGCAAACCGTCGGCAGGTACCGGCAGGCTGCTGTTGTCCACCGGCATTACGTAATCAGCCGGCACTGACCAGCGATAATTGAGCAATACCTGGTGCAGAATGGCTTTCACTTGCAGGTCGGCAAAGTGCAGCCCGATGCACTTGTGAGCGCCGCCACCAAAAGGCACCCAGGCATAAGGGTGCACCTTGTCTTCGCGCCGTTCGGGGCTAAACCGTTCCGGGTCGAAACGCTCTGGCTCTGGCCAGTACTCACCCATGTAGTGAGTGAAGTAGGGGACCACGTTGATAAAGCTGCCGGCGGGAATAAAGAAACCCTCGTATTCCACATCCTTGACGGTTTTGCGGGGCAGTGATGGCACCGGAGAGCACAGCCGCAGAGCTTCCTTCATGGCCATGCTGATACCTTCCAGCTTGGGCAGATCGTCATATTCCAGATCGCGCTTTTTCAACGCGCGGCTTTCTTCGCGCAACCGTTCCTGCCACTCGGGGTTTTTGGCGAGATAATAGAAAAGCGTGGAGAGCGTAATAGTCGTGGTGTCATGGGCGGCCATCATCAGGAAAATCATATGGTTGACCACGTCATCGTCACTGAACCGGTCGCCGTCTTCGGTGCTGGCATGGCACAACGCGCTGAACAGGTCCGATTCCTGACTGGCACGTTTGGCGGGTAATTCCTTGCGGAAAAACGCTTCCAAAACCCGGCGTCCCTTGAGCCCCTTGGACCAGCGCAACCCTGGCACATTGGTGCGCACGATGGCCGTGCCGGCGCGAACTGTATCCACAAAGGCCTGATTAATGGCGTCAGCCTCCGGCCCCAACTCATAGCCCATGAACACATCGGTGGCCAGATCCAGGGTCAGCTGCTTAATCTCGGTGAGAACCTTGAATTGATCGATGCTATCCCAGTCGGCGATGCCGCTGGCGATGTGTGGCCCCATGCGGTCGAGATAGCCTTTTAGCACGTTCTTGTTGAAGGCCTGCTGCATGATCTTGCGATGCCAGCGATGCTCCTCAAAATCCAGCAGCATGATGCCACGGTGAAAAAACCGGCCAATAAAGTAATCCCAGCCCTCATGGTTGGAAAAAAGATCACCACGATTGAGCATCACAAATTGGTTGGCGTCGGGGCCAAGCATCTGAATCATGCGTAAACCAAACACGCTGCTCCAGGATACCGGGCCATAGGTGTTGTAGCGCTTGCGCATTAATCCGATCGGATCACGCATAAAACCCAGTGTATGGCCGATAAGGGGCAACCCCGCATCACCGGGGATGGCCTTGAGCGTACTTGTCCGTGGCGGCACGCAAAATGGCTGAGACATATAAGACACCTGAAAATAGCCGTGAACGACGCAAGCAAGTGATGCATCGAGGCGAAACAACGTGTTTACTTTTAGCTGGCTTGGTAAATCTCAGCAAGGGAAAGTAAATAGATTTCACGCCCACGTTTAATCTGGGTGTTTTTTAATCGAACCGTAACCTGCGTCTGGTTCACCATGGTTTGCCGATTTCGCTCAGCGGTTATTCACCAGGTTATCCACAGATTCTGTGGACAGTCTTAATGGCAGATCGCCGCTGTCACTTTGGCACTGTGAGTGGCATTGCAGGCTGTGTATGATTCGGCAACGCCAATACTTGCTGTTTAAGGAGAACAAGGAATGCGTAGAGTGGTGTTCAATCAGAAAGGGGGCGTAGGTAAATCCAGTATCACAGTCAATCTGGCTGCCATCAGCGCGTCGGAAGGCAAGCGCACCCTGGTTGTCGATCTGGATCCACAATGTAACGCCAGCCAGTATTTGCTGGGCATGCCGGCGTACAGCAACGGCCAGGGCCCCAAACCCAATATCGGCACTTTCTTTGCGCAAACCCTGTCGTTTCGCCTGAAGGAAAAAGCCCCCCGTGACTATGTGCATGCCACGCCGTTCAAGAACCTGTTTGTATTGCCGTCCGATGGTGAGCTGGGGGAAATCGAACACATGCTCGAGTCCAAGCACAAGATCTACAAGTTGCGCGGGCTGCTGAAATCCCTGGCGAAAGACTTCGACGAAATCTTTGTGGACACACCGCCGGCGTATAACTTCTACACCTTGTCATCGCTGATTGCCGCAGACCGGGTGCTGATCCCGTTTGACTGCGATGCGTTTTCCCGCAAGGCGCTGTACACGCTGTTGGAAAATATTCAGGAGGCTCGGGAAGACCACAATGATGACCTGCAGGTGGAAGGCATTGTCGTCAATCAATATCAGCCACGGGCGCGTTTACCGCAGGAGCTGGTGGCGTCACTGGAAGAAGAGGGCCTGCCGATTCTCGCCAACAAGCTCTCCAGCAGCGTAGTGATGCGTGAGTCCCATGAAAAAGCCACACCACTGGTGAATATGCAGCCACGGCACAAGCTCACTGATGAGTACCGTGAGCTGTTTCGGGAAATCAGTGCCCGTTAATCCATTTCGGGTTGAGGCCCGACGCCGAGCTGGGCGAATTCTTCGTTCTACGACGGCCACCCGCTGGCTGATTCAGGCGGTGTTTAATCGCTCTGATCGATTCAAGGCTCGGCTAGGGGACACCTTTGCGGACCTGATGTTGTTGACCTCGTTGCTGCGGGATTGGGTAACCGGTCGATACAGAACGGTTCCCTGGGGCACCTTGCTGACGATCACCGGTGCGCTGGTTTATTTCCTGATGCCGCTGGATGCCATCCCCGACCCGATTGTGGCCCTGGGATTTGTGGATGACATCGCGGTAATATCGCGCACACTGAAGCTAACCCGCAACGATCTGGAGCGCTACCAGCAGTGGCGTACTGAGCAGGGAAGTGGCCGGGGGGGAAAGCCATGAATGAGATCTACGAGAGCGCATCGCTCAAGCCCGGGTATCAGGGGAAGGGCACCATCGTTTACGAGCCGCTCTCTGTGCTAAGCCTGTGGCAGCGGCTTGGCCGCCTGCGGTTTGCCTGCTACCAGTTTGGTGCTGCGCTGCTGGCGACGTTGGTGATTACCCTGTTTCTGCTGTTGTCCGTTGAACTGCTGCCGCAGTGGGTGGGGTGGGGTGTCGCCGCAATGACGTCGGTGGCGCTGCTGGTCTATCAAATCGGACTTCTCGTCCGCCGTTTGCACGATATGGGAAAAAGTGGCTGGTGGGTCATCCTGGCGTTTGTGCCGTTGGTCAATTTGCCATTTCAGCTGTATCTGTATCTTGGCGATGGCAGCAGCATGATGAACCGCTTCGGAACACCGAATCCGCCGGTTAGCAGCCTAGTGATGATGGTGGGCGGTTTGTGCTGGTTTATCAATGTGTTAGTGCTTGTGGCGATATTGGTTATCGGCGCGATGGGCTGGCTTTTACCTGAGCTGCTGGTCCCTTACCTTAACCACCTGCCGCAGGGGTGGACTGAGTCAATGCAGCAGGGGCTCAACACCTTATGAACTATTAGTCGCAGGCTCCTATTTTTGCTACCTTTTATGCTATTGTCTTGTGACTCAGGTCCGGGGATGAGCTGACCTGTCGCGATATATAGAGCAAGAATAAGTCAGCAACAACAACAATAGTGATAATAGGGAGTAGCTATGAGAAAGCGTCTTCTGGGGTGCCTCATTGCGATGGTATTGCTGCCAATGCAGGGGGTTGCATCAATCAGCAATGCGGAACTCGAAAATTTTGAATCGGCGCTGTGGAAAGTCCGCGCCGATTTCCACATGTTGACCGTCATGGCGGGCAGCAAAACCTATATTTCCAATCTTGATGACGCTATCGCCCAGGCGCAGTCCGTAATGACGGATTTACGCAATGATGCCGAGGGGAGTGAAGAGCGCGCGCTGGTTGATGACCTACACAAGAATTGGGACATTCTAAAAGGGTCAGCCCAAAGCAACACCATGGCGGAGCAGGGTTTCACCAATGCCTACACGATTCAGGATGTGAATGAGATGCCGACAGCAATGTCGCTGCTCATAGGCTCATTCTCTGGTGCCACTGAAGGACAGTATGATGACATCCGTGAACTTTCGGCTTACCTTCAGCGCATGACTTCCGAGTACCTGAATATCGCTGCAGATCCGGCGGGTGGCATGGCTTCTGGCTCGGATCAAAGCCGTATTGAATTCAAGGATGCAGTGCCTGAATTTGAGAGGTTGTTGGCAGCGGCAAAAAAGAACCACGCTGATGATGAAGCCATTAGCCGCGCGCTTAGCCAGGTGGGGGTCAAGTGGATGTTTATTCGCGAGTCCATGGTCAAGTTTTATGAAAACGCGGTGCCCTACCTGATTTATCGCTATACCAACCAGATGGTAGACACCATGAGCCAGGCGATCAGCCTGGCCTCCACGGATGTGGAAAAGCCCAGCTTCGGGCCAGTTGAATAAAACGGAGCCAGTGATGGCTCTGTTTTACTGACCCCCGCATTTGTGCGGGGGTTTTTTGATGGTGGCTTGTCTTAAGCCGCTATTGTTTACAATACATAGGGGGAGAATGGGGTGAATAAGGAAATTCGACATGGCCTGGTTGCGGCACTACTTCTGGTGTCAGCAGGGACACAGGCAGCGATGTCAGCCACGGAATTGGCACTGGTTCAGGCAGATGCATGGCGGGTCCGCATGGGGTTTCATCTGCTCTCGATCCGTGGGGACAACCCGGAAGATCGCGTAGCCCTGAAAGCCCTGCTGGCGAACGGTGAGCAGCAACTGGATGCATTGACGGCACAAGCTGCGCCGGGTGAGAAAGAGACCGCTAAGCAATTGGATGCGTCATGGGAAGCACTCAGCGACCGCGCTCTGGATAATCCACTGGCTTCACTGGGCTATGCGGATTACAGCGCCATGAGTGAGATTAATACCACCACACTGGCAGTGGATGCGCTAGTGCGGGAGGCGGATGCGGCGGGCGATGCGACCTACCTGGATATCGCTCGGTTATCCGTGGCGATGCAGCGTCTAGCCAGTGAGTATGCGGCGTTGGCGGCCTTCCCGTCGGCGGGCCTGAAAACCGGCACGGGGCTGCAGTCCATGAATTTTGGCGCGGAAGCCCGGGCCATCGATGAGTCGCTGGTTAGCCTGAAGGGGAAATATGCAGGGGATGCAAAGGCCCGGGAGGTATTGGCGTTTATTGATCAGCGCTGGACCTTCGTGCGCAAGTCTATCCCCGGTATGGATGACCCGAACACGCAGAAAATTCCTTACTTGTTCTATCGCTACGCGACACAAATGGCGGAACGGGTTAGCGAGCTTACCCAGCCCTAACCACGTAGTGCTATCGGGCTGGTGGTGCGATTACTGTGAGCGCGCTACCAGCCAGTCAGCGCTGATACGCCAGGCATGGGAAGGGGCTTTTGAACCGGAAAATACCCCGGCATGGCCGCCCGGCACTTCCTCGAAACGTTTTTCCTTGCTGCCTACTAGGTGCATCACCTCCCGGGCAGCACGCAGGCTGACGATGCCGTCGGTAATGCCGGCAAAGGCGAGTAAATCCTGGTCAATGGAAGAAAAATCCACACTGCGCCCACCGATGCGAATTTTTCCTTTGGCCAGACTGTTGGCCAGAATCATCTTCTCAATCACCTCGCGGACTACTGCACCGGGGTAATCCACCATGTCGTTGAACCACTGGCCCATGGTCATGTACTCGGTCACGTATTCACGGTCACCCAGATTACGTATCAAATCCATGTAGGCCTGTACCACACCGGGTGGGTTTGTCATTTTGAAGCCCAGCGCCAGCAGGTTGGCGGGGATGTGGAACAGCTTGTCACTGAGCGGCTCCAGGCGGACCTGGAACCAGTCATGCGCCTGCATGGCAGGAATGGCGGCCAGCCCCAGTGCCTTCCCGAAAGGGCCGCTTTTATGGAAGTTCACCGGGCTGGCAATGGTGATCAGGCTGCGGACCGGCGCATCACTGTGGCCGCCCAGATACATCAGGCAGAGCAACCCGCCCATGCAGTATCCCATCATGTTGATGACATCGGATTCTGCATGAGCCTTTACCGCTTCAACCGCAGAGGGAAGCCAGCGATTCACGTAGGTATCAAGGTCCAGGCTACGATCCGCGTTGGACGGTTTGCCCCAGTCCACCAAATACACATCGTAGCCGCGGGCCATCAGATAGCGAACCATGGAGCGGTTGGGCATCAAGTCGTAGGTCCAGCAATGAATGCCCAGCGCGGGTACCAGCAGCAGGGGGATGCGGTGTTTGTTGGCGGATACCGGCACGACGTCGTCGTTTAGCGGGATTTCGGCCATGGGGGGCAGGCTGTAATGGCGCACAGCCATGATGCCATCACGATAAATTTCATCCCACGGGGATTTATCCACCTGGATAAAGCGCTGCGGGTGGCGTCTGCGTTCCACAATGTGGCCAACGGCCCGCAGGCTGTTCTTTAATCGTGATGTCGCCATTCAAACGCCTCCTGAATTGGGCGGGGAAGCTTAGCAGAGGATAGGGTCGCTTCTATGGTAAAACAGTAACACTTGCAGATTAGCTGCCAGCCGTTAATCTTGCCCCCGATATCAGCTGGAGACATTGGCCGCCGTGACAGATAAAACGCTTCCGTATACACGCTTGGATATATGCAATCGCTTCTTGGAGTCCGTCCGTCACTCTGTTGTGCTGGGGCTTGAGGTCGTCAGTGCCACCGAAAAAGGCGTTCGTGTCAGAATGCCCTGGCGAGACGATCTGGTCGGCAACCCGGATACCGGGGTTATGCATGGTGGGGCCATCTTCGCGATGATGGATCAGGCTGGCGGCATGGCGATTACTTGCAGCACCTTCCCGACCTTTGAAATTACCCCGACCATTGATTTCCGCGTGGACCATCTGCGCAGCCCCGGAAAAGGGAAGGCAGTGGTATGCGAGGCAACCTGCTACCGGTTAACCACTCACGTGGCCTTTGTCCGCGTGACAACCTGGGAGGAAGGCGGCGACGACGCGCCGATTGCCACCGGGCTGGCAACCTACACACGATTGAAAATTGATAAAGCTGGCACGGTGGTGGGGAAATGAAAGCACTGAAAACGCTGATCGAAGAGTGCCGTAGTGGCAAGGCTGATTATCAGACCCTGATCGACCGGGTACCGTATGCCCGGTTTTTGGGAATTCAGGTGGTTGCCCAAGGCGATGAACTGACCTTTGTGCTGCCCAAGCATGACAATGTGGTGGGTAACCCGACCTTGCCCGCATTACATGGTGGGGCGGTGGCCGGTTTCATGGAGCAAGCGGCGATTATCTTCATCCTGCTACAGATGGGCGAGCCGAAAGTGCCTAAAACCATCGACTTCACCATCGATTATCTGCGCGCGGGCCTGTTCCGCGATACCTTCGCAGAATGCAGCATTACCCGTCTGGGGCGGCGCATTGCCAACGTGCACATCAGTGCTTGGCAGAAAAACCGCCAGGAGCCGATTACCATTGCTCGCGCTCACTTCCTCCTCTCTGATGATGGCAGCACGGACTAACCTTTCGATTCATTGTGTTTAGGCGCCACGGACGGTGCTAATTGTCATATCACGACATTGCTCCTTTCCCGGCATCCGCCTAGCGTTAAGTTATGACTTAGCGCTACCAGGGATGCCTCATGAAAATAACCAAAGTCAGCACACCGCCCACCCAGGTCAGTATCTACGACAACTGGGATGGACCGGGTCACGAAGACATTGAAGACAAATTGAGTGCGCAACACGTGGAAGATGTGGTGGAAATATTCCAGACCCCACTCACCGGCCACTACAACTGGGATTATTCCTCCGCCGATGGCCGCATTCGCAAGCTGTACAAGCTGGGCAAAGAGCTTAACTGGAATGCAGACATGGATGTGGACTGGTCAGAAACCTTTCCCAAATCCGAGGTGCCGCTCGATAAATCGTTCAATCCATTTTATGGCTGGGAAACCTTCGATGCATTAAGCGAGGAAGAAAAGCTGCGCTTTGGCTGGCATAACCTGGCCTGGATGCTGGCACAGTTTGTTCATGGCGAGCAGGGGGCGTTGCTGGTGGCGTCCCAGCTGGCCAGTTGTGCACCCACCTACGACGCCAAACTTTATGCGGCCAGCCAGACCTTCGATGAAGCCCGCCATGTAGAAGTTTTTACCCGCTATTTGCAGGAAAAGATCGGCATTCTCTACCCAGTGAACCCGAACCTGAAGTCTTTGCTGGACAAGATTCTGTCCGATCCCCGCTGGGATCTGAAGTTTATCGGCATGCAGATCATCATCGAAGGGCTGGCACTGGCCGCATTCAATACCTTGAAAATGACTGCCCAGGACCCTCTGTTGAAGCAGATTATCCACCTGGTAATTCGCGATGAAGCGCGGCATGTTACCTTTGGGGTCAATTACTTGGAGGACTTTGTTGAGACACTGTCTGAAGAGGAAAAAGAAGAGCGAGCCCACTTTGCCTTCGAGGCCTGCGTGGTTATGCGGGAGCGGCTAATCAGCACCGAAGTGTTCGAGCACTTTGGCTGGGATGTGGACGCTGCCCGCGAGCAGGTATTGTCGTCGACCATCATGGCGCAGTTTCGCAATCTGCTATTCACCCGCATTATGCCCAACCTGAAACGCATTGGGTTGCTCACCGATTCCGTGCGCCCGCGCTTTGAAGAGCTGGGTATCCTGCAATTCGAAAATCTGGTGGACGACGGCCAGATCGACTGGGCGGAACTGTCCAAGCCGCTCTACGATGAGGCGTCCTGAACCGATTCGATAATCAATGGATCATCCACCGGCCGGGCCAATGCTCGGCCGGTGGCATTATAGGCCTGGTGCATGGCCAGGCGCCCTTGTTCCAGCTTGCCGGGCCCGGAGCGGGCCAGGCCGTCAATGGCGAGGGTGACCAGATTCGGGCGCGCGGGGTGATGCAGAGAGGCACTGTTTCGGCCACGCCAGGGAGAGCGGGATTGTAAATGGTGATAAAGTACGCGCTCGCCGGGATAGGTAGCGGCCAGCCCGTGCCGGTCGGCAATGCCGCCGTCCCAGTAGTAACGGCCACCTATACGGGCAGGATGGAATAGCAGGGGGACAGCGCAGGAGGCGTATACGGCTTCGACCAGATTCCCTTGTCGCAGCACCTGCGTGCGCCGGCTTTTCCCCTGCCAGGCAGACACCGCCAACGGCGTTCGGGTATCTTCCAAGCGCTGTGCGGGCAACAGGTCCGACAGCATTCGACGAAACGCTTGGCCGGATAACAACCCCAGGCCCGGGGACGGATCCCAGAATTGAGCCCGATCCAGGCCGAGCAGCTTATCTTCGATGGCATTAATACTAGCACCAGAAGCCATACTGGCAGCCACTAGGGCGCCGGCGCTGGAGCCACACAAACGTGCGGGTGACAGGCCATGATCAAGCAGGGCGCGCAGCGTGCCGAAATGAGCAAAAAAACCAAAAAAACCGGATGACATGGCGAGCGTAAAAGGCGCCTTAGCTAGCCAATCCGCCAGCAACTCCTGTCGAGATACGCCCCGTTGCGGAGCGTGATCCGCCACACCTTGAACCGGAATGTGTAATGTCACAGCTTGACCCTTCCACCGAAATCGCTGGCAAGACTACCTCGCAGGCCTTCAGTCACACAATGTTGTTGGCGGCAGTAGCGGTCACGGCGCTGGGTCAGACCCTGGTTTTTACTCTTTTACCATCACTGGGGCGCGCCACTGGCATGACCGAGATGCAGGTGGGGCTGATCATCAGTTGTTCATCGCTGGTGTTTGCCCTGGCCAGCCCGGTGTGGGGCACCTTGAGTGAATCGCTGGGCCGCAAGCGGGTTATGGTGATTGGGCTGTCGGGCTATTCGGTGGGAACGTTGTCGTTTGCCGTGGTGTTTGATCTGGGCCTGCGAGGGGCGCTGGTGGGTGTCGGGCTGGTGGCGGCTCTGGTGCTGAGCCGCATGCTGCAGGCTGCCATCATGGCAGCAACCCCGGCAGCGGCCGCGGCCTATACCGCCGACATCACCACACCGGAGCAGCGTACCCAGGGCATGGGGCGCATTGGCGCTGCCAACAATATCGGCACCGTTGTGGGTCCTGTGTCCGGCGGCATTCTGGCTTCCATTGCACTGGTGTTCCCGCTCTATGGGGTGGCAGTGCTGACCGCGCTTATGGCGATCAGCGTGGCCCTGTGGTTGCCGCCGTCGCCTCACAAGCCCACAGCGCGAACCGTGCCATTGCGGTCAGTGCTGCGACACGGGTTGGCGGCCTATGCGGATCCACGGTTGCGCGATCTACTGCTGACCGGGGTGATGCTGTTTATGAGCTTCGCGTTGATCCAGCAAACCCTGGGGTTTCTGTTCCAGGATCAATTCCAGATGAGCCCAACCGAAGCCGCAAGGGCTTTGGGGCTGACCATGATGATGGCAGCCCTCACGTCGCTGTCAGGGCAGTTAATCGTGGTGCAATGGCTGAAAGCGCCCGCAACTCTGCTGATCGCCTTGGCAGTACCCAGCATTGGTGCCGGCGCCGTTATTCTCTGGCTAGCGGACACAGAGGCATTGATGAGCGGGGCGGTGCTGTTGGTCGGGCTGGGTCTGGGATTTGGCATGCCGGCGATCATGTCTTTGGCGAGCCTGCGGGTGCCCACGGAAGAGCAGGGCCGGGTGGCTGGGCTGGCCAGCGCCTGTCCGGCTCTGGGATTCATTGTCGGGCCACTGGTCGGCACGGGCCTGTACACTCTGGATCACCGCTGGCCCTATCTGTTGGTGATTGGGTTACTGGTGCCCATGTCCGTACTCGCCTGGCGACTTAGCCGTAAGGCCTGAGCCCAAATCAGGCCTGAAGCAATAGCGATTGCCACAGATGCGCCGCCACCAGCGCCCGCCAAGGCGTGAAATCAACGAGCCAATCCCGGGTGGCTTTCGCTGTAGGGCGTTCGTTCCAGCCAAGTAATCGCTCCAGTGCTTTCTGTACTGCCACGTCCCCATGCAGACTGCCATCCAGATAGCCATAGCCGCGTAGCAGGGTGTAATTCACGCTCCAGGGCCCCAGCCCGCGAATGGCCAGTAGGGCACGCTCCAGATCCTGTGCATCCGTGTCTGAGCGCAAAGCGTCGGGTAGCAGTTGGTGATCACAGCAACGTCGCGACACCGCCAATAGCGTGTCCGCCTTGCTGGCGGAAAAACCGACACTGCGCAGCGCGCTGGCATCCAGCAGGCTCACCGCTGCTGCATCGGGGTAACAACACAGCCCGCCGATTTCCTCGGGGCTGGCCAGTTGGATAAATCGTCGTCGAATGGCCGTGGCTGCGCTGACACTGATCTGTTGACCAATAATGGCCCAGCTCAACGCCTCAAACGGGGTGGCCGATTGCGGCACACGCAGGCCTCGTTGCTTGTGCACCAGGCTGGAGAGAGGTGTGCGCTCTGCCATCGCCTGCTCGAAGGTCTCGATGGGCTGATTGAGGCCAAGCATGGCATGCGCTTGCCGGGACAGCGGAGGACCGGTGAGTGTATTGGACGCTGTGCAGACTTGCCCGAGCTGATTGAAATCCATGGTTAACAGGCAGGGCTGGCTGTCCAGTGTAATGGCCTTGTTGAGCACTCTGTCTTCCACTTTCTCGGAAATGGCGTGCTGATCACGGCCATGAAAATCGAGAAAGGTCGCCACGCTAAAGTGTGGCGGTAGCGCGATTGAAAGGCTATTCACTGTTTTTCACTTCCTTCCTGATCACCGCGCTCGCGGCCAAGCAGGGCGGCCTTGCGCTCGACACCCCAGCGATAGCCCGACAGGCCGCCATCGGCGCGCACAATGCGATGGCAGGGTACCAGTACGGCCAGCCGATTGCTGGCGCAGGCGCGGGCCACGGCGCGGGCCGACGTCGGCCTTCCCAGCTTTTCTGCCAGTGCTTGGTAGGAGAGCGTTTGTCCTGCCGGAATAGTCCTTAGCGCGGCCCACACTTGTTCTTGAAAGGCAGTGCCTCGTATATCCAAAGGCAAGGCAGGCGGAACGTGCGTGTCAGGTGACTGGAACTCTGGGTTCAGTGGTACGTCGATCAATGTAATGACCATGGCAACACGTTGGTCAAATGCGCTATCGCAGGGCAAAAGCTCTGCGCCGCTGAACTCCCGTTCGAAATCCTGAAGCAGGATGTCGGGGTCATCCCCCATGGCAACCGCACAAATACCGATTTCGCTTTCTGCCACCAGCACCGACCCCAGTGAGCTGTCGGCGATGGCGACGCGCAGCGCCAGGCCTTTTCCTGCTTGGCGATACTGCCCGGGTTTCATTCCCAACGTTGCCCCGGCTGCAGCGTGTAGGTGGCCGCTGGAGTCGAAACCGGCGAGGTGTGCGGCATGGGTCAGGGGCTGCTCGTCACGGAGTTGTTGCCGGACTCGGCGACGACGGATTGCAGCGCCGTATTGGTGCGGAGAAATGCCTGTGATGGCCTTGAATTGGCGCTGCAGGTGGGAGGGGCTCCAACCGGATTGCGCGGACAGCGCCGCGAGAGTGGGTTTGTGTTCAGCGGCTTCGATGGCTCGGCAAAGGGCAATCACCGTTGTTGTTGTGGGTGACGGGTTGTCACCGAGTGGGTGGCAGCGCCGGCAGGGGCGATAGCCGTTTTGCAATGCGGCACTGACGTTATCAAACAGACGCACATTTTCACTGCGCGGGCGGCGCGATGGGCACGTGGGCAGACAGAAAATGCCCGTTGTGACTACCCCATAGACAAAGTCATCACCGGGAATACATCGATGTTCGTTGATGGCCTGTTGGCGTTGCTGGTCTGCATTCATGGTTGTGCATTGGCCTGTGCGCATGGGTCCTGTTCCGCAGTATGAAGGGAAATGGGGCTGACTGGGAGCATGCAGAAAAAGGGCTGGGCAGACATTCGAAATGTTGCGGTTGTATTCGAGAAAACGGTGAGGAGGGGGAAACTATAGCGGGGCGGTGAAACCATTGCGGCGAGCCAGGCTCGCCGCAATCGATTCGGGTGTCGCTGCTGTGCTTATTTGGTGTAAGGCAGCAGTGTCAGCTCCACGCGACGGTTCTGTTCCCGGCCGCTGGCCGAGCTGTTGCTGGCAATGGGCTGGGTTTCACCAAAGCCGACGGTGTCCAAGCGAACCTGCTCAACCCCGTGGGCAGACAGTTTATTGGATACCGCCTGGGCCCGTTGCTGGGACAGCAACAGGTTGTAGCGATCCCCGCCAGTGCTGTCGGTGTGTCCGGCTACCTGGATCATGGTGGACTTGTATTCGTTGAGCACCTCGGACACCGCGTCCAGTACTGGATCAAAGGAAGACTTCACATTGGTACTGTCGGTGGCAAAGGTTAGATTGCCCGGCATGTTGAGGATGATGTTCTCACCATCACGGGTAACGGAAACGCCTGCGCCTTCAAGCTTCTGACGCAGCTTGGCTTCCTGAACGTCCATGTAATAGCCCACACCACCACCGGTAACCGCGCCAATGCCAGCCCCGGCCAGCGCCCGCTCTTTACGTTCTTTGGCGCTGTCGGAGGTAGCGATACCGATCAGGGCGCCAGCTACCGCACCGATTGCCGCACCGGATGTGGCTTTGGAGGTCTGTTTCTCGCCCGTGTAGGGGTTAACCGTGCTGCAGCCCGTAACGGCAATCGCACTCGCGAGCGCAAGTGACCCGGCAAATCGTTTCATGAAAGCTCCTTGGGATTCGATAACATATTGGTTTTTTTACTGGTTTATGCCTGAATGAACCATAGCCGTAGTGTAAAAGCTGGTAAAGTGCCGGCGTCACGACAGCACCTTATTTGATCAAATCGTTACAGGATACCGCTTGGCTATTCAGGATTTTTCTCCGCCACCGCTGGCGACAATGGATCGATTGCTGGCTGCTTCCCGGCACTATTTCGCTCCCCGCTTATTTGGGGCCGAGAATGTGAACCCGGAACGCCCAGCTTTATTCGTGGGCAATCATGGCCTGTACGGGCTGATCGATTCCCCGCTTTTTGTGTTGGAGCTATACCGGCAAACCGGGGTGTTCCCCAGAGCCCTCGGCGACCGATTGCATTTCCGTGTGCCGGGCTGGGGGCCATTGCTTAAGCGCTGGGGTGCGGTGGAGGGGAACCCTGAAAATTGTACCCGACTGATGCAGGCCGGCCAGCCGGTATTGGTGTTTCCTGGTGGCGCGCGGGAAGTGGCCATGCGCAAGGATGAAGTACACCAGTTGGTATGGAAGAAGCGCACGGGCTTTGCGCGCATGGCCATTGAACACGGCTATGACATCATCCCGTTTGCGTCGGCAGGTTGTGATGAAGCTTACCGCGTGCTGATTGACGGTAATGACTTCCAGCAATCCTGGCTGGGGCGTACGTTGTTGAAACGTCCGCGGCTCGACAAATTATTACGCGGTGGCGATATGTTTATGCCGCTTAGCCGCGGCGTCGGCCCCACCTTAATTCCCAGGCCCGAACCTCTCTGGTTCCAAATCGGGACACCGATTTCCACCGCTTCCTGGGCCGGAAGGCAGGGAGAACCCGACGCCTGCTGGGAAGCCCGGGAAGCCGTGGCTTCGTCTATTAAGGGTATGCTGGATTCATTGAATCAGGAGCGTTCAGCGGCACGGCAGCAGGGTTGGCGCCGCTGGTTGCTATAACCGTCAGCACACCTTGAGCCTGCTCGTTGCCCTGAAATCATTTCTTTGTCACAAATAGTCCATGCAATGTCCTGCCACGCCAGTGAAAGGGCAGCGTGTCGGGACTACTATGGGTGAAAATAAGGAGTGCATGCATGCGACGCTGGAATGGCTGGGGTGACAGCAATAATCACTATCCGTTAAAACCGTCTGGGCTGGCCTTTATCCAGGACCGCCTGGGCCGCGCCGAGCCACTGCCGGACGCAGAAATGGCGGCAGTCATCGCTCAGGTGCCGGCATCTCGCCTTCCGGGCCACCCGGGTGTGGACACTGCCCCGGAAACTCGGCTGCGACATGCCCGTGGACAAAGCCTGCCAGACTGGCTGGCCATGCGTTCCGGCGAGTTCGAGCGATTCCCCGACGGCGTTGCCTCCCCGACCAGTAGCGACGAAGTGCGCGCATTGCTGGACTGGGCCCTGGCTCAGGGCATCACGGTGATCCCCTATGGTGGCGGCACGTCCGTGGCCGGACACATCAACCCCCCTGAAGGCGATGCACCGGTCCTGACCTTGAGCCTGGCTGCCATGGACCAGTTGATGGACCTGGACACGCAAAGCCAGATCGCGACCTTCGGGGCAGGAACACCCGGCCCAAAGGTAGAGCAACAGCTTCGTGAGCGTGGCTATATGCTGGGGCATTTCCCCCAGTCCTGGGAGCTGTCCACGATCGGTGGCTGGGTGGCCAGCCGCTCCAGCGGTCAGCAATCCATGCGTTATGGCAGGATTGAACAGATGTTTGCCGGCGGCCGAGTAGAAACGCCGAAAGGCTCCATGACCATTCCGACTATTCCTGCCTCATCCGCAGGGCCGGATTTACGCGAAATTATCCTCGGCTCGGAAGGGCGGATGGGCGTGATTACGGAAGTGAAAGTGCGCGTTACGCCGTTACCGGAAACGGAAAGTTTTCAGGTGGCGTTTGCCCCGGACTGGGATACCGGTAAAGAACTGGTGCGGCAGATGACCCAGGCAAAAATCCCGCTGTCCATGCTGCGCCTGTCCAACGCCGAAGAAACCCGTACACACCTGATGCTGGCCGGCCACGAAAAACTGGTCGGGGTTTTGCATCGCTACCTGAATGTACGCGGTTGTGGCGACGGAAAATGCATGATCACCTTCGGTGTCACCGGCGACAAAGCGCAGGCGCGCCATGTGCTTGGCCAGGCCCGCAAGCGAATTCGTCAGGCTGGGGGCGTCATGGTTGGCACCCTGTTGGGTAAAAAGTGGGAAGAGTCTCGCTTCCGCTCACCGTACCTGCGCCACGGGTTGTGGGAGCATGGTTATGTGGTGGATACCTTTGAAACGGCGGTGGATTGGAACCGGGTGACCCCGGCCATGGTGGCCATGGAGCAGGCCGTGCGTGATAACGCTGGTGACGGCGAGCAGGTGCATGTCTTTACGCACCTGTCACATTTGTACTCGCAAGGTTCCAGTATCTATACCACTTACGTGTTTCGCTGCGCGGACAGTTACGAAACCACCCTGGCTCGCTGGCGCGTGCTAAAGCAGGTTGCCTGTGAAGCCATTGTGGCGAACGGTGGCACCATTAGTCATCAACACGGGGTAGGCCGGGATCATGCGCCCTGGTTGCACCATGAAAAAGGTGAGCAGGGGATGGCGGTGTTGCATCGGCTGGTTGACCATTTCGACCCCCTGCATCGTTTGAATCCCGGCTGCCTGATCGACGACTGATACGCGCACGATTCGCTTACGAACAAACAGGGAAGACTCTATGCTCGGCCAACGCCGCACGCTGACTGAACTGGCTGCACCCTCCACGCAGGGCAAGCCACAATGGGACCTGATCGTCATCGGTGGCGGTATTACGGGTGCCGGCGTCATGCTGGAAGCGGCCCGGCGCGGGCACCGCGTGCTGCTGCTTGAGCAAACCGATTTTGCCTGGGGCACCTCTAGTCGATCCTCGAAAATGGTCCACGGCGGCTTGCGCTATATCGCCCAGGGCGATATCGCCCTGACACGGCACTCATTGCTGGAACGCGAACGGTTGCTGAACGAGTTACCTGGGCTGGTGGAGCGGGCAACCTATCTTTTCCCTCTGCGCAAAGGCGTTTTCCCCGGACGCTGGCCCATGAAAGCGGTGTTGTGGCTGTATGATTTTTTGGCCGGTATTCGTGATCACCGTTACCTGAACCGGGCGCAGCTTCTGAAGCGTGTGCCTGGGCTACAGGATCAGGATCTCACCGGCGCCATGTGCTATACCGACGCACTCACTGATGATTGTCGTCTGGTTATGCGCACATTACTGGAAGGTGCCCGCCATGGCGGGTTCGCGCAAAATTACGCGCGGGTCGTTAAGGCTGTGCAGTGTGAAAATGGTGAAGAGGGCTTTGCCGTTACGGTAGAAGACCGGGTCAGCGGCGAACAATCTACACTCAAGGCGGGAGCGGTGGTTAGTGCCACTGGGGCCTGGGCGGATCGGTTTTCCGGCGCACAAGCGCGGGTACGGCCATTGCGCGGCAGCCATTTGTTTATTGACCCCGCCGTCTTGTCGGTGAGTGACTGCCTGACGGTGATGCACCCCGACGATGGGCGCCCGGTGTTTGTCTTCCCCTGGGAAGGGGTGACCTGTGTCGGCACCACGGATCTGGATCATCCCCAGGACATGGACGTGGAAGCCGCTGCCAGTGACCGGGAAGTGGTTTATCTACTCAAGCTGATCAACACCCAGTTCCCCGGCCGCAATGTGACCCGGGAACATATCTATTCCACTATCGCTGGCGTGCGCCCGGTCATCGCCTCAGGCAAAGGCGTAGATCCGTCCAAGGAGCGCCGGGACCATGCGGTGTGGGGGGATAACGGCATTGTTACCGTCAGTGGCGGCAAGCTCACCACGTTCAGGTTAATTGCCCTGGACGCGTTGCTGGCTACGGGTTTAATCGATGATGGCGATCACCGCCGTAGCCAAAAAAGCAAAACTCGCAGTTTTGAGCCACTCCAGGATGCCCCCGGTGCCGTGGAAGCCTTTTTGCATGCGGATCAAGCGGACTCGGCGTTTATCCGATGGGTTCTGGCGCATGAATCGGTAGTGCATCTGGATGACCTGATGCTGCGTCGCACTCGTCTGGGGCTGATCAAACCCGCTGCCGGCATTGCGGTACTGGCGACATTACGCGGGCAAATCCAACAGGCTCTGGGTTGGACTGACAGCCAGTGGGACAAGGAGCTAGTGCGCTATCGGGAGATTCATCAGCGCTTCTATGGGGTGCCCAAGCCAGAGACTGATACGTCTAAAGCAAGCCCGGCTGCTGAGGTTCAGGAGCAACAAGCAGGATGATGGACGAGCCGCTGGTACTGGCGCTGGATCAGGGCACGCAAAGTGTTCGGGCCATGCTTTTTGATCGCAACGGTGAAGTGATCGCCCGATACCAGCAGCATATTGAACCTTATTTCTCCCACGAACCGGGCCAAGCGGAGCAGCATGCCGGGTATTTCTGGGAACAGCTCGGGCTCGCTTGCCAAGGATTATGGGAGAAGCACGGCGCACTGAAGCATCAGGTTAAAGCGGTGGCACTGACCACGCAGCGGGCATCAGTGGTTTGCCTTGATGAACACAAGCAACCGATACGCCCGGCGATTATCTGGCTGGACCAGCGCCGCACGGATTCGATACCCCGGTTGCCTTGGTGGCTGGCTGCGCCTGTCATCGTAGCGGGGCAGGGGGAAACCCTGCGACAGTTCCAGGCCAAGGCCGAATGCAACTGGCTGTCGGCGGATGAGCCTGCGCTATGGCAGAAAACCCGGCACTTTCTGTTATTGTCGGGCTACCTGACCTATCAGCTCACTGGACAGCTGCGCGACTGCACCGCGTCCCAGGTGGGCTACATCCCTTTCGATTACAAAGGCCGCTGCTGGGCGGCGGCCCATGATCTCAAGTGGAAGGCGCTGAGGCTTCGGCGTGAACAGCTCCCGGAACTGGTGGAGCCGGGCAAGCCTCTGGGGACTATCAGCGAGCAGGCCAGCCTTATCACGGGCATCCCTGAGGGACTGCCCCTGATCGCATGCGGCGCAGACAAAGCCTGCGAAGTGCTGGGGGCGGGCGCTTTTACCCCGGAAATCGGCAACCTGAGTTACGGCACCACCGCCACGTTCAACACCTGCAACGCGCGCTACGTCGAGCCGATCACCTTTGTCCCGGCCTACGGCGCCGCCGTGCCGGATCGATACAATTCCGAAATCATCGTGCAGCGTGGCTACTGGATGGTGAACTGGTTTAAACGCGAATTCGGGCAACAGGAAGTACAGCAAGCCGAAACGCTTGGCGTGGCCCCGGAAACCCTGTTCGAAGCCTTGCTTGAAGAATCATCGCCGGGAGCCATGGGGTTGATGCTGCAGCCGTTCTGGAATCCGGGCGTGCGCATCCCCGGCCCAGAGGCAAAAGGCGCCATTATCGGATTTGGCGATGTACACACCCGTGCCCATATGTACCGGGCGATTATCGAAGGCATTGCTTACGCCCTGCGTGAGGGGAAGGAGCGGCTGGAAAAACGTAACCGCATTCCGGTTACGTCCCTGCGTGTATCCGGCGGTGGCTCGCAAAGCGATGCGATCATGCAGATCACCGCGAATATCTTTAACCTGCCCGCTATCAGGCCCCACACCACGGAAACCTCCGGATTGGGCGCTGCGATTAATGCGGCGGTGGCGTTGGGCTTGCACCCGGATTACCCCTCCGCGGTGGCGGCGATGACTCGCCCGGGCGACACTTTCCTGCCTGAAGCCGCACCGGCAGGTCACTACGACGCCCTTTACCGCGACGTTTACCGCAAACTGTATCCCCGGCTAGCGCCGTTATACCGCTCCATCCGCCGTATTACCGGCTACCCGGCACGGGTTTAATCCTTCCCGAGTGCGCTGCCTGTGGTAGGGTCGTGCCTCCATTGTCTTCCCGGTCTGTGTCCATGCTTCGCTGGTGCTCAACGCTGTCTCTCTTTCTGTCTTTGCTGCTGGTGGCTGTGCCTGCGCAGAGTGAGGACGGTGACGGCACACTGAGCCAATTACGATCGGACCTCTCACAGGGCCAGCTGGATGTGTTGTTGCAACGCCAGGATATCGTGCGGCTCCCGGCATCGACCCTCAAACCCTGGATACAACCACAACCCATCGACCGTTTTGCGATCACTGGATTCAATGAAAACGATCACCGTTTTGCGGCGCGGGTGCGGTTGCATTTCCCTGACGGCAACATCAGTTTTCTCCGCCTGGAAGGCACCCCGGCCAAGCCCTACACGGTGACCGATTGGTACGACTATAGCTCCGGGTTGCGACTAACCGCATTACTGGAAGAGAGACGCTGGCTGCAGAGTGAAGACGGTAAGGCGTTTTTGAGTGAGCTGGGGGAGTCTCCGGATGGGCCCAGCGTGGCTACTCTGGCTGAAGGGCGACCGGCCGCACTGAAATTGTGGCTGACCCAATGTCTGGGTAACCCCTGTGAGCGCATTGCTGCTGCCCACCAACTTGAGTCCGTGCAACCGATGATCTGGTTGCTGCGCCGGGCCATTGCCAGTGGCGACACAGATCAGTACCGGCAACAGCATGCTGCGTTGCTGGCTGCGTTGGGCGATGATGCTTACCTGTGGTGGTTGGAAGGGCAGTACGCGCTGGAATACCAACAGTGTGCCTGGCTGGTTTCGCCATTGCGCGACGCCTGGCGGCGCCACCAGGACGTGCTGGCGTTGGCAGACGTGGCCCTGCAATGCTCGTTGAGCCACATGCCGGAGCAGACCGCCTTTGGTGTGGCACTGACCCAGCAACTGTCTGTGGATACGATTATGGATTCTGTGGCGGCGTTTTTTGCCGCCCACAACCGCCCGGTGCCGGAAAGTTGGCATCAATGGGCGCTAACCTATTCATTACCGATCCTGCCCGCGGATCAGGAGTAACGCCATGCGCGTATCGGAACTGGCAAAACAGGCGAACACCACCGCAGAAACCGTGCGTCATTACACGGACATCGGTTTGCTGTCTCCTGGTCGCGACAGTCATAACGGATATCGTTATTACGGGGCAGAGGATTTACGGTTGTTGCGATTTGCCCTGAAAGCACGCTCTCTGGGATTCACGCTGGGTGACATTCAATCACTAACCCAAGCCTCCCGCGAAGGGGAGACGCCTTGCGGACAGGTCCGCACCTTGATTGAAAACCGCTTAACGCAGGTGGAGGCTCAAATCGCTGAGCTGCAAGCGCTCAGTTCTCGCATGCGTAACGCCATGAATGAATGGCAGGGCGCGCCGGACTGTCGGTTGGATGATGGCCGGGTATGCGGCCTGATTGATTCGTTTGTGGGCGACGAGCCTAAGCAGCATCAGTAGCGCTGACGGTTAGTATTCGCGCAACGCGTTACTTTATAGAAAAAGGGATTGCCTGCAGCCGATAAATCGTTCGGTTACAGGCTCTCGTCAGATGTGAACCCTACGTCCCCGGCCTTTTCAGGCTCTCTTTCTTTTTTCCCGTAACGGCTGAAGCTGACTTGCCCTTGTCGGGTTTTTCGTCAGCTTTGCCGCCTTTCCCCTCCGCCTTGTTGTCCGCTTTGCTCTCCGCTGCCACTTTCTCGGCGGCGGCTTCCGCACGGGCTTCAGCCTTCTTTTCTTCCTTGGCGGCGTCTTCTTTCACCAAGCCAAGAATGTGCCAGCCGGCTTTGGGGTCAGGCTGTTCTTCTGCGGAGAACACGTGAATTCGCTCGCGGGCATCGATGGCAAATAGGGGCCAGACCTGGCGACCTGGGGCCTCCTTGTATGCCTGGAAACTGAATTCTTCTGTCAGACGCGTCTTGCGTATTTCCGCGCCCTGGCTAAGCAGGCTGGCCAGCCGGGCATAGGTCATGTCCGGTGCGAACAGCGTGGCACCGCGGTGCTCGGGGGCCACTTCGTGCTTCACTTCCTTTTCCGTTTTCTGGGTGGGCAAGCTGAAGATGTTCTGTTCGCCAAATTCCAGCCGGTAACGCATGGTCGCCATGGTATTAAGCTCACGACGTGGGCTAAGCCCCAGTAGCTTGCCGTATCCCACCAAATCCAGATATTGGTCCGCGTGTTGGGATACCGGGTTGCCATAGAAAGTGCCGAGCCCCTCCATGCGGGCGGAGCGAATGGATTCCCAGCTGGAATCGGTGACCACCACCGGGTATTGGTTTTTCTGCAAGGCCGCGCCAATGGCGCGGGCCACCGGGTTGGCGCCAATAATCAGGAAGCCGCGCGCTGCCGGCTCTGCCACTTTCAGCAGGCGGGCAAGAGGACGCGCCGTAAGGCTCTGCAACGCCACCGTGCCGATAATCACCATGAAGGTGAGAGGTACCAGTTTTTCCGCTCCGGGAACGCCATTTTGCTGCAAGCGTTCGGCAAACAGAGCGGAAATCGCCGCGGCAACAATGCCCCGTGGCGCAATCCAGGCGAGCAAAGACTTTTCTCGCCAGTTTAGCGATGAACCCAGTGTAGAAACCCACACGGACAGGGGGCGGGCGACGAATTGAATGATCGCCAGTACAGCCAGAGCGGTGAGCCCAAGTTGGCTCAATTCGCTCATTTCCAGCCGTGCAGCGAGCACAATAAAGAGGCCGGAAATCAGCATGACGGACAGGTTCTCCTTGAAGTGAAGAATGTCGTCGGTGCGCACCCCTTTGCGGTTGGCGAGCACAATACCGGTAACGGTCACCGCAACCAGCCCGGATTCCTCGCTCAGGCCATTGGCCAGGACAAATTCACCGATGATCGATGACAGCACCAGAAAACTGCGCAGATATTCAGGGATCAAGTGCCGACGCAGTAGTTCCGCCAAACCGAAAGCCACCACAGCGCCAATTGCGGCCCCCACACCAATGGTCTGAATAAATAGCCAGAGCGTGTGCAGTACTGCGCCATCCTGACCGCTTGCCACTACCAACTCATAGGCCAGTACCGCAAAAATCGCGCCCAGCGGGTCAATCACAATCCCTTCCCAGCGAAGCAGGCGCGCTACGCTGCTTACGGGCCGCACGCTGCGAAGTAGGGGAACAATCACGGTGGGCCCGGTAACCACAACCAGGGCGCCAAACAGCAAGGCCAGGCCCAACGGCAGTTTCAATACCCACCAGGCAGAGACAGTAACAATGCTCCATGTGACCAGAGCACCCCAGGTCACCAGTCGGCGGACAGTCTTTTCCAGGCCGCGGATTTCATCGAAGCGCAGCGTCATTGCGCCTTCAAACAGGATAATGGATACCGCCAGCGATACCCCGGGAAGCAGTAAGTCGCCGAACAGCTCCTTGGGTTGCAGTACGTCGAAAAACGGGCCAAGAGCAAGGCCGGTAAGCAACAACGGCAAAATGGCGGGGAGCTTGATTCTCCAAGATAGCCACTGGCAGGCAAACGCAACCACGGTGATGATGGCTAGCTGGAAAGGGACACTTAAATCCATGAAGTTCCTAGGTGATTAGACGAATCCGCATCTGGTGGGCGGCTTATCCGTTGGCCGGCAGATGGGGTTTTGAGAGTGCCGCAGGGCGGAGCAATACGGCTACTGCCATGCTGCCACCAACCAAGGCGCATTATGCATGATTGCCAGTGGCGGTAAACGCGTATTCTGGCAGAGCGCAACAGACTGCCTCCTGCGAGCCGGGTAATAGTCCCAGCCCCTCAATGGCGCCGCAACTCGTTTTTCGTCTGCTCCTTGGCTGCTGATAGTGAATCAGATTCACAAAGCAGCTGAAAGGGGCCGCCTATTGCGGTACCATTCTTTCCAACCGCACCCTCAGGGCTTTGCGTTAGCGCATTCCCGAATCGACTTGTCGTTCCCGATCGTTCTCCATCAGGGCTTGCAAGGTACTCTAAACCGGTACTTTATTTCTGCGCTCTGAACCTGCACCCGGACCGGCATCAGGACTTTTCATGCAAAACCTTTCTCCCGGCCGCCTGGCATTTTTACTCGCCACGCTGGTGGCGCTGGGGCCTTTGGCCATTGATACCTACCTGCCCGCGTTGCTGGCCATGTCCGGCCATTTCTCGGTGGAGATCCATGCGGTTGAAGTGTCAGTCAGTGTGTATGTGTTGGGTGTGGCTGCAGGCCAATGGATAGGTGGTCCATTGTCTGATCAGTTCGGCCGCAAGCCGGTGGCTTATGTGGGCTTGATCCTGTTTATCCTTGGCTGCATGAGCATTCCGTTGTCTTCGAATATCGACATGCTTTATGCGCTGCGGTTTTTGCAGGCCCTGGGCGGGGGCGCCACAGTGGTTATCGCGGCGGCCTCCGTACGGGATCATTTCACCGGCAAGGAAGCGGCCAAGGTGATGACCACCATTGGGTTGGTGATGTTGGTGGCTCCGCTGGTTGCGCCGGCACTTGGTGCGTTGCTCCTCAAATTGTTTGGTTGGCAGAGCATCTTCTACATGTTGGCGGTTTACGGATTCATGCTGTTCGGCATTGTGCGCTTTTTGCTACCCACCGTGCCGGTACAGCCAAGCACTGAGCCCCTGCGCCAGCGTATGTTTCTGGCCTATGGCCGGGTGCTGCGCAACCGCCAGGCCATGGGGTTTATTCTGGCCAATGCCCTGGCGTTTGCCGCCATGTTTACCTTTATTACCGATGCCGCGTTTCTTTACATGGAGTATTTCGGCATCAGTCCGGAGCAATTTCCGCTGTATTTTGGCGCCAACGTGGTAACCATGCTGGGTATGAACCGGTTGAACGTGTTGCTGTTGCGACGCTACACCAGCACCTCGATCATGCAGGTGGCGCTAACCCTGCAGGTAATCGCCTGCGTTGTTTTGTTGGGACTGACTCTCGCCGGGTTGCTAACGCTGTGGATGGTGGTGCCGTTGATCATGGTTGCCGCTGGTATGGTGGCACTGATCATGCCCAACGGCATCGCCAGTTTCCTGGACCTGTTTGAGCGGGACAGCGGTGCGGCGACTGGCTTGAACGGTGCTTTGCAGTTTTTACTCGCCGGCCTTATCGGGGTTGTGTTGGGCATGCTCCACGACGGCAGCACACTACCCATGACCGCCTTGATGGCCGCCAGCAGCGTGGCGGCTTGGGTGGCCTTTTCCCTACTGGCTCGCCGACTGGCCTGAATATTGGCGCCATCACGGCTTGGAGTGAAAAGCGCCGTTATCTTAATTGGGTTTTGTGGTTGCGGGTAATGGGCGCATTGCTGGACGCCCAAGTGCCCGGTGCCTGACGCTAAACGCAACGCGGACTGAAGAGGCCGCATTGCTTCTTACCCGTAAAGCCTGGATCAACAGCCGTTTCGATTATTTTCTTCAAGCACTGGGCATCAGGCGTCAAGCACGCTCCACGGTAACATCGGCTGGAAAACCTCGATGCCTTGCCATTGCCTACATAGTGCCCTGAACCGGTTTTGTCGGCATCAACGGTGGCGCCAGCAGCGCGACTATCGTGACCAGTCCGGCTACGCCCCACGGTAGCAATAACCAGCCACTCAATGGCAGTTGACTGTCAAACAGGCGTGCTCCGAGCGGTATCAGCGCGGCAAGGTGGATCAGGTTGGCCAACAAGGCGGCACCGCCAAACAGATAGAACGCCTGCAGTGCCGCCGTTTTGCGCAGCAAGGCTCGGCGCCCGCCGATAACGATCAATAGCCGGTTATCCCGCCGCAACGCGTCTGTCATCGCCAACAGCGCGGCCATTAATACCAGCAGCGCTGCCAACAACAACAGGACACCCACCACAAAGGCCGCGCGGCTGGCCTGGCTGATAATGTCTTGCAGCGTGGCGAGAATGGCGTTCACGTCGAGCAAGCTGATTTGCGGAAATTGCTGCACTAGCTCCCCCAGTTCCGGCTGCTGATCGGCAGGCAGGAAAAAGCTGGTGATCCAGGTACGACCCTGAGTCTTCAGCGTGTCGGGTGAGAAGATGAAATAAAAATTAGGGGCAAAGCTTTCCCAATCCACTTCGCGCAGCCCCACCACGGTGGCACTGATGGCGGGACCCGCTCCGGTGAACGTGAGCGAGTCCCCGAGCTTCAGACCCAGCGATTGTGCCAGTTTGGTTTCCACGGTGACTTCCTCGGCACCAGTGGCCAGGCGCCCCTCGGTCAGAATGTTGCTGTCCGGCAAGGCATCCGCTTCGGTGAGAGACAGGTCCCGGTTGAGGGCGCGTTCGGCCCGGTCTTCTTCCTTGGTGACGGCGCTGCGCACGGGTTCGTCGTTAATGGCGGTTAGCCGGGCGCGAACCACTGGGTAAAGCGGCTGGGATTCGCTGTTGTGTTCTGAAAGCCAGTTATTGAAAGCATCCAGATCCTGATCGAACAGGTTAATCACGAAATAGTTCGGTGCTTGTTCCGGAAGCGTGGCCCGCCAGTCCCCCAGTAATTCCCGCCCGGTCTGAACCGACAGAGACAGCACGGTCAGGGAAATGATCAGAGCCGCCAGTAAGGGCAGGGTGGTGGCTTTGCGTCGGCTCAGCCGGCGCAGGGCCAGGCGAGCGGGCAGGCTGAGGCGAGTGCTGAAACGGTCCAACAGTAGCACCAACGGCCACAAAATCATGGGTAGCCCCAGCGAGACCGCTAGCGTCAGCAGCAATAGCGGCCACAGAGCCGCCAGCGAACCGGTCATGATTGCGGCTAGCGGAATGGGGGTGAGAATAGCGATAAGCAACACCCGCCGCCCCAAATTGCTGGGTGCTTCACGGCCGCTAAGCAGTGCGGTGGCAGGCAGGGACAGGCTAACCCACAAAGTTGGAGCGGCAAATCCTAGCCAGAGGAGTATCGGCCCCAGCAGCCCCCAGAGAATAGGCGCGACGAAGATCTGTTCAGCGCCGAGCAGGGCAGAGAGCTGCCAGCCCACCAGTATCGCCAGAGCCACACCGGCAACAATCGGCAGCAGCAGCGCCAGCACATCGCCACCCAGTAAGCGACGGATGATTTGCTGCTGTCGGGCGCCTACGGTTTTCATGACGGCACATAATGTCTGCTGTTGCCGCGCCCGGTGACTGGCGGTGAGGTAAATGGCGGCGGCACATAACAGTACCACCAGCATGACGGCCAGTTGTGACCACAGGAACATCTGCTCCACCGGGCCGCGATTTCTCAGATCTGTGGTTGCCACGGTTTCAATGGACTGGTCCGGGCGCAGAGTGTCGCCAAGAGCCTCATCAAGAAGAGTGCGCTGCTCGCTATCTGCCGCGACTAGCAGGTGGTGCCGATAGCGACTGCCGGGGCCGAGCACGCCAGTGCTTTCCAGGTCCGACAGGTGAATAAGGGCGCGGGGATTCATACTGTAGAAACCCGCTTGCTGATCTGGCTCCTGCACCAGCACCTTGTCGATGAGAAAGCTACGCTCCCCAAGGGTAATGAATTCACCTGTTTTTAGGTCCAGCCGGTCCAGAGCCGGGCCGGCCAACCAGACGGTTCCCGATGTGGGGCCATGATCCACGGAATAGGGGTCACTGAAGCGGGAATCACTGACCGATAACTCGCCGTAAAGCGGGTAACCCTTGGACAGCGCACGAATGCTGGCCAGCAGAAACTGGTCTTCATTAATCAGCACACTGGCAAAGCTGGCTGCCTCGGCGTGGGGCAGGTTGGCTACCGCCTGCTGTTGGGGGACTTCCGGAAAGCGGGTGCCTTCCAAAATCCAGTCTGCCCCGAGCGCCACGGCGGTGCGTTGATTAAAGCGCTGATCCACGCTATCGCGCAGAATCAACATGGCCGTCATGGCAAAGGCGGCGACCAGCAATGCCAACGCCTGGACCCGGAACGCGGGGGAGCGCCAGGGTTTAAACACTGAGACGACCCTCCGTGAGGGAGACGGATCGCTTGCAGCGGCCTGCCAGCTGCGGGTCATGGGTCACCAGTACCAACGCGGTTTTTTGCTCCGCGTTTAACGAAAACAACAGGTCGGCCACATGTTCGCCGTTGGCGAAATCCAGGCTGCCGGTGGGCTCATCGGCAAACAGCAGGGCGGGGGACACCACAAAAGCCCGCGCCAGGGCGACACGCTGCTGTTCGCCACCGGAAAGCTGTGCCGGGAAGTGGTGTTGCCGGTGCCCCAGACCCACCTGTTCCAGCCAATGCATGGCTTGCTCGCGACGCTTTTCGCGGTTAAGAATTTCCAGCGGCAGCATGACATTTTCCAGCGCGGTGAGATCATTGATTAGCTGGAAATGCTGAAACACGAAACCGCACTGTTCGCCGCGCAGTCGCGCCCGTTCATCCTCATTGGCCTGACTAAACGATACCCCGTTGAGCTGCACGTCACCGTCAGTGGGTACGTCCAGGCCGGCTAACAGCGATAGCAAGGTGGATTTGCCGGAGCCGGAGGGACCGGTAATCGCCAGGCTGTCACCGGCATTCACTTCAAGCGTGATATCCTGCAGCAAATCGAGCCCGCCCTCCGGGCCTTGAACGCGCTTACTGATATTGTGGGCAAGCAAAACGGGAGACGCTGTATTCATGGCAAGATATCTTCTACTGATTCAATTGTTGTGCCTGACGGTATCGGTTCACGCCAGCGGTGTGCTGATACTGGGCGATAGTATCAGTGCTGCCTATGGGATTGAAAAGTCAGCCGGTTGGGTTGCTCTTATGGACCAGCAGCTGCAAGAAAGGTGCCCAGATTATCCTGTCATCAATGCATCGGTGAGTGGCGAAACCACGGCTGGAGGCAAAGAACGGTTGCCGGCCCTGTTGTCACGGCACCAGCCGGATCTGGTGGTGATTGAGCTGGGCGGTAACGATGGCCTGCGCGGGCTGTCGCCCATGGCCATGGCGAGGAACATTGAGCAAATGGTCACGTTGTCCCGTGAGGCAGAGGCCGACGCCGTTCTGCTGGGCATGCGTATTCCTCCTAATTACGGGCAGCAGTACACGGCCTTGTTTGAACAACAATTTCGGGATGTGGCGCAATCTACCGATATCCCTTGGGTGCCGTTTTTCCTGGATGGCGTGATTGAACAAGGCTGGGTGCAGGATGATGGCATTCACCCCACCATCGAGGCCCAGCCACTATTATTGAAAGCCGCGCTGTCAGTGATTGAGCCGCAACTGCCTGAGCATTGTCAAACCACAAGCCATCAGTGAACAAAACCGAGTGAGCCCCATGTTTGATTTAGGCCCGTCGTGGCAAGAAATACTGGATTACTGGTTTAAGGATGGCATGGCGCTGGGCTGGCCATCGGGCAATATGGCCAAACAATGGTTTGCGGCTACGGCTGGAGACGATGCCGACATCGAGCATCGCTTTGGTGTGCTGGTGGAAGCGGCGCTTCGCCAAGAGCTGGTGGACTGGGAGAGAAATCCTCAGGGACGGCTGGCGTTGATTTTGTTGCTGGACCAATTTACCCGCAACATCTATCGCGGTCAGGCCCAGGCCTTCAGTGGCGATCATCGGGCCGCCACGCTGGCCATCGAAGGGCTGTCACGGCAGATGCACAGCAAGCTGCCGCTGTGCGGGCAGGTTTTCTTTGTCATGCCGCTAATGCATGCCGAGGATGAGGAATTGCAACAGCAATGCCTGTCTGCGCTGGAAGTGATCAAAACCGAGGCACCGGAAACATTGGCAGGCCATGTGGACAGTTCGCTGAAATCTGCGCGGGAGCACCAGCAGATCATTCAGCAATTCGGTCGCTTTCCTCATCGCAATCGCGCACTGGGTCGGGACAGCACCGCGCAAGAGCTTGGTTTCCTGGAAAACAGCTCCGGGTTCGGACAGTAATCAGGTTAGCTCTGTAGTAGAAGGGCGAGTTACGTGGGCTTGCGGCGGATGTAGAGCGTCTTGTTGACCACCGCAACGCGGTTGCCATTGCCATCCACGATTTCAACTGGCCAGCTTGGCAGGTATTTTTCACCCCCATCGGTGTTCGCGCGGATATCGTCGAGCATGGCATCGGTGAGCAGAAAATGGGCGAAGACCCGGCCCTTGCCGGGGCGGACAAATTCGATATCCGCCGCCTTGTCCCACACCACGTAGTCGCGACCAAGCACGGTCATCACCATCAGCATGTAGAACGGGTCCACCATGGAGTAGAGGCTGCCACCAAAATGGGTGCCTACATAGTTCCGGTTGTACCAGTGCAGCCCCATGGAGACATTCAGTTCGCGGAAGTCTTCTGCCAGATAGTCAACACGAACCCCGGCGCCCAGGTAGGGGCCGTACAGGTTCAGGAACCATTGCAGACCCTTGGGCGAACGGGTAAAGCGCGAAAGCAGGTTACGCATTGCCGGGTTCCAGCACGGCAATGGCACTATCCATGCGCGCCTTTACTGCAGCGGACACCGGGGCTTTCTGTTCCCCGATAAGTCGCTGCATTTCTTCACGTGCATCAAATTGTTGCCGCTTCATGGCACTGGGCAACTGCTCCAGCTGCCACTGCAGGCGGCGTTGGCGCTCAGGTTCCGGGCTGGGCACTCCCGCCAGGGCTTCAAACGCCACCGCCAGGGTCAGGGCCGCATCCGCTTGCGTATCACTTTCTTTCTCTGCGGTGGCCCCAGTGCTTTCCGGCAGGGCGGCGACGGCATCGCGAAGCTGCTGCCACTGTTGCCAACGGCTGAGTTGTTGAAGGCGCTCACTGGCCCTCCGCTTTAATTGTTGCGCTTTACGCATCAGTGGCTGAGGAGGGTTGCCAGCAAGGTGCTCGTCCACGGCGGACGCCGCGCTACGCAGGCTACTGGCGGTGTCATTGCTAAACGGCTTCGCCAGGGACTCTTCCAGCGCATCGATGTGCGTCGCCAGTACATTGCTGGCCTCCTCCTGTTGCTCGCGCCGGGCTGCCACCTCCCGGTTGCGGGCATCAAACAGGGCATCCATGATTTTCCGAAATGGCTTCTGCAGCGCTCGGTGCTGACCGGGCGGCAGCCATGCTGATTGCCGCCAGCGCTTCTGGATGGCCTGGGCTTCGCGCGTGGCGTGCTGGGCATCATCAAGCTCCGTTAATGCACGGGCCTGATCCAGCAACTGCTTACGCTCGCCCTCGGCTTTTTCGATGTAGCCACTGAGTTGCTCGTCGAGCTGAGTGAGCAGGGAGGAAAAATGCTTCTGCACCTCCCGGGCGTCAGTGAACCGGATCGGGTGCAGGGCTTTCCAGTCTTTCGGCGCCTGTTGGCGAATCTGCCAGACACCATGCCAGTCAGCGGTTTCCCAGTTCTGAGCAGTAATAAAACCTTCCAGTTGCTCGCACAGCGCTCGACGTTTTTCCAGGTTGCGAGCTTTAGTTGCGTCCAGTTCGGCAAAGTGGGCACGGCAAGGCTGGTAGGCCTGATCTGACGCTTCTTTAAAACGTGCCCATAAGGCCTGGTCTTCGCCCTGATCCGAGCTCATCAGCGCGCGCCACTCGTCATGAAGCGCCTGAATAGCCGTGGCCAGCTCCGGTGCATCCATGGTGGCGCCGTTAAGCGCTTCCATGCTTTCGCACAGGGTGATTTTTTTCGGTTCGGCGGCAAAACGGTGCCAGTCTTGCAGCTCTGCACGGCGCGGGGCGAGCTTGGCCAGTTCTGCATCGAGCAGGCGATCACCGTGGTTTTCGATAATGGCCTGGGCCTTGTGCCAGAGGCGGTTCGCATGGCGCAGATTGCCTTGGCGCAGCTCCCGCTTCAGGGCGACCAGCAGACCGCGGTGAGGTTGCGCAGGTCGGGGTTGTGCTGGCGCTTGCGCATCGGCGGCTTCGGCTTTAAGGGTGCGTAGCGCCAGCAATGCCGATGGGGGCTGATACTCGCCGGGCCAACGGTCGGACAGTTCGGTCAGGGCATCGGGTGAGTCTGTCGCATTGATATCCGCAGCCAGTGTGAGCAGCTGCTCAAATGCGGCCGCCAGATCAGTAAAGGCCAGCCGGTCCTCATCAAGGGCTTGGGACTGCTCGTTGGCACTGTCCCAGCGGCGCCGCTGGGTGGCCAATGCGGAGCGCATTTCGCCCAACTGATGGTCCCAGGTTTCCGGTGTCGCTTGGCTTAAAAGCTGGAACAGGCTGTGCGCAGCCGCTTCCCGTTCGGCTTTGGCGGTTTCTGCCAGGGCTTGCTGACGAGTCTGCTCCTGCAGCTCGGTGAGTTGATTGCGACACTGATGCAGCGCTTGCTGAACCCGGGAGGCCAGGTCCGGAGTGGCTTGAAGTGTGAGCTGCTGCCATTGCTGCTCCAGCTGTTCCAGCTGGGGTCCGTAAAGGGCATCCACACGGCGGTGGGCATGCTGTTCGAGCCGGTCAGCAAGGTGATAGACCTTGGCGGTTTCCCGTTCGCTCTGTTGCTGCTGCTGTTGAAGCACCCGGGCCTGGTCACGCGCCAAGCGGGTGACGCGCTTGTCGCGACCTTCCTTGCTGAGGCGCTTAAGCAGGGAGAGCGAAGCAATGTTCTGTACCGAGGCAACACGCAATGCTTCGCTAGGCGCATCCAGCGCCAACTGATAAAGCACGCCTTCGTCTTTCAGGCGTTCAATGGCCGCCATGCGGCTGTGCATGTCGGGGCTTTGACTGGCCACATGGGCAAGCACGTCTTCGTTGCCGGTAAGGCGGATCAGTCGCAGGCGGGTGTCACTGTTGGGGGCGTCGTCGGTGGTGCCGGCCAGCAGGGCCATGATGCGCATGGAAGCGGCTTCGCGGACGGAAGGAGCTTCGTCACGCTGATGCACTTCGTCTAGCGCGGCAAAGTCCGTGAGTCGCCCAGTGGCAGCAGCACGAACCAGCGCACTGGCATCACCCCGTGCCAGCTGATTCAGAAGGATTGCGTTGTCGCAGAGGCTCAGTTGCTCAATGGCTTTGAGCCGGATATCAGGGTTAGCGTGTTGCCAGCGGGGTTTCAGGAATCGGCCAAACATAACAAGTCTCAAAAATGCGCCAAATGCCTGACGCTTGAGGCGCGACGCCCTAATGGTGCTTGTGTCAGGCGTCCGGCGTTAGGCGTCCGGCGTTCTTATTGTCTAGTAATGCATCCTTGTCAGCCCAGAGTTCACCAATCCATTGCTGAAAACGAGCGCGGAATTCCGCGTCATCTTCATAGTTACCCTCTGAGGCCCAGGCAGGAATAACACGTTGCTGCACAACGATTTCCACCTCGTTCATGGCGCCACCAAGAAAGGCGATCAGCGAGCGAGGCGTGCCCGGGGGATAGATAATGGTCACATCAAGCAGATTTCGCAAATGCCCGGACATGGCATTCAGGGTAAAGGCAGCGCCGCCGGCCTTGGGTTTCAGCAGGTGGCGATACGGCGAGCCTTGTTCGGCGTGCTTTTGCGCGTCAAAACGGGTGCCTTCAAAGAAATTCATCACCGAGGTCGGAAAATAGGCGAATTTTTCACAGGCTTTGCGGGTGGTTTCCAGATCCTTGCCTTTGAGTGATGGATTTTTCTCCAGTTCGGCTTTGGTGTAACGCTTCATGAAGGGGAAATCCAGTGCCCACCAGGCCAGCCCCAGTAACGGAACCTTGATCAGTTCCTGTTTCAGGAAAAATTTCAGGAAAGGGATGCGACGATTGGAGATGCGCTGCAGCACCAGGATGTCAGCCCAGGACTGGTGATTACAGGTGACCAAATACCACTGATCCTTGCTCAGAGTCTCCATGCCACTGATTCGCCATTTGATCTGACTGAACAGGGCAATAATGGCGTTGTTGTTGCCAATCCAGGTTTCTGCAATGGTCACGAGAATGCGTGACAGAAGGACTTGTGCCTTCTCAAAGCGAAGCACGAGCCGCAGCAGGGCGAAAGCGTAAAGGGGCAAGCAGAGGAGCAGGGTGTTAATCAGCATGCCTATCAGGGCAAGGAAGCCCCGGATCTTGTGCCAGATGGTCATAGTGCGATTCGTTCAGTTAACGTAAACGGGCATGCTACCCAATGGTAAACGCCTTGTCCCGTGTCCGTTTCGGTCAAAGAGCCGTTTGTCATCACAGGATTCCGCAAATGATTTCATGCCGCTATGCTGCAGGGATGCGCACTGTGGAACAACGTTTATTGGTCTTAATGCTTGTGTGTTCGGTATCCGGACTGCTGCTGCCGGATTACGCCCAGGGCGCCCCGGAAATTTCCAGTGAAAATGGCCTGGCGCCGAATGCGACGGTTTCCAGCGCGCAAGGGGCCGCCGTCACTGATCACACCCTCGACACAGACCTCGAAGGGCCGAGCAGGCCGTTTCACCCAAACCCTTGTGGGCATCTTTCCGGTGAGGCTGGATGGGTAGACAGGACCCATGACTGGATGTCCAGGACCGTTTGTGGCCCCACCCGCTGGGTCGATGGCTTTTTTATCGGCCCCAATGAGATTGATACAGAGCAACCCGGCACCCAGCTTCGCATTATCGGCGCCAGCCGCTGGCAAGATAACGACGACGACGGCAGCGAGGTGAAGGTGCGCGCCAGAGTCGAGCTACCTAATGCGCAGGAGCGGCTGAGCCTTCTCTTTCAGAATGACGATGATGTTGATGATGAGCTGCGTAATGATCTGGATAGCCGCCCGGAAGATGTGGGCAATGATTCGGGTGGTTTTCGCACCGCGCTGCGGTGGGTGACCAAAATGCCAGACCGCATGAATCTGGACCTGGATGCCGGCCTGCGCTCTGAGCTTACGACCTTTCTGCGTGCCCGCTATCGCTGGTATACGCCCTTGCCGGGAGGCAAAACCTATTTCCGGTTTACTCAGAAAGGCTACTGGGAAGACCCGGAAGGCTTTGGAATCAACTCCTTGTTTGAGTTGGATCGCCCGCTAACACAGCTATCGACTATCCGTTTCAGCAGTGAATACGAGCTGACCGAAGAAAATAATGCGTTGAACCGGGACTGGTATTTCAACCAGACAGTCAGCCTCTATACCCGCCTGGGCAAGCAATCCGGGATAGGTTATTCGGTCGGCTTTGATGGCTTTACCGACCCTGTTGCGGCCATCGAAACCTGGCGCACCAGTGTGCGTTTTCGGCGCAGCGTGTGGCGCCCCTGGTTTTTTTATGAAATCGAACCCTATGTGTTCTGGCCCCGTTCGCTGGGCTACGAGGGTATTACCGGGATTGTATTAAGGCTGGAGGTTCAGGCCGGTTTGCCGGTGTGGGAATACCCGGACTAAGAGGAGGCACAACGGGGAGGGAGGTGCTCTTTTGAGGCGCAATGGGGAGAGTAAAGGCGTGCAGCCCGGGTTGGCCCGGGCCGCACTGGGCTGGCCTAGTTAGCCCAGCCACCTCGCTGGCGACGGCCGGAACGTGACCGCATTAGCACACCGGCAATCAGGCCGATCACAAGAATGCCCACACCAGTGATCCACTGTTGCGACGTGTTGTTGCCTCGCAGCATCACGTTTTCACCTTTCACCTGATCCAGTTCGGAGCGCAGTAGGCTCAACTCTTCGTTGAGGCGACGGTTAGCCTGGTCCAGGCGAATCGGGTCGGACGCCACTTCCTGTAGTTGTTCCAGCTCATTGCTGCGTGAGCTCAGGGAATTCTTCAATTCGCTGGACTGCTCGGACAGGGCATCACGCTGGCCTTTGGTCTCAGCGAGCTGGGCGCGTAATTTTGCCACTTCCGCCTTGGCCTGTTCGCTGGCCTGAGTGGCGCGCTCCAGACGAATCTCGGCGGTGGGGGTCTGGCTCAGGTATTGCTTGCCGATGTAGCCCTCGGTGTCGCCATGGCGAATTTTCGCCCAATCACCCTCGAAACCGAGAAACTCGATACGGGTGCCACTTTTTATCCCACGGTGGAGAATGCGCCCACTGGGATTGGCGGCAGCACGAATGGGCACATAAATACTGTCATCCACCCATGCCGCAGCGGCGAGGGCAGTACTGGATGCGCTCAGCAATGCCAGCACACAAAATAATCTAGCGAGCATCAGTCACTCCTTGAAGTCAGGCCGCGCAGTCTAAAGAAGTCATGCAGGTAGGGGCGCTACCATAGTCACATTTCGCCGCGCAGGCCGTGGTGTCTTTGTAAAAAATGGCAAATTGCCATGATGGCCGCCTGCTGCGGCCGCAGTCTTCAGGGCAATACGCGCTTGAAGGGCTTTACCGTAACGTCTGCGCACACGCCCGCGTCCATGTACGGGTCCGCATCTGCCCAAGCTTGGGCATCAGCCAAGGAATCAAATTCGGCAACGATCAGTGAGCCGGTAAAGCCGGCGGGGCCTGGGTCATCGCTATCGATGGCAGGGTGCGGGCCTGCCAGCTGCAGGCGCCCCTGATCACGGAGGGCTTCCAGTCGTGCCAGGTGCTCGTGGCGAGCCTGTTTGCGTAACGGCAGAGAGTCGGGAACGTCTTCACTGATGATCGCGTACAGCATGGTCATCCTTTTTTTCGTTGTCAGAGGGGGCATTTTCAGTGCTGGAGTCAGTCGACTCGCTGGCGCTGTCCTGCTTCATGATGCGCTTACGATCTTCCTCAGGCATTTTCTTAAAAACATACGCGAAGACGCTGATATAAAAGATCATTTGCAAGGCGGTAAAGCCGAATAGCTTGAAATTCACCCAGAAGTCGGTGCTGAAATTGAACGCGATATAGAGATTGAGTGCGCCAATGAAAGCAAAATAAAGAACGAAGGCGATATTCAGCAGCGTCCAGTCACGGCGCGACAGCGCCACCACAAATCCAAAACCGGACACCATTAGTGACTCGCACAAGCGCTGCAGCAAGTTACGCTCGCGGACAAAGTGACCAAGCAGAAGGACACCGCCCAGCGTGAAGCTGATGATGGAAGGGCGCCATTTGATAAAGACATCGTTCTGGAAGAACAGGGTCATGGAGCCGAAGATCAGGGTGATCACAAAGACGATCAGGTGCATTTTTTGCACTTTGCGCCAGATCAGCCACCCCAGTGTAACTTGGGCTGTGGTGGCAATCAGGATGCCCCAGGTGGCCAGCATAATGTCCCGGCCACCGAGAAAATAGAGACCGAAAAACACAATTACCGGAAGGTAATCAAATAGTTGCTTCATTTGCAGCGCCTTATCCCGTGCCGGGCTGGTAACCTGAAAAGGATGTGTCGGCGGCACGGCCGACCATCCGCAGGGCAACGATGGTAACGGCATCAGGCAGGCAATTCACCCTGCCTTCCTGCATTATTTTTTGCCGCACTGTGGTAGCGTAATCGACCCGTTTTCTTGCAGACGGTTCCTGTAATGGTGCTGCCGTCTGCGATACAACCCGATAACCAGCCTTTATGACCGCGTGTTTTGATCTGCATTGCCACAGTCTTGCTTCCGATGGCGCCCTGTCGCCCACTGATCTGGTGGCGCGGGCCGCGGATTATGGTGTCACCCATCTCGCGTTGACCGACCACGATACTCTGCGCGGACTGGATGAGGCCCGTCAGGCCGCGCAAGTGCACGGAATGACTCTGATTAACGGCATTGAGCTATCCGTTCGCCATGAGAATCGAGAATTCCACGTGCTCGGTTTATGGGTGGATGTGGCAGACCCGACCTTACAATCACGCGTTTGTGCCCAAAATGAGGCTCGCACCAACCGCGCCCGTGAAATTGGACGTCGGCTGGACAAGGCCGCCGGGTTGGCAAACAGCTACGAGCGCGCCTGCGAGCTGGCCGATAACGACGCGCCGGGTCGGCCCTGGTTTGCCAAGCTACTGGAGCAGACCGGGCGAGTTCGCAATCACCGTCATGCCTTCAACCGTTTCCTCAAACAAGGGCAGTCGGCATTTGTGGCCACGCCCTGGTGCACCCTCGAGGACGGCATTGCGGCAATTCACGCGGCCGGCGGCACCGCTGTGTTGGCGCACCCCCATGCCTATAACATGACCCGCAAGCGCCTGCGCCACTTTCTGGGCCAGTTCAAGGCGGCCGGCGGCGATGGCCTGGAAGTGGCCATGCCCGGGCTCACCCCCCATCAGCAGGCGTTGCTGGACGAATGCTGGCAGCATTTCGACCTGAAAGTATCGGCCGGTTCCGATTTCCACTCCCCGGAGCAGCGTTGGCTGGCCTTAGGCAGATTGCCGCCGGTGCCGGCAGGCGCCACGCCAGTGTGGGAAGGGCGTTACTGAAGCACGCACGGGCCAGATATCGCGCTTTATGCTTAAAGCGGCTTGCGCCGCTGCCCTGCGGCGCTCAGAATTGCATGCCATGACTGAAACGCTATACATACACCCGGAAACCCCGCAGCCAAGGCTGATTCGTCAGGCAGTAGACGTAATTCGTGGCGGCGGCTTGATCGCTTATCCTACTGATACCACCTACGCACTGGGTTGCGGTATTGGCGAGAAGGCTGCGCTGGATCGTCTGATCCGTCTGCGCCAGCTGGACAAGAAGCACGAGTTCACGTTGTTGTGCCACGACCTCTCCGCGCTGGCGGTGTACGCCAAGGTGGATAACCCGGATTATCGTCTGCTCAAGGCGCATACCCCTGGGGCCTATACTTTCATTCTGCAGGGCACCACTGAAGTGCCACGCCGACTGATGCACCCGAAAAAGCGCACCATCGGCATCCGTGTGCCTGACCATGCCATCTGTCAGGCGCTACTGGCGGAACATGGCGAACCGATCATGACCTCCACCTGCCACCTGCCCAACGACGAATTTCCGCTCACCGACCCGCAGGACGTGCGCGACTTCCTGGAAAACCACGTGGACCTGGTCATCGACGGGGGCTTTTGCGGCACCCTGGAAACCACCGTAATCTCCCTGTCTGAAGGTGAGGGGCCGGTGGTGGTGCGTGAAGGGGCAGGCCCAATCGACGCCATCTATTAGTCAAATTGCAGCAATTTGCTCAGGGTTTGATCAGACACTGACAAGTCGCTGTCCCTCACGGCGCGGTTCACCGTATAATCGCGGGCTTTCCCCGCAGCATTCCTCTTGGAATGCCACCTATAGGGTATAAGGAGTTGGCTTTGAGTTCCGTGGTTCCCTCCCAGCGAGTTGTTTCCGGCATGCGCGCCACCGGCCGCCTGCATCTGGGGCATTACCATGGCGTGCTGAAAAACTGGGTGCGTCTGCAGCATGAGTTTGAGTGTTTCTTCTTTGTCGCAGACTGGCACGGACTCACCACAGAATACGAAAACCCGCACAATATCGAGCAGCATGTCTGGGATTTAGTGATCGATTGGCTGGCCGCCGGGGTTAACCCTGGCTCGGCCACACTGTTCATTCAGAGCCAGGTGCCGGAGCATGCAGAGCTGCACCTGTTGCTGTCGATGATGACACCGCTGTCATGGCTGGAGCGGGTGCCAACCTATAAAGATCAGCAGGAAAAGCTGCGTGAGAAAGACCTGAGCACCTATGGCTTTCTCGGCTACCCGCTACTGCAGTCTGCCGATATTCTCGCCTATCGAGCCGGGCAGGTGCCCGTGGGCGCGGACCAGGTCGCCCACGTGGAGCTGACCCGGGAAGTCGCACGTCGCTTCAACCATCTTTATGGCCGCGAACCAGGTTTTGAAGAAGCCGTGGACGCCGCCATCAAGAAAATGGGCAAGAAGCAGTCCAAGATTTACTTGAACCACCGTCGCCAGTATCAGGAAAGAGGTGATGAAGCGGCGTTGGAAACAGCGCGCGCGCTGGTGGATGGGCAACAGAACATCACACTGGGCGACAAAGAGCGTCTGCTGGGTGATCTGGAAGGCGGCGGCAAGGTCATCCTGCCTGAGCCGCAATCACTGCTCACCAAAGCCTCCAAGATGCCAGGACTGGATGGGCAAAAAATGTCCAAATCCTACGGCAACTTCATTGGCATGCGTGAAGAGCCTGCCGACGTGGACAGCAAAATTCGCCGCATGCCGACAGACCCGGCCCGGGTGCGTCGCACCGACCCCGGCAACCCGGATAACTGCCCGGTATGGCAGTTTCATATGGTGTACTCTGACGATACCGCCCGGCAGTGGGTGCGCGAAGGCTGCACCAGTGCCGGCATTGGCTGCCTGGATTGCAAAAAGCCGATTATCGAAGCGGTTCAGGAAGAGCTGGAGCCCATCCGCAAACGCGCGGAAGAGCACCTGCGCAACCCGGACCTGGTGCGCACCATTGTGGCAGAAGGGTGCGAGGAAGCACGCGAAGCCGCCCGCGCCACACTGGAAGAAGTGCGCGCAGCCATGGGCCTGAATTACCGCTAGGCGGAGCAGAGCATGACGGAAACGGTAGAGCAGACGACAGAAGAGGCTCCGGCGCCCGAGCAGCCAGCAGGCATGCTCGGGCCCCTGTATCCGAGCCAGTCGGAAATGCCGTTTGGCTTGGTATACGGCAAGGCCATTACCAAGCTACCCGACGATCTCTACATCCCCCCGGATGCACTGGAAGTCTTTCTGGAGGCCTTCGAAGGCCCGCTGGATTTATTGCTCTACCTGATCAAACGTCAGAATCTCGACATTCTCGATATTCCTGTCGCCACCATCACCGTCCAGTACATGGAGTACGTGGAGCTGATGAAGGCCATGAACTTTGAATTGGCGGCGGAATATCTGGTCATGGCGGCCATGCTCAGTGAAATCAAATCACGCATGTTACTGCCACGGCCCAAGGAAGACGAAGAAGAGGATGGGGAAGACCCCCGCGCAGAGCTGATTCGTCGCCTGCAGGAATACGAGCGATTCAAGAAAGCGGCGGAAGATATCGACGAGCTGCCGCGCCTGGAACGGGATGTGTTTCCGGCCGAGGCCAAACGTCCGGAATACACGCGTGAAAAAGCGCAGCCGGATGTGGATATGCGCGAGTTACTGCTGGCGCTGAAAGAAGTCATGCACCGGGCAGACATGTTCGAGAGCCACCAGATTTCCCGGGAAAAACTGTCCACCCGTGAGCGCATGGCCAGCGTGCTGGACAAGTTGAAAGGCCGGGACTTTGTGCCTTTTATCGAATTGTTTAATCCTGAAGAGGGCAAGCTTGGCGTGGTAGTGACCTTCCTCGCCACACTGGAGCTGGTGAAGGGCTCGCTGATTGAGCTGGTACAGACTGAATCGTTTGCACCGATCCATGTGAAGGCTAAAACCCTGGTGCTGGAAGAGTCCGACCTGATCGCTGGCCTGGAACTCGACGATGAACCCGATGCCGCACCGGATGCCTACGAAAGTGATATAGATGCCCTCGATGTTGCGGATGACGATGCACACGATGGGAGCAAGGGGTAAGCGTGGACGCTGAACAAATAAAAAGAATCGTTGAAGCCGCTATTCTTGTAGCCGATGGGCCGCTGGACCGCGATGGTATGCTGGCATTGTTCGATGAAGAGGATCGCCCCAGTAAACAAGACTTGTCCAAATACCTGGAGCAGATAGCCGATGAATACGAAGGCCGCGGCATTTTCCTCAAGGAAGTGGCATCCGGTTTCCGCTTTCAGGCGCGCTCAGAACTGGGCTCCTGGGTCAGCCGTTTGTGGCAGGAAAAGCCACCACGTTACAGTCGCGCCATTCTGGAAACCCTGGCCCTGATTGCATATCGCCAACCCATTACCCGTGGCGAAATCGAAGAGATTCGTGGCGTTTCGGTAAGCTCACATATCGTCAAGAGCCTACTGGAGCGAAACTGGGTGCGTGTTGTCGGCCACCGGGATGTACCGGGTCGCCCTGCGATGTTCGCGACCACTAAGCAGTTTCTGGACTACTTCGACCTCAAGAGCCTGGAAGACCTGCCATCCTTGGCGGAAATTCGCGACCTGGACAAGCTGAATGAAGAGCTGGCCTTGACCGATGTGCCCCCCAGCAAGGCAGGCGAGGGCGATGCCGACGAAGCCTCGGAAGGTGACATTGACGACGATAACTTTGGCGAACGCGAAGTGCGTCTGCCAGGTGATCAGGAAAGCATCCCTGGCTTTGAGCCGGAACCGGAAATCGACGACTCCACGCAAATGAGCATGGACAAGGTGGATTCCGTTCTCGCCAGCTTTGAACAGGAATTCCGCCGTAAACCCGGCGAAAAAAATGATGCAGAACCCGTTCCGGACAACAGCGGTGCCGTGGCAGACGATGCCCCCACAGAGCCGGACGGCGCTGCAAACGAAAGTGATGATGTCGCGGTAGAAGATGCTTCTGACCAGGAGCAGGCACCGAACGACAGCGCAGAGGAAAGCCGAACGCCCCATGAGTGAGAAATTACAAAAAGTCCTGGCTCGTGCCGGGCTGGGTTCCCGCCGGGAACTTGAAACCTGGATCAGTGACGGTCGCGTCTCGGTCAACGGGGCTGTAGCGACCCTGGGTGACCGGGTTGGCAGTGAAGATACCCTACGTGTAGATGGCAGGATGATTAAAGTGAAGGCCGAAGAAGATACCGTTCAGCGGGTCATTATGTACCACAAGCCACCGGGAGAAGTGTGTTCGCGCAACGACCCGGAAGGGCGCCCGACGGTGTTCGATAACCTGCCGCGCCTGCAAGGCATGCGCTGGGTGCAGGTCGGCCGGTTGGATATCAACACCACCGGCATGATGCTGTTTACCACAGACGGCGAGTTAGCCCACCGTTTGATGCACCCCTCAAACGGGTTTGTCCGTGAATATGCGGTGCGCGTGCGCGGTGGCATGACCCCGGAGAAGCGCCAGGCAATGCTCGACGGTGTGCTGCTGGAAGACGGTGTTTCTAAATTCGATAGCATTGAAGATGCCGGTGGTGCAGAAGAGGGCGCCAACCATTGGTACAAGGCTACCCTGACCGGCGGCAAATACCGGGAAGTCCGCCGTTTGTTCCAATCCCAGGATCTGGAAGTGGCCCGCTTGATGCGTATCCGCTTTGGCGACCTGACACTGCCGCCGCAACTGCGTCAGGGTCGCTGGATGGAACTGGAGCCGGAGCAAATGAAGGCGCTGATCGACAAGGTGGAACTCAAGGGCAAGAAATACACGGGGCTCTACGGCCGCGCGCGCCTGCGCCACCAGCGCAGCGGCAGCAATCCGCCCCGCAAAGCACGTCGCGGACCGTATCGCCGCTAGGCTGAGAGCATCGAGTTACGACAAACGAGTCTCGAAAACCATGGGGCCTCGGCCAAGTTTCGCTTTTCGTAACTCGCTCCTCAGAACCCGTAACGGGTTATGAGGAGCCTTCGCGACTCAATCGCCACTCCTAGGGCAGCCTCATTATGCGCCCGACCAAGGCCGGCAGTGCCGTTTCCACCCGCAGAATCCTCGCCCCGAAACTGTGACAGGCAAACCCGTGCCGTTGCAGCATGTCCACTTCGTAATGTGTCCAGCCCCCTTCCGGGCCCACGGCCAGGGTGACTGGCTCGGCCAAATCACAAGGCAGGGTGGGGTAATCGCCCGGGTGCGCCAGAAGGCGCTGACCGCTACCGGCCCATTCATCCAGCGAGTCTTCCACGAAAGGCTTGAAGCGCGGAGCAAGGGTCAACTCTGGCAGGCAGGTGTCTCGTGCCTGCTCCAGCCCGAGAATCATCTTCTCGCGCAGTAGGTCGGCCTTGAGGTTAGGGGTTTGCCAATAGCTCTTGTCCACCTTCCAGCTGTTGATCAGTACGATACGTTTGATGCCGAGACTGGTGGCGTCGATAAGGATACGTTTAAGCATTTTGGGTCGGGGAAGCGCCATCAGCAAAGACAGCGGCGGGGCCGCCACTACCTTAGAGTTAGCTTTAAAAAAAACTGTTATCTCATTGTTTTTAATTGCTTTGATGGTAGCCATCCCGATGCCGCCATTCAGCAGGCCCGCCCGACATTGCTCCCCTTCGTCCAGGTTGAGCACAGTGCGCACGTGGGCACTCTGGCGGGCATTTAACCGCCAGAGTGCGTCGTGCAGGTATTGGTCGGGATGCAGCAGGAGCAAATTCATGGCGCGAATTATGGCACACCGCGAGGCAGGCCAGAACAAGGGTTTATCGCCCGCCACGATCAAGATGGGCGATGCTCCATTGACGCAAATCGCTGTTTCCTTGGCTATTATAGCCCTTTGCCCGGCGCCACTGGATTGCTAGAGTGTGCCGCCTGATCACCCGTTCGATTAACTGTTCAGTTTGGAGAATTTCATGCAGTTTCAGGGTACTGACCAATATGTGGCCACAGACGACCTGAAAATGGCCGTGAATGCAGCCATAGCCCTCAAGCGCCCGCTGCTCATCAAAGGCGAGCCCGGCACTGGTAAAACGCTGTTGGCCGAGCAGGTTGCTGAATCCTTGGGGCTGCCACTGCTGTCCTGGAACGTGAAGTCCACCACCAAGGCGCAGCAGGGCCTGTATGAATACGATGCAGTATCACGCCTGCGTGATTCCCAGCTCGGCGCCGAAGGGGTCGAAGATGTGGCCAACTACCTGAAAAAGGGGAAGCTCTGGGAAGCCTTCACCCATGAAGGCCAGGTGGTACTGCTGATCGATGAAGTCGACAAGGCGGACATCGAATTCCCCAACGATCTGCTCCAGGAGTTGGATCGCATGGAGTTCTTCGTCTATGAAACCGGCGAACTGATCAAGGCGGAACAGCGCCCGATCGTGATCATCACCTCCAATAACGAGAAAGAGCTACCCGACGCCTTCCTGCGCCGCTGCTTTTTCCACTACATCAACTTCCCCGATGCAGCCACCATGCAGGCCATCGTGGATGTGCATTTCCCCGAGATCAAAAAGAACCTAGTGAGCGAAGCACTGGAAATCTTCTTCGATCTGCGCAAGGTGCCGGGGCTGAAGAAGAAGCCCTCTACCAGTGAGCTGATCGATTGGCTGAAGCTGCTGATGGCCGACGATATCCCGCAAGATATCCTGCGCAGTCGCGACACCAAGAGTGCGGTTCCACCGTTGTATGGTGCGTTGCTGAAGAACGAATCGGATGTGCAACTTCTCGAGCGTCTGGCGTTCATGAATCGCCGCGAAAGCTAACCGGTCCACGGGCAGACTATGCTTATTGGTTTTTTCGAAAATCTGCGTCGCTACCGGGTGCCAGTCACCCTGCGTGAGCTGCTGGATTTGTTCGATGCGCTGCATGCGCATGTGGCGTTTGGCTCCATTGAGGATTTCTACCTCCTGAGCCGAGCGGTTATGGTGAAAGACGAAAAATACTACGACCGCTTTGATCAGGCGTTTGCCAACTACTTTGAAGGCCTGGAAAACCTGGAGCCGGACTGGCTCAGCAAGGTGATCCCGGACGAGTGGTTGCGCAAAGAGCTGGAAAAGAACTTGAGCGCGGAAGAGTTTGAAAAGCTCAAGGGGCTCGGCAGCCTGGAAAAAATCATGGACGAGCTGCGCAAGAGGCTTGAAGAACAGGAAAAGCGTCACCAGGGCGGCAACAAATGGGTTGGCACCGGTGGCACCAGTCCGTTCGGCGGTTACGGAGAAAACCCGGAAGGGGTGCGTATGACCGGCCCTTCACGGAACAAGAAAGCGGTGAAGGTCTGGGAGAAGCGGGAATTCCGGAACCTGGATGATTCCGTGGAGCTGGGCACTCGCAACATCAAGCTGGCCATGCGCCGGCTGCGAAAATTTGCCCGCACCGGCCGCGATGAAGAACTGGACATGGACGACACCATCTCGTCCACCGCCCGCAACGCCGGCTTGCTTGATATCAAGATGCGCCCACAAAAAGAAAACCGCGTGAAAGTGCTGATTTTCTTTGATATTGGCGGCTCGATGGATCCTTACGTGAAGCTGTGTGAAGAGCTGTTCTCTGCCGCCCGGGCAGAGTTCAAGCACATGGAATATTTCTACTTCCATAACTTCATCTATGAGTACGTATGGAAAGATAACCGCCGGCGTTGGGACGAGAAAATCTCCACCTGGGACGTGCTGCACAAGTACGGCAGTGACTACAAGGTGATCTTCGTGGGTGACGCCGCCATGAGCCCCTATGAAGTGAACTCGGTGGGCGGCAGCGTGGAGCACTGGAACGAAGAAGCCGGTGCCGTCTGGTTTCAACGGGTGACCAACACCTATGAGAAAGTGGTGTGGCTAAACCCGGAACCGGAACGCGCCTGGCAGATGACAACCTCCACCCAGTGGATCAAGCAGCTTTCCGAGCACCACATGTTCCCCCTGACGATTGAAGGGCTTGAAAAAGCCATGCGTCAGCTGAGCAAATAAGCGTTGATGCGTAAGCCGGGGTGGCGCAAGGCCAACCCGGCGCATCAATCTTAACTCTCCTCCTCGTATGCCTGCTTCGTATTTTGCCCGCTCAAGGTGCAGTTCGTTGCATTTGCCGGTCAAGTTTTGTCATTTATGCACCAATAAACAGCACGTTTAGTGGCTGACACCCTCACAGTTCCGTATCCTGCGCGCCTTCAACGCTTCGCCAGTCCGAACCAACCCCGCCCACAAGGCAGGGCAGCCGGAAAGGCGGTGCCACATTGAGCGCTCACCGTGATCCGGTGGACCTTCAGGAGATCTTCATGTCCAGGGTGAAAACCACCGTCTGGATGACTGTTTTCAGCACTGCCGCATTAACCAGCGCCGCCCACGGGGATAGCACCCAGGCTGAAATCCGTCGTCTGCAATCCGAGCTCGACCAGCTCAAGTCCCGTTTTGCTGATGCCCCAACAGAACCCACACTGAACTGGCCAACCTTGACCGTCTTCGGCAGCGTCAGCGTTGATGCCATCTATGACGATAAAGATGCCGGCTTCGACGAGCTTCTAATTCCCAGCACCATTCCTGCTGGTAACACGCATCAGCAGAATTTCGTCATGAGCGCCAAGAACAGTCGGTTTGGCTTTCAGGTGGGCGAGGGCAGCGGCCCGCACATGGTCTTTGCGATGGACCTGTTCGGCAGCCTGGACAGCTATGAATTGCGCATCCGTGATTTTTATGTCGAAAACGGCCCATGGCGCGCCGGTTACGGCTTTACAGCCTTGCTGGATGGTTCGGCCTGGCCGTTAACCCTGGATGCCCAGGGGCCAAACAGCGCGATCTTTGCGCGCCAAACCGGTGTGCGCTGGCAAGGCGAGCACCTGACTCTGGCCCTCGAAGATCCCAACAGTGAGATTTACGACCCAACCAACGCGACCAGCGCTGCGGGTCGCAGGCCCGATGCCATTGCTACCTGGAAACAGGGTTTGCCCGCCGGGCACATCAAGCTGGGTGTGGTAAACCGTGAACTTGGTGTGGAATTCGCGGATGGCGACCAGCAATTTGCCAACGCCACGGGCGGCGTGGCCAGTGCCGCTATCAACGTTAGCGACACTGTCAAACTGCTCGCCAGCGGCAGTTACGGCCAGGGCATGGCGCATTACTAGAGGTCCGGCCGGTAAAACTGTAAAATTCAGCCACTAGCCTCGTAAGCGATTGATCCAAAACCATTTTCCCGTTATTCGATCTCCAGCTCGAAAGCCATTGGTTTAAATTTCTTGGACAAATCAATTTCGAAGCTGCCCAGTCTACCAAGGTGCTCTGCGTGGTATGGCGAGAAGCTGGCCATGTGCTCTCGGGTAATGCTGTGCCCTTCTGCCTTCAATTGGTTAAAGACCTCCGTCATTGCATTCACGTTGTAAAGAATCGCAACATTGGCAAGTAAGTGATTGTATTTCACGATCTTGCTCTGCTCATGCCTGAGGTTTGCGCTGATCTTCCCACCGTTGGCAAAAAACAACCAGCGCGCAAATTCGTTGAACTCTTCACTCTTACATGTGGCGGCCTGAATCGTCCTCCGCAGGTCAAGGTCGGTAACATAGTCCAGCAAAAACATGGTTCTGACGACCCTTCCCAGTTCCCGAAATGCAAAGTACAGCTTATTCTTGCGGTTTTTGGTGCCAAATCGCCTGAGAATGGTCGACGCGGTGATCTTGCCCGTTTTTACCGACATGGCGGTCCTCATCATATCGGGGTAATGCGTCTGAATGAGCTCCCACCGAATGGGATCGCTGAATAGCGATTGGATATGCTGTAACACCAGTCCCCTGTCTGACTTGTAGAACGTTAGGTCTTTGATGTTGCGGATGCGAGGCATCAGTTTAATGCCCAGCAGGGAGGCCAACCCGAACACCGGCGTTGACTGCGCCTGAGTGTCGCCGTGCACGGTATCCGGATTGAAGTCGGATTTGTCGTTCAAGAGACCATCGAGAATGTAGATGGCCTCGTAAACACCGCACGGAATGAACCGGCTGAACAATGCAATATAGGTATCGGAGACATGGTAGTAAGCGATACCCCCGTAACTGCCGTATCGCAGATGGTATTCAGACAGCAGATTGTCCTCGTACAGGTCCCAAAGCTTGCCATCAGCAGAAACGCTGTTGCCTGAGCCCCAACACTCAATTAGGCCGTACTTCTTGTAAGCGTTGTTGACCTTGGCGATGGCCTTATCAAGGCGCTCTTCGGTCGTCCTTTTGAGACTGATCCAGGCGATCTGTTTGCGGGATATGCCTTTCACTGACCGGGCCGTTTCTGTCGGTCCGATGTTGGTTCCGTAGCAGAACAACGTCAGTACAAAGCGTAGAAAAGGGTCGTCGATACGTGAATCAAAGCCGGATAGCGGTCCGAATTGGTGATTCAAATTAAGCCATTTCTCCACGGTGATGGCCAGATCAAGCAGGTTAATCTTCTCCAGGCGATCTTTAAGCAAGGCAGAAATGGCTTCAATTTCGGGCGGCGGATCATCGGTTTTGGCTTTACCAATAACAAGCTTCCCATTTTCAATACGAACCAGTTCGTCATCCGGAAAACGCTGATCCGCTTTCTGACAAGAGTTTGTCATGGCGCTTTTCAATGCCTGTGTGAAGGCGGGGGCCCCGGCGACCAGGCCGACCTGCTCGCAGTACGGTCCTAACCCGGCCTCGTACTCTTCCCAAGTGATCATTTGCTCGCGATAGTCGTCGAAGGTTTCGCTGTAAGGGATGAACAAGTCACCCGTGCTCAGTTCCTCCGCGATTCGCTCGAATACGCATAGTTCGAAGCACAGTTTATTGACATGGGTAACAGTTGCAGACTTCGTGGACTTGCCGGTTACCAGCTTCCACCATTTATCTCGAATCCACCGGATGTTCATCACGTTCTTACTTGAAGGGGAGTCGGGGTCACTTAGAATGCACAGGGTTTCAGTGCGGCGCTTTTTGTGCTTGAGGATAAATCGGAAAGCCTTGAGAAGGTCTTTATCTTCAGTGGCCGACGCGAGGTTTAGTATCTCGATCGTGCGAAACAACGTGGCTCGCTGCTTTTTGTACAGCGGCATCATGAAAGGCAGGTAGTTGTTGCCAGCGTAGGCCATGTACTGTTCGCACATCTGCAAGATCAGCTTGCTGTCCTTGCCCAGCACAGGATCGAAGGCGGTCACCGTTTTGGGCTTATCCAGGTATATCTGGATTGTACCGGACAATATCGCAATGAGCCGATCCGTCTGCTTTTGGTGATGAGCCAGATACTCCTCCAGCTTCTTTTCCGCCGTGCGATCCATCTTCTGAAGGAGCTTGATGACGATCTCAGCGGCCTTATCCAGGGTTTGGGCGTACTGATGACGAATCAGCACGATCATCAGTGCCGTGCGTTTGCTCACCTTGAGTTTCATCAGTTCAGCGTGATCGAGAGCCTTGGCTTCGTTGATGAATTGCCGGTGCTTGACAGGTGGCAACCCCAGATCTATGGGTAAGCTATTTTGCAGGGACGTCAGCCATTCCAGATAGGTGATGTAGGCCTGAATATTTCGAGGCGTAGGCCGTTTGGGCTCGTTTTTCAGGGTGTTCCAGCCAAAACCACTCGCACCACCGGCAGATCGGAGCATTTGCCCGATGAGCTGGCGACCTCCGGCCGTCAGATAGCCGCAGAGCTGATCATAGTACCTGTCATTGACTTCTCGGCGCGCCGATTGGCATAGTCGGTCGAGAGCGCTAAATGCAGGCAGTTCGTACTTCTCCTTGACCAGGTACTCCAGGGTGACATTGATGATATCGGCCAATGCCTCTTTGGTGGCGGCCGCCTCCAGCGCCCAGCCCCGCACCAGAGCACCCGTTGTTTCGCTATCGAAAGGTCGAATATTCAGGTACTGGCGAATGAATTTGACGTGCCGAATTTTCGCGCCCGAGGCGAAATAGGTCTGCAGTTCCTTACGAGATGTTCGGGAACGACTGTGAGCTCTGATGTGGTTGAGGATAACGTCTGGCACCTCGCCCAGTGTGGCAAAGCGCCCCAGCCTTTGAACCAGTTTCAGCTGCACCAGTAATCCGAGATACGAGGCGCTGGTACGTTTACAGTGACGTTGGGCGAAGCGAAGCTCTTTGTCTGTCGGCGTATACACATCCCCGACCTCGTGTGGCGAGAGGTCTTTCCTAAGGCGCGGGTACGCGGTGTGGTAGATGGCTACCATGGCAAGTGCTTATTTTGTCTCAGGTGAGTTTGAGGGACCACCGCAAGCCTCGGCTTCGTTCGGCCCGCGTCCAATCCGAAGGCGGGCGAACGGATCAGGTGCATCGATGTAGCGCATTGCGGAATGAACGTCTCTCCATCCCACATACTCCATCAAAGACTTCGTGTCCCAGCGATGATCATTGGCCCAGTTCGCAAACCCTCGGCGCAAGGAATGACTGCTGAACGCGTCCGAACCCTCTATGCCTGCCTCTTGGCAACAAGATCTGACGATGGCGATGATACTGTTCGGGTGCAGTGCTTCGCCCGCAAGCTGACCCCAACGGTTAATGGCCCGGAATACCGGTCCTCGCTTGATCTGTGCCGCATTAGTCCATTCCAAATAGGCTTCTACAGGACACAGCTGTCTGAGTGCCGGCGCTTTGAAATAGCGCCCTTGCCCAGAGCGGTCACTTTTGGTGCGGGATAGGTAAATCTCCATGCCAGAGCCAGGCTCCACCTGGATATGCTCCGCATTGAGCCGCGCCAACTCGTCGCTTCGAAAAGCCCGCCAAAAACCGATCAGCATAAGTGCTTTGTTGCGAAGCGGTTGCAATGGCAACTGGTGTGCATCTTGTCGAGCAATCTGCTGATCAAGGTGCGATACGATGGCCGTCAGCTGCACCAACTGGATGGGCCTGGCCCGCTTTTCTGGGGCCGGGTGCAGTTCGGCAATGCCCTTGAGCACCTTTTTTACATGGGGTGCTTTGGTCGGATCGGGAAAACCTTGCTCAAGGTGCCAGGCCGCCAGACCCGCGAGCCGCTGGCGCAAGGTGTTTAATGAGTGAGTGCGGGCGTGGTCCACCAGGTAACGCGCAACGCTATTGGCCGTAGCTGGCAGAAACCCGCCCCATTGGTCCTCGAAGTGCTGGACGGCGGCTTGGTAGGCCTTGCGGGTGTTGGCGCGGGTAGCCGCGTGTATGTAGTGGTCAATGCTGCTCATGCCGACCTTTTAATCTTTATCGAATTATGGGCTTAGCGTCCTTGGTATCTCCCGGGCCGCGATATCGAAGGTGTAAACGCCTTTGAGCGCCTGGTGCCACTGCTGTGCTTGGTGCTGGGCCTTGTTCACAATAAGTGCGTCGGGAAAGTCGGCGCTTTTTTTCTTGCCACCGACCTTCACCGGCTGCGCTTTTTTATAGTCATTCAGAGCACGCCACACGGTCTGCCCATCCTCAAAGACAATGTTCGGCTCCTCAAACAGCGCACTGATCACGCCAGCAATGGCCTCACGGTCAAGCTTGTAGCGCTTACCCGTTAGAACCCACATTGTCTCCACCAGCACGACATCCGTCACCAGAACGGGTACAGGACCCGTGATCAGTGACATGGCCTTATGCGACTGAGCCTTATTGTCCAGCAGCAGGTACCGAAGCAGCACATTGGTATCAATGGCAATCACGCACGGATACCGCTTTGACGGGAATCGTCCTCACTCACCTGGCGATCCACGCGGATGCCCTTGAGAATCCCGCGCGCGGCGCCTGAGACTTTTTTGATGATAGTAATGTGCCCGTCGTTGTCCACGTAGCTTTCGTATTCATCACCAGGCTCGATGCCCGCCAGCCGGCATTGATCCACAGGTAGCGTGATCTGCCGCTTTGAGCTAACTTTTGGCATAGGACACCTCTTTACATTGCGCCGTTCTGTAAAGGATACCAATGCCTTTACAAGCGGTCAATACGTAAAGATTCTATATGTGGGGGCGTGTAACCGACCTTGATCAACGCGCTGCCAGCCTCCACCATTCGCAAAAAGACTGAAGGCGGCTCCGGTGTTTCATAGATGTACACAGGTAAAGAAAGGGGCCACCGGAGCGGACTCGCCATAAGTCATTGACTGTTGGACCAGCCATTTCACAACCTCGTCAGACGCTGCTAGCAGTTCAGAGTGGACAACAACAGGGCATATGGCGAGAGATTTTTGCCAATAATGATCATTATTTAACCCTTGAGCGCCAGAATACGCCTGGCACCGTTAAGCACGATGATCCCCGCGATGGTGCCGATAATCAGATCCGGATAATTGGATCCGGTCCACGCGACCAAGGCGCCAGCGGCGATGACACCCATGTTAATCACCACGTCGTTGGCCGAGAATATCCAGCTTGCCTTCATATGTGCGCCGCCTTCGCGGTGTTTGGAGATCAACAGCAGACAACCGGTATTGGCGATCAAAGCGACGGAGGCGATGGCCATCATCATCAGCGATTCGGGCTCACTACCAAATACAAAGCGTCTCACCACTTCTACGAGTACGCCGAGAGCCAAAATCAGTTGAAGTACACCAGCAAGATGCGCGGCACGTACCTGCATTTTCACGCTATGCCCAACCGCATAAAGGGCGAGCCCATACACTGCCGCATCGGCAAAATTATCTAGGGACTCTCCAATCAGTCCGGTGGACTGGGCGATCAGACCGGCAGTCATTTCCACCACGAACAGGAGTGCGTTGATGCCAAGCAACCAGCGCAGGGTGTCGGACTCCTGCGTAGCAGAGGCTGCTGAGCTCTTAGCGATCTTGATTGTCTCTGGGTCGGCAGTCACGGTTTCCTGAAGAGAGGCACCTAGCCCTAAGGTCGTCAGCTTCGCAGTAATGGGCACAACCGAGCCGTCATGCAAGACCTCCAACCGGCGGTTGGACAAGTCAAAGGACAGCATTCGGATCTCGTCAAAGCCGTTCAGTGCAAGGCGGATCATTCGCTCTTCAGATGGACAATCCATCTTCGGCACAGCATAGATGCTGACCCACTTCCCTGGCGATTCTGAGGAAGTCTGCAAATCGGAATCCGCTGCAGGTACTTTATCGCCGCCACAGGCGCCACCACAGGAGTTATTCATGGTACGGCTCCACTTGAATAATTTTGTGATATCATCATAAACCTTATAGCTACTATAGGGTCAATAGTAGAGAATCCGTTTAGGAGAAGCTTGGTGCGTATTGGTCAGTTGGCAGAGTTGGCTGGGGTCGATACACAGACGGTCCGCTTCTATGAACGTCAGGGTTTGTTACCGCCGCCTGATCGACAGGAGAATGGTTACCGTGTCTATACCGAGAAACATGGTGAGCGGCTGGCCTTCATCCGTCGGTGCAGAATCCTGGACCTGTCGCTAGCAGAAATTCACGAGCTACAGAGACATCAGGACGACCCTCACCAACCTTGTGCCGCCGTCAACGCCCTGCTCGATGAGCACATCTCTCATGTACGGTCGCGGATAACCGCTCTGCAAACGCTAGAGACACAACTCGTTTCGCTGAGAGCGAGCTGCAACGATGGCCGGGAGGTTGAGACTTGTGGAATTCTTGCCCGAATCAATGAGGAAAGCGTGCGTCAGCAGTAGCTTGAGCATCAACCAGATAATCCGGTGACAAGCTTGAACCAGCTCTGCTCAAACCGCCGTCGCCCGGCGTTTCGGCAACTCGAACCCCCGGAAAGAGGTGGTTTCTCGATTGACGGCCAAGCGACCCACTATGAGGAGGCTGTTTTTTAACAATGGCTAATGGTCAGGAGCATCCTTAATCAGGTAAGGCGGTATCCAACGCAAAAGTGGAAGCACCCGTAGGGCATGCTTACGCACCGCCGCGCTTACTGTTGGTCTGCGTATCGACACAGCCACTGCCTTCCTGCTCAATTTCAAGTGTTGAGTGGCTGACGTCGAATTGGTCATGAAGCATACGCTTTAAATCGGTCTTCACCCGTTCAATATCGGGCAGATTGGCCTTCTTTACGACAACATGTGCTTCCAGTGCGATTGTGTGTTCAGCGAGTTCCCAAACATGTACATGATGGACGCTCACAACATCGTCCACATGCTCCATGGCGCTGATCACGTCATCAATGGAGACTCCCTTTGGTGTGCCTTCCATCAGCAAGTGAATGGTTTTCGGTAGCATACTGAAGCCTTGCCACAGCACGTACCCAGCGATCATCAACGTCAGCACAGTGTCCGTCCAGTACCAGCCATACAGCAGTATCAAGGTCCCCGCTATAACAACACCGACGGACGCCATCGCATCCGACACATTGTGCAAGAACGCGGCCTTTATGTTCATGCTGTTCTTTGACATCGTGTAGGTGAGTATGGCCGTGGCAAGATCTACAATCAGAGCTATTCCTGCCACCACGACCACCGTCCAGCCTTCGATGGGCTGCGGGGCAAATAGCCGTCCTATAGCCTCGTAGACAAGGTACATACCGACAATGACTAGCGTGACCAGGTTGATCAAGGCCGCTATGGTTTCACTGCGTCGGTAGCCGAAGGTTTTGAAGGCATCGGGCGGTCTGCGACCGATTTTGCGCGCGATGAGCGCGATCGCGAGTGATGCGGCATCGCTCAGATTATGGAGTGCGTCAGCTATGAGCGACAGGCTACCAGAAAGTATCCCACCGACCACTTGCGCTAGTGTCAGGATTGCATTGACGCCAATTGCAGCAATCAGACGTTTATCGCCCATGGCCTTGGTGCTATGGTTATGCTCATGTCCCATGGGATAGCCGCTCCCTTGAATATACAATCTGAAAGAAGGGCTGGGATGCCCAGTGGCATCCCAGCTACTCAACATTAGATGACGCTTGAATCCTCAACACCATCCTGAATGCGGATTGCACGCCTGATATCGCTAACAAAGATACGACCGTCCCCCCTAAGCCCAGTATGGGCTTCGGTTTTCAGCAGCTCCACTACGGCATCGACGAGGTGGTCCTGACACACGATCTCCACCTTCACATGCTCGGAGAACTCCGACGCACCCGCAATCGGGTGCGTGGCGCTGCTCTGCGCCTTGCTGCGACCGAAACCCCGGACTTCCGAGACGCTCATCCCGGTAATGCCATCCAGGCGATGCAGCGCCAGAGTGACCGATTCCAGTTTACGCGTTTTGATGTAAGCTTTTACCTCTTGCATGGTGTCACCTCAAGACGTTGAGTTGTCGCCGTTGGAACGATCGGCGAACCAGGGGTAGAGAGCTGGCAGAAGTCTCAACGAAAAACAGATGGGCGTGGGCGTGACAGCTATGGCTGTGAACGCAGCTACCCCCAGGGGGATGAGAGTGGTTGGCGTGGTCGGCGCTGACGTTACCGTCAGCGCTAGCCAAATGTTCCAACGCCGCCTCGTCTCCCGTCGCCAGCTCATGCAAATCCGCCGCGAACACGAGGTTCGCGACGGCTACCAGCATTAAAAACAGGATCAGAGAGCTTTTCTTCATGTAGTTGAGTTTACTTGCAAGCAATCAGACAATACAACTCCTTTCCCGTTTACGGGACCGCGCGTCTGGCTGTCACGGTCCGCTAGCCGCCTTCGACAAGCCGTAGGCGATGACTTCCTTGTAGAGCGGATAGGCCTTCGAAGTCGAGGTCATCTCTTGAGTTGTGTGGAGTAGAGCCATGCCCGCATCACCTTGAAGATCAAGGGATTTGAAGTCAGGGCTAGCGGTTTGCAGCAACCTCTTCATGACTTACTTGGTCTGGAAACATCTGTACCTGTACAGATTTTGGCGTCGGTTTGCGCAAAAAACGTTCTAACATCAGATAATTCATTATTATCAGACTTTATATATAGGTGTTTTTGACTTTGGTCAATAACTGAATATAGTATGTAATTACATGACATGTAATGCGGTACGTTAAAACAGAGAGGACTCCCGATGGCGCGAGGTGGCATTACCCAACCCTTGGTAGAAGACGCCCGCAACCGGCTGCTTGCCCGTGGCGTACACCCTTCGATTGACGCCATTCGGGCGGAATTGGGCCATACCGGTTCCAAGACCACCATCAGTCGCCATTTAAAGGCCATTGAGGCCAAGGAAAGCAGTCAGCTGGGCGACGAAGCCCTGCTTAGTGACCACCTGAAGCAGATGATTGGCCAACTGGCTCGGGAGCTCCAAAAAGAGGCGCAGAGCCAGGTTGAGCAGGCTGAGCAACACCACCAGGGGGCCATGGCAACCCTGAAAGAAGCGCTGGACGAACGTACCAACGAACTTAGCCAAAGCCAGGCGCAGGCCGCCACCCTGGCCGAAGAGCGCGACCAGCTGCGATCACAGATCACCGCACTACAGGAAACGGTGGCCACGCAACAGGCCGAGGGCCGGGCGCAGCAGCAGCGCATCAGCGACCTGGAAGATCAGGTGCAGGATAAGCAGGCACAGGTTGCCTCTCTGGAGGACAAGCACCAGCATGCCCGCGAGGCTCTGGAGCACTACCGAGCCTCAGTCAAGGAGCAGCGGGATCTCGATCAGCGCCGCCACGAGCAGCAGCTTCAGCAGGTCCAGGCGGAACAACGGCAACTTCGTGAGACCCTGGCCATCAAACAGGAAGAGCTAACCGGCGCCACCCAGGAGACCACCCGTTTGTTTGCGGCACTTACCGAGACGCGAAACCAGCTTGACCAACAAGACCGGCAGCTCAAGCAGGAACAGCGAGATCATCGCGCCACGGCCGACGAGCGGGCTCAGTTAACACAGGAAGTGGACACCTTAAGAAAAGAGGCTATGGCCGCCCAGAAGCAAGAAGCACAGATCAGCCAGCTCAGGCATCAGATGCAGGCATTGGAAACCGAGCTGAACGTCAAAAATACCTTGCTATCCCAATGGACTCGGAATCTAAAGGATGAAAAGGAGAGCAACGATTAAGACGCCTCACCTTCGGCACTCAAAATCAGGTTAATTAGTAAAAAGGGGTTGCTCCGCCAGTTAAGCGGGATGGGAGTCGTGGTGATTTTCAGGCTGATGAAGCTTGGCCGACAGATCCACACCAAAGGCGTTCAGAACCTTGATTACCGTATCCAACTGAGGGTTCCCCTTTTCGCTGAACGCACGATATAGACTCTGCCGGTTCAGGCCGGTTTTCTCTGCGATATCGGTCATACCTTTGGCTTTTGCTGCAACACCAATCCGACTGGCTCTACATCACCCCAATGTCCTTGGGCAAGCCGGTCAATGCGCGAGGTAATACGCGCTTTAGCGCGTCTGTCGCGGAGCCTGTTGAACCATTGCACGTACTCTGGGTGCTTTGAAATCTTCATGGTTGCATTGTCGCCCGTGGGCGACAATGGGTCAACCCGGTGGAGGAGAGAGCGAAGAGCGGGAGGGGTAACGGTTATCGGGTCCGCACGGCTGGCAGCGTCACACCCAGGCGAGCGGCCATGGCCTGGAGAGTCGCCAGATCAAGCTGGCCGATCCGGCCCTTCATCAGGAAGACCACCAAGTATTCTTCCACGCCCAGTTCGGCGGCGGCGCAGGCATTGCTCCAGCCTTGAGAGTGAATGAACGCCTTCAAGGTGGTCATGGCGGCACTGCGGGCTTTGAGGTCAATCCGTTCTGCGGGATCGTCCTCGATGACATTCCAGATGTTCTCGGTCGTATACATCTCCATTTGGACACCCTGACGCTAACGTTCTAGCTGATGACACAGATAGGCTCGAACCATATACATCCCCATCATACCTCGCTCATCAATTAGCTGAATCGGCGAGTGGCCTCCGAAGGCCTGGTTGGGCTGTGACACCCAGCCATAGGCCAGCTCACGATTGCCAGGAAACAGCCGTCGCAGGGACGTGTGGATTCCCAGCAGAATCTCCGCCCTGTCTAGTTTGTCCCGATCATTGACCAGAGGCTGCCCATTACGATACCTGGTCAGAGCAGCACGATTGGTCTTGGCCAGACCAAGCAGGCTCAGCTGCTCTTCTGTACTCAGCCCCCAATGCGACAACAGCGCTATCAGCATTTTGCTGATCTTGCCGCGATCGATGTTTTGGGCACCTCGCTGAATACCCATGTTGCCTCCATTTGTGTCCGGGAAGCCCTGCCGACCCGCTGCACTCCAGTAAGCAGCCGACAACGCATCAGTTGCGCAATAATATCACTTGCATTGCATCATGGTGCCCGCGACTCAAATAAAGTCGATATATTTATATGAAAAACAGCATGTTACGTCGTTTTTGGCGGATTTTTCACGTTTGTCTGCCAACCCTCAATTACCAGAAGCGGGCAATTTCCGCGTGATCATTTCCCTGACCCCGCCCGCGAGCGAGCAACGGCGCGTGTTGTTCGGTCCCCTCTCCCTGGCCAACGCGCTATGAACCCTGCTTGTAAACTCCTTCGACTCGGAATAAAACCATGAAGAAAATTGCCATGACCCTCGCCATACTCATTGTCGCTGCTGTCGTCGCTGTACCGACCTTTATCTACTCCGGTGTGTTCAACGTAGCGGCTACCTGGGAAGAGCCCCGCCCGATAGCCTGGCTGCTGCACAGTACCTACGCCAACTCGGTTGCAGCGCGTGCCAACGACATTCAAGTGCCCGAGGACCTGGGCAGCCGCGAGCAAGTGCTGCAAGGCGCCCGCAACTTCGTGGCCATGTGTAGCGGCTGCCACACGCCGCCAGGACTATCCGAAACCCCGGGCAGCGCTGGCTTGAATCCCCCACCCCCTGATTTGACTGAGATCATCCCCCACCGCACACAGGCCGAAGCATTCTGGGTCATCAAGAACGGCGTGCGCATGACCGGCATGCCGGCTTTTGGTCCCACCCACGACGACGCAGAGCTCTGGGCGCTGGTGGCCTTTCTCGATCAAATGTCAGACGCGACGCCCGAGGCTTACGCCACCTTGGTGGCTCAAGCCAAGCGCAACGCACCCGCCGACGATGGTCACGACCATCGGCACGGCACTGAAGCGGACACAGCCGAGCCGGGCGGCCACGATTCGGCCTCCTCGGAAGATCACGGCGAACCCGGTCACCATAAAGCCGGGCAATCCAGCACCAGCGCGCCAGCCAGCAACGACAGCGGGCATGGCGCCCCCGGCCATCACGACCAGGGCAGTCCCTCGCAACCCGCCCGGCCCGCCGACGATGGCCATGACCACCAGCACTGAGGCGCTTTTTCAAATTGGCTGCGCGGACAGCTGCCGCCTGCCATCTCTCCTAACTTTATGAAGACAAAGGTAACCTCATGAAGCATTTTGATCACAACCAACAGCGACGCCGTGTGCTCAAAGCCATGGCCTCCGCGGGCCTGCTGGCCGGTATCGACGCTCTACTACCAGCCTACGCCCAAACCAGCAGCGGCCACCTGGCGACACCGGCCTCGGATGTGCCCGGTGGGCGCCCCGGTCCGGTCACCATGGATATCGCCATCCGCCGGGAAGGTATCAAGATTGCCGGCGGTGAGGCATCCGCAACCACGTTGAACCGCACCATTCCCGGCCCCATTGTCGAGCTATGGGAAGGCCACGACGCGGTATTGCGCGTCACCAACCACCTGGCGAAAGAAAGCAGTTCCATCCACTGGCACGGTATTCTGCTGCCATTTCAGATGGACGGGGTGCCGGGCGTGACCTTCCCCGGCATTGCGCCCGGTAAAACTTTCGAGGCGCGCTTCCCGGTGCGCCAGTATGGTACCTACTGGTACCACAGCCATACCGGCTTGCAGGAGCAAACCGGGTTGTATGGCCCCATCGTCATCCACCCCAAAGAGCCTGAGCCCTTCAGCTACGACCGGGATTATGTGGTGCAGCTATCCGACTGGACCTTTGAAGATCCCTACCGGGTCATGGCCAAGCTCAAGAAGATGAGCGACTACTACAATTTCAACCAGCGCACCGTCGGCAAATTCGCCGACGACATTCAATCAGCCGGTCTGAGCCCCACGCTTCGAGACCGTCTGGCCTGGGGCAATATGCGCATGAGCCCAACCGACATCGCCGACATTACCGGCTATACCTATACCTACCTGATGAACGGTCGGCACCCGGCCGGCAACTGGACCGGGCTGTTCAAGCCCGGCGAGCGCATCCGCCTGCGTTTTATCAACTCCGGCGCCATGAGCTTTTTCAACGTGCGCATTCCCGGCCTGGCCATGACCGTGGTTCAGGCCGATGGCCAAAATGTGGAGCCAGTGGAAACCGACGAGTTTCAGATTGGGGTGGCCGAAACCTATGACGTCATCGTCAAGCCACAAGCCGATCAGGCCTATACCATCATGGCCGAGTCCATGGATCGCAGCGGCTACGCCCGCGGCACCCTGGCACCACGCGCCGGTATGACGGCGGCGATACCGCCGCTGCGCGAACCGCCGGTGCGCACGATGATCGATATGGGGATGGATATGAGCTCCATGGATATGGGAAGTATGGACGGGGGCGGCATGCAGAAAGCGCCCGGCAGCAACATGGCCATGTCCGAATCCAGGTCAGGCGGCATGAAGGGCATGCAGGACATGAAGCACACGGGCCACGACATGAGTGACATGCAGAAAAACGCCGACAAGGGTATGGCCGGGATGAAAGGCATGGGCGGCATGCAAGGTATGGAAAAAATGCAAGGCGTCGACAGCATGATGGAATCGGCCGGCCCCATCGTCGCCAGACATGGGCCGGATCAGCACGGCCCAGGCAACATCACCGTCGCCAACGTGCAACGCGACCGCCTCGCCGAGCCCGGCACCGGGCTGGAAAACGTCGGTCACCGGGTGTTGACCTATTCACAATTGCGTAATGTCAAACCGATGGCCGACAAGCGCGAGCCCTCGCACACTTTCGAGTTGCACCTGACCGGCAACATGGAACGCTATATGTGGTCCTTCGATGGCAAGGAGTTCCACGAGGTCACCAGCCCCATCGACTTTCCCTATGGCGAGCGGGTGCGGCTCATTCTGGTGAACGACACCATGATGGAGCACCCCATCCACCTGCACGGCATGTTTATGGAACTGGAAAATGGCCAGGGCGACCGCCTGCCGTTCAAGCACACCATTAACGTCAGAGCGGCCGAGCGGGTCTCCTTGCTGATCACCGCCGACGAACCGGGCCGCTGGGCCTTCCATTGTCATCTGCTCTACCACATGGAAATGGGTATGTTCCGGGTGGTGCGCGTCATGGATCAAACGGGAGCTAACAATGTTTAAGACCTCACTGTTAACACATCTGCTACTCGCCACGGCCGTGACCGCCGCAGTCGGCCCGGCACTGGCCGAAGACAATTCTGGCAAGGCGTCGTTGGACAGCGTCGTGCCGGACGGACCGGTGGAACCGCGCAGCGGCGCGCCCAAGGAATGGCCCTACGGTTTCATGGACAAAAAACCCTATGCCACGGGACTGATAGACCGGCTCGAATATGGCGACGGCGACGGCCCGAGCACCTACCTGTGGGATGCCCAGGGCTGGTACGGCGGCGACTACAACAAGTTCTGGTGGAAAACTGAAGGTGAAGGGCTGAACCGCGGCGGTAGTCCCGATAGCACCGAGTTCCAGGCCCTCTACAACCGCATGATCAGTCCCTTCTTCGGCGCCCAGGCAGGCATCCGCTACGATACCAATCCCGGTGCCGACCGCGCCTTCGCCGTGCTCGGCATCCAGGGCCTGGCGCCTTACTGGTTCGAGTCCGATACCGCTTTTTTCGTCAGCGAAGATGGCGACGTGAGTTTTCGCGGCGAGTTCGAGTACGAGTTGCTGCTCACCCAGCGTTTGGTTCTGCAACCGCGACTGGAATTCAGCGCCAGTGCCGACGATGTGCCGGAATACGGCCTGGGCCAGGGCATCAACAACACCGAAATGGGGCTGCGTCTGCGCTACGAGATCAAGCGCGAGTTCGCCCCCTATATCGGCGTACGCTGGGAACAGCTGTATGGCGAAACCAAGGATATCGCCCGGCGTGCGGGTGAAAATACCTCTAATACTTCTTTCGTTGTGGGGATCAGAGCATGGTACTAGTCACATCACGTCGGCAGTTTGGTTGGCAACTAGTAAGCGTGGCGGTGATGACACTCGTTCTCGCTGCCTGCGGCCAGAAAGAACTTCCCACCCCAACAGAGGCGTCGGGTTGGCCAACGGCCATGGTGTATAAAAGCCCCACCTGCGGTTGTTGCACCAAATGGGTCGACCATTTGCGCGAGAATGGGTTTGAGGTGTAAATTCGGGAGCCAGCGGATATGAATGCGGTAAAAGACCGCTTGGAAGTACCCACCGATATGCGCTCATGCCACACCGCCGTGATTGGCGGGTATGTGGTCGAGGGCCATGTGCCGGCGACCGACATCAAGCGGCTGCTGTGGGATAGGCCGAAGGCGAAAGGCCTGGCCGTTCCGGGCATGCCCCTAGGTTCTCCCGGCATGGAAGCAGGAAGTCGGCAGCAAGCCTATACGGTATGGCTGCTGAATCAGGGTGGCAACGTCTCGTTTGCGGATTATCCGGCGCAGAACCTGGAATGAAACGAGATAGATCCGTCATATGACTTATGTGTTTGCTGGATCAGCATATCTTGCTTGCATGATCGTTAAGCCATAGGGCACTTTTTTCAGGGAAACCTAGGAGCATAAGTTATGATTAATTTGTTTCCAACATTGCCTTCGCGGCGACGTTTTTTAAAACAGACGGGCGCACTTGGTGCGTTGGTAGGGGTTAACTCACTCATCCCGGCCTTTGCCAGTGAAGTGTTAGGATTGCAGCCCGGGCAAGGAACCGGCCCAATTGACCTTGACATTACTCGGCAGCCCCTCGACATTGGCGGTCGGATGGGGGACACGATCACAATCAACGGTTCCATCCCGGGCCCCCTGCTCCGCTTTAAAGAAGGTCAGGATGCGGTGATGCGCGTCACCAATCGGTTGGACGTGGACACATCTATTCATTGGCATGGTCTTCTGGTACCCCCCGAGATGGACGGTGTGCCCGGCGTGAGCTTTGCCGGTATCAAGCCTGGCGAAACGTTTCGATATGCGTTTCCAATCAAGCAAAGCGGCACCTACTGGTATCACAGTCACTCCGGATTGCAGGAGCAGCAGGGCCATTATGGCCCATTGATCATTGATCCCATCGAGCCTGAACCGTTTCGCTACGATCGTGAGTACGTCGTCATGCTGTCGGACTGGACGTTCGAAAACCCGATGGCTGTTCTGAAGAAGCTCATGAAACAGAGCGACTATTACAATTATCAACGGCGTACCGTTCCTGAGCTGTTCAACGATGCCGAGAAGAACGGTTGGGGTGCAACGATACGTGAGCGCATGGTCTGGGCTCGCTCGCGCATGGCGCCCACCGACATTGCCGACGTCAGTGCCGCCACCTACACCTACTTGATGAACGGGATGGCGCCCCAGTCAAACTGGACCGGACTGTTCCGGCGCGGTGAGCGTATTCGTCTGCGCTTTATCAATGGTGCAGCGATGAGCTATTTCGATGTGCGCATCCCGGGTCTTAAAATGACGGTTGTGCAGACCGATGGACAGAACGTCCAGCCCGTAGCGGTGGACGAATTCCGCATCGGCGTCGCGGAGACCTATGATGTGATCGTCGAGCCGCGGGACGAAGCAGCCTACACTATTTTCGCCGCGTCGATGGACCGCAGTGGCTATGCACGCGGCACGCTGACCTCAAGCGCTGGGCTTGAAGCACCGATCCCATCGCTAGGTGCGCCGCCGCTTCGCACGATGAAAGACATGGGCATGGGCGCTATGGCCATGCCTGGCATGGCCGATGCCGCGTACATGCCGAGTGACAAGGAAAGCGCGCTTGGAAACGCCATGCCCGGTATGGATATGAAAGGCAACATGAAGATGGATGCTATGGCGTCAGATGCGAAGACAATGCCTGCAATGGATATGAAGCAAAAGAGCGGTATGGGCATGTCGATGCCGCCGCAGCGCGTAAAACACGGCCCAGACCATCACGGTAAGGGCAATACAATGGTGGCGGCGTTTCCGAGCAATCGCCTCGACGAACCCGGTGATGGCCTGGAAAACAACGGTCGTCGGGTGCTGGCCTACACCGACCTGCGAAGTCTCGCGCCTTATCCGGACCAGCGGCCACCCGAACGTGAAGTCGAACTGCATTTGACTGGCGTCATGGACCGGTACATGTGGTCCTTCGATGGCAAGAAGTTTTCGGAGGTCGATGGGCCGATTCAGTTCGAGTACGGCGAACGATTGCGGCTGGTGCTGGTGAACGACACCATGATGGAGCACCCAATCCATTTACACGGCATGTGGATGGAGCTTGAGAACGGTGCGGGTGAATTCAGGCCGCGCAAGCACACGCTAAACGTAAAGCCCGGCGAGCGATTAACCGTGTTGATCAGCGCGGATGCGCGGGGCAACTGGGCGTTTCATTGCCATCTTCTCTATCATATGGATATGGGGATGTTCCGCGTGGTGTCCGTTGTCGACAGCGCCGACAAAGGAGTTAGCAATCATGAATAGACAACGTGTTGCCTGGTCACTCGTCCAAGTCATTGCTACGGGAATTTTGATCAGTTTGAGTCCGATGGCTTTCGCTGAGGAACCCGGCTGGCCGGAACCCGTCGAAGACAATCCAAAGGCAGGAATGTTTCTGGCCGATCAATTCGAATACCGGAACAACGAGGCTGTGGACACATTGCGGTGGGATACACAGGGGTGGTACGGCACGGGCTCTAACAAGCTTTGGGTGAAATTTGAAGGTGACGACGAGACGTCTTCCAGCGCAGGTGAGATAGAACTTCAAGCGCTGTACAGCCGCATGATTGCTCCGTTTTGGGATTTTCAGGTTGGCCTGCGTCACGATCAGACATATGGGCCTGGCCCGAATCAAGATCGCAACTTTATGGTGCTGGGCGTGCAGGGTCTGGCACCGTATCGGTTTGAAGTCGAACCAGCCCTATTCGTCAGCGATGATGGCGACGTCTCGGCCCGCTTGGTGGCTACCTACGAGATGCTGTTTACTCAGCGTCTGATATTACAACCCCGCTTTGAAACCAATATTGCCGCGAGCAACGCCCCGACCTTCGGTGTGGGCAGCGGTCTCAACGATCTGCAACTTGGCTTGCGGTTGCGTTACGAATTCCGCCGTGAATTCGCGCCCTATATCGGCGTGAGCTGGAAACGACAATACGGCAACACGGCCGATATGACACGTGCGGGAGGGGGCGATATCGACAATTTTGCATTCGTCTCCGGTGTTCGGTTTTGGTTTTAAATCGCGCAGTCCAATAAGAACGAGTTAGGAGCGAACCCAGTGCTACCGATTGAACAGATTCATCCTTTAGCCGTTCATTTCCCCATCGTATTCACGTTGTTGCTCGCCGTTTTCGATGGCGGCGCGAAGCTACGGGGGATATCCATTGGTGGTCGCACGGTCATAGCCAACGTGTCAGCAGGTATCGCACTGTGTGCAGGCGTCTCTGCGGCGATCGCTTTTGCATTGGGTGATCTTGCCCTGGACGTCGCGTTGGCGAAGGGAACGCCACTCTCTGTGCTCGAAACCCATGAGGAACTAGGGACAATCACGGCTAGTGTGCTTTTCGGTTGGGCGGTCGTCCGGTCAGTCATATGGTGGCGAGATACAACTCTATCCAGAAACTTAAGTTGGACCGTTGTAGCCATCGAATTCGCCCTGGCTGGGTTAATTGTAGCGACGGCCTATTTCGGTGGTCAGCTCGTCTACGAGTTCGGCGTCGGCGTCACTGCATGAGGCGTTGGCGTTGCTACACCATGAATGGCGGTGGCACGTTCACTATTCCGATTCCGGTCCGATCGGTTCCAAAGTACAAAAGTGGGTGCATTTAGCAGGCGCAGAATGACGAGACGGCATTTTGAACAACATTTCACTAAACGCACCGGCTGGCTTAGAGCGGCCGTACTCGGTGCCAACGATGGCATCATTTCTACGGCGAGTCTGATTATCGGCATTGCCGCGGCAAATGCCTCTCACAACAGCATTTTGCTCACCGGGTTTGCCGGGTTGGTCGCAGGCGCTATGTCCATGGCAGCCGGCGAGTATGTGTCGGTCAGTTCGCAGGCGGATATCGAAAGGGCGGATTTGAACCGGGAGAAACAGGAGCTAGAAAATACGCCGGAACATGAGCATCAAGAACTGACCAACATCTACATTCAACGGGGTCTGGACATTACCTTGGCGGCTCAAGTTGCGACACAATTAATGGATCGCGATGCCTTGGGGTCACACGCGCACGACGAACTCGGTATGAGTGAAACGCGTGCGGCACGCCCGGTGCAAGCGGCATTGGTTTCGGCAGCTATGTTCGCCCTAGGGGCGGGGTTGCCGTTAGTCATTGCTGTGGCGACTCCTTTGAAGGCGGTCCCGTCCGTAGTGGGTATTGGATCATTGATACTGCTCTCGCTGTTGGGTTGCTTGTCTGCTTACGCTGGAGGGGCTAATAGGCTTGTAAGCGCTGTGCGAGTAACGTTCTGGGGAGCGCTAGCCATGACCATCACGGCAACCGCGGGAAAACTTTTTGGCTCGGCAATGTAACCGTAGCCTGTCAGGAATTCTGCGTTTGCGAATATTGGGGCAGCCCTTTCAGCAGCGGGATCATTTGTCATGCAGAAAATCGAGTTCGTCTTCGCAGTTTTTTCGCCGCAACATGAGGGGCAGCTCATATCCTAAATCGGTAACGGCTTCACAACAGGAGGCGTTCGTACACATTCTGTGAGTTCATCGTTACAACCTGGTTTTTCGGCTTCTCGACGTGTATGCCGAGTTTGTAACGCATCGCTGACAGCAGCTGATTCTGATGCGCTGGTTCGCCGCGCGAGTTAAACATTCATAAAGCACCGCGGGTAGCACGGTCGCTGGAACCGCCTTATCGATTGCGCCCTTGGTCGTCCAGGAATACGGCCTACCGAAATGGGGCTGCGTCTGCGCTACGAGATCAAGCGCGAGTTCGCTCCCTATATCGGCGTACGCTGGGAACGGCTGTATGGCGAAACCAAGGATATCGCCCGTCGTGCGGGTGAAAATACCTCTAATACTTCTTTCGTTGTGGGGATCAGAGCATGGTACTAGGCACATCCCTTCGGCAGTTAGGTTGGCAACTATGAAGCGTGGCGGTGATTACACTCATTCTCGCCGCCCGCGGCCAGAAAGAACCTCCCTCCCCCACGGAGGCTTCGGCTTGGCCAACGGCCATGGTGTATAAAAGCCCCACCTGCGGTTGTTGCACCAAAATTGGGGTACTAGGGATTTTCCCTCGTAAACGGACAAAAGCCTCTGTAGCCCCCGCCATTCCTGGCCTCCCGGATGGGGTTACTTCTCATTTTCTTACCGTTTTGGAGTATTTTGGCTAAAATCGCTGGCTTTGAGAATTTATCATGGCCACCGAAAAACGTATCAAAATCCTGACCGAGGCGGAGATTGCTGAGCTGTTCGGCCCCCCCATTCTAAGTTCGAATGATCAACGTTTCTTCTTCACTCTCAATGACGCTGAATTAGCAGAGTGCAACAGAATCCGTGAGCGCGATCACAGGTGCATGTTTGTTGTACTGTTGGGGTACTTCAAAGTGAAGCCCATCATGTTGAGTCCCGGCTACCATCAAATTAAGCAGGACCTCAAGTATGTGTGTTCCGAGGTCTTTCCCGGCCCTGGTCTCCGACCCTTCAATCTTACTCAGAAGGCCCGTGTTCGGATTTATCAACGCATCTTCAAATTGACGGGCCATCAGCGTTGGCTCAACAAAAGTCATAGTTCGGCGTTGATAAAGGATCTAAATGAGCATGCACGGGCATGGGGTCAACCGAGATCCCTATTCGACAGGGCTATAGAATGCTTATCAGCACAAAAAGTCGCCATCCCAGGGTACACTGTTCTGCAGGACTTGATCAGTGAAGTTGTGGGCGTCACAAACGATCAGTTTGTCCGTAAGCTTGAGGAACTCATATCTGCGGACTTGGCAGTGATGCTATCTGAACTTGTCATTGGAAATAACTCCTTAACCTTGCGACAGTTGCGTCAATCGGCCAGAAACTTCACAGGGACTGAGCTGGAGAAAGAGCTTACCGTGCTTTCCTATATCCAGTCATGGATGCCGGAAGTTAATGAGGTGTTGAGCGTGTTATCTCTGTCCTCGAAGAATCAGCAGCACTTTGCTGAGCGGGTGGATTACTACGGTGCCAAGCTGAAGCACCAGTCTATTGGCAATCAACGCCTTTATCTGTTGTGTTATTTGCAAACCCGCCGGGTGCAGGCACTGGAACGCATTGCCGATGGTTTTGTTCATCATGTTCGACAGATAAAACAAAAAGCCAAGGCATATGCGCAGGACGCGGTTTATCAAGACTGGCAAAAAGCCGCTAAAAATGTCAGCAAGGCGGCGGAAGTTCTGCACCTGTTCATTGATGAGAGCATCGATCAACAGCAACCCTTTGGAGCGGTAAAGCAGCAGGCGTTGAAGCTGCTTGCGGCTAAAGAGCTGGAATCCGTCTGCCTGTTCCTGAATGAGCAAAAGCGTTCCGTTGAGGAAGCTATGTGGCAGTATTATGATCAGAGAGATAGCTTGAGGGAAGGGTTGCTTCGGCAGCTGTTTCTTTGCCTGCGCTTTGAAGGCAGTGAAGGCACTCTACGTCTAGCAGCAGTACTGGATCACGCTCGACTCGACTTATCAGATCAAGGAGTCATCTCAAAGGCAAATATAGACCGCCGTCTACCTCCCAAAAAACAGTTGCCGCTCTTGCAGGACCAAGATGGAAATTTCAAGCCAGGTCGCTACGAATGGTACCTGTATCTACAGATTCCCGATCGGCTAAATGGGCAACTGACCTTGCCGAATGTCATTAAATACAGGGCCTTGGAAGCAGATCTGGTGAGTCGAGAACGTTGGCGAAGGGATAAGGCAAAGTTGCTGGAGCAAACCCAGCTACCAAAGTTGGCCGCCGAACCGAACAAACTGATTGAGCCAATGACTAGGGATCTGGAGATCCGTTTGCATGAAGTCAGTGAATATCTGGAACGAGGCGATAACCGAAATATTATTCTACGTAATCCCAAGGGTAAGCGCCTGTGGCGGTTACCGACGGCAAGTAAAAAGTACTTGGTCAACAACCCATTCTTCCAGCAAATACCGACGACGGGCGTTGCCGATGTGCTTCGCATGGTGGATCGCGACACTGGATTCATTGACTGCTTTGAACATGTGCTGGGCTCGCAGCCCAAGAGCAGAGTCCACGAATATGACCTGTTGGCGATTCTAGTGGGAAATGCGACTAACCAAGGAATCTACGGTATGGCACAAATCTCCGATCGCACCTATGACCAGCTCAGCACCATCCAGGCAAACTATCTACGACTGGAAACCCTGAATACGGCTAACGACAACATCAGCAACGCGACAGCCAAGCTTCCCATCTTTAAGCATTACAACATCCAAGAGGATGTTATCCACGCCAGTGCCGATGGCCAAAAGTTCGAGGCTCGGCGAGAGACCTTCAAAACACGCTACTCTTCGAAGTACTTCGGTACTCAGAAAGGCGTCTCGGCCATGAGCTTAATTGCCAACCATGCCGCCATCAATGCCCGGGTGATCGGCGCGAATGAACACGAATCCCACTACATCTTTGACTTGTTAATGAATAACAGCTCGGAGATCATCCCGGACGTACTCTCAACAGATACCCACGGGGTCAATCACGTCAATTTCGCTCTGCTGGACCTGTTCGGTTACAGCTTTGCCCCGCGTTACGCGCAGGTTGGTCGTGTGATCAATGAGATGTTCGATGTAAAGGAAGACGAGGATCAGAGAATCCAGCTACAGCTTAAAAAAGCCATCAACACTAAACGTATCATGCTGCACTGGGATACTATCCAGCGGATCGCAGTGTCACTCAAAGAGCGAAAAACGACACAGGCCACGCTGGTTCGGAAACTCTCAGGCTATAAGAGCAATCACCCTCTGTTGGAGGCACTGACCGAGTACAACCGTCTGGTGAAAGCGACCTACCTGCTGAATTACATCGATGATGCCAGTCTGCGCAACTACGTTCAGCGAGCCTTGAACCGGGGGGAGGCCTATCACCAGCTGCGTCGAGCGATCAGCAACGTCAATGGGGATCAGTTCCGTGGGAGTTCTGATGAAGAGATCCAGCTATGGAACGAGTGCGCCCGCTTGGTCACCAACGCCATCATCTACTTTAACTCCAGCATACTCAGCCAGCTGCTCACGAGCTTCGAATATCACGGCGACAACAAACGGGCACAGATCGTCAAACAGGCCTCCCCAGTGGCTTGGTATAACATCAACTTAAAGGGTATCTATACCTTCGAATTAAGTAAAAAACTACCGGATCTGGAGGAACTGATGCGCTCAATTGAGGGATATTTACCGGTTCGGTAAAGTAATACCCCCTGGGAGCCCAGGAATGGCGGGGGCTCCAGAGGCTTTTGTCCGTTTACGAGGGAAAATCCCTAGTACCCC
>UEXM01000083.1_pt1 | contig 104251 bp, 109 predicted proteins | sample 1796661 | NCBI WGS metagenome assembly UEXM01 (sample SAMEA4772469, study PRJEB27181) | metagenome | reverse complement strand
AGCTAAGTCCTACGACATTGATTTTAAATACATTGGTGTTGATACTATGGAAGAAAAGAATGACTGCGTGGCATAAGTGAACGAATCACTACAGGAAAATTGGCATGAGAATATACATGTACTAGAGAAGATAATCATGGAAGAGTGGACTCATACACTAGACCTAGACACTGCGGAGTCATTGTCACACATACTAGAATACATGAAGGACAACAAAGAAACTATACTCGAGTGGGATGGATTCCCTCCGCAAACACTTGACAATAGTATCATCAACATCATACTGTGGGCTTACAATACAAGAAAATCATCACTGAATCTTACGCTTGATGAGCATCTACATGACACGGATAGTGGATGCAACTTCTGTAACCTAGAGTAAGTAAGTATCTACATGCGGTACTGAAAGCCTGAAAAACGATAGACTGAATTGGTTAGGATATAAAGCAACACTATCTAAATCAAACATGGAAAATCAACCGATTGAAATCAATTGCCAAACTTGTGACCACCAAACTGTCGAGGTCTACAACTTAGACACTCATGAAAGTTACATCGAGTGCGGGTGTTATGAGGAACAGTACAACGAACAAATCATTCCCGAGCATGCATACACCACTGCACCAGTGAGCATAGACTCAGCAGTGACTGTCGTTAGTGCAGATGAAACTACTACTTACCGAGTGCTACATGAAGAGTGCCACCCCGATGGACTACAGTGCTGCGGTGCATGCTTGAAGTTGAATGGCTTTGCTGACATGGAGTGATTGAGATGAGAGAGATAAGTAGACTAGCGAGTAAAGCATTGATGAACCATGAGAAGTTTAAGCAAGGGAACACCAAGGTAGAGGTAGACAGCGACGGCGCTGCGTACTTGAAACTCTTTGGTCATACCATCGCTTGTCATGAGGTTGACGGTACACTCAAGATTACCAACTGTGGATACTCTACAGCGACAACCAAAGACAGACTCAACGCACTACCTCATGTTCACATACAACAGCGAAACTGGGATTGGTTTCTCAACGATGAAGAGTGGGATGGTGATTGGGATATTGTGTACAACCCTAACCCAACTGGTAAGCAGTGGGGTCGTGTACCAAAGACTGATGAATCAAAGGGGGAGATAGAATGAGTTGCTGTGAAGAAGTCAAGCGATTGAAGAAGTTAGCACTTGAGATTTATGAAACACCTATACATACAGCCAAAGGTAAATGTAGAATTTTGGAATTACTCGTGGAGATGATAGAATGATACTCCAATATGAAGACGGAACTTTATACTGCGGTGGTTACAAAATAGAATGCTTAGAAGAAATACTACTTGACTATGAGATAACCCAAGGGTACTGCTGTCGCTGTCAAAGGTTGGTAGAGCAAGATGCTGAGTATATAAAGCAACAGAATATAGGAGAGTGATTGATATGAAGAGTAAGAAATTAGTAACCAAAGAAGTAATGCGTAAATTGATTGACAAGTTTTGTGAGGTTCATGTAGATGGAGAGCGTGACCACATCGGCCCGAATGCGGGCGATGCTCCATTCTTTGAAGGTCTATACAAGCGTGAGTATATTCCTGAGATTGTTTACCTTGAAGCGGCTGAAAGATTCTACAAGTACAGGAAGACTCAGATACCACAACTGATGGAGTGGTGTGGTATTCCCCCTCATGTAGATGTTGATTCATTCCTCAAGGACATGACTGCCATCGGTGTCAAGGCTAAGGCTAAGGCAGCAGCGCAAAGCAAACTTAGAACTGCGTTCAAGTCTTTGTTCAAGGATGGTAAGAAAGCAACCACGGCTATGGATGCTATGTCCTTTGATGATGAAGTCATGAAGATGTGTCTTGAGTATATGCAACAGCATTGTTCAGGAGATACTATCTCACAGCCTGATGAGTTGAATGTATTGTATCAAGAAACACTTGCTTCATACATTAGACAACAAGCATCTTTGCGTGAACACATGACAGTCAATGCTGAAGTCTACGAAGATGTATGGTACACCAAGAATGATTCAGCAAGGCGTTGGCCTAAGAAGTCACGAAGAGTATCAGTTCGTTTCCCTAGGCACAATGCTGTCAAGGATGATTTGAAGTCTTCGCTTGGCTTCCCTGCTATCAAATGGAATGGAGAGTTTTGGTCACTCACTTACACTAGCGAGATACTTACCAAGGCTGCTGCTGTCTTTGAGAAGCATGGATTCTTTGGTGAGCAACTACTTACATTGGCAACTAAGGCACCAACTCCTGACACAAGCAAGGCTGTCACTGACAAGAATGTATCAGCAACCATTGAGGCTGATGTCCTTGTGCTCAAGTGGCCTTGGCTTCAAGACGCTGACCTACGAACCAAAGTAATGAGCATTGTCAAAGGAGTCATGGGTCGTAAGTGGGATGCTTCCCGCAAAGCGTGGAAGGTTCCTGTATCTCAAGCAGCCTTCCTTACTCGTAGGCTTGATGGAATCTATCAACCATTGTCCGACGCTATCGCTTCTATAGATGGGATGGGTGCAGTGGTTGAGTCACAGGCTGAGCGTATTGCTCTATCATCCGCTGCTGAACTGACTGACCAAGCCAAGATAGATGAGATGCAAGCGAGGTTATCCAAACAATTCCCCAAGGGTAGAGAACTATATCCTTTCCAGTATGTCGGTGTTCGCTTCTGTGAGTTAGCCGGTGGTCGTGCTTTGATTGGAGATGACATGGGTGTGGGTAAGACTATCCAAGCGCTCGCTTATGCAGCACTACATCCTGAGAACCATCCTGTCTTGGTTGTCGCCCCTGCCAATGTCAAGTACAATTGGGTCAAGGAGTTCACTGCTTGGCTACCCAACCTCACAGTTGAAGCAGTCAAGAATGGTAAGTCCGACATACCTGACACTGATGTAGTGGTCATCAACTATGACCTCATGAAGAAGCAACAACTTGCGCTTGAAGATGCTGGGTTCAACATCGTTATCTTTGACGAGTCACACTACCTCAAGAACAGTAAGGCTCAGCGCACTCAGGCTTCACTTGAAGTAGCCAACACCAGCAAGGACATCATCTGTTTGTCCGGTACTGCTATTACCAACAGACCGATTGAGTTCTTCACTACACTCAACCTGCTTAGACCAACTGAGTTCGGTAACTTCTTTACATACGCTAAGCAATACTGTGATGCTTCACACAATGGTTGGGGTTGGGATTTCAATGGCTCATCTAACGAGAGTGAGTTACATGATAGAACTAGAGCCTTCACTATTCGTAGGCTCAAGAAAGAAGTCATGGAAGATTTGCCTGACAAGATTAGACAGATAGTAGATGTTGTACCTACACCAAAGGAGATGAAAGGGTACAAGAATCAACAGGCTACATGGTTGAATCAATATGCTATGCACAAAGAGTACAACTCATTACCTGCTGGTTTTGTCTTGAACATGCTCACTGAGTTACGACACCACTGTGGTATCCTAAAGATATCAGCAACCGCTGACTGGGTTCGTGAGTACAGGGAAGTCACAGGCAAACCAATCATTGTCTTTGCACATCACAAGGATGTAGTTGAAGGATTAGTTGATGAGATGGAGAGTGAGTGTAGAATCGGATTGATTACCGGCAGTGTAGCAGCAGACAAGAGGCAGGAGAGAGTAGATGCTTTCCAGCGTGGTGACATTGATGTTATGATTTGTTCAACGGTTGCAGCCAAGGAAGGACTCACACTCACCAAGGCAGACACAGTTGTGTTCATCGAAAGAGAGTGGTCACCTGCTTGGGAAGAGCAAGCGGAAGATAGAGTCAATCGTATTGGGCAAGATGCTGAAACTGTACACGCTGTGTACCTATCAGTCAAGGGAACTATTGATGAGAAGTTCAACGCAGTTGTAGAAGAGAAGCGCCAAGTCATACAGTCTGTGCTTGATGGTGGTGACATCAACGAGCGCAAAGGTATGGCTAACGCATTACTGAAAGCCATGGTAGCAGCAGGTGACATACCTGAGAATGTGGTGAGAGATTTAGGACTTTGAGGTTTAGTATATAAAGCAGAACTATATTAATGGAGTGATGGAAATGGAATCGAAAATGATTGTTAGACACATAGCGTTTGAAAGAGAGAATGAACAATACGATGCTGCGAGTATCATTGGGGATGACAAGGCATCCATTAAGGAGAACTTAGCCTTCGCATACAGGTGGACTCAGAACCTACAGGATAGTTGGTCTAAGAACATGAAGCATGATGGACATGAGCGTGTCACTTGCTTAGTAGACTTGACTGGTAGAATGGGTTTGCGTTCTACATCTGTTGGAGATACTATTACCATGATACATGAGAGTGGATTCAAACAAGTGTATCAGGTAGCGGGTGTTGGATTTGAATTGATAGAGGAAGGTGAAGAAGAATGAGTATATCCTTTGGCGAATGCCCCGAATGCGAAATGCCTTGCTCGTTCACCTTACATGCTGATAGCGTGAATGGTGACACTTGGGCAGTCAATTGTACCTTCTGTAAGGAGGGACAAGAATGATAGCAGTCAAATACATACAAGCACAACGCTTACTCGGTAGAGTAGTCTATGTAATGAACTCAGACATGGAGGACACTCGCTGTCATAAGTGTAAGCATGAATGGTATGGTGCTAACTTGGTGTGTACTGAAGTATGTATGGACTGTCAAAGACAGGCCGTGTTTGATTCATTCACTACACCCAAAGACATAGAGAATTTCTATGACATGCTTCATAATCAATTGTTAGTATATAAAGCAGCAACTAAAATGGAGGATGATTGATATGAAGAAGAACAAACAAAGAGGAATAGACATGGAAGTATGGAAAGTAACAGAACATAGAGAAGGACAAGATAACATAGTGACACTACACAGGAATGTAACCTGTGCGAAGAGGTATGTCAGGGTGCAACAAACCTTGGCACTTCGTAAGGCTATGGCACAGATGATGAAATTGGGTGCGGCTAAAAATACCATCGAGGTAAAGTCGAACACACTCGTAAGCAAGAGTCAACACATGGTTGACTTAGCAAGTAAGTACACCTATGAAAGAATAGGTGTCTTCAACATGACTGAGAATGAAGCGGCTGAACAACTTGGAGAAGACTTCCAAGATGTATGGAACAAATCAGTGAGGGGTGAATGAACATGGCTTGGAGTAAAACAGAAAAGAAAGAGTACATGAAGAAGAAGGCGGCTACCAATAAGGTCGCATGGTATGAGAACCTGAAGGCGGGTATGGAATCAAACAATGTTCCATGGCGCAAGCAGTGGAAAGGCGGAGCAACCATGCCTATGAATGTCGTGAGTAAGAAACACTACAAGGGTGGTAACATAGTATCACTATGGTTTTGGGGTATGGGTAATGGCTTCACTGACCTGCGCTTTGGAACACGCAATCAATTGAAGAAGTTAGGTATGAGCATCGAGGGATTGAAGAACGGCGAAGGTTGTTTGATTAAGTTCTTCAAACAATCCACTTACATAACTAAGGACAAAAAGACTGAGGAAGATGTCACTCGCACAGGATACATTACCAATTGGTGGGAAGTCTTTTGCGTGGAACAATGCAAGGACTACGAGGCACCTAAGACCTCGCCCGAAACCATGATAGTCACTTCCCAATCGGATATGATGAAACACTTTAACGGGTACATAGAAACTCAAGGCATTGACCTAAAAAGGCAGGGCAGCACAGCGTTCTATAGAATAAGCGGCGACTTGATTCAACTACCTAAAACTGAAGATTTTGATACTTCATTGGCTGAAGTTGCTACATCAATGCATGAGGCTATTCATAGTACAGGTCATCCAAAGAGGTGTGAGCGCAACTTGAAAAACAAGTTTGGTAGCCCTGAGTACGCCTTTGAAGAGTTAGTTGCTGAATTAGGTTCACTTATCCTCACCCTATCGCTAGGTGGTGAGTTCAATCCTTATGAGTTACAAGAAGAGCATGCAAACTCCCAAGCATACCTCAAACATTGGTTGAAGGCATGCGATGAACAAAACAATGCACTAGACAAAGCATTCAGTCAAGCACAAGCAGCAGCAGACTTCGTACTCGCTAACTGTTCCATACTTGAAGAGGTGATTGAATGAGTTGCTGTGATTCACTATCGGAAGAAATCAACGGGCTGAAAATTGAAATTAGTAGATTGGTAAATAGAGAGTTCGACTTGGAATGTGAAGTCAAGCGGTTGCGTGAAAGGCTTGAAGTTATTGAGGATTTCATCAACGACGAACTAAGAGCATTTGTGAACAGTAATGAATTCGACCACATCTATGATGCAATTGAAAAGAAGTTAGAGGTGATTGAATGATTGAAGAACGGCGAAGGTTGTTTGAGATTGAAGAAAGAAAAGAATTACACATAGGACTATGCAAAGCAAGACATGACATCATGACTAACGATGGTGAAGAGGTAACTGATTTCTTCTTTGAGAAGATAGAGAATCCTCACGATTATACACACATGGAAGAGTTAGCGTATGAAAAGTTCCGAAAGATGCTGAAGAGCGATGATGGTTATAATGTTACAATTTACCTCTATGTTACAGGTTTAACTATGGCTTTAACAAGTGTGCTGAAAGCGCATATAAGTAGAACATATATTTACAGATTCGATGTGGTGTTGATGCACTATGATAGAGAGAGTAACTCCTACAAGGAACAAGTATGGGAATGATTTTAGACCTAGTATATAAAGCAGCAATTTATTAGACGGTGATAAAATGAGTAAAGGATTAGCAATACAATTAGCGAAAGCAAGAAAGAGAATAAAAGAATTAGAACAAGAGAATGAAGAATTAAAAGGTGAGCAAAATGAATAAACAGATTATACAAACAAGACATGGAGAGGCGCTGCCTTTCTTTAAGATAGAACATAGAGACGGAACATTAGAGATAATATTGGAGTTGATTAATCAATGAATGACAAAGAGAGAATAGAGTTTTTAATGTGGGCTGAAAGAACTCACGCAGCATATCTAAACCGTCTAAAAAAAGGATGGGAACGATACAAGGAGGGAACTAAATGAGAAGACACACAATAACAATAGGGCAACACAAATACTTGAAAGTAGAATACATAGGCAAACCTAGAGGTCGTGGTAATCTTTACCAAGTGACTGAATCATTCAGGTGTAATGAAGTGAAGGTAGGCGACCTGCTAGAGCAAACTAAGGTAGGCTTGGTAGCGTTCTCAGACATAGATGCTACAAGACCACGATACAGAATACCATCACACTCAACAGTATGGAGTGAAGAAGAATGAAGGTCGAGTGTAAAAGGTGTAAGAGAAAAAGTGCTGACACCCATCCTCTCTACAAGATATGTGATGACTGTTGGCGTTCAACTACCAAGAATCCGTTTAGTAGAGTTGATTGAAATGAAGTTAGTATATAAAGCAGCAATAAAAAGAGAGAATGAAGGAGAAGTGATATTATGGAATATATGAAAATGGAAGAATTGAATAGTTCGGATAGGATAAAGGGTATCAAATCGCAGAAGGCAAGAGCGTTGTTCACACATCGTTCAGCCTATGAGATGTATGCTATACCCAAAGATTGGAGTCCACTAAAAATGGTGTTGGTAAACATTGATGACAATGCATTACAGGTAGCGTCAGCCGGTAAGCACATGCAGTACCCATGTTTCTTACGGGCTTGTCCTGAGACTCCACGCCACGGCGTGATTGAATCTATCAAGTGTGATGATGAAGACGACTTGCTAGCGAAGTTTGAATACTTAAGCGGCGTTATGAGAGTACATGACCCTGAAGGTTGTATGCTTCTAATGCCGTTTATAGAAGCAACATCGTCTTGTGTCGTGGCTTTATCACACCCTGAAGTTGATGAAGAAGGGTTGACTGTGATGATACCCGATGAAGAGACAGGTATGGATAAACCAAAGATGTTTGAAGGCTATACAATCATGGGCGTAGGTCATGATGGTGTTACCGCCGGACATGGTTTCAATCTTGCATTCCCTCTTCGTGCAGATAACCACAGTAAAGACAACCTAATTATGAACACACTATCTTACTCACCAAACCGTCACGAACTTGAGTTTGTATTCAAGCAAACAAAAGACAATCGTGACCGTGGTGTTATGGACTTACCAAAAATGGCTCACAGTCTTACACAGATTCGTGGCGCTCCTTCCCACACTCCTGTCAACCCACCACCTCAAGGTGTAGATACTATCGGTATGATTCCTCAAGGCGAGGTAGTCATCAAAGACTTCGTTGTAATGAGTGGTCTTGAAGAAGTCGCATGGCTTGAAGAGAACATCACTGCGGAGAAGTGTCCTGATGGTTACATAGTTGTAGAACCAAGTGGTTCTCGACTCTCACACATCTATGCTCACTGTCGTGGTGTAGGTGTGGCTTATGCTATCACTCCATCAGTAACTGTTGGTGACCGCTGGGTTGAGGCTGCTGCTGGATGGGTTGTCATGGATAATGACAACAAGTTTGAGCCTAAGCCGTATGCTCCCTATGCTTACCTAGATGATTTCAGTCGAGGTCTTACAGACGGTAACTTGTATTGGCGTAAACAACAAGGTTGGTTTTCCACTTTCTTCCATCAGTGGGTCAGTCTACCGATGAGCAAACCACAAGATGTGGCATACCTAGCAGGTATGTTCTGTGCATGGTTACCAAAGGCCATGCTTGCACTTGGTCTTGGTGAGATGCGTCACGCTCGTGGTCTTAAGTCCAATGCTAATGCTGAACTGTTTGCTACTATGACTGCTTGTGTTGGTAGTGATGTGTGGCAAAAGATTACTAACACTCCATACTTGGATTCTACTCGAGGTCACTACTACGCAGCCATTTCACACATTGAAGTTGACTGGGGTGACACAGCAAAGTTCCTTCGCTTCTTGAACAAACACTTCAAGGCAGGTTGGTCATCATCGTATGGCGGTAAGGCTTGGGGTGACTCAATGCTGAAAGGTGCTGAACTATGCGATGCACTACAAACTTTCACTCTCGAGGCTAACGAAGATACACTTGCCAATCTTGTCAAGGTTGTCAACATAGCCGAGAATGCTGTACACAATGGTGGATTCTTATTCAACAAGTGGTTGAGCAAACATGCTTTCGATGCAGGTACATCAGGTTTCAATCCTAGAAGAGATATGGATAGCATGTCTTCTGTGTTTCAAATGGCTAGAGAATTCTTAGATGATTCATCTAATACCTGTATCATGGAGGCTGCGTCACCACCTGAAAATAACTGGGGTGAGATAATTGACTTCGTTATGACTAAGACTCCTGCGTACTGGCGCAAGAACCCTATCGCTACTAGCACTAAGGTTCACCCTGCGCTGAGAAAAGCCATGGAAACTTTACCCGTTGGGTGGAGGCATGGTGATAGAGGGTCACACAATTCAGCAGTTAGCAAGGACTTCATCATGTGTGGTGTAGCCTCTTGTTCAATGTGTGCTAAGCATATTGAGTGGGCTACTGATAACCCAACAGCACTAACACAATCACAACTCATTAAGATGAAGTCATTGTTTGATGACTACAATGCAAACTTAATGATTGCACCGCCACCTGTTGATGTATGGTTGGTAGGTTCGCAACAAGAGACAAGGGCTAGTGTCAAAGAACAGATTGCTCTTATCAAAGCAAAAGAGTTCTTCCCCACAGCACAGGAGTTCATACAACTGTATGAGTCAATCGACCCATCAGACCCTGATACTCCTGAGATGACTGCGGTGTTGAGCAAATATCTTGCCAAGCAAGACGACATTGAGGCGTTTCTCAATACAATGAAAGGAAAGAAAGAAGGAGATGAAAAAGATGAATAATAATTGGATGAATAAATTTGAAAGCAAAGCACACTGTCACACAGGCAACCCTGTTGTCTTTACGATTGATGGTGTAGTAATACATGCTGGTGGTCACACACGCAACGGTGGGTACCATGTTATGTCACCCGCACCTGACCTCGCACTCGGCCCTGCTCAAGTGATGGATAGAAGTTCTAGGAGCACTGTTGCTCCCGATGAGTTCACTTGTGGTAAGCATGTTGATGGTGCATCATCACACATCATCAGTATTGACTGGCCTGATTTCAGTATTCCACAAGATGTGGGTCGTGAGTTTTGGGTTGCTCTTGTTCAAGACATCCATCGTCTTGGTATCAAGACCGTATCGACTCAATGTGTTGGTGGTCATGGTCGTACTGGTGTACAATTGTGTATCCTTGGTTATCTTATGGGTGACAAAGAATGTCTAAAGCAACCTGATGCTGCTACTCTTATTGAGTATGTTCGTAGTATCTATTGTCACCATGCTGTCGAGGGTAAGTCACAGCAGCAATATGTCGCAGACATACTTGGTATCCCAATGGGCAAGTCTTTGTTCCAATCGTTTGGTGGTGGTAACAAGTTCAACTTTGTAGAAGAAACATCTAAGCCTAAGCACACTAAACCCAAGATATACTTTGAAGAAGATGACTGGGATGATGAGCAAGGCTTTCCTGACAGTTGGGATGTTTATTCTTGTGCTGAGTGTGACCATCATGAGTGGAAGCATACTGATGATATGAACAAAGAATTTTCTTGCGACAAGTGTGGTTGTCCTGATATGATGTTGGCTACCGATGGGTTGTATAACATGACAGATATATGTCCCAAGTGTGACAACACTATATCCACCTTTGCTGAAATGAAAGACGGTGTATGTCTTTGCTGCTACACAGAAGAGAACAGGAAAGCCAAAGTACAAGATGATAAGATTGAGTGTCGTAAGTGTAAGAGGTTGGTACTTCCTGAGTTCATTGACATGAAAACACAAATGTATCACTGTCATGATTGCATTCGCAACACACGCATCAAAGCGGAAGCGAAGAAGAAAGCGAAGAAGAAAGGTAAGAACAAAGCCAAGAACTACCCTGCTAAGAAGAAAAGCAAGAAGCAAAGTATGCAGAAGCAAGCAGATAAGATAAATTCTTTACTAGATGAATGGAGATGAAGTTTAGTATATAAAGAAACAATAGAAAAAAGGAATGATAGAAATGGATGAATTTGGAAAACCAAGATTACAAGTAAGAACGCAGTTTGATACAAACAGAATACACATACAAGGCGTGGGTGAACCCACCGTGAATCGTAAGTACGGTGTCGCTTTAGAACTTAGAGCACCACCTGAACTCACTGAGTGGTTAGGTGAACAAGAGCCTACACTACCTAGTCCGGCTAGTGGCTCTCTATTGTATGCACCTATGTCAGTAGTATCTTACATAGAGCATGAAGGAGCAATTCAAATATTGATTGAAGGCACTGAACTCAACCACCCAAAGGGTGCTATGTTAGATGTTAAAGATGAAGCACTTGCTGTTAAGTCATTGATAGACTTCGTGAAAGAAACCAAGTCAGGTTTGCTAATCGAAGGCGGCGAAGTCTATACTAGCGAAGAGGAAGAGTGATTGTCATGATAGCAGACGAGTTAAAGATATACTCACAGATGAAAACAAGAATCAACAAACTATTATCTTACATGAAACTAGATTCTATAGAATCTAAGAATGCTCAAGTCATAGGGGATAGTTACCGCTTACCGTTACCGTCAAGAGTTAACAACTACATCAGCCTACGAAGGGATGCCTTGTCAACGGCTTCATGTAGGGCTGAAGATACTTTAGGAACTCATTTGACATGGGTACATTATCACATGGATATGATGAAACAAACCGAGTTAGTAGATACTATCGCATGGGAAATGTTGTATCAAAAACTAGCAGCAACTTACTCTACTTCGATAGAAGAAATCAATTGTCTACACATGGCTATATCGGGCGACCCTGCTAAGCCGTATGTTCTCATATCAGGACTCAAACCAATGCATCAAAATGAGAAAACTTCACCTGAGTTTGTAGCGTATGCTAACAGATACGCAGAATCTTATGACTGGGATTTAGCAGAACTATATCCACCTGCGTTAGCGCTATCGTTTGATGAGGTGTCTATGTTTGATGACATGGTAAAGCAAATGTTTGGTGGAGATTCTGTATCTTTCTTTGATGCAGTGAATCAACCTTCGGGTGATGATGTATCACTCGCATGAAACCATGATAGTCGCTTGAGGTGATAACAATGCCAAAGAATGATTTGTTAAAGAATAGGATAACAAAGATACTACATAACAAACAATTGACTACTAGAGAAATAAAAGACAAGTTATATTCCTATAAGACAAGTAAAGGTAGGCGTTCAACTAAAGGAATGCCAACTACAAATCAACTACAGATGATTCTTAGAGTACACTACAGAAAGGTAGGGTACTGTAATAAAACAAATCAAACAGTGTGGGGCAATAGATTTAGTATATAAAGCAGCATTGATAATAGAGATGATTATGATGAAAGAGAATATTGAAAAACTACTCAAGCACTACCAAATGCAACTCAAGCATGTGTTGGATGAATATGACTTCAAGATATGCGATGTGTGTTTGTTACCACATGATGGGGATGGGTGTACAGTCTGTCCTCGCTGCGATGGGTGTAGTGAAACAGTCGAACAGGTATACCCTGCTCGCAACGGAGATGACTGGTGTAAAGGATGTATTGAGAGTACACATCATGTAGATGACCTCATGAGAGAATACAATCAAAGCAGATAGTTAGTATATAAAGCAGCAATAAAAAGAAAGAATGAAAGGAGAGAAACAAAATGAATAAAGAAGAAGAATACATTGGTCGTAGCAATATTGCTATACCAACAGAAAAGAATGAGAAGGAAATACACAACATGTACGCTTATGCTAACCATTATACTTGGCGTGAGCAAAGTAATTACTACACATTGTCTAGTAATAGAAGTGCTGAGCACTACCTTGGGTTTCATCACACACCAACAGGTGTGCTAATGGCTCTCAGGTGTGACAGAAGTAACAACACTGTTACAGATACCTTGTACAGTGATGGTAATATATTGACTAAGGGTTCGTGGAAAGCACTACCAACTATCAATAATGGTTCGCCGGAATATAATCACTATCAAAAGTTCTTAGCGACGATGGACTCTATGGATAGTGACCGTATGAATTGGAATGTGGTTAGTATGAGTTTCAAGGATGAGTTTGCTAATAACCGTAGGGATTTTCACTTGTTTGATGGTGAGGGTTATTTTGCCAAGTTAGATTTGAGTTACCTGTTTGAAGTGACTCACACATTACAAGTTGGATTCAAGAATACACCGGATGATGGTATATACTTTTTTGATGGTGAGAAAGCAAAACAAATAGAAAAAGAAAATAAAATGAAGGAGATGATAATATGAGTGGAGAATGGCAAGGTTGGCAAAGTTGGGCTAAATACAAAGAAGCAGGTATAGTGGAGAGCGCTGTAGATTTCAGCGAAGAAGCGATTATCGTAGACCACGCAGTGGGTAGAACAAAAGATGCCATCGGAAAATGTTGGCCTATGGATGCTGCTGTAGCGTACACGCTAATGAAAGGTGGGCCTGATGCATCACTTACATGGAAGCAAATGGTCAACACACATACTCGTGCTGCTGCCGTCATGATGTCCGGTAAGGTTGGATATGGCCTAGTGCCTACTCCTGATACCCCTTCATGTGGTCATGACGAGATAGAAGGTTACATCGTTGAACTCGGTGAGCCTAAGATGACTGGTTCAGGTCTTTACCTTGCATCATCTTATGGTTACAAAACTCTAGGGTCGTGGTTGGATGACCTCGAACCACTTCACTTTGAGTCACATGACCTCGATGCTATCAAAAAGAAGTATACACACATCAGGATGAATGTAAACCAAGACATACGAATGCATTCTTTGGTTACTGATGAATGGTTTGCTGAACTACTCGCCCTGTTAGTTGATGCTTTCAACCGTGGAGATGATGAGTTTGAGACTCCTAAAGAGTTGGCACCACTCAAGATTTACCAAGATGGTTCTATGATAAAGTCAAGGAGTAAAACTTACGGTGAGTGTAAGTGGGCTGGTACTGGGAAAGAATGTCTACATCACGACAGACCTACAACACGCATGTGGAGTATGATTAGAAAAGATGGTAAAGATACAGGTATGTCCGGTTATCACTTTGCTTGGCATAGATATCCATGTGCAGGTGGAGATAACTACGACCAATGGATTAGATGTGTAAGTGTTGTACCAAAGGCCAAGAATGTGGTTGCATGGGATACTATGCGTCGTGGTATGGCTCAGGCTATTCCTGAAGATACAGTCATTGGATACATCCGTGAGTCATTGACTCGTATGCTCAAGCGTAATGACAACATTGTATCTAAGGATGGGCGTGGTAAGAACTCTACTCACCGATGGTCAGACTGGGGTTGGCTTGCTGAAATGGCAGCGTATGTCAAGAATACTAGCAGCAAGAATCGTAAAGCAGGTGACATTGAGAACGGTTGGAAATACTGTAAGACTCGTGCTCGTAAGTCCTTTGGTCACGAGATTGCCGACTTCGTATGGCGACCAATTGAACAAATCAAAGATTATGTTGTAGGTAGACAAGAGCCTACTGATTACTACACATCAGGTGTTATGCAGAACCTACGCTTCCCTACTAAGGAAGCATGTAAGAACTTCATGGAAACTATTGCAGCAGCACACATTGATGCAGGTGGTCATTATGCAAGTCGTAAGCACGATGGTCTTGAAAAGAATGAGAAAGGTCAATGGAGTATACGCTCTATTGAAGTCAACATAGTCATGCGTGGTACCGTTGACCCTGATGATTACCTAAGTCCTCAAGAAGTTATATCCATGTGGAGGCATGCTTCTCCTACTGTGCTTAAAGAGCACAAAGTTAACTTTGAAATTACCCCTCGATACACTATTGAACAAACCCCATCTACTACTGAGGGAGCAAACGATGACTGATGATAAGTTTCTTGATGAATCACTGAAACCTTCAGCGATTACTCCTGACGGATACTGGGTACTACCGGATGGTCACAAGTGTGACCTCCGACATGTTCAATTAGAACTTCCCGATGGGAGGGGTAAGGAGTGGGTTGTCGGAGTAGCACTTTCAGCAGAAGGTGTCTACGATGTTTGCCCTGAGTGTAAAACTAGAATGAATGATTCAATGATATTGATTATGGAGAGTTACCATTACTTAGTTGCTCGGTGCTGTGATAAACTACTATTGTATGAGAACCAAAAATTAAATGTAAGGAAGATGAGATAAGATGACAGAAGAATTTGAACCGGAACTGAAAGTATGGGCTTTAGAACACTTTAACCAAATGGCTATTCAAGCCGTGTGGCGACCTGAAGGCACTGGATGTAGATATAGAAAGACAGATGAACAGACACTAACATTAGAGCAGCGCCAAGACCATCCCGATGCTGAAGTACAACACACAAGGATAACTGCCTTGTTTGCTTCGGTTAACATAGGTATGGTTGACGACGCTCCTATGATTACTAGTGCTGCTTTATCAGCAGAAGAAGCGTTTAGACAAGAGATGCAAGAGCGTCAAGCGATAGCAGCCTCTTGGACTAATGAGTGTGGAGAACAACTAGCATCTTTACCACTAGAGTTAGCAGAACCTGTATATCTAGGAGATAGAGAAGTCTTAATGGATGACGGTGAAACTACTACAGTTGAAGACTGGGGTATATCAGTTCCTTCTGTTGGTTGTGGTGATGGATTTGTTGTGATGAATCCTGATGACTATAACTTGTTAGCAGGTGACAGTTTGTTTATGAGATATAAGTCGGATGAAGATACATACTTAGTCGCCATGACTAGACAAGAGATGTTCAACATGACTCAAACGGATGAGTTAGGTGTACTCGTTGGTAGCGAATGTCCTGACACTGGAGTTAAAGTCCCACCTTGGATGTGGGGTTCGTACTGTAAGAGAGTAAAGGCTGAATATTACTTTACTAAATCAGTAGAGGGCGAAGAAGAATGATAGGTACTAAGTGGACTAACAAATATACTAAGAAGCATGCAGTAATAGTAAGTGAACCTATTGTTGGAGTCTTTGAATTGAAGTACCTACACAATAGTGTAGAGAATCAAAGATGGGATGCTCATCAATTATACAGACATTGGGAAAGAGATTATTTCTCATTAGATGAAGAAGAGGAATAAATATGACAGAAGAAATAGTGTGGCAATCAAGTAGTTTAGAGGCTAAGTGGAAAGATGGTAAAGGTGATGTTCGCCTAGCATCAGTAGACTTCTATGGTAAGAAGTGGATAGACTTACGCATTCTTCGTCAAGGTAAACAACATACAAGACACGGAGTACGCCTTTCTATAGAACAGGCAAAGGAGATGCTACCTAGACTCGTAGAGGCTATCGAGAAAGCACAATCGGAAGAAGAGCAAGACGATAGAAGTTAGTATATAAAGCAGCAATAATAACTGCTATCATGGAATTTGAGATATATATCACAAAGATAGCAGACGAACACATTAGCATGCCATACATTGGTGAGTTTATAGGTGAGTGACATGAATATATTTGTTTTACATGACAACCCTGTGATAGCAGCACGACATTACTGTGACAAACATTCGCCTAAGATGTGTGTTGAATTATTACAACAACTTGGTAGTGCAGTGATTCGTCATGGTGCTACACCTGACATGATGCCTTTAACCAAGAAGGGAACACCACTCAAAGGTGGATACCATAATCACCCATGCACTGTTTGGTGTGGTGATTCAAGAGGTAACTTTGTGTGGGCTGCTCTTCATGCGATAGAACTTTGTGAAGAGTTCACTCGTCGTTTTGGTAAGGCTCACTTCTGTGAGAAAGGTATACGCCACTTGGCTAAGATGGGTCATCTAATCCCTAACGGTGAAGTTACTTCATTCGCTAGAGCGTTTGACAAAACAAACCCTGACCACGATGACTGGTATGACGAAACTAAGTATACTGCGGTGGAAGCATACCGACTGTACTACCACACCAAACGATTCGCTAATGGCCCACCACGATGGGATAGGTCGCCTACACCACACTGGTGGATAGCGCCTGAACTAGAGGTGATGGTATGAAAGTGAAAACATACCTACCAAAAGTAATACACATATCGGGCGACAAGCCTGACGAATACCTATGTGGGATAAAGAAAGACGGGTCTAGTTGGCACAATAGATGTCTCACTGACAAGTTTGCCAAAACACTCCCACTGTGTGAGAGATGTTCGGAGTTAACAGATTTAGTATATAAAGCAGCAATAAAAGAGTGATAATATGGAATGGAACAACGGAACAGGAAAAGCGTTACAGAAGTTTGGAGCGCAACTAAGTAAAGAAGAAAAGAGCAGACACGAGGGTACAGAAGATTACTTTGCAGACCCTCGTTTGTTTGTCATGGATATGGATTCAGGTGCAGCGGTGCTCATTGAACCTGACCGTGAGAACGAAGATGGAAAGACGAAGGGTAGAGGGTATCGTAGATGTGCTCAAGTGCAGCAGCGTATACCTGCTAAGTTCCCTCAAAAGAAAGTAATGGGTCGCCTACTGAGTATGGCTATTCGTAACTTTGTACCCAAGGATACAGACCCTAGCCATTACAGTGTAGTTGTAGAGAGTGCTATCAAAGACATAGCAAAAACACTTACTGATGATTCAAAGTGGGCTGTAGAAGATGAGAAACATGCTCCTGCTTTGAACAAAGCCATTGGTCAACTGATGGATATGACTCTATCAACTCGCTCAGGAGATACACTTCTCAATGTTACATTCACTCCGGTTGAAACCGCTATGATGGATACATCGGCTATCGTAAAGAACAAGCAAGAGGTGACGGCATGAACGACTCAGTTAACAAAGTAGCCGTTGATGCAATAACAATCATACAACATCTAGGTCAACATGAACTGGCTGAGATACTAATGAACAGATACGAGGAGTTGACAAAATGAACGACCACCAAGATAGCGAACTATTCAAAGGCGTAAGAGATGAAGAAAGTATTCTTAGTATGCTTGACAAGGCTGAGCGTAAACAGAACATGCACTTCACAAAGATGCAGATAGGTAAGAAGCAAGAGCGTATCTATCACATGAGAAACTACAAAGCGTTAGAGGGCGTGGTCAAAGCCCTTCGTTGGTCACTAGGTGATATGAATATTGACCATCCATTGGAGTGAGAAATATGAGTGAGAAATCTGAGATATTGGCTAAGTCTGTAGCAGCGCACGCAGGTGTAGACCGTGGTATAGAACTAGCACTAGCATTGGGGTTGTCGGGTAATCAGTACGCTGCTGCGAAAGCGTTGGCTATCAAAGTATCAGGCGACGAGCGTTGGAATAATCAGCGTAGCCCACACGGTTTGATGGTAGACTGTTTGTATCTATGCGCTAAGCGTAATGGTATCAAGACAAGTGCCGTTAGAATAAGAGAACTAACAGACAAAGTGTTTGGTGTTAGTACGCAACCTAGACCTAACAGTTGGCAGAAATTGTTTGCTGACTTAGTGGAGGGATGGTTATGACGAAGTTCGCATTAATTGCAGACATACATGAGCGTATTCGTTTAGGTGACCGAGATGAGAAACTAAAACAAGTAGCACGACTCAAAACTGCTGAAGAGGCTATCGACTTTTATCAGTTCATTTTCCCCTATCACATAAGTAACGACCCAATCAAAATGCTTGCTGATGATGCCTCGTTGTTTTACGATGTAGTAAAAGACATGCTACCTGAAGAGGATGCGTGGATGACTCTCGCATCAGAAAGCGCTAACAACGGCTCAAGAGATTTTAACTGCGATTATGTGGCAGCACTACTCAAAACAGAAACCTCTTACACTGAGGTTGCTAAACTATTCAACGAAAAGGAAGCACGCTTACTTTGGAGATGGGCTTTACATAGTAAACCTGTGATTTCAAAGAGAGGCTTTTTTAGTATTCTTGCTCGAATACATTCACTTCCACTTAATGTTCTACAGGCGAATACGAACATTAAGACACTTAATCAAATTTTCAACTCTCCCGACTCTATACTTGGTCTTGAAAGATGGTGGGATTATAATAGAGCACCCACACCCATGCGTTGGAAAGCATACACTACTCTTGCACCTCCTGAAGATAATCACTTAGCGGTAATAGTCCCCGAAGGAGATATCTTTTATGCTTACAAAGGCAAACTTCGCAACAGGGCTGGACTACCTTTGGCTATATATGACAGTAAGTTTCGTTACGACCCTAATACTTACTATGAAATGGTAGTTCATGCTGATGATTCTACAGTTATAGACCGAGTACATTCTAAGAAGCCAAAAGAAATGTTCAGTAACCGTATGCAGAACTATGAAGGGTTTAGCAATTTCCTTGGTGATACTGATAACAATTGGGATGACATAGTTGCTGCGTTAGCAAGAGACAATGTTAGATGCATTCGACTTATAAAGCAGCATCAAGAGTTTGAACCTGATGCTATTGGTGGGTATGTTATGCATGCTGATAGAACCAAAGTATTCCTTAGAGCGAACATGGGTGCATTCGGTACTACTAAATATCTACAGGCACTTGATGGGGTATCTGAATACATCACAGTCGCTGTAACAGAAGATATACCAAACTGGATACACAATAAACCCCTAGATGACCAGTGTATTGTTGTAGAAGTAGCAGCAGTGCGAGTAAGTGCCAAAGGACAACTTCTTAATTTTACAGTGGTTGGTGAGAGAACAGACTTGGGTATAGGTGATGTCACTCAATTTACAGAACTCATAGAGAGGGGAATGTCATGAGTGTAACTATGGATGATAGAACAGGATTCGGTATAGGTCTAGGGTACATGCTCGGGCAACTTAAGTTTAATACCTATCTAAGTAAAGACTCACAAGTAAAGTCAGGGTTCAGGCTCAGGCGTTCAGTTACATGGCGTACTCCTCCACCTCTACATGTTATCCCTTATGTTCAACAGGTGTTAGACATAGGAGACTTTCTCGCTCATGATTTTGACAAGGAAGGCTTCTTAGCAATTATAACTCAAAAGCGTTTACGCTTGCTCCTACACAGACTCGATAAAGAATACTCAATCATTAACGCCTTTGCTGACGGTGCAGGGTTCCACATGTGGAACTGGGTGTTCGATAACCCGGTACCCTCTTCTTACGGAAAAGAACTGGTAGATTGGGTCAAGTCTTACGACCTTGAATACGAGAGCGTATTGATAGAAAAATCCTAAGTTAGTATATAAAGTAGTAATGGAGATATAGTCATGGAGAATAGTATTGAGCCAATTGTTTTGGAGGAGATTGCAGGTCAGACCGCATTCACCTCAGACGCAATTGGGTGGCGTAATAGTGACAAGTGGCCCAATGCTATTCTCCTACACGGTAGACCGGGAACAGGTAAGTCTACTGCTGCCAAAGTCATGCTCCGTGAGAAGATGGGAGAGTTCTTTGACCCTATGAATTACATTATCATCAATGCCTCCGATGATAGAGGCTTGGATTACATTCGTAACCAATTCAAACAGATGAGTGCAGTCAAGGCTGTAGGTACTGATAAGAGAGGTATAGTTGTAGATGAGGCTGATGGTCTTACTCCTGCTGCTCAAGATGCACTGAGAGGTATCATGGAAGAGTATGCTGATAATGTGTTCTATATATTCACATGCAACGAGTTGAGCAAAATCAAACCGGCTATCAAAAGCAGGTGTCTCATGTATGAGTTCAAGCCTATTAGTCCTAAAGACGGTGCTAAGAGACTGATTAACATATTCTGTGCGGGTGTTACGATTAGCGATGACTTTACTAATTCATACATGAGACTCATGAAATTCACTGGCGGCGACCTTCGCAGTGCTATATCCATCGCACGAAACCATGATAGTCTCTTGTCATTAGACAAAGCCTTGGAGGATGAGGGTAACCCATCACAGGCTGCTCTTGCTGCCATTAGCGGTGAGTATGGCGACATGCGAAAACAATTCTATTCTATGCTAGACCGAGGGCTATCACTTACCTTCGTCATGCGAACATTCCATGAGAACCTAACCGAGTTCTTTGAGATGGATGAAGATACAACATGGGTTGTCATGGGTGTGTTAGGAGAGATGATTCCTCACATGTATGAGTGGCCTATCGGTTCACATTCCTTTATTGACTGCCTTGTGGCACGATTAAGAAAGGAGGTAAAAGTATGACAGAAGAATACGAACAAACAGATGATGAGCAAATAGAGAAAGAAATGAATACTGGTAGCACTACACTACCTAACGGTGTTATTGAGAGATTATCCCAATATGCTAACCGTACTAAGCAAGAGTTGAAGAAAGTAGTCAATGACTATCTTGAACAGATTGCTAAGGAGCATGAGTGTGGTAACCCTGCTGATGAAGATGAGGATTTACTTATTGATTGGGCAGAACAGATGTTCATTGAAACAAGAAACGCTGGTAGCGGCGGAAGTGTAATGGCAGGTTCAGTACCATTCGTAGGCTGCTTCGTTGGTGTAGATGAAAAGAGAAGAGATAGAAGAGGTAATCTAGTCAGTCGTGCTAAGCGTGACTTCACTCTTGACCCACTCGCTGCTATAACAAGCGGCCAAGTCGGGCATTACATAAAGAAAGACGGTATGTGGTCATTGTCTACCAACAACGGTACTACTGTCACTGAAACACCTGTTGATGAAACTCCGCCTCACTCTTTTGTAGCAGACAGTGAGCGTATTTGTTTGCTTGCTAAAAGCGGTAGACCTAAAGCCATGTCGATGAATGGTAGGAATTACCATTTCTTAGGTGCTCCTGAAACAGATTTCACTAATGATGGGTCTATTCAATTGTGGCGTTTAGACATGCAAGGCGAAGATGCTGATGCTGAAGTTTTCATAGGTGAACCGTGTAGAATTATGGCTAGACCGCCAAATGAAAATGCTGCTGAAGGTTTCAAAGATGTTCTCAGTACAGGTTTAGGTGCATCTAAGACTATTGAGTATACGGATGAGTTTGTTAATGAGGCTCAAAGAAAGTTACTTCAACCATTTAAGTTTTGGACTGACGGTGATTTACATTCCCACTTCGCTCCTTTAGAAGACTTAGCCGAAGCCTTTGAATCAGGTAGTAGGACATTCACTATCAATGGAGAGCAAGGTCGTAGTGGCCCGATTGTACTTACTAAAGGAACAGTTAACCGTTTGTCTACCGAACCTCGTGACAGTAAGTTTGATGAAGACGGTAGAGGTTATTCTCTAACACTTACATCTACTGCGTTACAAAGTTCCTACGGTACTAAAGACTCAGCCGATGTCATGTGCTGGATTGGTAGTGCGTGTAATGATTTAACTACTCCTTTTTCAGCAAGAACTGATGATGCTTTGATTCCTTACGCTGAGCGCTCTACAGTATTAGTATGCGGTAGAGTAGGTATCAAGCGTAAAGATGGTGTTGACATCCCAAGTATCAAAGTAATGGGTGTCTTTGCAGACTCACGAAGAATACGCCGACGACAAACTGGTGGCGATACTGGCGAAGGTCAGTTTAACTGAGGTGATTTAGATGGCAGGATTTGGTAAAACGAAAGAAGCGCAAGCAGAAGCAAAAGCAGAAAAGGTGCTAGAGGAAACCCCAGCAGTCAAGCGTACTGATGGTGACCCCTTTGCTACTCTTCGTAAGGAACTAGAAATGATGGATAACACACCACAGACACACATTTTCATGGGTATTGCAGGACATGACAATACAGGTAAGACTGCTATAGTCACTGATGCTTTTAGTAAAGATAAGAGCGCTGCTGAGAATGATGAACAACTATGGATTTTAGACTTTGAAGGTGGCGGCGCTGCTAACAAATCAGCATTCCATCGTGACAATGACAGAATAAAATGTTTCGAGCCATGGGTTATGATGAAAGGTGATAGCACTGCTTACAATTATCCGGCGACTCATGATAGAGTGATGTCTATTGTTCAGTTTGCGGTTGACATAGCACAGAAGCAGCGTGACCCTGAGTATGATGGGCCTCGTCTATGGGGATTCCATGTAACTGGTGTCGATTTATGGGACAGTGTGTGTATCAACTGTATGCGTATTGTAGACTTGAACATCGCTAAAGACGGTATCGAGGCTGCTGACTGGAACAAGAAAGTCGGTCATCAATGGGACTGGGCTATCCGTAAGACTCGTTTTCACCAACTCACTGGGTTGTGTCGTGGATTAGTCAAGGCTGGTGTCCGTGTCTTTTGGGAGACTCACCTGCGACTCACTAACTACTCTTGGGGTTCATCGGAAGATATAGCACCTAAGTGGCGACCTGACTGGGAGAAAGCAAGCAATAACTTTGTCTATCAAATTTTAATTTGTGAGCGCAACGATACTCTTGATGATGAAACTGGTGATGTGATTAAGTCTCAGTACACAGTTACATTTGAGAAGAGTAAAACTAGCGCTAAACTACAAGGACAGAAGAGAACTACACTCGTCACAGAAGCAGGTAAAGAACCACAATGGTACGGTTTACCTGAGTTGTATGACGGTACACTATGATACTCATGGGGGTTTGGCGGTAATAATCACAATGTATATCACGCATCTTTTCCTCGGTTTCCTATCCCGATGATGTTTTGCTTAATGGGGTTTTTTCTTTTTCACCTCATGTGATTTCCCCCACCTAGTATTTAAACCAACAATGGAGAGATTATTATGACTAAAATTCAAATTAACAGAAAGCAATTCATAGATTATTTATCAGCCTTCGGAAAGAATACCGAGGACTTACACATTAAGTTCTCACTCACTGAAGGTGTAGGATGGATGGAGACTAGTGTGGCTTTTATTTCACACTACTTGAAAAAGAAGAAGCAAGTAAATGGTGTTGTTAGAGAAGCAGGTACATTATCTATCAGTGAACTGGTAAAGGTAAGGCAGTTTCTTAAAGCAGCCAAGGGTGATGAAGTAAGTATAGTTCAGTTAGGTTCAGCCAAGACATTGAATCTAACCTGTGGGTCATCTAAGATTACTATGCCTACATCATCAACTATTATCAGTCACACCAAAGCAGTGTTGTTTCAAAAACTGGTAGATGCTGCTATCGAATCTAAGTGGACTAAGTTTCATGATTGTAAATTGAATACTTCGGGCACCATCACATTAGACGAACTCACTACAGTCTCAAAAATGAGAGGTATTCTCAATAGTAGCCCTGTCTTCAAAGTGACTGCTCACGCTAGTGAGAATGAGTTTTTGATTTCAGCAGGTAAGCGACATGAAACTAAACTGTTTACCACACTCGAGTTGCGTGACTCCACTGGCCCTGCTGGTGGGAGCGTAGCATCTACATTCGGGCCTTGGTTGATGGATAATATATCTTTGTTGGGTACTGGTGAGGCGACCATATACATGGGGGAGTCTACTGTACTCGCACTTGAGAAAGATGATGACATCTTAGTTATCGTAGACCAAAGGGCGTGATTATTTGATTATAGACTGGTACTTCCCACCTGAATCGGATAACTTCGGACAACCCAATCTATACATACGAACTCGTGGTAAGGATGGGGTACTACATGAGAAACACATAGAACCTCATGACGACGAATACATCAAACCTCATTGTTGGATACCTACTGATACAGACAACTGGAAGATTACAAGGATGCTCAATCGCCATCCTAGTGTTGTACTACACAAAGAGATTCGTGCTACTGGAATAGATAAAAAGCAACTAATGAAAGTAGAAGTAGACAGACCTACAGACCTTTGGGATGTCAAAGATGAGATGGTTACTTATGAAGCAGACTTGAATTACTTAGACCAACTTCTTCTACAGATGTATCCCGATAAACTACCTGAGTTCAAACCTCGTGTGTGGTATTTTGATTTAGAGTGGGATACTAAAGATGACTTTACATCGGTCATGGCTGTAGTGGATAGTGACCTCGAGACTCCTGTTGTATTTGCGTGGACTGATGAACGAACCAACTGTCCTTATTCCGAGACTGAAAGACACAATGAGATACATAAAAGAAAAGTGCGTGATGAAGAATATGAACTTCATCTTTCTTTTAGTGAGGCATCCATGCACAGAAACTTCATTGATTTCTTACACGAGCGTGACCCTGATATTCTTGTAGCCCACGCTATCATGTGGGCTGATTTACCTCACATGATGCGTAGACTAAAAGACCCTGACCAACTCTCACCACTCGGTCAAGTCATTAGACCATTCAAGGCTGACCACTACAAAGATACTCAGCAACCAATCAAAGGTAGGTTGTGTTGGGATTCAGCAGCACAATGGAAGTCAGGTAGTGGGTTCGAGACTATATGGCAGAAGTCAGGAAGAGGACAACTACCTAACCGTAGGTTGAATACTATAGCCGAGTCTTTAGATTTGGGTAGTAAACTTACAGAAGAGATTGAAGGTATGACTGTTCACAACGGTTGGTATGAACACTGGGATGATTTCGTAGATTACTGTCTCCTTGATACCACACTACTGCGTGACATAGATAAGAAACTAAACGCTATTGATTTTTTCGTAGCAACTCAGCAATTGTGCGGCGTCTCATGGGCGAGCACACACAAAGTTACTCGTTACTTTAGAGGGCTTATCGGTAGAAGAACCGACAAGAAGGCCAAGAGTGCAGTAAATGTCAGCCGTGAACAACTCACTGCTGCTCATATTCCTAACCCGATACCGGGTCGTCATGAAGGCGTAGCCATTGTGGATTACGCTTCTCTATATCCTAACATCATACTCAGCGATAATCTATCGTATGAGACTAAGCGTGATGCACCCGGAGAGGGCATCAAAACACTTGGTGATGGTTCTCACTGGTGTCAAAAAGAAAAGGGGCTGTTACCTTCTGTAGTAGAGGAGATGCTAGCACTGCGTGCTGAGTATAAGAAACTCATGCGTGAGTCTACTGACCCTGATGAGAAACTAGGATACGACATGATGCAGACTGCTGCTAAGGTTCTAGTTAATGCTCTATACGGTATGACTGGGATGAAAGCCCTACAAGGTATGTGGATTGACAATGATATCGCTGCTGCTATTACGCATCGAGGGCGTGAGGCTATCCACCATTTACTACAAGAAAGTGAGGCTCAGGGCTACAAGTCGCTCTATGGTCACACAGATTCGGCGTTCATCCAAGTGCCCTTTAATAAAGCAGCATCATTAGCAGACCACTTGACTAAGACAGCACAAGAAAAACTAGAACTCAATACTATGGAAGTTGAACTGGAAGCGTACTTTGACTATTGGATTACTGCTCCTGTAAAGAATCGCTACTTTGGTATCAAGGTGTGGCCTGAAAAAAGTAAGGGTGAAATGAAGATTGCTGGGTATGAAATCAAAGCATCTAGTTCTTCACGCTTGACTAAGCAGATACAAAGAGTTGCCATGCAAATGATAGGTGAGGGTAAAGATGAAACAAGTGTCACTGATGTGCTTAGAAGAGTTAGTTTGGATGTCATAGATGGAAACATACCGATTGAAGATGTAGCCTGTTCTACTAGATTGACTATGGACTTCAAAGATTACAAGTCAATGCCAGCCGTGGCTAAGGCTGCTTTATATTATAATCAACATGTTGCTGAGTTACCTGATGATAAATGGGGTAAAGGCGATAGTGTACCTTGGATATATGTCAAAGGGTTCAATGGTGATACCCCTGACTATTACACATACAAAGGTGAGCGCAAGAAAGTAGACTTCGTTGCATTTCGCAACAAAGAAGAGTTAGATAACTACGCTATAGACTGGGATAAAGTTTTGAGTGTGATGGTGAAGTCGAAACTGATGCGGATATATGAGAGTCTTGACTGGGATTTAGGTGTTGCTTCAGGTAACATCGTTCCTAAGTCATACATTTAAGGAGAAATAATTATGGGAAAAACGAGACAAACAAAATTAAACGAATGGGGATTGAATACTGATGGAACTAGACAGACCAAACTCACTGAGTGGGGTATGACTGTAGAGAAAGTTAGTATAAAAAGTAACACAGCAGATAATGGTGAGGAAGAATGACTGAAGATTCGTTTAGATTAAAGTGTGCAAAGATTGCAGGTCGAGCAGTAAATTTACTAGGTGAAAAGAATGCTCAATATGGTGACAGTGCCTTTGACCCTATCCGTGTGTTTAGCAAACTCGGCCCTGATGCTGGTTTAAGAGTGAGGATTGATGATAAGATTAGTCGTCTACTCCGTGGTAATGCCGACATGGAAAGTGATACCGATGTTATTGATGACCTAATTGGCTACTTCATTCTACTCCGTTTGAGTATGGATAACGAGGCGGTTAAAGCAGAAGAACCTATCGTTACCATTACTAAAAATAAGTTTGGAGGCGATGATTCTGAGATTCAATCCAAATGAAGGTGGAGAAGGAGTATCCTATCCACACGAGGATATGATTGAATCTTACAATAAGTCGTGCTACAACTGGTCGCCTGATATGGAAGACAAGATTCTTCGCATCACTAAGTCATCAGTGGGCACTTTTGATTTTTGTCCTAAGCAATATTACTTTCAAAATATACTAGGTTTGCGTGGAGAGGAAAGAGACTATCATGTGCGTGGTAGTAATGTTCACGATGCAGTAGAGTGGTTTTGGAAAGAGGCACCTAAATTGATTCCTGATGTAGAGAGACTTCTTACTCAAGGTAATACAGAATCAGCAAAGAAGGAGTTGCGTAAGGCTATGCCTATACCACCTACACCTTACATTTACGGTGAGAAAGTACAAATGAATCAATACAGCGACTGGCAATTTGATAGACTCTTACACATGAGAGAAAATACAACCGACTGGTTACCTGTTGGGAATGAAATAGAAATTCACGCAACAAGGGTGGTAGTCTCTAGTAGTGGTGAAGAAATCCCCATACACATGAAGGGATTCATTGACCGTATATTCATTGATGCAGACCGTACGGGTATTATATTGATGGAATTAAAGACTGGTAAGTGGGTAGAGAAAGGTGGGCGAAAGCGTGCTGGTATGCGTGCTGAAATGCAGTTCTATCGTATGATGTTAGAACATAGCCCGCACATAGAATACTTACCTGTAGTTGGTTGGGGCTGGCAGTTCCCCGGTGGTGGTATCAATGGAGGCGATGGGCCGATGTGGGACTACGAGAGTGTCAAAGGCCCGGGTGGTCGTTACGCTCCAAAGACTGTAGAGAGAAGACTCAAGCGTGTAGTTGACGCACACTTAAATGACGACTTCCCTGCTGAGGCTCACGAGGCTAAATGTGGTTATTGCGACTTTATGGAAATGTGCCCTGCTTGGATGGGAGACTTAGCAATTGACCCGGAGGACATGAGGTGATGTCTTGGATAAAGAAGGGTTGGAAGTTGCTTGTGAAACTATTAGGTTGGGTCTTTCTGTCAAGTGGCCTAGTCTTGAGTTCAATGTTAGGCTAGCGAGAGTTGGTAAACATAAGAGAGTCAATGTCGTTATGGGTAACAAACCTAGTAACGAAGGAACCATATCGTGTTTCTACATTACTTTACACCCTTCAACACTGAGCACAGCAAACATATCAAATACATTTAGTTTAATCGTTAGTGAAGTTATGAAGCAAGTATACATTTTGGAGAATAGGGATTGATATGTCATTCATTACTCTTGATTTTCCTCGTGAAGTGTTAGAGATTGCTTCCGATGGAAAGCAAGGTGGAAGATATTGTGTTAGAAACTGGGAAGAGTTAGAGCGATATTGGAAAGGTAAGAACGGTAGTGGTAATGTTTACTTTACTGCTTATGGATATCGTGCTACTAAGCCGCCAAGAAACCATAGAGTGGATTATGATACACCGATTATCCGTCACTTCGTTATGGATTTTGACTGTAAAGATTTCAAGCAAAGAGGCGCTGATGTAGACTTTGCATTCATGCACGAACAGGTTAAAAGGCTACATCGTTTTTTATTATACGAGAACATCAAACACTATGTTTGGTTCAGTGGTGGTGGCTTTCATTTTTGGATTCCTCTTCGTGATACTCATACTCCGTCAGATGGATATAGTGTAGCAAGAGTCAAAGAAGGTGGTAGAAAACTTATCACTCAGTGGCATAAGAAACTCAACTTGTCTTGTAACGACCCTACTGTAGCCTTTGATACATCGGGTATGATTCGCATTCCTAATTCATATAATAGTAAAAGAGGTTGCTGGAGTATCCCGATGGATAGTGACTCTATACTTAACTTAACTTATGACAAGATTATGGAGAAAGCGCAAACACCAATTAGCGGTTATATCAAACTAGGTGAAAAGGAAATTCATATAACAGTTGCAGACCACAAAAGTCCATTCAAGAAGACAGTAGAAAAGGTAGATGGTTTACCTGACATCACACTTGGTGACATTGTAGTTCTACCGTGTTTGGCTCAGTCAGCGTTAGGAGAAGGTAACCCTACGCATAAGGCTAGATTCCATTTAGCCTCGTACTTGGCTGCTAGATTTCGTTGGTTCTTTCCTCCCGAAGCAATAGCCAGTGAAATTAAAGCAGGTCATGTTGAAAGAATAGTTCGTGTTATAGAAGCACAGGGGTGGGTAGATTACAATCCTAGAATCACTCGTGAACAAGTAGAAAACATAGTTTACGGTGGTGCTGGTAATAATGGTTACTCAGCAGCATCATGCGCTACACTTGAATATGATGGTTTGTGTCTTGGTAAATGCCGTTACTTTGACGGTAGTATAGGTGATTAAATGAAACATACAATACATGCTCGACAATGTAGTATTTGTGGAAAGGGATTAGGATGTCGCACTAGAAAAGCAACCACTATTTGTTTAACATGCATGAGTGATAGAGGTAATTTACCGGAAGAACATTTCTGTAAAGGTATTACTTCAAAGGGTAAAAGATGTAGAACGATAGCAAATGGGTATTGTAATCATCATAAAAATCAAGGTGAGGAAAAATGACAAAACCTGACTTGATTATTGACTCTAATGAGCGTGGTGCTCTTTGTGAATCTATAGAACGAAGGGCTAAGAAGGAGGGGCTTAATGTAATCAGACAAACCTTGACTGTTGGTGATTATCTATTAGGTGGTGCTTGTGTTGAAGCGAAGAGTGTTACTGATTTGTTTCAATCAAGTTACAGCGGTCATCTATGGAGACAACTTGATAATATGGATGCTAACTATGAACGATTCTTTTTAGTCATTCATGGCTCTATTGCTAAGTATGTCGCCTTTGCTAAAAAGCAAGGTAGACATCTAACACACAGTAGAGTACAAAACGAACTAACTGGTACTATTGCTAGAATCATGGCTGACTTTGAATGTCAAGTTTTCTTTACGGCTAACATCAGTGAGGCTGCTATGTTCATCACTAAACTCCACAACAAGTTACACAAGCCCGCTAGCAAGCATGGTGCCCATGCTATTAGAAGAGTGTCAACTAACGATGTAAGAGTGGATATGTTGCTCACTATTCCGGGCGTGGGTGCTGAGTTAGCCGAGCGCTTACTTGACAAGTGTGGGAACTTAGAGGAGATGTGCTTCCCTGAGTCTCTTAAGCAGGTTAAAGGATTAGGTGATAAGAAAAGACAACTCATTGTAGAGACTTTGACAAGTGAAACACCTGTTCATATTGAGAGAAATGTTAGGCGGAAACGGGGTTTATAAAGCAGCATTATGAACCAAACATTTGAAGTTAGTATATAAAGTAGTAGAAGAGGAAGAGTCATGAGAGAAGTTACAGATTACCTTGCGGTAAAGAAATACCCCTTCTTCGAGGGTTATGTAGAGAGATTCGGTAGAACTAGTATCGACAACGAAATACCCGCTATGTTATCCTTTTTCTACATCCAAGGACAAATAGCAGCACCATTCATTCGCATACCATGGGATGCTAGTCACCTAGACCCTCGTGTACATGTGTTTTGGATTCAACCATCGAGAACTGGTAAGTCAGTTGCATGGGAGTTCATAGGTGATGTACTGAAGGACTGTGGGTTAGAACAAGACATGTATACTTCAGGCTCAGATGCTGGTTTAATTGGTGGTGTTACTAATGAGACAGTCGTAGATGAGAACGGAAAGAAAGAGCAAGTATCCGTTCAAACAAAGGGTATGCTCGCTGGTCAAAAAGCATTGAACTTTGACGAAGGGAGTATCATTCTCAATCCCGGTAAGCACTCGCAAGAGACTGTTCTCTATCTTCAATCAGCATGTAATCCGATTGGTAGCAACTCAAACATTCTTGTTAAACACTTGAGTGGTCGTCGTATTGAAACGGAGTCTCTTGTGTCGCTGTGGATTACTACTTACCCACCTGCTGGGGTGAAAGAGTATGTTTTGACAAAGGGTATCTTTCAGCGTGTCCTTCTTTACTGGTCTGATTGGGATATGGATAGGCGTATGGGTGTGAGTATGAAGCGTATGGAACGAGCATTCACAAGTACACCTAAACAGAAACTATCCTATGATGAAATTATTGATTACTTCACTGGACTACAGAAGCGCCTTCGTGACCGTGTACTCAATCTAACAGAAGTATCATTCGCTGAGTGGGATGGTATGACTCGTGAAGAACAAGAAGACTTAGTTCAGTCAGTAATGCATGAGGTATTTACAGCAGATGAGTCATTCTATGTCGCTACTTACGATTTGGTAGAAGACTTGTATTCTCTCTTAGACGGACTTAACTTCGCAATAGGTAATGTCGTTGCTTCATTCATACCTGCTATGGAGAATTACTCAGTTATTCTCGCTACACACATAGCCATGATGGATGAAAAGTGGGTCATTACTGGTGACCACTTAGACATGGCGAAGGAGATTATCTACGACCTGTTTAAGAATCTAATTCTATGGCTCGAAGGTGAAGTTGAAGTTGGTGCTAAGCAGAATGAAAAGGCTAATCATGCTAAGAATTGGAAGGCTGCTTACAATATAGTCTCACCTGTTGAGTTAGATAAGAAAGGCGAGGGGTGGCGTAAGAAGGCTGCTGTTATGAAACAGTATTGCCTTACTGAACAAATTACCCGACCCACTGCATTCAACCGTTTCTCTAAGTGGGCGGCACATTTATTCGATGTAGCAAAAGATGCACAGGTAGTTTACCTTCGTTTGAAAGAGGTAGATGTGTGAAGTTTCAAAAACTAGATACATGGTGGGTGAAATATGAGTGACATAATGGCATTAGATATAGAAACTGGAAACTACTCTTGGGAGATAGGCGGTTGGGATAAACATTCTTTGTTTGAACCGACTGTTGTAGCCACATGGGATGGTAACGACGGTCATGTATTTGCTAAAGAAGATGTAGAAATGGTTAACGCCTTTGTACACCCCCTACATCCACGCACACTTGGTGACCACTTACAGAAACATTTAGACAACGGTGGTAAGATACTCGGTCATAACATCCGTAAGTTTGACTTACCTGTTTTGAATGCAGCGTTAGACTGCTGGACTGCTGGTGAGTTGATTGGTAAGAGTGATAGTATCATTGATACCAAGATACTCATTGATAAAGCAGCATTAAGTGTGGGTAAAGTTCACACTACACTAGATACTCTCGCTCGTAGCACTCTTGATTTATCAAAGAGTATGCAAAGTAGCGACGCACCCGCAGCATGGCGGGAAGGTAAATATCTTGAGGTGGCCGACTACTGCCTCAAAGATTGTCAGTTGACCTATGACCTGTATAAGTACGGCGTAGACAACGGCATTGTAAAGAGCCGAAATATGGAGAATGGCTCTATAGTTGAAATTGAGGTAGATTGGAATGATTGAAAGTAACACAACACAAAGACTGAATATAGAAGCAGTAAAGCGAATCGCTGAAACTGTAAGAACGACCCTTGGGCCATTAGGTATGGACAAGATGATGGTAGACGGTGGTGGTAATGTCATCGTAACAAACGATGGTGCTACTATCCTAAGAGAAGTAGACACCGCACACCCTGCTGCTAAGATGGTAGTAGAAGTATCAAAGATGCAAGAATCTAATGCTTACGACGGAACTACGAGTACAGTAGTGCTTGCTAGTCAATTACTATCAAACTCCGAGGGATTGTTTGCTAAGGGCTTGCACCCTAATGTTATCAACAAGGGGTATGCAGCGGCACGAAACATGGCTATCGAGTGTCTCGATGGTATGGAATGCGTGAAGAATAAGTATCATCAAGAAAGTGATGACTTTAATGCATACGAAGCAATTGCCAAGACAGCCATCACTGGTAAATCGTTAGAGGCATCCGAGGATAAGGTTGCTGAGTTGTGTGTAGAAACCATAGAAGCCGTTGGTGATGCTCGTGAGGTCAAAACACTCGCTGCTCCCGGTGGCTCTTTGGCTGACTCTTACCTGTTCCGTGGTGTGGTTCTCAATAAGGACTTCATCGGTGGAGGAGACGAGTTCAATAACTGGGCTGACCAAGACGGTGTTGAAGTGTTGCTTCTTAATGGGGGACTGACTGAAACCAAAGGGAATGAAAATGTCTCAGTGCAAGTTCAAGATGCTAACTCATACAGCCAAGTTCAGGCTATGGGGCGAGACAAATTACTCGCTTCCGCTAAGGCTGTAGTGAATAGCGGGGCTAAGGTTGTGCTATGTCGTGACGGAGTACACGATACGGCTATCGCTTATCTACGCAAACAAGGCATATCAGTAGTGCAGCGTGTTCCTGAGAGCAGTATGCGCCGACTTGCTGAAGAGACGACTGCTCCTATTCACATGTTCCCCGATGCAACATCTACAACCGGGGCTGCTATCATTGAAAGAAAAACATACAACGATGTTTCGTATCTATTCATGCATAATATGAGGGTAGAAGCAACACTCGTTTTATTCGGCGCTACTCAATCTACACTTGATGAAATTCAGCGTGGCTTTGACGATGCTCTCGGAGTTGTTTCACTGGTCAAGAATGGTGACTCTATGCGCTTTGGTGGAGGTGCTACTTACCTCGCTATCGCTGCACACTTAAGAGCAAATGCGAGTGAGATTGGTGGTCGTGCTCAAATGGCTATCGAAGCCTTTGCTGATGCACTTGAAATTATACCAGCGACTATCGCTGAGAATGCTGGGTATGACCCACTTGATACTGTCTTAGCGATGAGACATGCTCTACCCGAACCTTATGGGCCTGATGTAGAAAACGGAGGGGTTACACTCATGGCGGGAGTATATGAACCAGCATCACTTATTCGCAGCGCTATTAGTGGCGCTACAGAAGTTGCCAGCGCTATTCTACGCATTGATGATGTCATCGGGCGTAGAGGTGCTGAGTGATGGGTAGACTGTTAGACAAACTCAAAGTAAAGTGTAGGGCTTGCCTACACGAACATATCCCTCGTAGGCTGCAAGCACGCTATCTTGATGGTAAGCGTGAGCGAATAAACCTGTGGCAGTGCGAAGAGTGTGGTCACCTTTGGCAAGATAGTGCGTTTACTCGTCGAGTAAAATAAACGACACATCATCTTCTTTTAGTAAAAAGTGTGTTACTACATAACCCAGTATAGTGCTAACTATAAACAGTAACAGTAGATACATATTATCACTTCATGTCACATTGACTACTATTCTCATGTTGAAAAACTCAGTCTGTTGCGACCCACCACCTGATGGAGCATAAATAAAACCACCTCTTAGATTCATGGTAAAAGAATCACCTTGAGGGATTGCATTTTGAGAACCTTTACCTCCACCGTAAACAATAAAATACCTTGGTACATCGTTACTATTGTTAAGTGGGTTATTTATATTTTGACCTCTAACACCCCAATCTCTTAGGTTGTTATTGCTAGTATTAAACACATCTATACGCCACATATTTTCTAAGTTTACATGATGACAGCGACTAGTATCTCCGAAAATAACCGCCCCAGTTGAGAAATTTTGATTAACTCCTGTGTGTTCAAATTGTATTACATTTGAACCTGAATGGTTACCATTGTTAACAACCTGTGCTCCTACTTCAAATTCAATATATGCTGATTGTCCTATGTTAAAATTAAATGCCTGTGAAGGTATTGATATTGTTTGTTGATAAGTTGTCTCTCCGCTGTTTATTGAACCATGAGTGATGTCTGCATAAGTGTCAAAATTGCTAGTGTCTGTTTTAGTATAAGTTCCGTTATGCCCTAGCAAAGCAAAGTTGATAGCGGGGTATGTACCAATACCATTAGCAGATGCAAAATGAACTGCTAAAGTAGTTGATGGAACTCCGAGTTTTGTCGAAGGAGACGGCCCACCGGGTGCAGCGTTAGCCTTGTCTTCAGCGCAAGCACCTGCCACAGCATTATACAATACAATCACACACCTAATGCTAACCAATTATTGCTAGCGTCTATGCATATAAGAGTGACACCATTGTACCCTGCTACTGTTATACTTCCGTTAGCAGCACCACCGTTGATAGTCTTGTTACCCGTAGCGGTGACGGTGACAGCGTTTGTCGAACCTGCTAATATAGTGAGTTGCGCTCCAAGAGATGCATTCGCTACTAAAGTGTAAGTCAAACCGGAACCTGTCATTATAATGTACTGACCAGTGTCATTCAGCGTACCAGTTCTGTTCGCAGTAAATATCGTAGACTGTAAAGTAAAAGCGTGAAGTTTGGCTATTTCAAAAACACCACCGCCGATATTACCTGCTGCACCTAATTGAAGTGTAGGGGCAGCGCCTAATCCACCCGCACTATTAGCGGAAGCAGCGAAGCCAGCAGCGGTTAGTATAGTATCACCGGCAGTTGTTCCTTGATTAATTGAAATCGACTTTCCTTGGTTTGCGGCTGCCATTTCACCTGTCGGGCAAGTAATTGTTAGACTATTTGAAGCAGCATCGGTTGCATGGAAAGTGAGGGCAGTTGCGTTAAGCAGTTTCACAGCATTAGGGAGAAAAGCACCCTTTTCCACCTGAACTAAATCAGTTCCGCCGGAAGTCATGATTATTTTATCATCATCGGATGAAGTTTCTACATCTATCTTAGTGTCGTTGTCAGCATCTGCTATACTAGAACCGCCACCACCACCACCGCCGCCTAATGCTGCTATAGAAGAAGCAGTAACAGTCTTGACTGCATTACTACCATCTGTATCCTGAATCAATATTTTGTCGTTAGCAGCGACTGTTGCTGCTGTGTAAGTGTGACCAGCGATAGCAGCATTGACATTTGTTGCAACTGTAACATCAGCAGCAGTCTCTATGTTTGTTAGTTTAGTTCTCTCAGCACCACTGATGATAGACCCCGAGCCTACGGCTGTAACATCACTCAGTTCAGTAACACTGTCTGTGGCGTGTAGAACCTTCTTATCAGTTCCGGCATCGTCAGTAAAGTAAAGCCTGTTAGGTGCATCATTTTTAACCCATACTAAACCCTTACCAGCCGCTGTAGTATGCCCTGTAGCGGCGACATCGGCCTTCTCGTCAATCACTAAACCAGTAGGGTCAATTAACCCTGTAACAGTGAGTTTACCGTTGACGGTGAGTGTAGACGAGGCTGTAGTCCAAAATAATTTAGCGTCGCTTGTGTAACCTCCGCTACCGTCTGACAGTTGAACTAACCCAGTACCACCACTTGATGATGAGGAACTAGTACCACTATGTATGACCTTTACCCAAGCACTGCCGTTATAGACAAACATTACAGCGTCACTAGCAGTCAATGCTGTGTTAAGACCACTTGGGTCGAATGTCACAACACCACCACTTAACACCGTTGCTATAACAGTGTGACCGGGAGGGAATGTCCCAGTAGGTGTTAGGTTTTTAGCACTAGCACCTGTAAAGGTGAACACTTGTGCATCGTCAAACTCAAAGGCACGACTTGCTGTTAATGCTTTGATACGACTAGGGCCGAGCAAATGTGTGTGTCGATTTGAGCCGTTTGCGTCAGCCTCGCTAAAGTAAAGATTAGGTGCATTGTCATCTTGGTTATACGACATCCACAAGACACCGTTGTTACCAAAGTTACCATGTTCACCACTACCGTGTATTTGTGCTAGAGCAGTGTGTGAGTTTAGATGGTCTGAATCGCCCGGAGAGCCTGTGGTAACAGGGGATAGATAGAAAGGCGAAGGGCGAATAAATACCCGCTTATCATTTATTTCAGATATGGTAAGATTAAGGTTGTTACCCGCTGCTGGGGAGCCGTTGAATGTTGCTCTTACAGTAGCAATAACCATGGTTTGTTTGTTCGCTGCTGCTCCGACTCCGTTCATCTTTAGGTAAGCATCTACGCTACTGCCTGACAAAGATGGGTAGTTACCCACACCAGTAGTAACTATAGAACCTTGAACGAATTTTGCACTACCGTCATCTAAACCACCTACAGCGAGAATAGCGAAGATAGTTTCCTGCCCGCTTGTTAAAGCAGTGACAGAAGTACCTGTTAACAAGTCGCTACTACCAGTTGCTAGAGTAAGATTGAGTGTCGCACCACCTGAACCATCATCTATATTATATAATACTCCATCAAGAATAGACTGAAATGATTTGATAGAGAGAATATGATTACTAGAATTAGTAACAGCACCCGGTAGGTTAGCGATATTGTTTCTATCACCACTACCGAAAGCGGTATCGTGTGGGTTTAGTATACCATTACCATGTAATCCTTCGTATATATTAGTCAAAGACGGAGACAGTATATGGTCGCCGTCTCTTAGTCCATCGTTAGTTCCTGCTGTATGTCCTGATATTGGATTTTCTGCCATTTCATCTCACCTCAATTAATATCTGAATTCTAATCTCGTTAGCAGTTGTTTTTTTAAAGGATGCTATAGTATGCCTAGCGATAGGTATACTACTGAGTGCACCTCTAAACTGCACAAATACTTCTTGTAAATTTTCATCGAAACTATCAGTTGCTGGCAAGAATCCCTCTACTAACAATGATGAGTCACTAATTATACGAACAGTAGGATTGATAACTTTAGCAGGTCTACCTGCTGACCCGTCGCTTTTAGTTGCTGGGCTACCGTCAAAACCAATTACCATTTCATTAATGTTAGAGGCTATAGTGTCAATTAGTAATCGTCTTACATGATTCGATATAGGCATCTATTCACCTCCCTCTATTATCTTAGTAGATTTGCTCCCACCCATAGTTTCAGCATTAGCAACTCCGAGCACACCTCTAGCCATACCTTTACCTATAATGAATCCATCCCCCGGTGAGCCGTGAACTATTTTTTCTGTCATGATTATCGAGACTATTTCTACATCGCCAAAGAAGGCCAAGTTTTTCTCAATCACTTGTTGTATAGTGTCTTGTTGCTTACCTGTATTTCTAGTGCCTTCAAGAATACCTTGTAACACTCCTTCCACACCACTTTCTACACTTAGGAATACTAAGTCAGCAGTGTTCTTTGCTAAGTTATGTCTAACTTCTACTAATATTTTTCTTCTACCCTCGTACTGTATTATCATCCCCGGTCTTAAATCCCAAGAATTAGGATGACCGTTGCTACTTAAATTACCTTTCATGACTGAGTTTGCTTTCAAAATATTCCTACCAACTTCTCTTGCTTGCTCGTTACTACGAACTGTGAAATCTCCTACAATTTGCGGCTCTTCTAATATCTCACCATTAGAGCCTGATTGTTTTTCCGAATCATTAATTTCAGCAAAGGCTGTATCGTTTACTGCTGTAGGTAAACCTTCTACTATTACACGGTTAGAAATGTTCTCTATAGGGTTGTTTATCTTATCACCAACTCTAGCAGCGGCGTTAACTACTCTACTACCTTCCTCAAATTGGAAAGGGACATATAGTAAATTACCAAATCTATCGAAGTGAACCACTCTACCGTCGTGTCTACCAATAAAGCGTAAAGCATCTATTAATGTAATACCATGGAAATCAGTGCCTAAGAAAACATGGCTATGTCTTCTTCTATCAATTTTAGAATTAGCAGCGCTTAATGGTAAAGATATATTCACTGATGTCAAAGTGTCTGCTATATCTCTACTAATACGCATCGCTAAGTCGGTAGTTCTTAAACCAACATCAATTGGTTGTGCTATGTGTGCTTGAGTAGATTCAAAACCTAAACTAACAAGCGACTTAGACTTAGTATTCTTAACAGAATAAGTTGTCCCTACCCCACTATTCATTACATTAGATGGTCTTAATCTTTGATGGGTAAGACCTTTTGCATAAAATAAAACGGGTTTGTTAGTAGCGTTATCATCTGTTATAGTAGAATCCATGTAGAAGACTGAGCCTTGATATTTACTACTATGAGTTTGGGGATGTTTAACAATCATAGAATTTTCTAATTCAGTTATATCGTAAGCACGCCCGGTTGCTACTCCGTATGTGGCTGTCTTTTTTTGCTTTATAGTAACTTTATTCTGTATATTAGTTTGACCTGTGTATTCACCTAAGTGGAGTGCGTTGTCTACAAAAACAGGTTTACGAACAGACTTCATAATAGTTGAATTAACTACTGTGCCTAATCTATGAGAACTTATTAACGGCATCAACTATCCCCCGTATGTGTATTCTTACTGTAATCAACATCACCTTTGTGGCCTTTACTGTGTAATGCTTGGCTAAATCTAGCCTTTACAGTATAGTCTTTGTCTACACCGTCTCTTCTTGGTGCATCACTTCTAAAGTGCTGTAGGCTGTTTTCACTAATGACTAATCTAGTTACATTTGATTTTAGAGTCGTCTTGTCATACCCAGTAACTTCTGTTCCGAGTAACTTCGGGCCTTTAGAAGTAGGTACAGTATCACTAGAATCTTCTACCAAGTATACAGGTTGGTAAGGAGCGTTAGTGTTAGGGTCGGTAGCACGCATGTAGAGTCCACTACTTGCTCTACCCGATGTTGTTTCATAACTAAACATACCGTACTTACCACCAGCAGTTGCCGTGTAAGCGGTGCTACCCGTTTGTTTACTATTACTGTGTAAAGCAAGTTGCGGTCTAAACACCGCAATATGTTGGTTGTCAAGTAATCTTATTGGTCGTACTAAGAACTTAACAGAATCATCAGTCTTATTTGTTTGCGCTGAAACTGAATTAGTTATCTGATATGGGTTACTTGTCTTTTCACTACCATCCACAGCCATACCGCCTCTACCCCATCCTGTGTCGTCAAACGGACTTGCGAAACTACGACTTTCTAAGACATAAGTACCACCCATTGGTTTGAAGTTAGCAGTGTGGCTAAATCTCATTACACCACCATGAGGTTGAGCAGCAAAAGATAGAGTGGTCAAATCATAATGACCTAGTGTTTGAGAGCCTGATTGCATGCCTCCGTGTAAAATTACACGCTGACCTACACCCCTGTTAGTGTGTAGACTATGTGCTTCTGAGTTTATAGCAACCATGTTAGTATTACTACCAGTTAATGACTGCATTGTTTGACCTTCTATACCTATTCTTGGCGATGACCTTGATACAGCATCTTTGTGTACCGAGTTACCACTAATATTTTCTACTCTATCACTAACAGTCGCTTCAGGTTTCAGCAACCCATCTTCGTCAATTTCTAATCTTCTACTGATACCTCTAACAATTTCAGTAGGTTGTAATACATCGTCTCTTGGTCTTAGATATCCTTTACCAAATGTAGGCTCAGCAGTGCTGCTTGATAAGACAACACCTGAGTTTTCGTATACAGCATCTAGTTCGACTAGCACATCTTCATTAAATTGAGTTGGGAATCTAACACCACGACCACCACCCATATCACCGACACGCATGGCGTTAGTTGGTGCGAAAACATCTACTAGTGTTGTATCTGTATTGTTGTTACCAGTATTTTTTCTACCACCGAATCTAGGAATGGTAGATGTGGGCGAGGATAGAACAGCGCCAGTAGATAAGTTGGCAACTCCTTTTAGATTAAAAATAGGTTTACCGTTGTTCCATATTCTATCGTATGGAGTTCTACCATAAGTTCTATCATATTCGTATGCATCCCCAGCATCCCAAGATGGATTGATACCAAAACTACGAACAGGGAATCTGCGTATATCTTCACCACGAGTATTACCCCACCAATCTACTAAGTAGTATTTTACAGCAGCGCCAAAATTCTTTAAATTCTTACCGGCAGAATCACCCCACCAATCTCTAATTACAGTATTAGGATTTCTTATAGTTCTAACAGCGCAACCAAACCCTCTAGTCATTCTTCGACCTTCGCTATATCGAACTTGCCACTCATACTTATCTGCATTTAACATACCAGCAGCAGTTGTTTGTCTTTCTAGTATTCCAGCGTATATTGTTTGAAGAGTAGTGTTACTTTGTGAAGCATTACCACCTTCGTAAACCCAAGTGTTTGACCCTTGACTCTCGTAATGAACCACTGGCCCTGCTCTATACCCTGTGGTAATCTGTGTAGCGCTACCGTGGTTGCTCAACTCTTGATATGCTCGCATACCATAGTGACCCCATTGAGGTCTGTTCCACGGTTGTCTTAAACCAAATCGGTAACCAAACGGATATGTTCTTGTTGAGATTAAATTACCGGCTATTATACCGTTTGCCACAGCATAAGACCCATCATCATCATCGTCAATCCAGTGTTTGCCAGTATCATGACCGTAATTTTGTGGAATATGCCATGCGGCTGTTGTAGTAGCATACCCATCTAATCGACTTACTAAAGGCCCACCTCTACTACCGCAAGGCCAAAAATTAGTATACATAGTAGAGTTACTACCTTGGGCTGAATATCCTGTTAGTGCATGTATTTGACTAGCAGTAAGTGCTGTCCCGTCGCCGTCAACAAACGCAGTAAGACCAACAACATCACCGCCAAAGATTACATGGGGTGTAGATATTCTTGATTGACCAGCACTTGGAGTATCGGCGGCATAAGCAGTTATCTTACCTATAACTTGCCCGTTAGCATAAACTGTTTTACCAATTAAACCAGCGCCTAAAGATTGATTAGAATTCATAACAAAATTGCTACCCGAAGAACTACTTGTGAAACTCACAGTTACTCCGTCTAGTTTTATAGGCGGTTGGGGTGACTTCATCATCAATGCAAAAGGCCCATGACTCGCTGCGTAGTTTACATCATGATAGTGAATAGTCTCAAAATGTTTTGGCATACTATTGTATGCTGCTTTGTTTATCGCTCTATCGGCAGTATGATTAACACCGTTAGTAATCCATGTTCTGCTCGCATCAGAATAAAATGTATGCGGTCTACCCAAGTTAGGACTCCAAGCGCATAGGTAGGCGTCGCCTGAAGTAAGACTGTTCGTGTCTCGTGTTCCGGGTAGAGTTTGCCCGAGATTTTTTGTAATGATAGATTCGCTATCAATTGTAAACAACTCACTCATTGGTTTAGTTGAGTAAGGTTTACTCAAAGTTATTTTTTGACCATTTTTTACAGTTGCACTAGAACTTAAAGTCAATATATCAGGTTCATTCATTGTAGAAGGGGCTTGAGTAACTCCTTGTCTACTGGAATAATCTACTACAAGAGTTTCTCCTTCTGTTGGGTTATTGTGAATTATTAATTTCTGCCCATAGTATGGGATTTCAGGGAATAAAGAAGCATCATCAACTTGTATAGATGTCCCTGTTTGATTACCCACAATAGTACATGACGGTGTTAAACTGATGTTTTCCATTATAGTTGAATAAATATCAGGGCTGATACTTGGATACCCAGCGAGAGTTATCTGTGCTGCTACTGAACCATAACTCGCTCTACAGAACTGATAATAATTATCAATACGATATATTGCTAAGTGTCTAAATCCTACAGAAGTTGCAGCATTTGGTGTGTCTTTGTGCATGATACTCCACCAAGGAATGTTTGTAGTATGCCCCGGCGTAGCGTCTTTGAAATTAATATTAGTCGTAGGTGGGTGATAAGGATGTCCTCTACGGGTAAAGTGGGGGCTTTCGCTACCCTGAACTCCAAGTGGATTATAAAGCAGCATTGGTGGGATATTAGTGAATTGACTACCATGGTCAGGGTCGTGGTCAAGTATTACCTCGTTGATGAATATTTCACAACCTCTTACATCAGCCAATGTAGCCTCGGCTAGTATGAGAGTTACACCACCTATATTAGCAGCATTAGTTAGCGATGCATGTCTTTCTTCATCATACTTTATACCTATAACAAGATTAACTTGTTGACTTGTCAAATCCATATCGCTAGCATTTGGTAAGGCGGTAGTAGTTGTGTTATTTCTATGGAATCCAGTAAACTGTTTTTCTGACAAGTTTGGCTGGATAATTATTTGATATGCACCTACCTCAGCAGGGTCAGGGAAATGATTTGCTTGGGTGTAGTTACCCCCAGCCTCGAGTACAATAGAATGTCCTCCAGCCTTATTGATGTCTCCAGCAGTACCTTTAGAAGCAAGTACACCGTAACCATCATATTTGATTTTGGTTTCAAACATTAGTGTGAATGCACCGCCGTGTATGTCACTTGGGCCTGAAGGGTTTGCTGTTAAACTACCAACCATAAGGTATGGATTAAGTGGGAAAAGTTGATTCGCTATACTATCTATTCTTGGAGTGTTGTTGCTGTTACCATCCGTAAGTGCTAACTCTTCTGTTAATAATCTAAACTCTTCTTCTTGTGAAGTTACAGTTTTATTGCTGTTTGCTCTAGTGTATAATCCTTGATAAGAAGGATGCGCCCAGTGACCCGGCATCATAGGCATTGTAGCGTTAACATAATGATGTCCCATACGAGGTAACGGCATTGGTGTAAGTTGTGGTTTGCTATATCTTGAGTAAATTGTAGTTTGAGAATCACCATCAAAATACATTGTGTGTGCCATGTCAGGGCTGCTACCACTTACTTCGGCATGGTCACGCAAACGGCGTGCTGCAAATATACGAGTGCTACCAGCAGGAACATAATACGACGGAGTAATAGTAAGAGTAGCGCCAGCATTATCGACAAGGAATTGAGTGGTATCAATATCCCCAACTACTCCAGTAAATGTAGCACCACTGATACCAGTATATGAAGCAACAACGCTTTTACCTGCGGTGTTTGCTATGCGAAGGAATCTACGACGCTTACCACTACCCTCATCGAGAACTTCTTGAGTCCCAAACCCAGCAGCAAAAATTGATTGAGTAATTGTAGCATCAACAGTTAAAGTAGCACCTACTAAACTAACAAAACTGAGCGTTTGACTTTGTACACCACTAGCATGAGTATAGGTAGTAGGGAACTTTTCAGTGTGGCTGTGACCCATCTTAGTAATGTGGAAGTAAAGTGCTCTATCATGTAACTCGTATGAGGTTTCTATAGGATTGTTGTTTGTAGCAGCATTCCATCCATCACGACTAGACTCAGGGAAGTTTTTATCTTGAGATATGTGCTCCCACCCTACCTCGTTCATAGTAGGGGCTAACCTAGGTGCTTTGTTTTCGTTGACGAATAATTGTTTTAAGTTATTACTAGACATAGGTAACATACCACCATCACCCATAGTTTCGTGTTGATATGCTTGTACTGGGTCGAATCCACTTCTAACTAGAAGGTTACCCGGTATGTCATCAGGATTAGGTAATTGAATTTCTAAGTTAGGCTCTATACCTGAATTAGTAAACGAAGGGCTTAACCCAGTAGACAGTCTTTCTGATGCTGGTTTATATGCTCTAATTATAACACCCAGTGGGGAGCCACCTTGAATAACATGTAATTGACCTGTATCATCTATAACACTCATGTCTTCAAACTGTAACTCTTCGTTTGGTATGTTAAGTACATTAGCAATTGTTACCGAGTTACCCGCTGCTAGTTGAGGATGGGCTATTTCTTGTGCTTGTAGAACGGGCATCATAGCGGTGTTAGTTGACTCAAAAGAGAACCTAATGTTACCTAGTAATTTTTCTCCTGTTAAATGAGCGACTGTTTTGTTCCCATCACCGTCTGCTGTAACTCTTGTAACCCAAGGTACTGCTCCAAGACCACGAGCGTTAGAGGTAGGTAAAGTAAGGCTACCACCATCCATACGCTTCCAAACTACATGTTCTGTGCTGAAGTTTTTGTGAGGACTTCTACTCATAACATCATATCCGTTAACATCACCAATCCAAAACTTGTTGGATATTGCTCCTGATTCTGCTATAATTGCACCTTGAGAAGTAGTAAAATAATCAGGGCTAATATTACGCCTACCTATATCGTTTTCATTTAATGCAGTTCCTATGCTGTTATCAAGGTCAGTGAATAAATCACCTATTTCATTTAGACAAGGTTCAGCGTTTGACAAAGATGTATCCGCTGTAATTGCTCCGTGTAAAGTGTAAGCGCTTACTGTAATGGCATTACTCACATCAGTAGAAGGCGGTGTTGTGTTATCCGCTATCAAAGCCTCTACATTCGGCCCTGCATTGGCTGGTGCGATAAATCGGTCAGCATCGTGGAATCTTTCATCCCATTCAGTAGTGCCTCCTCTAACTAAATAATCACCAGTAGTGGTGTAACTGTCTCTATCTTTTCTTGCTACTAGGCTTAATTCACCTTCGTGAGCCACCACAAGTAACGAGCGTGCGTATATACCTTGTGGGTTGATTAATTCTTTTTGTAGTTCAGGCATTGTCCTCATTATAGGTGGGGTGTGGAATTTTGAATTTTCAACATTATTTTTAGCATAGTCACCATAACCATGAGGGTCATCTCCGGCACTATTATTTTCACCTTCTAAATTACCGGGTGATGGTATAGTGTCTATTCTGTCGTTTTTGTAATCTATAGGAGGTGCGCTTTCAGGGCTGTTTGGTAAAGGAGTTGTGTTTGGTAAGTGAGACAAAACAGTAGCACAAGATGAAGAACTACCGTATGGAGAGAAGCCAAGTTCTGTGTGCCACGCCCCTAACCCAGCAGCGTAACCAGTCCCAACATTAAGAGTGTTAAGATATGAATATCGTTCACCATGCCAACCAACTGCACCTATTGGTTTTGTTCTATCTATAGCATCAACTAATCCGTTAAAATGAACAGCGCCTATACCGTAGTTGGTAAACCTAGAGCCTATGAAATTAGTAGAGTTATCAACATAGTGAGTAGAAGATTTAGACCATATCCAAATTGTATCACCAGCATTAGGTGCAGGATGTGGTGTAGTCAAACCATCATACTGACCGTTACCAACACTGTCAATTTCTGATAGATTTCTAGCATATTGCTGCCACACATCACCATCTTCAAATAATTTAGACCCTGTTAATTTATTAATTCCTAGATAAAACCTAACATACAAATCACTGTTATGAGTATAAAATGCTCTACTGGTGTAACAAGCCCATGCTGGAGTTTTAAGACTAGATGTACTAGCAAGGTCATAAGAATAATTATGTTTAGCCTCGCTTCTGAGCCAACCCGATGATGGTATTCTACTTGCCATAACTTTAGCAGATACAGTTTGATTTGCAGTTATTCTTAAATCAATGAAACAATCAGCAAACTTAACAGTAGAACTTGACAGTAAATTTCCAAGTGTGTTTATTGTTAGTGTTAATGTCACAGGGCTTCCCGGAGTTGATGTACCCGATGGGCTAACAGTGACAGTATTAGCACCGCTATCAAAACCTGTAACAATAGTGTATGCTGCCAATCCTGTTCCGGTAATAGATTGACCAATTTTCATAGTCGCTGGAACTGTAACCCCAGTAATAGTTCCGCTACCGGAAGTAACTGTACCTGTAAAAGTAGTAGTGGTAGTAGAACTTCTTGTGGCTGGTGAAGTGGTAGCGGTTCTGTTAGAATATCCTAAATTGGTTACATCAGCATGAGCAGTAGCGCCACCGACTGTTCCGTTACCATATATAGTAGCAAAATCTGGTGAATTACCAGCACCAGCAGGTATGGCAGTAGACTCAGCCTCAATCCAACCGTAACGGTCTTGTCGAGAAGAGTTACCCATAGACGGCATAAATGTACCACCAATTGCTTTGAGTGCACCTTTACCGGGGAATGTGTTGATTGCAGCACCTAAGACACATGCTAACTCTTCTCCGTTTTGACAGCGTGTAGCGTCTACTACAATGTATTCGTGGTCTACATCATCAGCATCTAGCGTTTCTGCTTGAAATGCGGGTGAACCTGAATTACCATTTGAGTATAACATTTTATTTGCTAGCACACCCGCTACTCTAAACGCTGTAGGGTTTATGATAGTCGCTGCTGTTTTTGCTACTCTTGCGTTACCTGTCTGCATAGGTGGATTCATAGTAATTTGATTATCCATCCAAGAACCACCGGGATGATTACCATTATCCATGTGCCAACATAAATCTGCATTTTTAGTCATACCACTAGGGACAAGTATAGCGTGTCTATTTGGTTGAGCAATTGCATAAATTTGTGCCGCAGAAACATCCATTGAACTCGCTGCTGTATAATTTTCAAACGCTTTAGGACTAAATGGATTACCATAGTTTCTACCATTTTCAGGTCGGTGCCTAACTGTTGCCCCTGCTAATGGTATACCGAGAGATGATTCCCAATTGAGAGTTGTTTTGTAATGAAACTCTCTATGTGTAGTTTGGAAAGAAGAGCGCTCAGGCAAAAAGTCTCCACTAAAGTTTGCTATATGGTTAGGCAAGAAATTACCATCATTAGTTTTAGCAGGTATTTTACTCCAAGTGTTACCAACTGTAAGAGCAGCACCGGGGTGTGGTTCAAACTGATTAGCGGGTGCTGCTGAATCTCTAGTAAGCGGGAACGCCTGACCCGGGCCAAATACGATGAATGTTGTTTTATTATCAATGTTATTTTTGTGGTCTTGGTATCTTGCTGTAGGATGAGCAAACCTCAACACCATAGGCGACGGTGCTTGCATGTGGACTCCAGCAGTATATGGAGCAGCATCGGGGAATATGTTGCTTGGTGTATGACCTCCTCGTTTTAAATCAGGCGAAAGTATGTTGTTTTTATTATATACAGGTGGGTTGATTGAGCCACGATTTTGATTTAGTAAAGCAGTAGCAGGGAAAAATGCCATAATAGCATTACAATCTAATGTAGAGAAAGATGAAAGTATTTCATTGGCATTTTGTATCCCAGCAGAACCAGTAGGGCCATTAGCATAGTGATGAGTATTATGTTCAGCATAATCATTGTTAGTACCATCATTTATGTCTATAGTAGCACCTGTAAAACCACCACCGAAGTATAACGGCACATACTTATCGGGACTATCTCTACCGCCGCTAAAGTGTATAATTGGTATAGAGTGTACACTACCAAGCGACCTTTTACCAGCAAACAAGTATGCTCTCTTATCTGCGTATTTTTGAATAATAAGAGTGCCACCCGGCGCTGATGTAGGCCAATCTTCACTCATAGCATTTAAATCAGGGTCTTCAAATAATTGAACAGTTGTTAAACTTAAATTATGATTTTTCGGAGTAAAGACTCCTGTTTCAGAACCGTAGGCTACTTTAGTTATTTGACCAAAAGAAAATACATATTGGGTATCGTTAACAGGAGCCATATTAAACGCCGCTGGTGCTGCTGCTAATATCTGCAAATCTCTTTCAGCAGTAGGAGGTCTAGTAAAATGCCACATTTCGTTTTGTGCATCTACATTAATATTAGTACCTGTAGGATGAATTGATGTCATTTTCAAAGTAGGGTTGTCGCAGTTTGGTAAAATTAAATCTCCACTGGATGCTGTAAAATTTTGACCGTTTAAGTTTTTAGACCAAGTAGTTGTATCTATAGCAATATTATCTGAATCTACTAAAATAGGAGTTGCAGTATTGGTATTAGTTCCTTTACCTCTTGAATTAATTTGTAAAATTGTTTTCGGGATATAACCACACTCTATCCCTCTACCTTCTTCTAGCAAAGAAGTAGTTGGTGCATTATTAGTACCTGATACTTTAATTAAACCAAAAGTAGGGTCTGCATTTATTCTTGGAATCTCACCAAATTCAAGATGGGCTGCTTTGATACCCATATCTCGAGATACACTTGCTGTGAAGAAATTAGATATAGGGGTGATATTATTTTTAGTATTAAACGCTTTAACTTTAATTGACTCAGGGGTTATACCCCACTCTCCAAATGTCTTACCATCTGAAGCATACATATCGGTGCAATCAAAGAAAACCCCCTCCTCTATGTTAGGGTCATCTAAGTTAATAGCAAAAGCAGTTACAGCAGCCATAAGTTCATCTGTTACTAGAGTAGTCCAATTTGCTACCGATGTTATAATAGCACGAGTAGCCTGTGTAGCCTCTCCTACTACAAAAATTCCAAGACCAACTCTATTCGTAGCACTGTCACTATGAAGGGTAACAGAATGATTAGAAATAAATGTATCAGCCGTGACTCCATGGAAAGTATGTGTGCTGCTACTTCCGGGTAGTCTACTTCTATGAGTATAACTAAACATGTTACCCCAACTACCCTTTACAGCGTTTCTGAGTGTAAATGTGGCGTTGTTATTTCCTCCGCTAATAGTAAATACTTCACCGTTAGCATAATTACCATCACCAAAAGATACTATAGTGGTATTACCATTTTGAACTACGCCACCTCCAACGAGTATATCTACAGTTAGTGTATTACCAGCGCTATCTGTCGCAGTGGTTTGATAATTGCCGTTTGTATAACCTGTTCCATTATTACCAGTATTCTCAGCGCTCCCTGTACAATTAAACGGGTCTGATACATGAACCACTCCGTTAATTGCAGGGAATCCCATGTAACCTAATATATCAGGATGGTCATGACCATCATAAGGCCCGTAAGTTGTCACTGTGAGAGTTGATGTTGATTTATTATATACAATATCGGTAAGATATCCAGCGTTTGGAGCGCTAGCGCCTCTCCAAAGATTGCCTTGCCAATTAGCAAAAGATGTGTTTCTAGCATCAGGGAAGCGACCAGTTGGGTCACTTATACCATGCATGTGTCTACCTATAGTGAATCCACCTTGAGAACAGTCTTTATGGTTAAAATGAACAACAATTTCATTATCAAGAGTTTGTGGTATCTTTGTATTTTCAAGAGTAAAATTCTCACCCATATTTTTGTAAATATATCTAATACCATGAGATGAACCTACATGGTCTTGTAACTTAAGACCGTAAATCGGAGTGTCGCCTATATTTTCAGGAAATACATCTCTATTAGGCACATGACCTGTGTAAGTTGAAGGTGCATCGGTTTGACCTATCTTCGTTATTATTCCATAATCGTTCATAAATCTAGTATCACCTTTTCTACCAAAGCCCCATTTACCAGCATCAGGTGCAAAACCGGGAACTCCGGCCTCAACTAAACCACCAAAGTTAATTCTTCCTACAGCAGAAGTTCCAGTTCTTAACCCTTCAACAAGAGATGCAGTAAAACCTTCTGCTTCAAAAGATTCAGCATTTACAGTATTATGAGTTTGCCCACCACCTGTGGCGGCAGAAATCGCTCTTAATTTAGGTTCGGCAGTGTTAGAAAGATTAGATGTAAAATCACCAGTTGATGATGTTACATCTGTGTTTTGTTCAAGAGGTGTAAATTGTCGAAGCGATGTAATAGGCGCAAAAGGTCTACCGTGTTTATTAAGCGGCATCGGTGCTGGGTGCATATTTTCCCCAGTTAATTCGTCGGGTAGACACCAAAAAGTTCTGAAACGACCACCATGACCTATTAAAAATTCAGGCTTGTACGGGGCTTGACCTTTACTATTGTCTAACCAAACAGCGAAGTTACGACCTGTTGCACCCGGAACGGTACTGTGAATAACTATTGAGAAACCTTCATTACCGTCGATATCTTTTACAACACGACCAAGATGTGCACGCAAATAACCCATGTGAGTTCCTTTGTCATGTGAAGCAAAGGCTTTCTCTTCATCCCACCACACCGTTGGGTCAAAGGTAGAACCTGTTACAGCGAAATCTGCGTCACCTACTACCTTTACAGGGTATTGTTTGTTATTCCTAGGAGCGTGTGTTTTACCACCAGTAGCCCCTGCTTGGTTTATCATCCTAACTACTTCATTAGCAGCAGCCTCTATGTTGGTGATTCCTTCTATGATAGAAACTTCTCCAAGGTCGATAGTTAATCTTCTAACGAAATCCATTTGACTCCACTGAGGAAGTAAATTAATTCCTCTAGTATTAGCCTCGGGATGATTGGTTAAATCTAACGGGGCGGAGCGTATTCCCTTTAAAGCAAGGAAAGCAGGTATAACTCTAGTTCCATCAGGTGTGTCGAATAGAGTAGAAGTTTCGTGATGTTTGTGACCGACATTAAGAATAGCATTTGCCAAACCGTCTCCGCTAACATTTGAAGCAGCATTTGGTGAATCTAAAGTTCTATCACTCACAAAGATAGCATCTCCGTTTTTATAATTACCATCTCCTACTCTATTTATAACAACAGATTGAACAACACCGCCACTAATTACTACATTTACAGTCATACCTCTACCGTTCCCATTAGTAGTAGTTATCACATTGTAAAATGTACCATTATTATAACCACTACCACCAGCGACTAGACTACCTAGTTGTCTTTCTAAATCTCCAGTTTTACGCTGCATCAGTTCTTTTACGATAAACTTATCACTCGAATATAACTCTCTAGTTTTTATATGGGTTTTTTCTGCAAAATACGATAAAACCACACCTCTATTGGTTCGTGAAATTATACTATCACCTATACTTCTTTCACTAGATGACAACCCCCCTGTGTAGTATCCTGTTTGAACAAAATGACCATGTGCTTTACCATAGACTACGCTTTGCTCTATAGAAGATATAGTGCTTATCAGGCTAGCGTTTGTAGTGCTAACAGCCATTACACAGTCATTATTTCCACCAGTTATTCTTACTTTAGATTCAAAAGCATTAGTAGTGTTGATATATTTAGTACCGGGATTTACAACAACAGCGGATACAACTTCACCTTGAACTGTAGTAATATTCACAGTCAAACCTGTTCCTTGACCAGTAAGAGAAGTAGTAGCCACTCCACTGGCGTTGCTATACCCACTTCCTCTTTGGTTAAGCGTAGTATTACCTCTCCCTAAATGAACCAAACCGCTAACTTTACCAACTTCAGGTTGTAACATTTCATTAGCAATATTATTTGCTATGTTATGAGCATACGCACTTTCCATAAAGTTAGAGCGTTGATTACTTCTGATATACTTGTTTTGAGAAGGGAAACCGTTAGCAACATCAATTTGAGTTATGAAAGGATTTTGTGCACCACCGTTGTATACAACAGAATAATTACCTAAGTCTATTTCATCAGTTCCGTCAGCAAAATTAGAAGTAGCAGTATATCTTTCGTACCCTATTTCTAAAGCCTTAGCAGAACTTTGAACCTGCATGTGTATATCTTGGAATGCGATAAATTCACGGTCATGAGAAACATCGTAGAGAAGCACACGAGCATGTCCTTCTTTGGCTAGATACGGGTCTAGGTATGCTATAGTAGGTGGGTTACTCATACCTAAATTATTATAATTTAATTGAATTGTTTTGTTTACATGCTGCACAAAATTGTTAGCAGTTTCTAAACAAGTATCTCCTATTAAGAAATTTTCAAGAGGTATAGAATCTCTAGGAAGATTAGCAGTGTTACCTTTTCCACCATTGAAAGATTTGTAAACTAACGCTTCGTTAAACACGCCTCTACTCTTACAAAACAAACCTTGTACAGCATGAGGATTGTTGTATGTCATATTCATCCATATTGTATCACCGTGTCTTAAACCACCTTGAGCAAACGGATAGTCCCATGATTTGTTTAAACAAGCGGCATCGTCATTTTTCATTATATCATGACAACCAACTCTTAAAACCACACTTATACCGTCATTAGAAATAGCATCATTGAGTAAAGTTAACTGCGCTGCTGGGACTGCTGCTGCTAAACTAATAATACATTCAATGCTAGCAGCGGCGTTTGGATTGTTTTGTATCATCCCCTCTTCTATTTTACTTACTTGTCCTAAATATATAGAAGAAGTAGGAGTGCTCCCGAGTTCGTTTACACCGATAGTTTCAGCGTATACATAATCACCATCTTGTATACTCATATTAAGCGTGTTAGATTGTAACAATTCTGTCTTAGGACAAGTTACCCTGAGTAATTGATTACTCCCAGTGATAGATACAATACTCCAAGGGAAAGAATAATGAGTAGGTCTTGCTGTGTTAGAAAGATTGTTTGATTGGTTCAACAGTACATTTTCTTTATCAGTATCAAAATGTTGATTAAAACCATATCTGCTTAAGAGGGCAGAATTACCAATTAAGTTAGGTAAATAAGCAGGAGCAGTACCTCCAATTTCTTTAGTTCTAACTATGATACTTGAAATCGCATCATCAAGAATAGCGTTACCAGTTATTTTTAAATCATTACCGTGACCCATGTAAGTAAATATATGAGTAGTGGCACCTACTATTATTTCTAAAGTATAATGTGCTTCTCCCATTCTCCACTCTTTAAATGATTCTCCTAAGTCTGCTGGGTCTATGTTAGGAAATAAATCAGCATCTTCATCACTCATTATTAATCTAGCATAACCACTATAGGTAGACCCACTCATTATAGGTTCTACATTTACTATAGTCCCCTTGGCTCTTCCTGTTTTTGTTTTAGCAGCATGTGGGTTAGTCATTGGCCCCGCTTTAAACTCAACGGCACTTACATACTGCCTGAGTCCGTAATCTATGTTACCGCCTTGAGTTTTTACACTAGCCGCATCGTGATAATATTCAGACCTGTTTTCAATTTCTGATACTTTATTTAGCGTATCACCCTTTAGAGGAACTAAAACTTCTGACTCTAAGGAGTTTCCAATTAATAATGGTAGACCTATAGAGTCATTCATTTCAGTAATGAAATTTTCTGAGAAAAATGCTGTGGTATTAGGAAATTGTAAATACCCATCTGTTTCAGGGTCGTTGTCGTAAATACACCACTCACCTGAAGGTAGGAAGGCTCTTCTGTACGCCATTACTTTGTCCGGTTGCTGAAAGAGAGCGATAGAAGTTGTAATAGAAGGCGGGAATACCTTTGTATTAGCAACAGTTATTCTATAATTAGTACCAAAAAGACCAAACTGAGTAATAGATGTTTGATTGGTTTTATTGTTAGTTAGCGCATTTTTAGCATACGCACTAAATGCTGTTCTATCAGAAGCAGGAATGTCTTGAAAGCGTCTACCAACTGGTGAAGGATTCCATGTGTGCGCTGTCATAGTTGGGTCTATATGTAACTTTAACGAGTTGTCAGGTGCAGGATAAATGCCGTTTAGTTTGTCTGCAAAGAACTGCCCCCTAAACAACGGTATTTCTACAAGCGCACGAGTTGAAGCAAACTGTGTTCCTAATTGATAATCATGAGATATATTATCCGCTGACTGAAACATTCTATCGTTTACTGTACTCCCATCAGTTTGTAAGTTTTCTATGAAAAAGTTACCGTCTCCCATCAAAATTTCACCTATAGGGAATACATCAGCAGCAGTCCCTGTGAGAGTGGCAGCGTTGGCGCTTAATCCACTAGATGCAACCCACTCTTGAAAAGTGGCTACTACCCCCCCACTCGGTATTATGAAGTTACGAGTTGCTAAAGTAGAATCTGTAAATATAAAACAACTTCCAGTTTTAGAACTATATTTTGCACTCGCTCCGTTCTTCAAATATATTCGCCCTTCCTTTGGGAATGGATATGTCCCCCAACTCTTCAAATCAGGAGAGGTGTTGTTTAACGGGGCTACTTCGATAAATTGAAAGTTGTTAGTTGGGTTACGGTCTACTCTAAGTTTAGTTGCTAAACAAGAAAAACCTCTTCGAGAACTGTAAGGTAAGTTGGCTAGAGTGCTACGGTCAAAAGATGGTTTAGTATCAAAACCTCCTTGCCCTACACCACCAAGAGTTACACTTACTACTGGAGCATTAGGGTCTATTTCTTTCACTACATGAGAGTCAGGACTACCTGATGCTAACTCGTTAACGCTCCTAGTAGCAGCCACATCTGTAAGACCTACGGCTGATATGGTAGTAAATCTACCATTATCGTTTTCTATTTGTTCTATACCACGAAGTCTAGCCGTACTCATTAAAAATAGTATAATTGCATGATTAGCATCGTTAACTCTATCTTGTAGTGAAAACACATGTTGTAATTGATTAGTTCTTCTTCTATCCGAGGGTTGAATAAAGAAACGATGAGTGACTCCTTGTAAGTGTCCTATCTGTAAATTATCAATGATATCAAACATTTCATGTGTGGATGATGCTGAAGAAGTTATACCAACATCAAACTGACCTGCTGATGGACTACCGTGTACTGTAGTAGGTGTTTGCCTTGAAAACTCTACAACTTTACTAACATCGCTTTCAATTTCATTTCTTTCTAAAAATAATTTATGAAACACTGAGTCATGTTCGGCTTTTGTAGTTTGAGAAGAAGAAATGTTTTGTGGAGTCGTGTTACCTAAATTAGCCGTTGCTGTGAAATTTTGAGGAGTTAATCGCTCATCTAACTCTACATCAGCCTCGAACCCTTCGCTATTATCTCCAACTAAAGAATGACTAAAAGCAACTTGGCCTAAGTTACCTTCTTTTGTTTTTCCAACATCAATATAACCACCGGGTGCAAATAGCGTTGCATTACCAGCAGCGACATCAGTTGCTATATCATCTACAATATACACTCCACCTACCTGTAGATTAGATGCAGGTACAGTTTTTTCTATCATTAGCATAGGAGTTGTTTTACTCATTGATGCACCTGAAAAATCTATAGCGTTGTAATGAACCTCTACATAAGGAGCGATACCACGACTAGCAAGAGTAGGAACACTAAGTAATGCTACTCTACTTTTACTAGAAGGATGTAAGTGAAACTTATTTAAATCAGCATCAACATTGTTTATATCTATAGGAACTGGGCCTTTGAGAACAAACGGTAAAGGATTAAAGGAAACTGAATTGGCTTTTGTCCCGCCTATGGCTATAAGTTTTTTATTAGCACCTGTTAATCCGTTTGTTACCACTTCGTGAACTATGCTGGAATTAACCGCATCGACAATTTCAAAATGAGCAACTTCTCTATAGTAATCTATTTTACTGTTTACCGGAAATAATTTATCTATACCCTTCGCTGTTTCATCATACATCACAGTCAGAATGTCTGAATTACCTGCTTGTTGGTCTAATGCTTCGTTATTAGCACGAGGCATAGTTCTTAGATAATGATGACCCTCGACATGGTTTAGAGTATGCCTTCCTGAGTGCCCTACTTGGAACAGTTCGTCAATATCTGCGGGCCAAGTAACTTTAAACGGGTTATTAGGGCTATTCGTAGTAGTAGCCATTCTGCTAGAATACGCTAAGGCATGCTGTTCATAATTACCTTCATCAATCAACATCTGCCCTGTTCTGTCGATAATTTGAGTAGATAAATGAGGTGGTTGATAAGGGCGACCTGTGCCGTTTTCAATTAGATAGTCAGCCGCTATAACAACAAAAGAATTAGCACCATTAGCAGAAGTATGAGTGCTATGTAGTATCGGTCTTAACCCATCTCCATTAGTTGAGTTGGGAAAATCTAAGTGGATACTCGATACTAATATTTCACCTGTTGAAATATTAATTCTATGAAGTCTTACACGCTCGGGTGGTTTACCGTTTGGCTTCTTAGTATCTTGATTGATAGAGCCGGGGTTAATTAGAAGATTATATGGTACATGCGGTATACTTCTTTTGTTAGTAGTACCGGGTGTGGTGAATCTGTCAACGACAGAATAATTACCAGTGGAATAAGGTGAGACTGTGAAATCTACATAATCTGTTACAGTCTTACCAGTCAATAAATTAGCCAAAGATTGCGCTTCAGTAGTAGATATAGTGATAGCAGTTAAGTCATTTTCAGTAACTGCTGTGTCGCTATATGTAGAGTCAATACTATTGATAGTATACACCGAGTCAAAAGTAGAGATAGGCTCTTCAAATCTAAAAAGAGAAATTGATTTCTCCGTCAGTAAAGCAGGGTTGCGAGTTGTCATTTCAGGATTAAAAGATGATGAAACATGTATACCTTCTATAACACCTCTAAACTCACCACCCTTACCACCGATGTAAACATGAGAGTCATTCTCAAGAATTTCCGAACCCTTGGGAATTCTTTGCTGGGACATTAAAGCCCCATTGACATATATTTCTGCTGCGTTATTATTTAAAGCAGCAACAATATGATACAATGGTCTTTGATTTAGCGATAGTGATGTTGCTTTATCTTTACTACCATCAAAGCGGTTATACGAATCATCTAGCCCACCAAAGGTGGTAACAGGATAAACATGGCCGTTGAAATTATTTGTCTCAGGTAACGCCGTTCTCGCAAACACTTTCATTTTGCCAGTAGCGGGTGCTTGTATATTGACTTCAAATTCAACAGGCCCGGGAGTGTCTACGCTACCTATTGATAATCTGAATTGACCATCTTTTGATAATATAACACCACCACAATCAGGAACAACCCACGCTTCGATAGCAAGACCTTTACCAAAAACATCACTTATGGCACCTTTACCCGAGTTACCTTGAGAACTTGTAGCAATTATATCACTAGAACTTTTATTGCTCGAATCATAATCTCTTCCTAGTCTACTAAAACTACCTTGAGGAATGATAACGCTATCGCTAACTCCATCAAAGAAAAGAGCGTGATTCGACTGTAACATAATTGGCATTCTATCACCTTAAATTATCATGTCGATTGGAGCAAAGACCATTTGATAAGTATAATGCTGCTCTCCGGCACTGTAACCTACATCAAACTTTTGAATAGTACCCTGTATACCCGTACTGTCATCTCCTGTATCGAATGCTTGGTTAGCATTATGGTCGTTGTTATCTGATACTTTGTCATTAGTTGATTTTATACCAGTGCGTATCAAGAAATTTCTAACGCTGTATTTTTTACCATCAGCCGCTGTTATCATTGAGTTGTAAGGAATCTGCAAGCCGATTGGATAGTCGCCATTAAAGAAACTACTAAGCCCACCAACAGCACCAACGGTAGCGCCAGCACCACCTGCTATAGCGAGAGTACCAGCCGTAGCAGCAGCAGGAGCAGCGACAAGACCGATAAGAGCACCTGCTACTAATGCGGCAGTTCCTCTACTTGTGTTGTGTAGGATACCATACAAATCTTGTACCTTGTCTCCAGCAGACTTTGGTTTGTTAGAGGAAGCATCACTACCCCCAGTAAGAGGTGAATGCATCGGAGCGTACACGCTAGCGTTTTTGAATACTATAGAACCAGCACCACTCATTCTACCATTTACAGTTTCAGTTAATACAATTTTTGAATCAGCCAAACCAGTATAATCTGAAGCAGCAAGTGTAGCATTAATAGTAGAATTTAGATGACTCCCTCCTAGCGCAGTCTGTATTGATTTAGCCATCTGAGCAGGGGTAAGGAAATTAGTAGCATGAATATTTACTACAGTAGTCCCACCACCTGTTACAACATTTGTTACACCCGAATTAGTGTAAAGACTACCCGTATTATTCAATGCAAAGTTTATCTCTTTTTTATCTCCATTTTTTTGTGTTATGACTAACTGGCTTTCACTACCTACTAGTTTTGCGAACTGAGAATTTGCTACAGTAGGTGCACCAAATATTTCACTAAGAAATGTTTGTTCTGTAGAAAAATCAATAAAACCATTAGCCGGGCTGCTGATACCTATCCTTCTGTTTACATCATCATCAGTAAAAATTCCTTCAATAACAATAGTAGAATTTACCATATTCAGGTCAATACCTAACCTTTTACCTCCCATAAGCGGTAAAGACATACCTCCGACTTTACGCTCTACACTGAGTGCGATAGATAGAGCCTGAAGTTCCATAGGAGGAAAGGGGTCATCACCGAAACCAAAGAAAGGAACACCACTTAGTATCCCGCCGTCGAAGTGAAGGCGTATTGGTGTACCGTAGCCGTCACTCATCTACCCGACCTCATTGTTGAACCACCCGAAGCACGAGCAATTTCTTGTTGTATAGTGTTACTTATTTGTCTAGCGAATTCACGCTTATCACTTCTATCTGTCATACCACTAGCATTGATTGTAATATTGAAGGTGTTTCCACCTCCGCCACCTCCGCCACCACTAATTTCTACAGGAATAGAACGCCCATTAGGTAATGGGACTACGGCCTCAGTACCGTGTAACATTACTGGATATCCTGACGCTGGCCCAGTTGATATCCCTCCATCTTCAAATCCTATGAAGTCCATCGCTTTACCAATAATCTTCTTTCCAGCACCTAAGATGTCTTTAATAGCGTCAGCAATAAATTCTATTGGTACCATTATTAAATCTATAACATATTTGAAAGCGTCGAAGATTGGTTTTAGAATATTATTCCAAGCCCAATCTATACCACTTACTAGAGCATCCCATGCCATTTTAAGCCCGTCAAAGACTAAACCTAATCCAGCAAACGCTAACTCAAGAGTACCGCCTAATGTCTTATCCCAAATAGTCCACATCCCATCAACAAGAATATCCCAATTATCTTTGATAGCGTTTATACCAGCCATAATCGGAGGGCCAATAAAACTCCAAATCGGCTCTATAATCGCCATCCAAAGACTAAACATCGTGTTTAATAAGAAAAGCCAAGTATCCTTAATTAGATTAATACCAGCCATAATTGGAGTGCCAACTAAATCCCATAAAGGAACTATGAGTTTGTTAAAGGTGTTAGCCATCAACCCCATAATAGTGTCCCATAAACCACCAATTAGAGTAATACCCATAGTCATAGGGTCACCAACTGAATTCCACAAAGGAACTATTAGATTATCCCAAACAACTTTCATAGCACCTACAAAAGTATCCCACAGTATTCCTATAACAGCGATACCTGCTTCGATTACTGGGCCTATTAAATTCCATAAAGGAACAATAATATCATTCCATAATATATCCATGCCTATTACTAACGCTTCCCATAATATTTTGATACCTTCAAATGCTAATCCTAGCGAGTCTTTTATTAAAGCACCAATTAATTCAACTACTGGTGATATAAATTCAAAGAACTCTTGGAAAATAGGCATGATATTTTCATCAAAGAAGTCTTTAACTCCTTGAAATTTCTCTTTGATAAAACTAATTGCTGTTGAAAATACACTTGTTACTACACCTATTGCTGCGCTGAATATACTACCTATTGCTCCAAAAATACCTGAAACTGCACCTGCTCCTGCTGATAAACCACCTAGGGCTACAGTCATGGCTGCTAGTGCTACCATCAGAAATCCTCCGTATTTAAGAAATCATAATCGAGTGATACTGTTTCTCTTCCGCCACTATTGCTAGATTGGTTACTTCTTTTCTGAGCCTTCTCTTCTTCTTTACGACCAACCATGGCCCAAGCGAAGGATTGTAGGAACTGTTGCGGAGTCATCTCATGTACCTCTTTTATTGATATCCCATAATGCTTTGCCACAACATAGACTCTCATTTCAGTAGCCAGTTCTACATCGGCGGGGGTTTGTATAAGTTTGCGACTGAGGAATGCCTCAATCACTTCTTCCCGCCTTTTGTAAACCCCCCTGACATCATCTCACCAAGTTCGTTAGGGCTTGGTAATAATGCGGAGATTTGTTCACCGACATAGCCTTTTAAATTAAGTAATTCATCCTTAGATAATTTAGGATTAGTTCTCACTACCCAATTAGTGAATGCATATTTGTAAAAACCTTCTAGGTTTAGAGACATTTGACCGTCTTTTTTAATGTCGAACATTTGCTGAGCAGCATGCTGAATGTCGAAGAAAGAGACATCTCTAACCCAAACCTCCATTATGAGGTCGGGGTCGTCGGGGTCTACGCTAACTTCGTGTTTCTGTTCATCATTCTTTCTCATCAATAAGTTCTTGTTCGCTATTACTGTTTTCGTCATTTGTCTCACCTATGGTCACAGCCGCTTCATCAGCGGGGGTGTCCGACTCTTCTTCAGCAGCCGCTTCATCAGCGGGGGCTTCGGTTTCTGTCGGGGACTCGGATATACCCTCGTCATCACGCTTTAGGCGTAAGGCGAGTTCGGCTTTTGTGCCGTAGGCAGGTAGCCCACGGTCTTTGCATAATGCTTTCAGTTCTTTCGCTGTCATAGCATCGTAAGTTAATTCTGCTGGGAAGTTTTCAGTATCTCCTATATCTTCAGGAGTTGCTAATTCTTCCTCCACTTCTACTACTTCCTCTATAGGTGCTGGTAAGCAAGCCTCGACAGCCTCCTCGATAAGACCCAATGTACGCTTCTCACCAGCGGCAACGAGGTCACCTGAAACTACTCCTATCTGCTGACCATACCAACTGGCATATTCAGCGTGAGATAGTTTTCCGTATTGGTATGCTCTTTCTGATGGTGTTGGCATGATAGTCACCTCAAGAATGTAATAGTGTATCAACTGATACAATTCGGATAGCCTTTGGTAGAATCTTCAATGGTGCTCTAATAACACCTTTATCTTCCGGTATAGGAAGCGGTGCTTCAGTGATATAGAAATCATCTATCAAGATATCGAGTTGTTCTCTTCCGCTAGCAGTTCCCGGTTTAGTAAAAGACAAACGAATCATATTTGCTGTAGAAGCCTCGTGGTCTATAGTTCTACGAAGTTTGTGATAGAACACTGGGTCATCAACTATAATCTCGCAGTCCATCGAATATTCAGTCTTACCCTCAACTGCAAGCGAAGCGTTGCGAGCACCACCAAATGGAATTTGGTCAGTAGCACTATCAGTCACAGCAGCGCCATTAATAGTATAGAATTGTTGAACTCCAGTGCTTCCTGCAATAGTAAATGATACAACTTGTCCGACTGTGATTCCAGCGATACTTACTGTTCCGTTGTAGAACATGAAAGGCTTTTGTGTGCCCTTTTCGATACCGGCCTCTTTTCTACCTACTAGGTCACCAGCGGTTTCTTCAAACATACGATGAGTTTTGTATCGGTCACCTTTTGTTCCTGTTGAGTAGTGACCTACAGCAGTAGTTTCAAGACGACCAGTATCTGTATAACAAAGTGCAGCATCAAAGTTAACGCTTAGTCTTAAAGCAGCATCTGTATCAGCAGTTAAAGAAAAATCCTTAATTTTACATCCTTTGAATACACGAGTTAATTGTTTGGGGTCGCTTGGGCCGTTATCTGTAATATCAGCGTCAGCGCCGTCTACATCTCTTCTACGAATACTGACCTCTAAAGCAAAAGATGGAATAGCATCACGAGAATATAGTAGTCGTGTAACACTATTGGTAAGTGCTCCTGTTGATTCACGATGAGGGCTACCAGTTTTTGTCGCTCCTCCTGCGCTTCCATTATAACGAATAAATCTCAAATCAGTACCAGTAGCATGAGCATAACAAAGACCGTCATCAAGCCAAATTTTTGTACCACTAACAGCAGCGATACGGCGAATTTCTTGTTTTTCTGTTTGGTCAAAATATGTAGTTCCTGTCACATTATCAGCGCCAAAAGCAGCACTTGCGCCTAAGTCACCTGCTTCTTTGAATGTCACAATATCCTCTACACTATCGTCTTTGAAAAGAACATAGTCACCAGCAGCGACATCCGATGTTCCAGCACCACTATTAGCAGCACTTGTAAACTCAGCAGCGCCGTTTAGTGTAATGAGAGTCTCGCCTTTCTCTACTTTACCACTTAAAGTTCTATCAGCGGTCGTAAGACCGTCGAATTGGTCACCTACCGATACTGATTCCATACCTAAACAATAATACAACCAACGAGGATTGTGCATGTTTACTTCAAAAGAGCCACCTTCGTTTAAGAAACGACCCGGAACTTGTATTGCTGTATCTCGACCAAGCCCTACAATGTGATATCGCTTGAGGTCTACTTTTGTTTCAGGTAGAGTTAGTGTAGCAGCAAGACCGAGAAACTGGTCAGTCAACACACGCTCACTGCTAGAGGCTGCTGTAATATTCCAACTCGACATGCTTGCGTCGAAAGTAGGAGTCCCGAATGATTCAATGTAAAGGACATCGCCCGTAGCGCTGGATGTAGCAACGCCTGTTTTCAAAGCAGGTGTTAAAGTTAGTTCAGTTCTACTTGCTCCAGCAGTTAAACCAGTAACACTAAGTGTGGCGTTTGTTCCACCACCTGTGATAGTGATAACATCACCAACTGTGTAACCTTTACCAGCCGCAGCGATAACAACGCTCGCTACCCCTCCTGCACTTGTTGTGGTGTTAACAGTAAGTCCTGTTCCTGTTCCACCTGTAGTGGCTACTCCATTATTGTTGGAATAACCACCGCTACCACTATTAGTGACTGTGACAGTTGCTACAGCGTTGTTTTGAAAGTTTTTATGTTCCATAATTGTATATGTCCGACCAGTATCATGAGAATCATCAGCGGAAAAATTACCTCCACCGATGATTGAAATCCTACAACCTACCAGCATGCCGACTGGGTATCGTAGAAGACCGGCTTGACAAGGAGTAGCAGCATCGCCTCCAGTAAATTCAATTATGCTTGTATTAGCGTTACTGTTTATACCACCAGTTGGATGTAGCCAAGCAAAAGACCCTGCGTAGTTGTGTTCTAGTTTTAATCCTGTCTCGTGACCGAATGAAACTTCGGTCAAATCTCCTTTGTATACTGTAGATGGCATGTCCGTTCAACTCAAGGCACTAACTCCGCAAAGATAACTACTTCTATCTGAAAGGTCATACGAAATAAAACCTTTGACCTATCAGACAAGTCAGTGCGAGTTTTGTATACCATGCGGTCAAAGTTCACGCCGTCACCTTTTCTTACACTGTGTATAAGGCGGCGTATCTCGTTTTCCATGGCTTGTAGATGCTTTCTACCTCTAGCGGTACGAGCATCTACGGTGATATTTAGACGGGTAGTTACGAAATCATACAATAATTCAGGGGCTTCTTCGTTGTGAGCCGTCTCATAACATAGAATATAATCATGGCGAGACAAGTCTATTCTTTTACCTCGCTCCGGTTGTAGTGTAGTGATATCCGCTATGACTGGTTTTATGTTACCAGTGTTAGCCCGATTCCAATTGTCGAGAGTGTTTATCACCATATCTAAGGATTCAGTAAAAGTCGCTACCATATTACTTTCCCTCCCCTCTCTTATATGCCTTGTGGTCGGGTAAAAGTAGACCACCTTTGAATATCAATTTATGCTCAATTAACATGGGTGATTCACGGAGCATACGCTTGTCAGCATCGTTTAAGGCAGCATCAACTTCGCTTTGAGAGGCTGGTTGACTACCTTTTTTGTACCCACCCTCAGTTTTTCTAATACCTCTTCCACCTAGTTCTTGTGCTTCTACCTTTTCTCGATAAACTTCAGGTCTTTTAGTAACAACTTGTCTTATCTCTTCTTGATATTTAGGGTCGGATAACTCAGCAGTCAGCATTTCTAAGAACTCATCTTGCTCCGTTCTTACCATATCAATCACTCAAATACTATTATCTCGATATATCTAGCAAGTATACTGTCTACTTCTGCTTTCAGTAACTGAATCTTAGAAGTTAAATCTACATTCTGTGTACCTTCGGGGATTAAAACACTTCTGTCATCGGACATCAAGACATCACAAGCCACCATTTTTGTAGCGGCTTCTTCTATAGCCTTCTCAAGATATCTTTCGCCATAGATGTAAGAACACTTAATTGCATTCCACTCAAAGAAAGGATAGGAGTTATTGAAATAAATCTGACCAATCTCATGGTCGAGCCACCAGTCACGAAGCCTTGCATTGTCGCCTTTACTACTACCACCCTGTAAGTCAATGACCAAAGTAGATTGAGAAATAGCACCGGAAATGTCACCCAAAGGAGAGCCTATTACAATAACACATCCTGTAAAAGATGTATTAGTTTTACCCGTATATCTGAACACAGTATCTCCTTTTACACAAACACCGGCTGGGGCAAACGCCTCAGTGCTATCTACATTGACTGTGGTGCTGACCACGCTAGTGACATTGGCAGTGTGAGTTGTTACTTGAGCAAACTCAATATTGCTATCAGTAGTGACTATAGAACAAACCTCTCCGCCTTTACCTGCACGCATACTGGTTACTTTGACTTGACCAGTACCGTAATCAGCGTTAGCACTAGCATAGAATTCATTGTTTAGTGCTACATTCGCTGTAGAGCCTTCTAATGTAAATGCGGGTGCAAATTCCACTGCTGCTTTATTTACTCTATCTTCTTTGTTAATTAAATCAGCAAGATTTTGACCAGTAGTAGCAGCGTCAAAATCAGCACGCCATTGATTAGATGCCGTTCCGATTGTTAGTGTAGCAGCCGTTCCGTTGCCCGGCGACATAACAATAGAACCTGACAGTGCTCTCACATCTTCAGGTAATTTAATCCGAACTTCAGCGCTACATATTTCACGATAATCATCACCTTGCCATAGTTCTAAACGAAGGATTTGTTGAACATTTCTAAACAAAAGAGGGGCTGTTCCTACATAATCAGTATAGTATCGTCTTCTGTATGGTTTGTATGTATCGAAGTTGATGTACTCAGCGCTAACAAGATAAGGTCGCCAAGCATTGTGTGTTAAGTTGTCAATCTTATCTTGAGCCTCTTTGATACGAGCCTCTACTATAGATTTCTTCATACCACGAGTTTTACCGTTAGTAAACGACGCTGTGTTTTGAACATAAGCGTTGTCAGCCGCTTGATAGTCAGCGGCAGTAATAGTTTCAGCAAAGTTTAGTTGCACCCCACTACCACTTGTTCCTATAGAAGTAATAACTCTTTCAAGACCTAACGGGTCAGCGTCGGAGTAAATGAGTATAGTGTCATCCTTTTGAAATCCAATAGTTCTATAATCAGCCCCTGTGACAAACACAGCAGTTGATGTACTATCTGCGCTTACTAATACAGCATCTTGAGGGCCAATTGATAGGAAATCAGCAACTTTCTGTGCTGTGGTGTATACAATGGCTGTGGGGTCTAGTGGTCTTGTTTCTGCTTCTCCGGGGTTAAATACTACTGGCATTTCTTATCCCCCGTTACAAAACATTTTTTAGTCTTAGACTCTTTCTTATCTACTTGTTTTGATTTAGCATCAAACCAATCATCAAGGAATTTACATCGTGTCATGCTCTATTCTCCTCGTCTACAAAAGCAAGATTATATTCCATAGGTTTACCACAACTACCGCAGTTTTCTCTCCACATAAAATGAAGCATACCACAATGTTGGCAACGAGTGCCTGAGCCGATGTTTAGAACATCGCTGGCTTTGAGATTACGATTACGCTGCTGTGAAGTAACACCCTTAAGTGGGTTTTCTTCATCAATTACTTTACCAAGAAGAGTTTGTGCGTCAGAACGAATGCCTTGCTTTTGAAAACGCTCAATGTCCGTAAAGTCAATTGTTTGCTCTCCTAGCGACATACATACTCCTCACACTCAAACATAACTCACTACAATGTAAATATTTCCTAATACAACGATTGGGTCTGATGCTACTAAACTTGTAGTAGAACTAGCATCACCAAGTGTACCTACTGCCGTAGCAATAGTAGTTGACATTGTAGTAGGGTCTGTAAATTCTTTAGGCGAGAAAGGCCCGACTACTTTGTATTTAGGTACTAAGTCAGCCATTTAGGTCACCTCAAGAACGGCGACCCATAGCGACAAAAGTGCAAGCAGCGCCGACATTTAAGACAGCACCGTTGATACCGTGAGTTACAGTAGCGGCATTACCTATAGCATTCACCATGGCACCATCAATTGATGCAAGTAAACTGCTAAGGTCTACTGCTTCACCAGTAGTGGCGCTTCCTGTTACTATCATTCTGTCTCCAAAGTAGGTTGGTCTTGGGTCTATTGTTACTGCCATATTTATTCATCTCCGTTTGTTTCTTTTGATTCTTCTACAAGTGCTTCTGTTTCTTGAACTCCGTCAGGACTCATTACAGTTGCTACAAGTTCGAGTAGTGTTGTCTTGGTTGCATAACCTTTTGGTTTGATACCATACTTAGCAAGCCAAGTAACGATGTCGCCTCGCTTCCAAGTTTCATCAGGTGTTTTTGATGAGTTTATTGCATCTACAGGCTCATAGCCTTCTACCTTGTAATTGTCTCCAAGACGACCAGCCCACTTGTCACACCATGCGGTGGTGACTTCTTGGGGTCTACCTCGTATAAATTCAGGATAGGAAGGGTCTATGTTTCTTTTAGACCAAGAACGACCTATGTAGGTTACTGTAGGCACTTAAAGCACCTCAGTTGTAAAACACTACTAATTGACCGCTTGTTACAGTTCCAGTTGTAGGTAGAGTGATAGTTACACCACTGATTGTTGCACCAATAGACTGAGCCATAGCCCCAGTCCCTGCGCTTACAATCGCTGTTAGAACAGATGTTGCTCCACCGCCTAAAATAATTGTTTGTCCGTTTGTAGTTGAACCAAGTGTAATCAAAGCCATCTTAGGTGCTGGGTCGTATCCATTTGCTGCGTCTCCTGAAGTGGAGTCGTCACCGTTTAAGGGTGCAAATGCGTCGATGTTACCCGGGTATGTTCCGCCACGAGCCAAGTATTCTGTGGTGTCTTGTGACCCTGCTCTAAGTTCCCATGCTCCAACTATTGTTGCGTTTCCTGCTGCTGTTCCTGTAATTGTTAATTCTGCTGCCATATTTATCTCTCCATGTTTTATTATTTATTTATTGTCCTCACTTCAAGTCACGAATGCTTGCTTGTGCTCCAAAGAAAGTAGTCCATATTTCACCCATTGTTCGGTAAAGTCCCTCTTGACCGAGGCGGTTGATTGCGAATGGGTCACCAGTTTCGATACCGGACTCAAAGTATTGAGTTGGTATTGCTGTACTGAAGTACATGTAGTCAGTGTCTAGTAAGTACATTCTGCTTAGTCCGTCAGCATCGACAACATCCTTAGATGGGATGATTGGTACACCGTTGTAGGTTGCTACGATGAAACCGGCTTCAATACCCGGAACACCCTTAACACCGTTGTAGGTTGGTGTAACTCTCTTCTCTTCCATGAATCTTTGTTGTGCTTGTAGAAGTTGTTGTAGTCTCATTAGAGTATCATATCCAGTTAGGATAACCTTTGGATTACCACCACGCTCCCAAACTTGTTGGAAGATTGTGTCTAGGTGGTCTAATGATAGAACACGCTTGTTTGCTGCTTGAGTGTCTGCTGCACAGTTTACCTCAGCATGTGACCAAGCGTTTGCACTTCGGTCAATACTGTAGATATCTAGGTCTGCTGCTGCGTCTACATGCTGGTTACCGCCACTGGTTTTTAGTCCAGTCCCAGTAGGTGTACCGCCACCATCGGCTGCGGTGATTCTGTCAAGTGACTCAAAGTTGTTACCAGCAACTGTGCTAGTGTCTTGTAGTAGCATTAGGTTAACCATTTCAGCGTGGTGCTTACCCATTTCTTCTTTTAGAACTGAGCGCATGTCACCCATACCGTCATCTTTGTCAGCAAGGAATACTGCGACTTCGCTTACATCGAATGAGTGAGCAATTGTCTTTGGTTTTGCTGCTACATGTTGGAAGGTTGGTTTGACAGTTTCAGGTAGTGTACCGTTTTCTGCTATTCCACCGTGAACTGCTCCACCGTTTGGCTTTGCTGTGATAACTCTCCATCCACTTCTTTCCCATGGTTTCTTAGGTAGAATTGAAAATGCGTTGAATTCTTGGTTTAGTTGTGACCAAACTTTTCTACCGTAGATTGCTTGGTATGTTCCAGCAGTTGTGCTGAGCATTGGTGCATCAGCCTTCAATAGTTCGCTTCCTGTGTAGGTGTAGCCCATTGAGTTACCTGCTCCGTAGTAGTATCTTTCCATGTCTGTTACTGTTCTTACATAATTTCTTGCCATATTAATCTCTCCATATTTTTTTTATTTGTCCTGAGTTTCACTCGCCTCGGTATAATCCTCCAGCGAGTTGATGTACTTCTTCCCATGTCATGTTAGCCAAGTCTTGTGTACTTGGTACTTCAACATTGGAACCAGCAGATTTTGCGATTGTTTCGCCAGCACCGCTAGAGATGTTGTCGATTCGGTCATTGAGTGCTCCAAGAGCCTTCATAACTTCATCAAGAGGAGCACGAGCGTCAAAGTTTTGTGCTTGTGCTTTTGCTATTTCTGCTTTAGTTTCTTGTGCGAAACGACCCTCAAAGTTCTGTTCAAGAGACTTACGGAACTCTTCTTCTTGCTTTGCAGCCTTAAAGACACCGTATGCTTCTTCTAATCTGTGGGAATCTACTTGAGATGCATTAATGAAATCAGATTTCTCAACTTTTCCACCTTTGCCACTTAGACCAGCACGCTGGATAGCATTAGTAGATGGTGAGCCACCTTCTTGCACTCTTCCTTTAACTTGTCCTGCAAAGTAATTAGCACCGTCGCCAATTGATTCAGGGGTAGAACCAAGGTTTGCTTTTGCTACTGTATCAAAGTGAGTACGAGCAGCGCTGGTGTCAACACCAGCAGACTTTAGAGTATGTTCCATCCAATCTAGGTATTCAGCGGTGATAACATCAGAATATTCAGACTTCTTTTTGCCGTCTTTTTCATCTTTGTCATCTTCATCTTTCATGTAGGTACCCTTCTCTTTGTCGTCTTTTTTATCGTCGTCATCGTCGTGGTCTTTCTTACCTTTTTTGTTCTTCATGTGCTCTTTGAGTCCGGGTGGCATTTCACCTTTTTCCATAGAGTCAAGTCGCCCTTCTAAGCGGGTTAATACATCGTTCATTTGTTCCATTACTTCATCAGTCATTTTATTCACCTTATTTTTTTTGTCTTCTTTTAGTATATTGAATGTGGCTTCCGGGTTTATTCCTTTTTCGCATATTGTTATTTCGTGTAATTCTAATTTTGAGATTTCTTGATAAGAGCCATGGTTTTTATCGCTTTTGTTAACTCTTTTGAATGCTTGACCTCCGATACTAAATCCTGTTAGATTTCCTTTTCGTATCTCGGATGCTACTTCTCGTGCTTTCTCAATGTCGTTTCGTAATTTTACTACAACAAACATTCCAGCATCGTCAACTTCGCTTTTCCATAACCTCCCTTGATTGTCAGTATAATTTGATATTACTTCTCCAACTTGAATATTTGAGTGCGCTAATTGAACATTCCTGTACATGGGGTCTGACATGAATTTTTTGAAAGCGTCTTTCAATGCTGACCTTGTAATTAAATCTCCTTGTTTGTCTACTAGTTCAACTGAGGCATAACCTGCAACAATAAGGTCGTTAGACCCTTTGAGCAGTTCAAGTTCTCTCCGCTTTGTTCGTAGCACACTAATTCCTTCTCTATTTGTTTACCTATATTAATAAAACCCTATGCCTCATAATCTGATTCTGCTTCATAAGTAGGAGACTGCTTAGCATTTTTCTGCTTAAGTCTTCTCATCATGGCAATTGGGTATTCTTCTTCGGGGTCTTCAGTTGGTCGCTCAATCATATCCCAATCAGGTACACTCTCTTCACTGGTAAGACTAGTTGGGCCTCTTGGTGATTCTATAGCGCTTCCAACATTGATACCCATACCACGAGCACCGGGGCCACCTGACATTTTTTCTTTTTGTAAAGCATCAATTCTATCTGAAAAATCTGCTATTCTACTTAGAGTCTTTAGCATCTTTACTTTGAGTAGGTTTTTCTCATCATCAGCATCTATTATACCATGTGACTGTTCTTCACTATGTTCTCTATTTTTCTTATCATGCATTGAATGATATGTGGGTTGAGGAATAATCTCTTCAACTACACTATCTTTTTTCTTATCCACACCTTTTAACATCAAAGATACAGCCTGACTCCATAGTGGTCTAACGCTTTCAGCCAACTGTAAAGTATAATCAGAATGACTTAATTCACCTATTATTGATTTAGGAGAGTGTACCCAATTACCAGTATGAGATGATTCTGCTTTGTAAACTACCTCGTCTAACCCCTCAAAAACGACTGATATTTCATTTTCTTTGAGGACTATATCGTAGACCACTGGTATCACAGGGTGGGATTTTGCTAGTAAAGATAGAGTCTCTAGGCTCGCAGGGCTTTCTGCTTCTGCTTCTCCTACTATCTTTGAGGAGGTTACATCATACAATGTTTTACCATTTCGATTTCTTTTCTTAACACCCGATACAGATATAGACACAGTATCACCTTCGTTGAATGGCTTAGGGCTTTTGATTGTTCCAACATCAAGATATTGTTTACCTTCATAATCTACACCTCTATTACCAAAGCCTTCGGAGTCAAGTGGCCCTGCCCCTAAGCGATAAGTGTACGGGCCTTTACCTCTAACATCTAATATAATGAAACTAACATTCTTATTCTTACGAAGTAAAAACCACTTAGGATGTCTACGCTCACCACGCATGTATGTAGAGTTAGCATCACGAAGTAATAGTTGCTTATGTTCGTTTTGTAAATTCTCAACAGTAGACTTTAAACCACCATCTTCAGTAATTCTTGTATCAAACGGGCTGGGAACTAATACATGCTCATGACTGTCAAATTGACCTCGAAGAACTTTCAATCTCTCTTTTACGGTCATATCTGCTATGTTAGTCCCATCATATTCTAGGATATCTATGAGATGGATATTGTTTTTCATTCTAACAGCGTCTACCATGAAGTTTTTCTCAGTTAGTGCTTTCAAGTGTTTTTTATCATCAGTAGTTAACATTACATTATCGTTACTTTCATCGTAAGCAGAAACTTTGTTACTCTTTCTAGTGATTATCATTCTCTCACCATCATAGAAAGATGATACAACCCAATCCCCACTAAATCCTCTAAGTGCATCAAAATCTTTCAAAGAAAATATTCTATGCATAGGTAGAATGGGTGGTGGTTTTGATTTATCTTCTTTTAACAATGCTTCAGGATTCATCAATACGGTAAGAGTTTCAGTAGGGTCGCTTGCTGTAAACAACGACATATCGGAGTTGGCTGGTAGCGCCATTACATTTGTTCTACTCATATTAGTAGTGTTAACTGGAACTTGATAATTAGATGATAAGACCTGTTGCACGGCCTCTTCACCATGGAGGTTATTCATCACTTCTTCAGGGATAGAGTGTAAAAATTGCTCTTCTGTATTTGTTCCGGCTACAGCCTTTTTGTTACCGGGGAACTCCATACCGACTGATGGTGTCATTGGATATCCACTATCCATACCACCTGAAATATACATGTCTTGAACTGATGCACCTGTAGAAGTGGCTGGGTGAATAGGTTGTGACCTATAACCAGCCAGTTTGACTTTTGTAGCAGGGGCGACTACTTTATCCATGGTCTGTGCTTCTTGAGAATCGAACAAATAAAGGTCATGAACTAAACTCTTGGCTCTATTTACTGGCCCATCTATATCGCCTGTTGTTGCTCCAAGCGCATTCTTACCTGTACCATATTTACCATCACGATGAGATAATTGAACACGAGATAAACCATGCATGTCTAATTGGTTTTGTTGATTAGGTCTAAACAATCTGTCTATTAAGCCAAGATGTTTTGCATATTTTTCACCTAAGTTTCTACCGAATTTTTTGTCAGCACTCGCCCTTCGAGAATAATCAGTGTGGTGAGGTCTTGATGAAATATGCTCATCTAATATACCATTTATTACTGAATGATGGTCGTCTGTAGTAAACACACTGTTAGCCTCTTCACCAGCAAAACTAACTCCAGTGCCTAACAAATCACCGTGTTTTAAAACTTTAACAGGAGACATTCGACCTTCTAACAATCTTTCAATCATATCATTATGTGCATCATCATCAGGTAAATTTAGTAACTCTCTAACTTTTGCTAGCGACATGGTAGGTTCAATTAGTTTACCAGCATTACCTAGAACGCTAGCAATAGTGTGATGTGGTGATACAACTTCATCTTCATCATCTGTTAATAACTCAGCAGCGCTTCGATGAACATCTTCATATTCTCCATATCCATGAGTAAATAGCCCATGTTCCGAATGAGGTAATCTCAATAAAGCCATGTTAGCGTCTCTCATCAAACGAGAAGTGTTGGCTAAGAACTTGTCAGGCATCTCAGGATTAAACGCATCAGGGTCTTTCTTCAAAAACTCAGGTCTTAATTTTTTTGCCATAGTCATTATGGCTTCATGGTCTTTTTCATCTTTTATCTGAGCGTTATCAGATATTTGGTTATAAGAATTTTTATTCTCTTTAGCAGCCTGATTATTTATTTCTTCAATTTTACCTTCTATATCATGTAATTGAAAATTAAGATTACCATATTCTTCAGAACCTTCTTCAAAATTCATTATTATATTACTTATTTCATCATACTTTTGGTCTAATTCATCAATTTGTTGTTGTTGTTGATTAGTAAGAGGTAAATCTTTACCTGCTAATTTCTTATGCCCTTGTATAATTCTGTATGTTGTTAAGTTACCTTCACTATGGGCTAATTTTGAATCAGCACCGATATCTTTTCTTCCAAGGCGTTGTTTCTTTTTCATTGGCTCATGAGGCGGATGATATCTTCCACCCGAAGTAATTAATCTCCCACTGTGGATTTGATTGTTTATGGTCTGAGTAGCCTTACCACCCTTACCACCTACTGCGTTAATAGGATTTGTAGTAAAGAAATTCCTACCACCTAACTCTCCCCTGTTAGATTGACCTACACTGAAGTATTGTTTTCTTTCATTATCAGTCATATATCTAACTAAGTTAGTATAACCACCTATCAAAGACGACATTTGCCTATGAGGTAGATTTTTGTTATTTCTTGGTTTAGTTCTTATGTGACTAGAAGAGTCCCAAAGAGATGAAATACCGTGTGGGCCTTGATGAGTTCCACTATCTTTAGAAAATAACGAGGGGAGATATCTTCCCCATAGTCCTACTGTTTTTGGATTAGGAATTAATTCTCCTCCATCTACTCTACCAATAATAGAATACCCATTACTGTCTTTTGGTAGAGAGTCGTGCATCATTTCTAAGTAATGTAAAACATTTCTTCCCATACCACCTTGATGATGGAACTCATCAGCAAAGTGTGCCCCTAATCCTATGATGTTACCTTCGTCATCTGTGAGGTAATGCTCTCTTTCTTCTTCAGGAATATCGTTAATATCAGGGCCATTCTTTCCACCATGATGGAAGAAATCGTGATTACGAATTGGTTTTTGTTGTTGATATACTTGCGACATATCTTGAGCCTTCATGATAATTTCTTTTACTTTATCATGGTCTACCAACGGGTTTTCAAAGTCTAGTAATAAGGGATGATTATCCATAGCAGTCATGTCACTATTGTATCCTAACAAACCTAACATAGTATTCAAATCTGTAAATGTAAACGGGTCATCATCTAAAGTTTGTAATTCTTGAAGTATACCTTCTCCATGACTAGTTGGGTGCTGAATAGCACCCCTGTTTATTTTTCTACCTTGCATCATTCCTCTAATTGGTAAATGAGTAAGACTACTTTCTGTACCCTCATCTCTATGATTATTCAACATAGTATTATACTGCTCTAGTAATTTATCGTATACACTAATAGTGCTACCTTCTTCGTGAGGTACAAGCCTCATAGCATCAAGTAATGATTGCTTCATGGCTCTATCAGAATCTCTTGGGTCATCGTCTACAGTTTCATAGTGCTTCTTAACATTAGCACCATGGATGTGTTGAGGTCGCATATAGCGGTCAAACTCACCAGTAAATCGTTGAGCAAGATTTCTTTTTACCCTACCAGCACTTATTGTTTTACCATTTGATAGTTGTATAGTTTGAGCATCATAGGCATCTGTTCCTTTTTCATGAAGGTGTTTTAGCACTTTGAATCTATCAATAGGTGGAAGAAACTCAAGACCATACAAGTAACCATCATAACCTAAACCTTCTTTAATTGGAAAAGGGGTTAAAGATTCAAAATCACCATTATATGTTATCTCTTGAATTTCTTCTTCAGTTAATTTTTCTTTTGGGTCGTAAAGTGTCCCATGATTTTGGTCACTCTCTAAACTATCAGCAAACTCTTCAAAGTGTTTTAATTGTAAAGCATGCTCATGTTCTTCCGGTTTAGGGAACTTTTCTATCATTTCTTTTACAGTGTCAGGATTATTTCTTTGCCACTCCAAAAAATTATCATAATAAATATCATGTAGATAATGGTCATTTAATGGGCCTAAGAAATTATGATGTTCTATTTCTTTATTTTCGTTAGTAACGAATATTTTTTTACCTATAACAGAAGGATTTTCATTTTTACGCTCTAACTGTTCTTTTCCTCTTTCAGCCATCTTATAGTCGTATGACAAACTTCTTTCACCCGGTGCAGAAGGTAAGTAGAATTGTCTTAATTTTTCTATCATTTTCGACCTACCAGTGATGGTATTTTTTTGACGAAGAGGGTGATGCTTCGGATGATGAGGATGAGATTCAGCAAAGTGCTGGCCTTGTGCAAACTCAACATGGGGATACGACGCCGCTACTTCATGTAACGCTCTTTCACGAACTCTATTCTGCCAAGGATGTGAACCTAAGCGCATTTCAGCGCCTCTTTCAAAACTTTGCTCATTGGCTGCTTTTAGAATAGAGTTAGTTATATCATCTAATGTCGTTTGTGGTATTATCTCATTGTGTGCTTCTAAATTCATCTTAGCAAATTTATACTCACCTAATGTGTTTAACCAATCATGGCCGTCTAACACAGATTTTAGAAGTTCATTTCTACTTCTATAATACCAGTCAGTAGGTGTTTCAATCAATCAATCGCCCCCTTAATAGGGGTTGTCTCTCAATACCCCGCCATCATCAAGACGGCTGACTCCTCCGCCTTCATGCGGGTTCAACATAGAGGCTAATTTGTCAAGACTTACTTGCACTGATGTGGCACCTTTGTTAGCGACATCTTCAGCGTTGTATGGATATTGATTTGTAGTGTAGTAGGCGTTTCTTGTTTGACCACCAGTTTCAGACATAAACATAACACCTTGAGGTGTTGAATCGTAGGCTGTAGTAAATCCGGGTTGGGAGCCTTCTGCTACTGCTTTTTCCATTTTAGTTCCAGTAGCGGATGTATCAGTCAAGGGCATGGCTTCAGTACCACGGAAACCGGGGCGCTTTACTTTTACACCACGACCTGCTTCTCCACGCTTTTGGTCACGAGGTTTTCCTTCGCTTGGTTTAGTAGAGATTTCTTTTTCAGGTTTTTCATTTTTACCTCCTAGTTCTGCTGCTTCACCCATGGGGTTAGCATCTTCTCCGGGTTTGAATTTTGGCATATTTCTTCCCGGCATAAATTCATCCGGTGCAACTTTACCAGCATCTTGTGCTAAAGAGTCAGCAATAGAAAATTGTTTTTCCATATCATTTTTGTCGCAGTGTTTATCACATTGTTCTTTTTGTTTTTCAGAACATTCAGAATATTTCTTATCAAAGTTTTCCATACAATACTTATCTTTCTCGCCCTTGTCTCCTTTTTGCATAGAATTACAACTAGTCTTACAAGTTCCCATCTTGGTCATTTGAGAGCAACAGTCTTTTCCTTTGAGAATGTTAATTCTTTCACTTAGTTCTTGTGCTTTGTTCATTAGGTCTAGGGCTTGTCTGCTTATTACGGATGGTATTGGTTTCATTGTATCACCTCGGTTGATTTGGCTTGTTCAGCCATTTCATGAATTTCTTCCCACGACATTAGGTGGATTTCATTGTTAGTATACTCGTTTTGGCTTTTTAGTAGAGCAGAATCCATGCTGTTTTCTACCCCTACATCTCCTCTAAATCCATCAGTTGAGACATCTTGACTTAATGGTGTAGCAGCAGAAACAAAACCTGCTTTTCTTAACATGGTGATAGGGTCTTTCACTGCTTGTTTTAGTCGAGCGTTTTCGGCTTTTATTACTTGCAGGTCGGAATCCATATTTTCCATTTTTGTTATTAGAGCATTCATTAAACGCTCAGCAACAGATTCTTCACTCATTTATCCACCTTCATTGAGAATAGCGGCCAAAAGTACCGGAGTGTTTTGTAAAACCATTACCCACACGAGATGACCTAATTGTACCGGGAAGAACAGCACCTTTTGAAGTACCCTTTTTCTGACCAGTTTTATTCATTTTTAATATTGTACTTTCACCCGGTTGAACAACTCCAACATGTAATTCTGCTTTTTTAACAGCAGCATGAATATCATCATTTAGAAATCCAGCAAACTTCATAATTTCATTAAGATGTTGCTGTGCTGCAAATGGGTCGCTGCTCTCTAATGCTTTGTTAAATGCATCTGTGTGAACAGTTAGTTTTCTAGCCATCGGATTCATTTTTAGTAAGTCCATAATAACGCCTCTACTACAGTCGTAGTAATATCACCCTAAATAGTCTTACGCCCCTCTAAGGCGTCTGCTATCTTGGATTGTTCTACTGTTTTGTTGTTGGATATTAGGAGGGAGTCCTCTTTGTTGTACACTAGTTACAGGTGCACCCGCCCCCGGACTACCTCTTTGTTGAGGTCGTGCCGGAGAGCGTGGAGTGCGGATTCCCATCCCCTCTCCTCCGGGCTGTGATGGAGGCATCATTTGTGGAGGCATTCTACCACCTTGCATCATTTGTGGAGGCATACCACCTTGTGGTGGCATACCCTGTCTAGGTGGCATAGCCTGTCTAGGAGGCATACCACCTTGTGGTGGCATACCCTGTCTAGGTTGACCTTGTGGTTGAGGTTGACCTTGTGGTTGTTGACCTTCAGGTTGTGGTGGTTTCTTTTTGTAACTAAACCTAACATCTCTATCTCCTTCTTCTAACAATTCAGGCTGATATCCAAGCATAGCCATTCTTTGAGCAAGATTAACTTCCATTTCATCACGGCGTAATCTTGTAATTTCATCTTCCTCTTCGTTTGGATATAGAGTTAATTTCCAATCAGTGACATCTAATTCACGCAACATTCTAGGGAATAATAAGTCTGTATACACTTTTTGTCCGTATTCAACTGCTCTATTAGTTACAAGAATCTGCAAACCCTCGTTATTCAGACCGCCTGATTTACCATTATCAATCATAAAGATAGAAGACACACCATAAAAAGCAGCAATACGATTTCTTATTTCATCACGCACTGCTATGTATTGCATCTCTTCAAGTGTATCCATAAACTTGACCCAGTTCACACCACCACGGCCTGAAGAAGATTCGATACCAACTTTAGGAATGTAGTGTGGGTCACGCTCCATTTTTTCATCAACGCCTTTCCAAAAAGACTTCATAGATTCGAGATTATCTGTAGTGACGCTCACAATACCCTTTGGTATTCTACGCTTTTGATACGCAGTATAGATATAATTATCCATAGCAGTAAGAGTCATGGCTTGTCGCCATAGCGTGTTTACTGGGGCACGCCCATATAATTTACCCGGATTATATTTTGATACATGGAGAACTTCACCTTTCATAAAATATTGATTCTTACCTGAACCCGCCATGTTAACATAGTGAGCATCAACTAAACGAGAGCCACATATTTTACATTTTGGCTCTTGACCCGGATAAGCAACTTGGTCACGATGGATACGACAAATCTTGTATCGCCCACCACGAACACCACGCTTATCAGCGATAATTCGCATAAAGATTGGGTCACCACGAATTAACTCTTTTATTCTATAGAATTGTACTTCACCAGTCTTTTCATCTACATAGTATTCTTTAATCATTAACAAAAATGCATCATCTACAATATTCAAATCACGCTCAATCTCATGAAGGATTTGCATAAAACTTTGTTCCATAGAGTTTTCTTGTTGAAGTAACCACTTAGGATACAATACTTGGTCGGGGTCAGGTTTGCGAACTTCTCCACCACAGGTCGGGCATTCATCAACTTCATGTTGAAACTCTTCTTCACATTCAACACATTTCATACGAAACTTCTTTTCCCAGTAGTAACCTCTACGGAATACTTCTTGACCAAGTTTTGTAATAACAGTTCTGAGAATTAGATTTTCATTTGAGACAGCATAGAGCGCTGGTAAAGTAATACCTTGTGCTAAAACTGGCTCTTGTATACCAGTAGTATACAACGGCATCTGAGGTTGAGGAGTTGTTCTTCTTCTAAATGGGCTTGATAGAGCAGACAAAAATCTACTAACGATACTTTGATTTTCTTCAGCCATCATAGACCCTCTCCGTATTTACCAATAGTATCCATGTCAATTCCCCATTCTTGTAACAAAGCGTTAGATTTTCGCTTATCATCCTTCCAATTTTCGTATCTTACTAAGCGTTTTAATTCTTGCTTTCTAGTTTTATCTTTTTCATCAATATAGGCTAGTACAGCCTTTGCTTGAGTAGACTTCATTTTTAAGTGAGGGGACACCCCATGAAGTAACTTTCGCAAGTCAGCCTTAGAATAGAATTGTAATCTATGTTGACTTCTTTGAGAATCTTTGTACACTTTATTATCGGTAGAAAGTACACCACAGTCTAGCGTTTTGTACAAATCTTCACAGTGAACTTTTCCTCTATCACCTGTGGCTATCATTCCAGCACGAGGTTCACCACGCTCAGTGATAGTAATGTATCCGTCAGCGTCAATAAAACCAGCACTATAAGACCACACATCTTTTAACACCAGTCCATCGCTGGAAATACGAACATAAGTTCCTCGTAGTGCTCCTTTTACAATATCCATATCTTCACCATACATGTTCATGAGTGTAGCGAGTTTTCTATCAGTTTGTGATTTTTTAAGCATACCAGCATCGGAAAAATTACTACGAATGGTGGTTACTTTCATTGGGCCTTTTTCGAGTAATTCTTGAGATGCAAATTCTAAAAAATTCTTCTCAGCCTTGCTAAGTTTGTCAATTGGATGAAGTGAATTAGACCACATTTTTCTAGCAGAACTTCTATCTTGCATAGCAGAAGCCCAAGCCTGTTGTTCTTCTACACCCCATACATCTTCATGCTCATCTAGCATTTTAAGAGTTAATTCTGCCTTATCCCACATCATACATGCTCTTTCGAGATTCAAAGAGCGTGTCTCACCAAACTTACGAAGACTTTTGAGTTTACGGTCATTTAATCCTAACTGTTTGATAGTGTCTTCATAAGGTTCAGCCCAAGACAAAGATTTGATTGTCATATTAGTTTCTAATGATTTAATCATCCTAACATCATTGATGAAGTTATCAATTTCACTACGATTGTCTTTGTTGTTCCTTCTTGCTTTTCTTAATCTTTTTACAAGAGTTTCCGCATTACATCCAAGTGATGCTTCAAACCAACCATCACCGTTTGGTGCAAAATGATGCTGCTTTTTAATTGATTTAATTTCTTCAGTGGAAACAGGGGTGTGAGTATAGACCTCACCGAAGTCATCTTCAATCATAGCCGAACCCCACATATATTTGACCTCCACATTGACCTATTTACCACTTGCTACCAATAGGTGATTTATTTATGATTTCTTGTAACTTATTTCGCACTCTAAGTCTCATTGGTGTAAAGGGTATGATTTGTTCTTCAACATAAGAATTAGCAATAGCGTTTAATTCCCATATTTCTAGTCCTGTTTCGTAGTTATTTTTATGTAGATACTTTACCATGTCATTAGTAGATAAGTTACCACCACTACCCTTCATAAAAGGACAACCACCAAGACCACCTATGCTAGCGTCGAATTCAGTAATACCCCAATCTAAAGCAGCCTGAATATTAGGAAACATATTATCTCTTTTATTTTTAGTGTGATGAAGATGTAGCGCTATGTTAGCATCAATGTGTCTTGAAAGTCCTAATGTTCTAGTCATAGACGAAGGATGAGCAATACCTACTGTGTCACATAAAACCACAGTGTCTGCAAAGTTATCTGCTGCTTGCATAGCCCACAGTAGTCTATGTTCATTGACTTTTTCAGTAGTAGTGCCGAATGCACAAGAGATGTAAGCCCTAACATTTTCTCTATCAATATCACCTAACATAGTAGAAATGTTATCAATAGAAGTATCCATATCTGTGCCTAAGTTTGCTTTATTAAATGATTCAATAGGGGAAAAGAATACATTGAATTTTTTAGCACCAACGGCTTTTGCTCTATCGAGTCCTTTTTGATTAGGAACTAGAACACTGAAGTCATCAATGTCTTTAGTAGCGGTAAACACATCCTCAGCATCTGACATGTTAGGAACTAACTTAGGATGTACAAATGATGTGATTTCCATATTTTTTAACCCAGCATAATGTAGCCTTTGTATCATACAAATTTTATCATCAGTAGGAGTGTTTTCAGTAATATTCTGTAAACCATCACGAGGGCCAACTTCGTAAATATTTACATCAGTCATTTTATCACCTCAGAAACGACCTGATTTGAAAGCCTGATACATTGTTAGAGTAGAACCTGTTAGACCCGACAATATTCCACCTCTATTTTCAGCAATTTGAACACTAGGGTCTACCATGCTTTTTGTTTGCGTGTCTTTCATTCTTTTATCAGCAAAGAATTTTGTAGGGTCGTCTTCAATTAGTTGTTGTAACATTTCTTGTGCTGATTTATCACGCTCAGTAACTTGTTGTTTACCTCTCGATAAAGCACTCATGGCTTGCATAAATGCGCTTCTATCATCACCGAGATAAGATGAATCCGAGCGTGCCTCTTGATAATCAGGGCTTTCTCTTCCCTCTTCAAACATTAATTCATTGAGTCCTTCAGCCCCTTCCATTTCAGGATTCTGTGCCATTAAAGCATTAGCAGCCTGTGTTCCAAGTCTATCAATTAAATTTTGACGAAGTGCCGGGCCTCTACCCATAGCATCAGCAACACTACCAAATCTTCTTGCACTTGTTTTATCACCAGCGTCACGCATTGATTGTGCTTCTTGTTGTAACTCTTCTACACTGGCTTTTTTCTTTGTATCAGGGTCAGACTCTTTTGTAGGGTCTTTGTCACCCTTCTTACCTACTGATATTATCAATACAACTCCGTGTTTTTTTCCGCCTAACTTATTTTCTTTCATGGTATCATCCATCCGCCGTTACTTTTGCCGGTTATAATATTATCAAGACCGGGTAAAATATCATCTAACATTACAATTGAACCTCTAAATTCTTTGGTTGCCCAATTAGCCAAGGCTAAACTCATAGCCAAGTCATCGTGTACTCCTACACTCTCTAATCTACCGTTTTTCTGCATACCAAACCTGTTCAATTCTTCTTCTAATTTGTGAGTAAATATTCTGCTCTTCTCGTTACCATAAGGTGTTTTAAGATGTCCCTGTTCAAAAGCCATGAGTAATGACATGAAGAGGCTTTCCTTTCTTGTACGAGTCGTCATGAATGTTCTAATAGGGATATCTTCTCGCATTTCATTTAATTCCATAGCGAACATACGCTGGAAATTGTTACCTTCAAGTTCAATCAAATCAGGTTGAAATCTTTGATTCAACAAAATAATTTGTCGCTTCTGTGCTACAGAACTCAGTCCACGCTCGTGTACAATACCAACTATTTGTTTTACATTATCATCAGGTGGTTGTCGTAAAACAGTCATGGCGGTAAAGTCAGCATTCTTGTCAGATGCAATCGCAGTATCCCACCCAATAAAATGATGACCAAAAATACCTGTAGCGTCACCATTAGCATCGTATTCATTTTCAGCATGGTCGAGTAAAACCAGTTCTCTATCACGAGCCTTTTCAAGTATAGTCATTGGGAACATACTCGCTACATCGTGAATTGGTTCACACAGATACTCACGAGTAAATTGAATCGCTGGCATAGATAATCTTCTTTGTTCTAGTGCTTCAAGACTCCAACGAACAGGCCATAACGGTTCACCTTCTTTATTGATAGCGGGATAAGTCTCTACTTGGAATGTTTCTTTTCTTTCTAATTCAGCATACAAATCGTTGTAACTAAACGGAGTTCCTACCATCATAAGTTTCCCTTCGTGGTGAAGAACAGGTAGAAGAACACCGTAAAACCAATCAGCAGCACGCTGTAATTCACTACCAGTTGTCCCTGATAAAATGTCATCACATACTACTACATCAGGGTGGAAACCACGAGTTGCTCCACCAACCGACTTAGCCATAATACGGCTACCATTAGTAAACTCGAAGTATGTCTTTCTCCATGGTATACCACTTGGTTTGAGATGTTGTAGACAAGCAGCAGCGTCTATATTATTACGAATAAAACGCATGTGTTCCAATGTCTGTTCAAGAGAGTGTGAGAAAATCATGATATGAGTATTAGGTTTGAAAGCCGCTAACCAAAGAGCATAGGACATAAAGAATACAGATTTACCGTGGTCACGACTCGCTTTAACACAGTAGTAACGGTTGTTTTCTAAACCATCATTCCAAGATTGATGGTGCCCTGCATAATCAAAATCTAACACTGTTTCAAAGAAATACTTGAAAGAGCGCTCGGACATTTTAGTATCCATCTCAACGATGAGTTCTTTCATCTGTGCTTCTTCTTCACGCTTGCTCATGATTTCACCTCAACGAACATTTTAACGAAGTCATCGTAAGCAGCCTGACGACCTAAAATTTCTGCTTTTTCCATTTTTATAGCGTCGCTTATCGTTTGACCAGTCTTTTTACTAGATTCTATTGTTTCCTCGGCATCTGTTGGCTCACTAGGGTTAGGTGGCGCTACACCAAATCCTTGAGTAAGTAAAGTTTGACCAACATTACTTGCTGATGGTGTTGGTGGAACTGTAGGTTCAGCAACAGCCACCTGTTGTTGTAACGCTGGAGGATGAACAGGTCTACCTTCTTTATCTTGTACTGGGAATTTTCCCATGTTTGTCATACGGTTAGGGTCGGGAGCAATCGCCGTAGCGTCGTATGTATTTTGAGCAGGGCCAGCACCCGGCATACCTACAGTCCTACCTTGGTCATCAGTAGTGTTAACTGCACTAAACGCTCCAGCATCATAGTGAGGATTTCCTAACATACTCATAGCCTCTTGTTGTATATTTTGTGCTCCTTCATAGTTATCAACACCAAGAACTTTTCTTTTGTCAGTAGGTAAGTTTTGTGGTGAAGCAACGGCTACTGGGGGAGTAGCAGGAGTAGCAGCAGGAGTAGCAGGAGTGTTAGTAGGGGAAGCAGTAACAGGGTCAAATGTTTTCTGTCTTGTAACTCTTACAGGCGCAGCAGTGCTAGCGGCGACTCTACCTGCAAAATTTCCAAGTCTAGGTTGAATATAATCTGTAGCATATTGCCCAGTTTGAAAAGCGTTAACTCCACCAGTAACAGCATCTTGACCAGCAGCACCAGCATTAGCAAGATTGACTAATCCAGTCATGACACCTACCGCCCCACCAAAACCTCGACCTATTTTTTGTGCTCTCACACCTCTTTTTGAAGCCTTATCGTAGGCTTGACGCATAGCCATTGTTTCAGGCACTCGTGAGGTAGGGTTATTTTCTGCATCATATAACAACACACCACCTGATTCAGTGGCTGGTTCATATTTGTCACTATTAAAATATCTATTTTGCCCGTCTACGCCCACCAAACCAAAATCATGAGGTGTCATTTCGGGTGTTTTTTTAGCATCAAGATTTTGTTGTAACTGTACACCTTGCGGTGTCATAAAAGCAGACATATCTTTACGAATTACACCTACATACTGCGTCATCAGATACCACCTACGCTTACTTTGACAACCTTTACAACATCAGTTGAAACATTGAGTTTCTTTGCGATGCGTTCCCAATCTCCATGTGAATGTGCAATTGAACGAACATCTACTGGTGTGAGATTAATACTCTTGGCAAGATGATTAATTCCATGAAGGTCAGCGATGTTAATTTGACGAGGTAAAGCATGCTTCATAATTTTTGAATCACCACGAGCGTCATCCATTTGCATATCTTCCATGGCCTTCATTACTCTATCCATTGGAGATAGTTCTTGATTTGATTTGTTCATATATTGAGTTAGCAACTGTTGGCGAGGGTCACCCATCGTTTGCTGAAATTGTGCTTCACGAGGTGAGAGTTCTTGACCTTGACCTTGAGGCATACGAACTCCGGCAGCCTCCATAATTTGTCTTAGTCGCATAGGGTCTGCCTGACCGACTTGTTGCCTAGCAGCCACCAACTCAGGTGATTGTGGTCTAAAAGATGGTGCTCCCCTAGGAGGTGTTGCTATTGATTGAGGTTCAATTGGTGGTCTAGGTTGTACCGCTACTGGGGGAGCGACAGTAGCAGGAGGGGGTCTTTCAGCAGCCGGTCTTACGGTTGATGGTTGAGGTTTAGGTTGTGTAACGCTTTGTCTTTGCACAGGAGCAAGACCAGCATCTTCGTAGAAAGGAATGTGCTCAGGTAATTTCTCAATCAATTTTTCAGGATAACCCATTATCATACGAGATGCTAATGTTGATGTTGGTATTTCTTCCGGTAACGCACGACGAGTTTCATGACCAAAAGCATCGCTAACTAAATCAGCAATTGCTTGAGTGGCTTGCCTTCTTACATCTACAGTATCGTAACTTTGCATCTTTAGACCCATAGCAGTAAGTACAGCAGCATCTATGTTACCTTCGGCATCTCTCGGCATGTAAGCACGAAGAGCACTGTCATGTTCATCATGCGGCCCACTCATCATGGCTTTGGCGTAAAATTTAGCAGCATTTGCATGCGTTCCTAATTTTTTAAGATTTGGAGGGAGGGTTGCTAATTTTGCACCGGCAACAGCGTGGTCTTTTAATGTGTTATAACTATCCTCTCCGCCAAATGCACTAATAAGATGTTCAAATGCCCTTTTTCCTACACCGGGTCTATCAACACCGCCTGAATTAATACGACCAAATAGTTTTACAAAAGCAGGAGTTTTTGATAACTCATTAATCATATTATTTCGCATACTTGGGCTACGAAGCACTGTTCTTAGATTCATCATACTATATCTAGGAACTCCTGTAGATTTAGGAGTCGCATTGATAGGCACTTCAACATCGGGTATTTTATCAGGGTCTACAAGTTTCAAAGCCTCATCAATATGATGATTAGCACTCGCTATAGCATTAGGATTACCTTTGCTGTTTCCTATCATGTGCAAAAAATCAGGAGTATGATGTTGAACTTCCCAAGACCTAATACCTGTGTGGGCTGCATTATGAGTAACACCTTTAGGAGAGTTTTTGATATGACTGTCGGGTAAATAAAAACCATCGGGTCTTTGCTGAATAGCGTCTCCACCTCTTCCTCTTATTCTACGACCACGAGGATGAAGGTCAGCGATATCTATGTGTGGGTTATCAAGAAACTCAGAACCTGCTAAATCATCAAGACCTAATGTTTCGAGTAATATTCTTGAAAGGTTATGATTGTAAGGAACAGCATAAGATTCAATCATCGCTCCTACTCTTTCTTGTCGATTAGGTCTGTTAGTATAGGCTGTGATGTAATCGCCTTTTGGAGTATTATGCGCTCTAACAGTTGGTCTACGACCACCGTAACCAGCGATGCGAATTTTACGATGTTTCATATCGTTTACATTAGGAATATTCTGAGCGCCTGTTTTGTCAGCATGTTCATTGTTTGTCATATCAATGGCTTTCTGCACTAACAATTTAGGGTCTAACTTTCCGAGCACAGGATGGTTTTGACCAAGCATGCCATTTTTTTCAAGCGATTCACCTATTGCGTGAATAACACCGTCTATGCCGTGATGGTGAGCCTCACCGTTTTCATCAACATATACCATCTCACCATGTTTACCTGTACCGAATTTACCGGGGATTAATTCACCCATACCAGCATGACCTGACTTGTGAGGTCTGTAAGCACCATAATGTGCATAAAGTGGTACATCAGGTGTGTTCGGGTCAGGGTGCATCGCTTCGGGTGGGGGTGCTGTCAGTAAGTGACCTTGACCACCATAGTATGCATAAACACCGTCACCTTTGAGAATAATAGATTTACGAACTAATACACTCAAACTCGCCCACTCCCTCTACCTACATTAGCACCGGGGTCTAAACCAAACCTGCGTGCGTCTGTTTCATCTTCAGTTCCACCTTCAGGTTTAGTGGTTTGAATTGGATTATTAGCAGGATAATTAGGTAAATTACTAGCGGCACCAGCAGTATCGGGATTCCCCTTACCTTTTGTTTTTCTATCTTTATCTTTCTTTTCACGCATTAGTTCACGAATCTCTTTGAGAGCGATTCTCATTAATGCTGCTTGATAAGAATTAGATTTGAGAATATCACTATGCTGTGGCTCATCTTCACTCATTGTAACCATACTTGGCATTTTTGGTCTTTGTAGTCTTGGCATTTTCATCTTAGGAGGAACTATACTTGGTGCACGAACTGAGCGTAGTCGTGGTCTTGGAACACGAGGATATTGTAGAGTATTTGTCAATCGACCACCACCAGTTTGACCTGATATGAATGAGCGTTGGCTATGTCTCATGTGAGGAGTAGTTGTATTTCTTACTCCACCTTGTAGTTTGCGAGCATCTTGAGAAGCCAAGTATTGATTGTATTTTTGCGGGTCTTTTGACATAGGTTGTTTACTAGCAAGACCTCGGTGAGAAAACTCTACAGAAAGATGTGGCCTCATTAACCCAGTTTTTCTACCTAAAGGAAGATTACGACTGATGTTTTTTGACCGCCTCGATGAAGCATTACGGGGGTCACCGCCTCCTTTTGGGCGTTCAAACTGTCCTGTGGATGGTCGCCACTTAGCGTATCCTTCTTTTTTACGCCTACGGGCTACTGAACGAGAACTTTTTTTTTGAATTGTGTCTTCTTTTAGCAACTGCCAAGCGATATCCATTGGTTCAGACATCTGAATCATCTCTCCACCAGCAGCGCCCGGCCCTTTAGCACCCATAGCGAGACTCGTCATAAATCCACCAGCGCCGCTTGGCATTGTCTGAGTGGCTGGGTTATCAGTAGAACCACGAGGTTTGAATTTATCTTCTTCCTCATCGGTTTCTTCACCCTCTTTCTTTTTATCTATACCAAGATGATGACCTCTAACCTTGATGTGTCGAATGCTTTTATCTTCTTTTTCTTCACGCTCTTTCTTTTCTTGACGCTTATCTCGTCTACTTTCTCTATCTGTGGCGTCTTGCATACCTGCTGGTGGCCTATCATCTTCATGATTAGCCCTGAACATTTCTGAAGATTCAGAACGGGGATTGTATATTCTTGTGTCGGAGGTTCGCCCCATCATACCGCCCGTCATGATATATCCCCCAGTATATGGTATTCAAAACACTGTCGCAATTTTTGGGCTACTTTTCTATAGAATGATGTAATTCTAGGGCTTTCTTGAAACGCTGAAGTCATGTTTTCTATTGTGTATTCAAACTCTTCAAGCAAACGAGGTATCAAATGATATGCTGGAAAGAATGTTACAGGGTTATCATCTTCAAAGACTGTTTGAAAAGACTTTGCGAGTAACTTGAACATATCGGGAGGTGTAATGTTTAACTCACCGTAGTGTTCAAATCTTTTCATCACACAACGACAAAAATCAAGATACATTGGTAAAGCGTTTTCTGAAATGATTATTTTATTTTCCACCATAGAGTAACCGGGATGGGTCATTTGTAGTAAATCAGGAACAGGAACTGGCATCAATTCATATCACCTGCATGTTCTACTAATTGACTACGAATTCTAGCCCACGAATCAGGGCTTTCTTTACCAAGTTCAACTTTAAGGATATTGATAGTGTTATTGATTTGACTATTTTCGCTAGTAGGACTCCATTGTTCGTTCATCTTTAGTAGGTCTTTTATTGACTCTCGTACTTCCTTATGTAGTGATACAGCATCCCTAACAAAGCCATCTTCGTGAACACTTCCCTCGTTAAGCAGTTCTGATAACTTAACATTAAGGAGTTCAACATTCGACCTAAGCGCATTTATTTCTTCGCCTACCACTAAGGTTATCTCAGCGGCAACACTTCTTTGAACTAACGGTTGAAAGTGATGTTTCATGTGATGATAAACAGAAGTTTCAGCAATACCTAATTCTTCTGCAATAGCATGAGATTCTGCTCCGTTTTCAAAATATCTACGCTCAAATTCTGCTCTATCGGGATGTGCACATACTTTACATTGAGGATTGGAAGCCATGTGATACTGACCCATGTGATTTCTAACATGTCTATCAGTAGTATTAAGTCGCCAACCCATATCTTTGTCTAATTGTTTTGATGATATTTCACCATCCAGTAAGCCTTTTTCTAAATCAGCACGACTGGGATGCTGGCAAAGGGGGCAAGACCTTTTTGTTATAGGGTCGCCCTCCGCCATGACATGCTTAAAGCAGCATTACCCATAATCCTTTTTCCTAGATACGCTTCGGAGATACATGCTCCCACCTTATGAGAGGATTCCCAAGCAGCCTCTAAAAAATCGTGGTAAAGATTTATTAAAAGCATCAAAAGACGCTGTTACAGGTAAAAGAGTTAGTAAAAAAGATTACACAGATAGACTAAATGAATGTTATCAATGCCCATATATGAGAAAGCGAAGTGGTACTTGTAGACTTTGTAATTGTGTTATGAAAATAAAAGCGCTAGCGCCTTCTGTCTCATGCCCAATTGATAAGTGGTCATCTACTAATTCTACTGTATAAAGTACCTAAGAAAACCATAGAGCCAAAAATACCAACGATAAATACAGTGATATCGTTACTAGCCATAGTGTCTCCTTTGAAAACTAAAATAGACGCTAAAGCAATAATTATAGCAATAAACTGAACCATTATCATTTCTATAATGATATTTCTACTTGGAGCAAATATACTACTACCTGCTTGACTTAGTTTAATTCCATAATCAGTAAAAGTTCTTGGTTGCATTTAATCACCTAGTTCTAGGTAGTCCTATTAATCCACGAGCGACACTACCAATTCCGCCACCGACTTTATTCATCATTCCTTCGTCTTGTAAAGCAGCACCAAGAGCACTACCCATTAAAGACTGCTCGGCAGCAGCAAATATTTGTTGTCTTTGCATTTCAGCCTCTTGGAATTTTTGATTGCTTTGAGATACCATGTTATTTAGTAACATACTTACATTTTCTACACTCAAAGTTTGTAAATCAGATGGCAAACTAGCAGGGTCTAATTGCATTTTACCATCGTCATCTACAGTAAAACTAGTATTTTTAAGAATATTTAACAAACTTAAACTCGTTGTAGCGGCAATTAAATCTATTAGGGAATTTAGCCCACCATCTTTAATAAAGCGATGAATAGGATTTTGTGATTGTAGTAAGGCACCAAATAACTCCATTTCACTTGGTGGTGCGAATTGACCATTTTGCATCATCATTTGTTGCTGAGGTGTCATCCCTGCGCCACCCATCATACCAGCCATAAATCCTTGATTTACCTGTTGTTGCTGCATTGGTTGTGCCCCAAGAGTAAAACCGCTTTGCGGTTGTTGCATACCATAACCTGCTCCTCCTCCAGTTTGAGAAAGATTTAATCCACTATTTTGTTGCTGCTGATTACCAAAGCCAAACATCGTATCAAACCTCCCCAGCAACTACTGCAACATCAAGGTTCTGCTGGATTTTTGCATTTTCACTATTAATTAAGTCTTGAAATGATTGAGTTGGCATGTTCATTTGTTGTAACTCCATTTGGAATATACGCAAGTCAAATACTACCATTGTTACATCGTTTTGACCAGTGGCTGGATTTGCATAATGTAACACATTAATACCTTTAGTCATACCAGCATCTCTTTCAAGTTCAGCAAAAAAAGGCTCGTACTTTTGTAACATAGCAGGAGTAGGGTCTTTTTTCTTAACCGACGACACAGGGACAGACACTATTGAAACCCCTCTTTTGACTTTATCTCTAAGACGACTTGGGTTCATTTCATTCTGTTTGTCTTCTTCTGCTTCCCACTTACACAATAAATGATACAAGTGAAGATGCTCAGGACAATATGTACCTCTCATTTTTTTACCACTTGTTATTTTTTCTCTAGCGATAAAGGCTTCAGGTTGACCAGTAACTGGGTTTTGCCAATACATTTCCCACAGCGAGCGACCTGTTTCATCATCGCATATTCGCATGTATAGATTGTCGTGCTTTATTAGTTCAGCAACATTAGCACCATCAACTACACAAGTTCCTGTGTCTTTGTTATAACGATATTTTCTACCAAATAACCATCGCATTGGGTTGAATATAGAACGCTTTGCTGGCTCTAATAACTTGTATGCTTGTTTTATGTCTTTACGACGAGCCTTTCTCGGGTCAGGATGGCGGCTAGGATAGAAATTAACTTTAGGAACTTCAATGTTTTGAGCAGCAGCAACTTCTTGCATACCTTGTTGAGCCACTAACATTTCTTGAAGAGCAGCCTGAGTTAATTGTTCATTACCTTGCATAGCCAAACTTGCTAACTGTGGTTCAGTTAGAGTTTGCTGAGGTTGTCTTGTAAACATAATCACACCTCTTGGGTAAGCGTAGGAGTCATTACTACTACAATGTTATCATCTTTTACTACAAATTTCCAACTAACATTGTCTCCAGCATTAAGATTAAAATGCTCTACAATCCATATTGGTATAGTTGTTCTTAAACTACGACTACCGCCACCTGTAGATACTAAAGTTGTAGATGATTGACCGCCTGACATAATTACACCGAAAGAGTTGTTATTGAAAAGGCTACCTATGGGGTCATTTATTTGGTCATGATGTTAACAGGCTCACCATTGTCTTTTCTACATTCCATCCTATTCTCGTTGCCATGAAAGACCTACGAGTAGGAACTCCTGCTTTTTGTAGTCTAATTAAATCATCTCTAAACGGGTCAAAAATTTTATGTTCACCTATTCTACCATCGTGCCAAAGTTTAGATGCAGCATCATCAAAAAATCTATCTGCTTTGTTAGCAACTAACATTACAACTTTAGGATGATATTTCTTACCTCTAAACCTAGACCAAAATGACCGATAACGATAATTACGATTAATCAAGCAATCTACTAAGTATCTAAACCCAGCAACTTGTTGTAAACCATCGTCACCACCTTTAAACGCTCTATCATCAAACATATACACTATTGCTTCTACATTTCGTGTAACCATATCTTCAATCCATAAGTTCCAAAAACGCTCTTGACCACCTATATCAGACGAGTATACAACTCTTTTTTCACCTTGCCAAGAAACTCTTTTTCTAGTTGGTTTTGGCATTTTAAATTTACCAATTTTAAGAATACGACCATGTGAAGTCCGGTCATCTTCGCCTATTTCTTCCATTTCACCCGGTGTAGTTAAGTAACGGTCTAAGGTAGTTTTTCCCACCATTGGTGCTCCGTACACTCCTACTCTTCTTGGTTTATATGAATTGAATAAGTGCTGACCCCACATAGCAGCCCCAACTAATGCTGTGCCTCCTGCATCTACCACTCATTAATCCCACCATTTCAGCCATTTAATAAAATTCTCAAGTTTTTCAACAGCCCAATCTACTGTGTTCTCATAAATACTAAATTCAGGATTATAAAACTCAATACCGCTAATTACTAAAGTAGCAATAATTGAAGCAAGGACTGTTTTAATCCAACCCCATGCTCTTTCATAAGTAGTATCTACAGTGTTTGCTATGTGGATAGCACGCAGTGTACTTTCTGTAGCATCATCAGATGGTGTGCGAAAAATTCGGCCCATGAGTAAACCTCATTCAAGATTTCTTTTCAAATCTCTTGTCAGGAGTCCCATCTTTCTTCAAGGGTATGTCATTTTCTACACCAAGAGTTAGAGGCTGTACTACTTTTGCTTCGTGTGTTGGGATACTACTAGAATCGAATACACTTGAGCCACCGCCCTGTTGGTCAAACATACCAATCATAGATTGAGAGCCACCTTGTACTCCCCAACTTGGAGGCATTTTACCGGGGTTTTGTTCCATCCACCTAAGTTCACGCTCAAGTTGCGCTTCTTGCATACGCATTTCCATGTCGGCTCTACGATTATCAAACTGCTGTTGCATACTACGGTATTGGTGATTTCTTTGTTTCTCCATGTTACCATGTCTTGCTCTTTCTTGTAAGTTCTGCTCAAAGAACATTTTGAAGAAATAATAGGCAATACCTTGCATAAAGAAAGCACCCATAGCGTAAGTAAAACCATTAATCCAAACGCTGTCTTGTGTCAACCAAATTTTGGAATCAAAGATACCAACGGCTACTCCGACAAGTGCGCTTTGGGCTAAAATTAAACCCATTAACCTAATTTCTGCATCGTGATGGTCTTGGTTATTCATAGTGTTCACTGGACTTGCCACTACGAAGGTCATCATAAAGGTTACTGGGTGCTTTGTATCGTTTGTCGTTTGTATTGTCTATACTATTGTGATAATTCAAATAATATATTAGTCTATACAATACATTAGACAATCAATACAAACAAGATAATCAAAACGGATAAGGATGCATTAACTCTTTTTTATCTTCTACTTCAGCATCATTATGATAATCGTCTAAAGATAGTATTACTGTTTGAGCAATTTTCTTATCTTGTTCATCCATTGGGCCATTTATCAAACCTCTTAATAACGCTAAATCGTGTCGTATACCTTTAGTAATAGGTTTTAGAGTACCTTTATCTTTGAAGTGTCGTGCTCTATTCTTACCCTCATCCTCTACAGTGAGTTTTCCACCTGCTGTATGAGAGATGTCACGGTGAGAATGGTCGCCGTACATACCACGCTTTTGTCTTTCACGGTTCAACTCTTCTCGATATTTAACACGCTCAGGTGACGACTCGTACTTTTTGTCATATTCTAACTTGTGTCGCTTGGCTTCAGGGCTTACACGCTCTTTACGAATTACACCAATATCTAAGTTCACTTTATTCACCATAATTTCTTGGGTCATAATAATTAATTGACGGAGTATCGGTGTATATATCCGACATTGAATGAGGTAATTTACTTTGGTCTGCTACTGTATATTTCGGGTGTATTGCACGAGGGTCAAATCTAGGTACGAATAATGGCCTTTTACTCGCTAACGCATCTGTAGTTTGCTCTCCAACTTTACCTTGTTTTATGTTTTCTTGTATCTTATCATGCACTAATCTATCTGCTATGAGAGGGCCGATTGATGTCATTCCCCTAGAATAGTAAGGAAATGCTGGATTACCTTCTTCTCCTGTATACCTAAAATTAATGTCATTTTGCATATCTGCTGATGCTCCTTGATAATCTTTAAAACGCATTTTCAAAATATTCCATGCTTCATCAAACGCTGTCATTAACAATTCCACCTTTTTAGTGCTGCCCCTTTTGGAGTTAGTTTACCACCTTTACTGGTTGGCCCTTTGCTACCACCCATTCTAGCGCAAAATGATTTACGACGCTTGGCGGCTTTGCTACCCGGTTTAAGTGAACTTGGTTTTTTAGTCACTGGTCTTTTTAAATTAGCACCAGTCTCTCGCTTAAACTTGGCTCGACCTTTAGCATTCAGTCCACCGCTTTTAGCGTGTCTGTTAGGATTATAACCGTGAAACGGCTTAGATTTTTTCTTTGCCTTAGCCATTTGCCGGTTTAAAAGAAGTTGCTCAGCAAAATCCGTGTCTGTCCCTAAATCCGACTCTTGTGTAAAATACCCTGCTTGATGTGGGTCTTCTTCTGCCGCCGCCGCCGCAATCATACGCATAAAAGCCGCTTTCTTTTCGGGAGAGGTAAAATACTCTTGGTCGGGTTCTAATGATGTTCCATCTAAACTTCTATTTGTTGGAGAAGTTTGTATACCTCTTGTGCGCATTACATTTGTATTTATACCCTTTAACACTGCAAAAGCAAGTTCGGCAGGGCTACAACAGTCGCAAAACTCGAAGCCATGCTCGTCTACCATGTATGGGCTAAGTAGAATAAGAATAAAAAATCATCGGAAAAACATTAGTAATTCTGCTGATAAAGCGCCGGGGGAGTTTGCTGCCCAGCGATTTGTTGATTATGCACGACATGGAAAACATCATCATCAGAATTATTCATTTGGTTTAGGGGTTGAGCATGAAGCATAGCGTCGCCGCTTCTTAGATGTTCTTGTAATCTTTCATCACCCATCCTAGTAGGAGTTCCATACCAGTTAACCATTAGGTCAGGATGGTCTGCATGGTAAACATCTAAGTCATCTATACTTACAGTATTTGCTAAACTAAAATTTGGAATATGGTTAGTGCCAGCGAGAATTGGTTGATGAGGGGTTACACCAATCATTTCTCTCATCTCATCTTGACCTTCTTGCCTTCTGTGTTCCGCCTCAAGACCATCACGCTCTTGGGCGTATGCCGCTAAATTTTCCCAATATAGAACTTCATACGCATCCTTATTTGGATGCTTAACAAGATAACCTTCTCCTTGTTCTAAATGGTCTGATAATTCCTTGTCATCTATTCTAGTAGGGGTTCCTGCCCAATCAACAGTAATAGGGTTATCAGCGTTGGCTAATTGTTCTATTAAATCAGGGCCAAATATGCCGTCTTCGTTAAACCACTCAGGAAGGCCGTGTACAGTAGGGTTAGGTAAAGGAACTTGCCTTGCTCTTTGTTGCACTCCAACTAAATTTTTTGGTGGTACGACCTTAAACCCTTTATCTTGAAGTGTAGGTAACACATGTACACGAGGGTCAGGTTCAGGTTCAGGTTCAGGTTGAGGTTGAGGTTTTTCAACAGTATATACATTATCATCATGATAATCATGTCTTTGCATCCTTCTTTTATATCCTGATATAAATGCATTTTTACTAGCAAATGCACCATGAAAATTGCGTCTATCTTGATTATCAAATACACTTGAAGTTGCATCATGACCACCAGCAGGTGCGTCGTCACTAAACTCGTTTCTTCCTTGGAATGCAGAAAGAATTAAATCTTTTACAGCATTTCTTTGTACTCGATGTCTCATTCTTTGCTCATGAGTCATAGTATCTTTTTGAGCGTCGGTTAATTTAGGTAAACCAACCATATCTGCGATAAACCCATTAAGGTAATCGAGTCTAAATGGATTAGTATATATTTCGTCATTTCTAAATTGGTTATACATGGTACTAAGTTGGTTATGTAACGGATATTTTGTATCATCTCTATGTAGAGAAGAGCCTGAGTGTTCTTCCCCAGCGTCATGCAAATGTTGTGAAACTTCTCTAACTCTATTGTAAAGATGTTCTATATTAGTAAGACCACCTCCAAAGAGAGATGGTTTAGGTGGTGCCCTCATGACTCTAACTTTCCCCTCTCTATTAGGCATATTCTCTAAGATTTGCCTTATTCTTTTTTCTTCAGCAGGTGCTGTCATTTGTCTTTCTTGCTCTTCAAAATCATAAGGCTGGAAAGGATACTGATAATCCTTACCGTATTCTGTAAGACCTAGATAATATGGTACAGTCATTTCATTGAGTCTCATTTGTCGTTTTGAAGGATAAGGTAATCTCCTTTCTTTTTCTGCTTGGCTTTCGATTTCTGCTAAACGGTTTTCAAATTTTTCTCTTGCTTTTCTACCTTGCCCTACACTATAATTTATTTCACTATTTGGAGTAAGTCTTTCAAGCGGAAAAGCGCCATAATTTTTGAAATTATCTACAAATTCTTGCTCAGTTAACGGCCTACCAAGTATTTGTTCTAATTGTGACATATTAGGCATTCTTTTATATTCAAATTCTGTGCTATCACCACGACGATAATTACGAGAAAACTTATCACCCATAGCAGTATCATGAGTAAGAGTTACATTACGAGGAAATCTTCCTTGCATTCCTAAATGACTTGGGTGAGAATAATCCTCGTTTCTATTATCGGAATGAACTGAGTATCCCGCTTGTACTAAAGAATTTACTAACATTGGATAATAACCCATTCCTCGTAAATCAGGTCTACCTTCACCATAACTTATGTGAATTCTATTATTATCATTTGGCGTTCCTTTAATACTAGCCAGTGGCTCGTCTCCACTCATTAAAACATGCTGATATGGTTTACCTGTCTCTCTATTAATTAACTGTCTAACATGAGTCGGCTCAAGTCTTTTTTTACTTGGTTTGCGTGCCTCACCTCTTCCAAATTTTCTTCTATTAGATTGTATAGCAGGAGGAGTAGGCATATCGCTTGGTAACCCAAACATTGTGAGTGGCATAAATTGGTCAGTTTCATCCCTAGACCTATCTGTTCTTGATTTCATTCTAAATTTTTTTGCTTCATTTAAGTGCTGATTCAAGTGATGGTTTACTACAAATTTGGTAGGTAAACTGTGCACCGATGAAATCGTATCATCAATTGGATTTGAACTGCCATCGAGTAAATTTTTAGTGCTTTCGTTCAATGTATCAGACAGTTCCGCCATTTCTTTTATGTATCCATCTAGTGCATTTTGATGTAGTTTACCTAGATACACAGTATCTGAATTGTTTTCTAATGCTTGTGTGACTGCTTCAACAAATTTAGCATAAAAAACAGGATTATATTGGTGTAAGTCATCACCTGCTCTTTCTAAATCTAAATAAGCATCTTGAACTGCTTGTGATGCGGGTATTCTTTTTTGTCTCGCTCTATTTAAGGCGTGTTGAGCAAATGTAGCAGCATACATGGGATTTTCGTTTAGTTTGTAATCAAAATCACCATGTCGAAAACTAATATCTCGGCCTGTAATTGGTAAGGCTTTTTGGACTTCGATAAATTTACGAGGTATTCGTGGTGCTTTTACTATAACTCCTTTTACAATAGTCGGCTTACCACCGACACCTTGTTTCTTACTTCGCTTACGCTTAGTCGCCGCTTGCTTTTGTCCTTCGGACATTGAGCCGGAAGTCTTTGGAGTTTTACTTGTAACTTTTACACTCGGTCTACACTTTGGATAGCCTTTACTACCTTTTTTGGCTTTTGACCTACCACACGGTGGATGTTTACCATCCTTGTCTTTACGACTAACATCAACCCACTTTTCTTTGAACCAACGGTTCAAGTTTTTGCGAATTAACACCTTAGCCATTTACTCACCATACTGCGACCATTTTCTTAATGTCTTTTTGTTTATCAATTAAAGCATAACAAGGACATTTTGGAGCAGTTGCGGAACATTGGTTACCCTCAATCATACAAACACATGGTGTTTTTTTAGTACCACCGCAACAGCATTTGTCTTTTTTAAGTTTCATTTCTTTTTCCCCTTTTTCCTAAACTTACCACGGCAGTATTGTACAGCCCAACCATTTGCATAGGCTGACGGGTAAACTTTGAATTTACGCTTTGCCGCCGCTTTACCTTCAGGGCATAGTTTCTTTTCTAAAGAATCCCATGCTGCATCAAATGGTGTAAGTTGACTTGCTAACTTAACATCATTATCTCCATAAGCACTTTCGTGAATAACATCTTGTAAATCGTATTGCATAGCGCAGTCCTCGCACATGTGATGAGTATAGTCTTTCGTATAAGTCGGGTTAGTATATCGCACGCTAAGTAACGCTTTATTATTTTCCGCTGTGCAACCCGGAACTGTGCAGTCTGATTGTATTTTTGCTGGAGAGCCTACACTCTTGATATCTACTGGATGCTCATGGTCGTGGTCAGCATAACCATAGGCTTTCCAAAAATTCATATTAATACCCCAAAATATCTAAGGCGTAGTCTAGTGGTTCACCACGAGTAAAGTCATCTTTAAACGGTAGACCTTCAAATGTTCCTCTATCATTATCATTATGCATAACCTGTCTTGCTATACCGGGTGATTGGTCAGGATGTTTTAGGGTGGTAGGAAAATATTCTCTTTTACTATATGCTAACTTATTTGATTTGGGCTTTTCACCCGGGTGAACTGTCATATCATCCATGTTCATTGTGTTTTTTGCTTCTCGCCTTTCTCGTGCTACTTCTCGATATGCATCAACTAAATCTTCTTGACTCATTCTAAATTTTCTAGGGTCAGGGACTTCATCTTCATCTTCTTTGAGGAACTGCTTAGCGATGCCCATTGGTTCGCCTGTTTCAAATATATCATCCCTCACAGGCCAACTTTCTTTGTCACCCCACAGTGCTTCCCCTTCTTCTGATTGGATTGGATTAGGATAGAGTTTTGCATCTCGCTCGTTTAAAACAGCAGCAAGCGCATCATATAACGCTGTCGTATATCCCCTACGCTGATAGTGTGGGTCTGCTTCTGTATTATCTGCCATCCAAGTATCAGAATGAAGTGGAGTGGCATCTGTTCTTGCTCTTTTAGGAATGCTGCCTGTAATAGTCTCTTCGTCAAAATCACCATGAAGATAAAGCGGGGTATTCTCATCATCAATAGGGTCATAGAATTGACCAGTATATCCACCTTCTCTTTGTTTCAAAGAGTTGGGAACAATAGGCATCTTGAGCAACCGCATAGCGATGCCCATTGGTTCGCTTGCGTATTTCATTTGGTCTTTTTCACTAAAACCATCTATCTTAGAATAAAGTTTGGCAGCAGTTTCTCCTATTCTTCTAGCCTTAGACCACGGATGTTCGGGATGCTCATGTTCATCCTCAAGAAATCCATTTTCTTCTCGTGAACGCATGTGACTAGGTTTTTGTCTAATCATTTCACCAAACGCTTTGATAGCGTGTTTTGCTTGTTCATATTCGTGGTCGAATAATTGCTCATGTCCTTCGGTGAATAAATGTTGATACACACCACCATCCCAACCTTCTTCTTTCAAATAATCACTTGGTAAGTCTAATGCCGCTTGTGCGACTTCTTTTTGTCGTTCATTCATATCTTCAAATAATGGCATAAAGTCAGTATCAAATTTATATCTAAGAAATTCATCATCAGCGTTGATTCCGTCATCATCATTAGAATAATCTCTTATATCTTCTTTCAATAAACGCCAAGCGATATTCATTGGCTCACCAGTTTGCACCGATGCACCATTACGAGCCATCTCGCTAGCCCTGTTTGTTTGATTTTGTTTTTGTTGCTTGCTAGCAGCCATATTTTGTTGAATCATTTGCATTCCTTGTTGTAATTTTTTATCTTTAGGCGATTCTGTAGGCTCAGTAGGCTGAGCAGTTTCCATAGAAGGCTCAGATGCAGTATCGGGCGTCGATGTAATCTCAGGTTTTTGTGATTCTATGGCCGAAGCAGCACTTTCAGCAGCATCTGCTGCACCTGAAGTAGCAGTCTTTGTAGCACCTGCTGTAGCAGCACCCTTTCCAGTTATCGCTTTACCAGCAGTATTTTGCACTGCTATTCTACCTTGATTTAACCCTTTACCTGTTGCTGATAAAGCAGTCTTAGCACCAGCGCCAATAGCCTTAGCACCAGCCCCAACAGCCTTACCAGCAGCCATAGCAGCGCCTCCCAGTGCTTTTGCCCCGGCTATTATTGCCGGTATAAACTTCTCAATATCGTCGGAAGAATCCCACGGTGTGAAGTCGTAGTTATCACTAGCCATTAAGTAATGCGAGGGCGTGTCTTATGAAAAGATTATCGCTTGTAAAGCGGTATCAATAGTTAAATGGGGAAAATTGGTCAGCAGCACCCTGCTGTGCATTTGCTGTATTAGCAGTAGTGACACCAGCATACTCATCTTGACCCACAGGTAACTTGAATTTGTTTTCAAATCTTTCACGGGCTTGTCTACCTTGATAGGGGTTTTCCGGTCTTACATATTCTCCAGCATCATCTACAGTGTAACCTTGTCCAGCAAAACTTTCGTTTGGTGCATATTTAGGATTTCTAAATGGACTTGGGCGAGGCATTCGCTCTACTGCTGCCCCCGGTGCTGACATCATTTGACCCATACCTCCCATTCCCGCCATGGGGTTTTCAGCGTTTTGTTGCGGTACGAATGTTTGCGGGCCACCCATATTCATTTGACCAGTTGGAATTTGAACACTTTGTTGAACAGGTGGTTTGAAACGACCAAACATACCCGGTGCTTGACTCTCCATAGTCTGATTCACCGTTTCAGGCACTTGAGGGCGTTGAGCCATAGACGCTACTGATGGAGGCATGCTGTATTGAACTGGTGCTTGTCCTTCACCCGGTGCTTGCATTCCAACTACATTTTTTTTTAGAAAGTCAAACGCTTTTTCTAGCGCTGGATGCTCAGCGGATGCTGATGGTACACCACCTTCACCTATTGGCATTTGTGGCATTCCTTCGGGCATAGGTCTGCGATTACTCATTATTTCAGTTAGATGTTGTAACATCTGTTGGGCGGCTTCTCTTTTAGCCGGGTCAGCCGATTCTGCATTCACATTAACGAATTCTCGCATGCGTTGAAGTTCCATAGCATCTTCCATCTTACCTTTTTGTAACAATTGACCTTGCATTAGGTCAAAAGCGTGTTCAACTCTTAGTACAGTAAATGCTTCGTCAAAGGCCGTCATCAGTTATCCCACAACGACCACGGATATAATTACTCCGCCCTTCTCATTCTAGTGTCAGCAACTGCCGCACCTTCACCAATTGATTGTTGTGCTTTACATCTTTCGCATTCTTCTTCCCTACCCGGGCCGATTTGATTACAAGAAGGACATTTGGCGTATCCAGCCGCCCCACCCATGTTTTTTAGCACAGCAAATGCTTTTTGCATAGGAATATTTAGGTCACCGGCTAAGTCTTCTAACTCACCCCTGCTCATTCCACCACCTATGGGTCTAGCGATTCTGCTAACATCAACAGGTTGTGGTGGTAAATTCATATCGCTGACTTTTGCACCCTCGCCCATAACTTGTGGCTTTTGTGGTTTCATACGACCTTGAGGACTAAAGTTTTGCTTTTGCCTCATGTAATTAAGATAATGACGCAACTCTTCTTCCGGTAGTCCTTCTTCACCGGGCATTGGATTAAGCGCTTTTAGCAAATCCCATGCTTGATTGAAAGCCGCCATCAACACTGGGAAGACGACTACGAATATAATTACTCCGGCACATCGGGATGAATACCTTGCATAAGCAGTGAGTAAGGTCTTACTTCGTCTTTTCTTGCCTCTTCGCTCGCTGCACCTTTGTCGCCCTGTCTAGGTTCTCTTTCTATAAGCGGATAACCTCTAGTTTTTCCTTGGTCAAATGCTCTTAATGACATACTTCTTGCTTGAGGGTGTATTGTTCCAAAAGAGCGAAACCTTACTCCATGTTCTTCATCATCATAAATAGGGAGATGTTCTGTGGAGTCATAATCATCTAAGAGTTCTTGCTGACTTGGTATCGCTTTGAGTAGATTCCAAGCCATATCGAATGCTCCCATAATATCACACTCCAGCAAATCCATCGTCTGCATCATCGGCAATTTTACCTGCCTCTTTGTTTCTTTTCATCTGTTGCCTTACCAAATAACTCATGATGTCTTGTTTATTTTCATCACTAACAGTTGGTGGATAACCTGCTTGACCTAGCATTTGTGGTGTAGGAGGTGCGCCTCTAAATTTTGTATTTGCTGCATCTTCTCTTTTCATTGATTCTACATGCCTGTTTCTCATTTCTCTTTCAAGTCCTTTCTGTCCTTGTCTTAAATCTTGAAACCGCATTTTTAAAACAGACCAAGCGTTATCAAATGCTCCCATGTGCTGCCCGATGTTACGCAAACACAAAAAGATATTGGCGGAGTGACCTACGGAAAGGTCAAATTTTGTTTTTAATTTTTTTTTGGTAGAACGCTATGCGTAGTCATAAGAAGCGTAACAGCGTTGCGTAACGCTATCCCTCCGGCTAAGCCCTGCGTAACACTGTTGCGTAACAGGGGTACTGCGAGCCTATCTCATACGCAGGGAAGCGTAACGCTGCGTAGCAGCGTGACGCTGACGCTAGCATCATGCTGCGTCGAGGTGGGCTGTTCTATAGAACGGGGTGCTGAGAGCCTGTTGCAGCGCAGTGCTGCTTTAAGTATACCCACCATATATAACGCAACATCATGATAGCATCATGCTCCCCTACGCCTTTGCGTTATGCCGCAAGCCTCTTCCCCTTGACCCCCACCCATACGGATGGTCTGCACCATCCTCCTTAGCCCGTAGCGTGGCATGCGTAACATACAATGAAACCCTTTGTTTCGACTTGGTTAGTATATAAAGCAACAGTATATACACTAGCAAGGAGGATTAAGTTATGTCAAACAAACTTTGCACCATAAGCATGAGAACGAAAGACCCAACCGAGGATACAGGTGAGAGAGCAGCGTGGTGGCCCGAACAAGCCACTCAACTTATGGAGGGTATGGCCGCAGGTCTACGCTCAAAATCTACAACCTTCACCTTCGTGAATGTGATGATGGAGTTTACCGCACCTGTGTTCAAGAAAGAGGTTACCCAAACCCTTGACCGCAGTGGCCTTCGTATGGCCGCAGTCAACTTCCTACACCACCGCTTAGGCCGCAAGGACTCAACTCACCTAGGTGAACATACCGCTGCTATCGCTGCTATGGGTGACCGTGCCCTAGCAAATGCACTACTTGAAACATCTACTCACCAAGGCAATACCAAGCAAATCACCGTTAAGGCTATGGCCGGTTTCCGTGGCGTAGGTGCAAGGTTCGAGGCTGCTCAACAGGCTTCCGGTAACACATACACAGTCGTTGGAGACACAGAAAACCGTACCTTTGCAGGTCGTAAAAAGGCAACTGCATTGGCTTGCCGCCTATACTTCCCCGCTGAGTGGGGCGCTGCTAACGCTGCCAACTGCAAGGACATGAGGAAAGAGGTTCGCAGTCTAGCGATTGCCGCCGGTCATGTCCTGCTCAATGGCGTTGCTATCGAGGCAAACACCAAATCAACTGCGGCACCTGCGGCACCTGCCCCTGTAGCCTCTCAGTCTAGCGTTTCCGTATCTGCAAAGAAGGCCAAGGACATGGCCGCAGTCATGGGCGCAACTGGCAAGGATGTCAAGACCAAAGCGGCTGCGGTTGCATACCTAGCAAGCAAAGGCATCACCCTTTGAACAGGCTCTCAGTGACCCTTTTATGAACTAATATATTCTGCGGAATATAACTGCCCCCCTTAGCGTTTCGGCGCTTCGGGGGGCTTTTTTTTGGCATCCAAAACTGCGTTACGCAGGGGGGCGAAGCGCCTCGCTTCGCTCGATGACGGCTAAGCGCCGTCTTCCCCTCCCTTCGGTCGGGGGGACACGATGCCACTCTCGTTCCATCTTCCATCCATACGGTTGGTAACCTATCGTGTGACCTATTCTTTCAAAATATATCATCGCATTGACGAGCGAAGCACGACACCTAATCCAGTTGATATAAACTCCACTCCTATGAGATGGCCGCTATCATTCAGCCATGCTTTTCTTCTCGCCCCTATAGTATATACATAATACATGAAGACATGAAGAGGGTTAATGCATAGATGTGAATGACCTTTGTATTGATTGTCGTTAGTATTGTTCATACATTATACAATAC